>Ga0194132_10003603_pt1 | contig 27388 bp, 23 predicted proteins | sample TA2KigOf80mmetaG_FD_148612 | JGI IMG/M metagenome (GOLD analysis project Ga0194132, IMG submission 148612) | Freshwater microbial communities from Lake Tanganyika, Tanzania - TA2015054 Kigoma Offshore 80m | ecosystem: Environmental > Aquatic > Freshwater > Lake | place: Tanzania: Lake... | reverse complement strand
AAAATCGAGGAAAAAAATCTTGGCGCATCAAATCGAGGTGATTCTACGCAATCACCGGGGGAACGGCGTTCGCCGACATCCTTGCCGCCTGAGAAAGAACGAGACGGAGTAACTTCGCAATGGCCTCCGTCGTCCAAGTTAGCTCTTGCCAACGGAAAGAGGCCAGGCTATACTCCTGACAATGATATGGGAGGGAATCCAATACAGGTAAGCCTCCCTGGTCTCTTCTATTCATACCCGTTTCCGATGGTCACACCGGAAACGGGTTTTCTCGTTAATTGGCCCCGCAGCATCACGGTTGCATGATCGAGCGCTGGCCGCACGGTAATACGAGCACGGTAGTGCCGAAGCCTTGATAAATCCTGGCGCCTGGCGTACCATGAAAAGAGATTTCTCAAACGGCTTCATTGCGGGAGGCCAACATGTCGCACAACAATTCCGAGCCGATTCCGACAGTTGTTTTGGTGCCGCCCGAGGACAAGGCCGAGCGCATGGCGCCGCGATCCAAGGATTCGCTGGCCGCCGCTATCGCGCCGTGGATGCAGACAATTGCGCTGGCCAGCATCGGTTTCGTAGTGCTCCTGGCCCTGGTGGGCGTGGTCTACATGTTCCGGGGCGAACGGGCACGCCTTGACGCGGAACCCATTGCTGCTCCTCCCGCGCCCAAAGGCGAGCAGATCGCCGCCGTGAAGAATCAACCGAATGCCGTCGCCAATCCGCCCGCGGTCGCGCCGCAACCGGCGAACGTCGAACAGCCGGCGCCCGGCAACAATAACGATCAGCTGCAGAACGCCGCCGCCCCGGCGCCCGGCGAGTTTGTCGATTGTGCCCGCATCGGCACCAGGGTTCGTTTCATGAAGGAACCGATCGACGCCTTCAAACGCGCTGCCGACGAACGCAAGATGGTCTTCATGATGCATCTGTCGGGCAACCTTGAAGACAAAGAGTTCACCTGAAACAACGCCGATGCGTTCCGTGCGAACGCTCTTTCCGACGCTCGCGTTGCTGACGAACTCAACGCCAATTTCGTGTCGACCTACCTCAAGGTCGGCAAGTTCCGAATCCTGGCAAACGGAATCAAGTCCGGCGGCAACGTGGCCAGTTACTTCTGCCTGTCCGACGGTTCTGTGCTGCACGCCGTCGCGGGGCAGCGCGACGCACAGCAATTCCTTCAAGAAATGCGCTGGGCTTCCGAGACGCGCAAAGCCGCCCAGACCCAGGCTGCCAATCTCCGCGCCGGCACGCTGGACATGAAGAAATATGTCAGCTTCGTCAGGAAGGCTCACGGTGAGAGATTCCATGCAGAGCACAGCAGCGTCTTCGGCGACCGCGACACGATTCCCGTCCAAATGCCGCAACTCGCCACACCGCAAGCCAAGACACATTGGCTCCTCGCCCGCCAACCGCTCGGCCGATTGGAAACGATCTACCCCATTGTCTGGCGACAGGTTCTCAACGAAGAACTCTCGGCGCTTCCAGTGGAGAAGTAGAGTTTGAAACGCAAAGTGCGCAGAGAACGCGGAGAGCACAACCGGAAATCTCTCCGCGTTTTCCGTGGACATAGCGTTTCTAACGTCGCCAGCCCGACAGTAGGCCCACGCGGCGCGGACACGGGCGCCCGACTTCGACGGTCGTATGAGGTTCGCTCGACGCCGTGTTGGGGCTGGTTTGCAGCTCGACGTGGTACACGAGCCAGGCGAAGAGCCCGTCACGAACGAAGTAGACCTCTTTCTGATCGAATCCATACGCGTCGGACAGCGCCCTTCGGATGTGCGTTGCCGTCACCTTGGGAACCGCGAAACAGTAGCTTCCCCGATTTGAGTCAACCGTGGTCGGGGTCAGGGTACTCCGTGACCCCGGTGAGCGACCATTCGTTTCGGAGTGCTTTCCGGGGTCACGGAGTACCGGACCCCGGCCACGGCATTGTGCAATTCGGGAAGTTACTTTCCGACGGCTACTTGACGTAGGGGCGCTTGGCCTTCTCAGGCTGTTGCAACATCACCATGGCCCAGACGATGCCGCCCGTGAGCACTGCGTGATCGTTATTCACGAAGATCGGGTTGCGGTCGATCGGCGCCTCAAACTCCTTGCGAACAACCGTGCGCAGCGCGCACCCTCTGCCTTGAAAAGAGCCTGCATGGCAGAACCCCTCCCGCGAACGCGCGCACCACGTCCGGGCCGGACCATCCAGCCGCGTCCGCGCCGAGCGCGTCCACCACTTAGTATTTTTCCATGAGAGGAAATACGCTGGGAGCTAACACAAGAAATGCGGCTGTGCTTTCGTAGAATTGCTGCAGGTAAGAACTCACACCTACGTCGGCAACCAACATGAAATCGCACACCAAATACCTGACGCTCACCGTCCCCGGCAAGATGACGTTCGTCAACATCACGGCCGAGGTCGCCCAGGCCGTGCGCGCCAGCGGCGTGCAGGAAGGCCTGGTTCTTGTCAATACGATGCACATCACGTCGAGCGTTTTCATCAACGACGACGAACGCGGATTGCATCACGACTTTGGAAAGTGGCTCGAAGACTTGGCGCCGTTCAATCCCGATCCAAACGTCTATCACCACAATCGCACCGGCGAGGACAACGCGGACGCGCATCTCAAGCGCCAAATCATGGGACGCGAAGTCGTCGTCGCCATCACGCAGGGCAAGCTCGATTTTGGCCCCTGGGAACAGATCTTCTACGGCGAGTTCGACGGCGATCGGCCCAAACGCGTGCTGATCAAGATCATCGGTGAGTGACGGGTCGACCGCGCTCTTGAGACGAATTGACTATCGATTGGGTTTTGCACGTTTGCGCGACTTTGGGGGTTGCAACACTTCGTCCGCGAGTTCGTGAAGTTTCTTGCGTGCCTGTTTGAGCGCCTTTCGGCCTTTTGACGTGGCGGCGTAGTACTTTCGCACCTTGCCGGCGACGACCGAAGTGCGGACCGTCAGATACCCGGCTTTCTCCAGTTCGTGCAAGGCCGGGTAGATAGTCCCGGGGCTCAGGCGATAGCCGTGACGGCCCAGTTCCGCGACGATATCGACACCGCAGATCGCCTCCTCGGCCGCATGATGCAGGATGTGCAGGCGGATGAAACCCGCGAAAAACAGGCGGCTTAGAATATCATTCATGATCTTGGCAACCGATATCGGATAACGATAAAATACGTCCACTCCCAAGCGCGGCAACCGTAAGGTTTTTTCTCTTCGATTCGCCCCCGCATTATCCCGCGTGTTTGCGCGGCGCCATGCGAGCGCTAAACGAAGACAATACCGATGACATCATGAACCCCATTGTCTTTGCTCTGCGCCATCCGATCACCGTCATGGTCATGATGGCCGGCATCGTCGTCGGCAGCGGTTTCGCCTTCTGGCGCATGAAGGTCGACATCTTTCCCCAGCTTAACCTCCCCGTCGTCTATGTCTGCCAACCCTACGGCGGCATGGACCCGGCCCAGATGGAAGGGTTGCTCACGTACTACTATGAGTACCACTTCCTCTACATCTCCGGCATTCATCACGTCGAATCGAAGAACGTTCAGGGCGTGGCCATGATGAAGCTCTACTTCCATCCCGGCACCGACATGGCCCAGGCGATGGCGGAGACGATTCAGTATGTCAACCGCTCGCGCGCCTTTATGCCGCCGGGGACGGTGCCGCCGTTCGTCATGCGCTTCGACACCGGCAGCGTCCCGGTCGGGTACTTGGTATTGTCGAGCGGCACGCGAACGATTACGGAGATTCAAGACCAGGCGCTCAACAAGGTACGGCCGTTGTTCTCGAGCCTGCCCGGCGTGTCGGCCCCGCCGCCGTTTGGGGGCAGCGCTCGTACCGTCGTCCTGCGTGCCGACCCCGACGCGATGCGGAAGTACAACGCGTCGCCGGACGACATCATCGCCGCGCTCAGCTCGGGCAACACGGTTAGCCCATCCGGCGCCTATCGCGATAAGGATCGCATGCCGCTGGTCGTGTCCAATGCCATGGTCAAGCCGCCGCGCGATCTCGGCTCGATCCCGCTCAAGCCCGGTTCCAAGATTCGTCTCGAACATCTCGGCGTCATCGAGGACGCCGCCGACACGACAGTCGGATACGCCAACGTCAACGGGAAGCGTGCGGTGTACATTCTCGTCACCAAGCGAGCGGACGCGTCGACGTTGTCCGTCGTCAAGGCCGTCCGCGCCAACTTGCAAAGGATGCGTGAAGCGCTGCCCAAGGACATTCGCGACGAGATCAGCGTGACGTTCGAATTCGATCAATCGCCTTATGTGACGAACTCGATGTGGAACGTCGGCATCGAAGGCGTACTCGGCGCCGTGTTGACCGGACTCATGGTTTTCCTCTTTCTGCGGGACTGGCGCAGCGTCATCGTCGTCGTGCTCAACATTCCCTTGGCGTTGCTCGGTTCGGTGATTGGACTCTGGCTGTGCGGTCAGTCGATCAACCTGATGACGCTGGGCGGATTGGCATTGTCGGTCGGAATCCTGGTCGATGAAGCCACCGTAGAGGTTGAGAACATTCATGCGCAAATGTCGGTCACCGACTCCATTGCTCGGGCGGTGTGCCTGGGCAACGCGGAGACGGCCGTGCCGCGATTGCTCGCGATGCTTTGTATCCTTGCGGTGTTTCTGCCCGCGTTCTTCATGCAAGGCCCGGCCCAGGCGCTCTTCGTGCCGCTGTCGCTCGCCGTCGGTTTTTCGATGGTAACATCGTACTTTTTGTCGAGCACGTTCGTGCCGGTGCTGTCGGTTTGGTTGTTGCAACACGAGCCGGGCCACTCCGATGTTCCGACGGACGATCCCGGGTTTTTCGCCGGCCTTCGCTCCCGATATGACGGCGCGGTGGAATGGGTGCTGGCCATGCGCTGGCCCGTGATCGCGGGATATGTCATCATCGCAGCTGTGGTGATCTTCTTCGTTGGCAACCAAGTCGGGACCGAGATCTTTCCGACCGTCGATGCGGGACAGTTTCAATTGCGGTTGCGAGCGCCGACCGGGACGCGCATCGAACGCACCGAGGAGATTGCCGTCAAGGCGCTGGACCTTATCAAGGAGAAAGTCGGGGCCGACAACGTTGCCATCACGGTCGGTTACGTCGGCGTCGTGCCGTCCAGCTTCCCGATCAACAGTGTGTATCAATGGATGAGCGGTCCACAGGAGGCGATTTTGCGCATCGCGCTGAATCCCGGCAGCCGCACGTCGACCGAACGGCTGAAGCAGGAACTGCGCGACGAGCTGCCGCGCCAACTGGAAGCCTGGCTGCGGCCGCTCTTGACCGCGGAAAAATTCACGCCGGAGGAGATCGACGAACGGATTCGCAACTTGACGTTGTCGTTCGAGCCGGCGGACATCGTGAATCAAGTGATGAGTTTCGGCGCCGCGACGCCGGTGGAGGTGGTGGTGAGCAGTCCGCCGGATCGTTTTGCCGAGGGGCGGGCGGTGGCGGAGAGGATCAAGACCGAGCTGGAGAAGATCGGGTCGCTGCGGGATTTGCAGTTCATGCAGCCGCTCGACTACCCGACGCTGGAAGTGGCGCTGAATCGCGAACTGGCGGGTCGAGGCGGGGCGACCGCGGATGACGTCGCTCGCGCCATGGTGGCGGGCACGTCGTCGAGCCGATTCGTTGTGCCCAACTATTGGCGCGATCCGAAGTCGGGCATCGGCTATCAAGTTCAAGTCGAGGTGCCGATCGAACGGATGAACTCGCCACGCCAGATCGGCCTGCTTCCGGTCAAAAGCGCGAACAACACCAAGCTCATGGTGCAAAACGTCGCCACGCTCAAGGAAGGCAAGATGCCGGGCGAGTACGACCGCTACAACATGCGCCGTCTCGTGACGATCATGGCCAACATCGAAGGCGAGGATTTGGGCCGAGTCGCCAAGAAGATTCAAATGGCCATTCGCGACGCCGGCGAGATTCCCACAGGGATTCACGTCGATGTGCGAGGCCAGATCGAGCCGATGGACGAGATGTTCGAAGGGCTCGCCGTCGGCCTGGGTCTGGCGGTCGTGGCGATACTTCTGCTGTTGACGGCGTACTTCCAGTCGCTGCGGCTGGCGCTCACGGTGATGGCGACGGCGCCAGCGGTCATCGCCGGCGTGGCGCTGGCGTTGTTCATCACGAACACAACGCTCAACATTCAATCGTTCATGGGAGCGATCATGGCGGTCGGCGTAGCGACGGCGAACGCCATCCTGCTCGTTACGTTTGCGGAGAAAGCCCGGCTGCGCGGCGATCCGATTCTGCAGGCGGCAATGGATGGCGCAAAACATCGCTTGCGCCCCATCCTGATGACGAGTTTTGCCATGATCGCCGGCATGTTGCCGATGGCTTTGGCGATTGGTGAGGGCGGCGAGCAGGTGGCGCCGTTGGGCCGAGCCGTCATCGGCGGTTTGATAGCGGCCACGGTTGCGACGCTGTTGGTCCTCCCCGCGATCTTCGCCGTCGTTCAAGGCGGCGCGTCGACCGCATCGGCCTCGCTCGATCCCGACGACCCGGAGAGCCCACATTACGACGGGGGCAAGGCGTAATATGTGCTGAGCGCGTTTTCAACGTGCCCGGCATCGTGGCACGCTGAAAACGTGCCCCACGGAAACGCAGGTGATCCATGATGACACGACTTTTTTTCCTCGGTGTGGCGTTGATCGCGACGACGATCATGGGCTGTAAACCCTCTGTGCCGGCCGTCAGATCCGACACTGGCGCCGTCAAGACGAGCACGCCGAAGGAGAAGCCCATGCGCGTGGTCATCGAACAGCCCGCGAGCATCGACGCCTTCGAGGAGACGCCGCTCGTCGCGCATATTCAAGGCTACGTCGAATGGGTGCACGTCGACATCGGCAGCGAAGTCAAGGGGCCGACGTACGACGCCAAGGGGAAAATGACGAAACCGGGCACGCTGCTCGCCGAGCTGTCCGTTCCGGAGTTGATCAAGGAACTGGCGCAGAAGTCGGCACTTGTCGAGCAGGTCAAGGCGGAGTTGAAGCAGGCGGAGCATGGCTACAAGGCCGCCGACGCGCACGTTCGCAGTGCCGACGCGTATGTCCGCGAGATGCAAGCGTCCATCGCTCGGGCCAATGCCAGTCGCGATCGCTGGCAGAGTGAACTGGCCCGCGTCGATGACCTGTACAAGAAGAAGATCGTTGAAAAACAAATCGTGGACGAGACGCTCAATCAATACGAGTCGGCCAAGGCCGGGTGCGCGGAAGTGAAGGCGAAAGTGGAGTCGGCCCAGGAGCTGGCCAAGGAGAGCGTGGCCAAGCGTGACAAGGCCAAGGCCGACGAGACCGCCGCTGCCGCTCGCGTCAAGGTGGCGGAAGCCGACGAAGCTCGCGTCAAAGCGCTTGCTGACTATCGCTTCATTCGCGCCCCGATTCCCGGTGTAGTGACGCGGCGCAACATCCACACCGGGCATTTTCTCCAGCCCAACGCCAGCGGCGGCCCGGCCGTCCTCTTCGTCGTCTCCCAGACCGACAAGCTGCGCATTCATGCCGACATTCCGGAGAATGAGGCGCAATACATGACCGGCAATCTGCCCGCCAAGATCGACGTACCGATCTTCAAGGATCAAGCGTTCGACGACAAGGTGGCGCGCACCAGTCAATCGCTCGACGCCAAGTCACGCACGCTGCGCGTCGAAATCGACTACAACAACAAGGATGGCAAGCTGCGTCCCGGCATGTTCGCCAACCTCATCTTCAGCGTTCCGTTGGGCGAACGCTACACGCTGCCGGCCACAGCTATTTTCACGCACATCGATCAGTATTGTTGCTGGCGCGTCGAGGCCGGCAAGGCCGTTCGCACGCCGATCAAGCTCGGCATTCGCGAAGGCCAGGATGTCGAAGTGCTGAAGATGCAGAAAAACGGCGTCTGGAAAGCCGTGTCGGGCTCCGAAGAGATTATCGTCACCAACCTCGGCGTAGTCAGCGAAGGCAAGGAGGTCCGCGTCGAGGGGAGGTGATGGCATGCATTCGTTTAGCGCTTGCGAGGCGCCACGCGAACGCTAAACAAAGAAGGGCACAACAAATGAACCTGCGATTCACCATTCTCATTATTGCGTTTGCCTCGCCACTGTCCGCCCAGGACACGCCCATCATCCGCATCGATAGCGGCGTGAGCGGCCACATCCACCCGGCTCTGTGCATAACAAAAAAAGGGACGCTCGTTGCTGTGTATTGCAAAAGCGAGTACAAACCGTACCTGATCACGCGCTCTGGGGACGCAGGCAAGACCTGGTCGAAACCGGAGCTTGTCCCGCATAGCGCCGATCGGCAAATCTATCCCGGCTCGCTGACGACGCTGGCCGATGGCAGACTCGTCCATGCGTGGAACACGTGGTACAACGCCGCCGACGGAACCAAGTCGCGCTATGTCGAGTATTCGATCAGCGATGACGACGGCGTGACTTGGGCCAAACCGACACGCATGGCCAATAGCAAGGATCCGAAGCAGCACAGCGTCATCCGCCACCCGTTTGTCGAGCTGTCGCCTACCAACTGGCTTATGCCGCTGATGGACCGAACGGCCGCGTACGATCCAGCCGCGCAAAAGGAATCGCGATTCGGCGCAGTCGCGCACGGCCTCGTACCGATCGTCCGCACCCCGAAGGGAACGCTCATCAGTGGTAAAGGCATGCGCACGACCGACGAGGGCAAGACCTGGCAGGCGATCAAGCCGTTCCCCGATGTCGCTTCGCAAGGATGGCGGCATCAGCTGGTCGCATTGAAAAACGGCTGGATCATAGCTTCGCAAATTGTCGGCCCCGGCGTCGGCGGCGAAAAGATCAACTTCATCGTCTCCCGCGACGACGGCAAGACGTGGGACATGGATCACCCTGTCGAGTTCTACAACCCCGGCCGGCCCATCGGCGGCCGCGCTTGCCCCAAAACCGTCGAGATCGACGCCAAGACGCTCGGCACCATCTTCTACGACACCGACGCCAAACAACCCGGCGGCTCCGGCATCTTCTTTCGCACCACGTCGATCAAGTCGCTGAGTAGCTGATCTGCTTCTCTCAGATGTCGGCTTCAGTTATGAACTGTCCATGATTACGGTTGGTTCACCGTGACTCGCACTCCCATCCCGTGCCGATCAACTTCGGCGCAGTACAAAGGGAGAAAGGCCTGACGCGCCGTTCCCGTTATCTTTCAGGCGTGCAGGAATCAAGCGACAGTGACCACGAGGTGATTGCTCCATGCCCGTGATTCGCATCGGCGCCGTCAGTTATCTGAACACGAAACCGCTCGTGTACGAGCTGGAATCACTGGCGGCGCCGGCGCAACTGATTCTCGACTACCCCAGCCGGCTCGCCGATCACATGGCCAGCGGCGATCTGGACGTAGCGCTGATCCCTGTCATCGAATACTTCCGCGCCGGTTCGTACAGCCTGGTGCCAAACATCGCGATCGCCAGTTGCGGTCCCGTGTTGAGCGTGACTCTGTTTAGCCGAACGCCGTGGTCAGGCATCCGCACGGTGGCGCTGGACGAAGGCTCGCGCACAAGTGCCGCGCTGACGCAGATTCTGTTGCGCAAGAAACACGGCGTCGAAGCCCAGGTGTGCCCGTTGCTGTTGGATCGCTCGGCCGAGGAGATCGACGCCGATGCGGTGTTGCTCATCGGTGATCGGGCGATGCACGCCTGCCTGCCCGGGTTTCGCTATGCGTTCGACCTGGGCCAGGAGTGGCACGACTGGACGGGGCTGCCGTTCGTATATGCGGCGTGGGCGGTTCGTCCTGGCGTCGACTTGGGTCCGGTGCTCGAAGCACTCTACGAGGCGAAACGGCTTGGCATGGAGAACGTCGGCCCGATCGCGGCTCGCGAAGCGCCGCACCTGAAGCTCGACGCCGGCTTTTGTCGTCGTTATCTGGCGAACATCATCCGCTTTGACCTCGGCCCGCGCGAGTTGGCGGGGTTGCATCACTACTACATGCTCGCCAGCGAACTCGGGCTCGCACGGCGTGGCGTTCATGTGAAGCTGTACGAATCGCCGGTCATCGTTTAGCGCCCGCGCGGCGCCATCGAGACCGCTGCGCCGCAAGCGCCAAACAATGACCACCTTACAGACCTACTCCGCTCGCTGGATTTTCCCGGTCGATCAACCGCCGATTGAACACGGGACGATCACGATTCTTGGCGATAGGATCTCCGCCGTAGCGCAGCGCGGGACACGCACGCCCGATGTCGATCTGGGCAACGTCGCGATTCTGCCCGGCTTTGTCAACACTCACACGCATCTCGATCTATCGGGAGCGCGCGGATTGGTCGCCCCCGTCGCTCACGCTTCCGGCTCGTCAGTCCCCGATTTCACGCAGTGGCTGCGCTGCGTGATCGCCTTTCGCCGCTCGCGCACGCCGGAGCAAGTACAAACGGACATCGCTGCCGCAATCGCTGAGTGCTTGCGATTCGGTACGACGTTGATCGGCGATATCGCGTCTGGTGGCGTGAGCTGGGAGTTGCTGACGAACGCTGGCTGTCGATCGGTTGTGTTCCACGAAACACTCGGTCTGTCGGAGGATCGCGCGCGGTTGGCCATGGACCAGGCGCGGACGTGGCTCGCCCATCGTTCTTTTTCAGACCGGTGCATCGCCGGAGTAAGCCCGCATGCACCATACACGGTACGTAGTACTCAGTACTCAGTACTCGGCACCCAGCACTCGAGTTTGCGCATCGCGACGCACCTAGCCGAAACGCTGGACGAAGTTGAATTGCTGCGCGATCGTCGCGGGCCGTTCGTCGACTTTCTGCGCGAGATGAATGTCTACGATCCCGGAGGGTTGGTGAGCGATCCGCTCGAGGTGGTGCGCACGTTGCCGAGCGGCATCTTCGTTCACTGCAATTACCTCGATCCCGCGACGCCGTTTCTGCCAACGCAGACGGTCGTCGTCTGTCCGCGCACGCATGCGGCATTCGGACATTCGCGGCATCCATTTCCGAAGCTGAACGTGCGCGTCGCGCTCGGAACGGACAGCCTGGCGTCCAATCCCGATCTCGACATTCTGGCTGAGGTACGGTTCTTGAGGCAGTATTATCCCGAAGTGGAACCGGCAGCGCTATTGCGTATGCTGACGTTGAACGGGGCTGAATCGCTTGGCTTCGGCGGCGTGACGGGGAGCCTGACGCCGGGCAAGTCGGCAGATCTTGCGGTGTTGCCGTTGCCGGCGGGGGATATGAGCGATCCACATGACTCGGTGCTGCTGTCTGGGTTGGCGGTTGGGCGAGTGATGTTTCGCGGCGTATGGCGAGACAAACCAGAACGCGTCGGATGACGTCTTGCCTTTGCCGCGAATGAGTCCATTGCGCATCCGTATGAGCTTTTGCATGTTGCAATTGGAGGCGTGGTTGAACGGCGCGATGGCTACACGTACCGGGCGGTTGGGAACGTTCTACGGATTACACTCAACGGAGAAGAATATTCCGATCGGCCTTCATGGGCGTCGAAGGTGGATCCGCAGATCGCCCGTTACGGCAAGCTTGATTAGCAACCCAATTGTCGTAACAAAAACCGAAGATAAGCTCTTTTGAAGCCCTGGGGTGAGGTACTCCGAACCCCAGGGTTCGGAGTACCTCACCCCAGGGCTTTTGAATGCCGCTTGGTTATCTCTGTCTGGTGTTGCACGCACATCTGCCCTACGTCCGCCATCCCGAGTACGACGACTTCCTCGAAGAAGACTGGTTCTACGAAGCGATCACTGAAACCTACATTCCGATTCTCGAAATGCTCGAAGGGCTCGAGCGCGATCGCTGCGATTGGCGGCTCACCATGTCGGTCACGCCGACACTCGCCGCCATGTTCGCCGATCCACTCCTGCAGTATCGTTACGTACGGCATCTCGACAATCTCATCGCTCTCTCCGGCAAGGAAATCGACCGCACCAAATGGCAGCCGGAGTTCAACCACCTCGCCCACATGTACCACAACCGCTTCGTTCGGGCTCGCGATGTCTTTGTCAAGCAGTATGGCAACAACCTCAACCACGGTTTTCGCCGATTCTTCGAGACCGGCAAGCTTGAACTCATCACCTGTTGCGCGACGCACGGCTTCCTGCCGCTCATGACCAGCAACATGAACGCCGTCCGCGCTCAGGTCGAGGTTGGTTGTCGCGAATTCGAACGGCATTTCGGCAAGCGCCCGCAAGGCATCTGGCTGGCGGAATGCGGCTATGCCCCCGGCGTCGATGATATCCTCAAAGAGTCGGGCCTGCGTTACTTCTTCGTCGATACGCACGGCGTTCTCTTCGCCGAGCCGCGGCCGAAGTACGGCGTGTACGCGCCGATCGTGTGCCCCCAAAGCGGCGTCGCCTGCATGGGGCGCGATCATGAGTCCTCGAAGCAGGTATGGAGCGCCATCGAGGGCTATCCGGGTGATTACGTCTATCGCGAGTTCTATCGCGACATCGGCTTCGACCTTGATTACGACTACCTCAAGCCGCACTTGCACCAGACCGGCATCCGCTCCAACACCGGCATCAAGTATTACAAGATCACAGGCCGCGGCGATCACAAGGCGGCCTACAACCCGCACGAGGCGTTGGAGAAAGCGGCGGCGCACGCGGGCAATTTCATGTTCAACCGCGAGAAGCAAGTCGAATGGCTCTCCGGCTACATGGACCGCCCGCCCGTCATCCTCGCCCCGTATGACGCGGAACTGTATGGCCATTGGTGGTTCGAAGGGCCCGATTGGCTGAATTTCCTTTTCCGCAAGATGCACTGGGACCAGCAATCCGTGAAGATGATCACGCTGCCGGAGTATCTGGACCAGTACCCGAAGATTCAGATTTCGCAGCCGAGCTTCTCGAGCTGGGGTTACAAGGGATATTGCGAAGTCTGGCTTGAAGGTTCGAACGACTGGATCTATCAGCACTTACACGAGTGCGCCGATCGCATGGTCGAACTCGCCAAGCAGCACAGTGACGGCGGGAACCCGCTGCGTCGCCGAGCGCTCAACCAGGCGGCCCGCGAGTTGATGCTGGTCCAATCCAGCGACTGGGCGTTTATCATGAAGACCGGCACAGTCGTCGAATACGCCTGTGAGCGGACCAAGGTCCATGTACTCAACTTCCATCACCTCTACGAGCAGATCAAGACCGACGCGATCGACGAAACCTGGCTGAGCGAAGTCGAACGCCGGCACAACCTATTCCCCGACCTCGACTATCGCGTTTACGCATAGGGCGTCGTTTCTACGACCCCTTCAGCACCTGCATGCGAATGTGCGAATGCCAATTCGCCGTGCGATAGATGCGCTGCGTCGCGGCCTCGAAGTCGCGGTCTTTCGCTTCAAAAATGTTCGGCACAAACCTCTGCGGATTACGGTCGATCAAAGGGAACCATGTGCTTTGCACCTGCACCATGATCTTGTGCCCTTTGCGGAAACAATGATGGCTCCAGTGCAAGTTGATCGTGTACTCGTTGACTTCATTCGGCTTCACCGGCTCGGGCTTCTCGAAGCTCTTGCGGAATCGCGCGCGCACCGGTTCGCCGCTGATGAGCAGTTGGAAGCCGCCCATCGACGGATCGGCGGGATACGACTCGGGATAGACATCGATGAGCCGCACGATGAAGTCGCTGTCGCTGCCCGTGGTTGACGCGAAGAGTTTCGCGGTGAGCGACCCGGCGACGACGACGTCCTCGGTGAGCGGCTCGGTCTCGTAGGTCAACACGTCGGGACGACCTTGTGCGAACCGCTGATCCTCCACCATCCAGATTTGCCACTCCTTGCCCGGATACGTCGGCGTCACCGGTCGCGGACGATACGGGACTGGATTGGCGGGATCGGAGGTGTACGAATCAAATCCTTCGCGCTTCCACGGCTGGCTGCGAGTAGGCGGACGTGGCGCCGGCGGCGTCTCCTCGTTCATTCGGCCACCGGAGTGAAAGTACAGCTTCTTGGTCGCCACATTTTTTGGAGGCCAATTCTCATGGGCAACCCATTTGTTTGTGCCGGTCTGAAACAGCAGAGCTTCGGGTTGCCTTAGATCGCCCTTGCCCTTGAGATGAAAGTTAAACCACGCCGCCTGAACCTTTTCACGGAAGTATCTTCCTGTATCACTTTCGAATTTGATGCGGCCGAGACTGTTGCCCGGCCCGTTCGCCCAGCCGCCATGATTCCACGGGCCGACGACGAGAAAGTTCTGATTGTTCTTGTCGTGCTTCTCCAGCAGTTCGTAAATCTTGAGCGGGCCATAAAAGTCCTCCTGATCGAACCAGCCGGCGACGTGCAGGCTCGGCACCGTGACCTTCGTCAGGTACGGGGCGAACGCCTGCTTCTGCCAAAAGTCGTCGTAGTTCGAATGTTTCACGAAGTCGTTCCAGGTCGGCATCTTGCCCTTGAAGTACTTCGGATTGACGTTCGAGAGCGCGCCGAGTTTGAGATACCATTCGTAGGTGTCGAAGCGATCAAATTTGAACATCGTGTTGAGCTTGTCGGTCTCCATCATGGCGACGTACTCAAAGCCATAGCTGAGGCGAAAGGCGCCGTTGTGATGAAAGTCGTCGCCGAGAAACTGGTCGGCGGGCGACGCCTGCGGCGAGACGGCCTTGAGGGCCGGGTGTGGATCGAGGGCGGCCATCTGCGTCAGCCAGCCTGGATAGCTGATTCCGAGCATGCCGACCTTGCCGTTGTTGCTTTCCACATTCTTGAGCAGCCAATCGATGGTGTCGTTGGTGTCGGTATTCTCGTCAATCGCCTTGGCATCCTTCGGATCGCGCGGGGATCGCGACATGACGAACGTGCCGTCCGATTTGTGCCGGCCGCGAATATCCTGAAAGACGAAGATGTATCCCTCGTCGGCCAGGTCCTTGAGATAACTTTGCAGCGACCCCGGCCCACGCGATTCAATCCCGTACGGCGTTCGCAAAAAGATGAACGGCAGCTTCTCCTTGACCTCCTTCGGCACATAGATCGTCGTGTAAAGCTTGACGCCGTCGCGCATGGCGATCATCGCTTCGGTCTTGTTGAAGCGGTTGACGACCTTTTCTTGACCGTGCGAATAGGTCGCGACCACGATGGCAACAAGTGCGGCGATCACGAGACGAAAGGTGGCGTTCATGGGAGGCTCCGAATGGACAATCGACCGTGGCGGTAGTTGTATTCCTGCGCGAGTTGATCGCCACCCTGTAGGGACAAGCTGCCAGCTTGTCCCCGACCCCGCGGGGTGATCGCGATTTCTTGCAAGCCTCCAGGGACAAGCTAGCAGCTTGTCCCTACTAGCCGCGCGTGATTTCGTTACATTACCCGAAACCCTACGAGAATCCTCTATGCGCTCCACTCTCGCAATCGCGCTCATCGCGGTCACAATACCCGTCGGCCGCGGCCGTGCTCAAGACTTGCCGACGCAGCCGACCGTGCCCATGAAGCTCTTCAACGGCAAAGACCTCACGGGCTTCACGACCTGGCTCAAGGACACCAAACGCGATGACCCGCGCAAGGTCTTCACCGTCAAGGACGGCATGCTTCACCTCTCCGGCGACGGCTTCGGCTATCTCGCCACGAACAAGGTATTCATCGATTACCATCTCACCGTCGAGTACAAGTGGGGCAAGAAAACCGACGGCGGCAAGTACGTGCGCAACTCCGGCGTACTTCTGCACGCCACGGGGCCTGACGGCGGCGCAGGCGGAACTTGGATGTCCTCCATCGAATGCCAACTCGCGCAGGGCTGCGTTGGCGATCTCATCGTCATTCGCGGCAAAGACAAGGACGGCAAGGTCATCCCCGTCAGCCTCAAGGCCGAAACCGTCTCGGGCGCCGACAAGCGTCCGCGCTGGAAAGCCGGCGGCGAAGTCCGCGAGTTCACCAAGGGCCAACTCTGGTGGAACAAGCACGAGGCCGGTTTCAAAGAGTTCCTCGACACACGCGGCAAGGACGACGTCGAAAGCCCCCTCGGCGAATGGACCAAGGTCGAATGCATCTGCAAAGAGAAAACCATCGAAATCCGCGTCAACGGTACAACCGTGAACAAGGCGTTTGACGTCTATCCGTCGTCGGGCAAGATCCTGCTGCAGACCGAAGGGTTTGAGATTTTCTTCCGCAACGTCGAGTTGCGGCCGGTAGCGAAGTGAGGGTAGAACAGGGTGGCCCGCTACGCCGCATGTGCATGTCGGGCACGCTAAAAGAAAACGAATCCGCCTCAAGAGAGGTCCAAGCAATGCAAAAGCAAACCATGGCCAAAAAGGCATGTCATGGGACTCGATTGTCGCGGCATGGGACGGCGATGTCAGCAAGGAAGCCATTGCGAAAGCAGTCGCCCTTGCCGAGCGAATATTTAAAGACCACGTTAATGAGTACTCCGAGGAGTCCTTGGCCTCATGAACGTTCTGAACGAAGACTCTCCCGATGATCAGCGTCGCTGGCTGTTGGCGAAACGTGTTCGCGTGCAGAAAATTGGCCGGGACATCGGCCGGAGTGGATTGAAGGACGACGGCATCATTCCCTGCCTACTCCAATTGAATCGGCCGACATTCTTCACTCTCTATCAAGATTTCTGCGATCGCCGCCTTTGTCATCAAGAGTACTGCATCGTTTATCTGGAAATGGATGATGACGTGGTGGCTGACTACTGCTTTGGCTTCCATGGATTGATGGATGCAGGGTGCGTGAAACGCACCGGTCCGCTCATCGGTGCGTTGCACGCACCCTACGTCTATCCATCAACGGATCGTAGACGGTGCACTACGTTCGCCGTGTTCTTCGACATCCTGGATTGAACTCAAAAAGAAAACGAATGGGACTCGTCATTCGGGTCACGCAATGGGTTTGACAGTCTGGCGAATCAACTACCCAGAAGAACGCCTGGATTGGGCATGAATTGCCCCGATCGAAACGATCCAGTGGGATAAATCGTCATTATCAATGGACTCTACTCACAATCCTCGTCGCCGACAAAAGGAGTCACACATGAATCGCTACGTGGTATCGTGCGTGTTGGTATTTGCGATTGTCGCCGCCGCCGCGGCACAAACTACGGTCTCCAACGCCGTCAAGACAACGACGCAGGCGAATAACGATTTCGCGTGCGACATCTATCGCCAGATCGGCGACAAGGACGCGGGCAAGAACGTATTCTTCTCGCCGTGGTCGATCAGCAGCGCCCTGGCCATGACGATGGAAGGCGCTCGCAACGAGACGGCCATCGAAATGGGCCAGACGCTACGGCTGCCCAAGTCGCTCGACGTCGGCGGCGAAAGGCCGTGGCGGATGGACCTTTACCACCAGGGTGTTGCCGAGATGCAGCGCCGCTGCACGCCGCCGCGTGACGAAGCCAAGGAACTCGCCACGCGCAAGAAAATCGCCGAGCTGCGCAAGGAACTCGATGCGCTCAACAAGCGAATTGAAAAGAACCAGGAGTTCAACCTTTTCGACAAGGCCCAGAAGCTAGCGACCAACATCAACATCTTGGAGCAATCGCTCGATCTGTATGAGCTCAACATTGCCAATGCAATCTGGGGCGAGAAGACCTATCCGTTCGATCCCACCTACGCCGACGCGGTTTCCAAGTACTACGGTCCCGGCCTGGTTCGCGACGCCGACTTCATCAACCAGTTCCCCGCTGAGCGTGCGAAGATCAACCGATGGGTCGAAGGTCAAACCAAGGATCGCATCAAGGATCTGATTCCGAACATCCCCGAGCAGCAAGCCCAGCTCATTCGCATGATCCTGGTCAACGCCATCTACTTCAAGGGCCAATGGAGCGACCCTTTCAAGAAGGAGCAGACCAAGGACGATGTCTTTACGCTCACGGACGGAACGCGCACGAAGGCGCCTCTCATGCAAAATGTCCAGCGTGCCCGTTACGCCGCCTTCTACAACGACGGGACGTTCTTCGAGACGCCGCGGATGATTCGGTTCGACCAGAAAATCGCCACCTACCCCAACGAAGGCTTCCTCGTTGCCGAGATTCCCTACAAGGACAATCGATTGGCGATGACGGTGCTTCTGCCGATGCGTGCCGACGGGCTGCCGGCTCTCGAAAAGAAGCTCACGGGCGACGCGCTGGCGAAATGGCTCAGCAAGCTCGAATCGCGCGACGTCAACGTCAAGCTACCCAAGTTCAAGATGACGCCCGATTACGAACTCGGCCCGCTCCTGAAGGCGCTCGGCATGAAAAGGGCGTTCGAGCCACGCATCGCCGATCTTACCGGAATGTCGAAATCGCTCAACCCGAACGATCGTCTCCATATTTCGCGCGTCATCCACAAGGCGTTCGTCGACGTAAACGAGGAAGGCACCGAAGCCGCCGCGGCGACGGCAGTGATCGTCGCCGTGCCCGGCTCGATCCCGACGGCACACCCGTTCACGCCAAACTTCTTCGCCGACCGGCCGTTCGTGTTCCTGATCCGCGAGGTTGAATCAGGCGCGGTGCTGTTCATGGGCCGCATGACGACGCCGAAGTAACATCAGAAGTTCTGGGATGAGGTACTCCAAAGCCCAGGGGTTAGGGAGTATCCTCACCCCTGGACTTTTTCAGCCGTCTCGCCATTTCCGCCGATGTCCTCTTGCGCCACTTTGGCGATCGACGCAATCTTGTCGCCTTCGTTGAGGTTCATGATGCGGACTCCCTGGGTATTTCGGCCGATCACACGGATTTCGGTGACGTGAGTGCGATTGACCATGCCCTGGGTGGTGATGAGCATGATGTCGTCGTTTTCGCGAACGCTGATGACGCCGACGACGGGACCGTTGCGTTCGCTGGCGCGGATGTCGCGAAGCCCTTTGCCGCCGCGCTTTTGTTTGCGATAGCGCATGGCGGAGCGTTCTTCGGTTTCGGCGCCGGGCGCAGATGCTTCCGACTCCGACGGTTCCATCGCTGACGCTTCCGGCTCGTCTTCGGCTTCTTCGGCGAGGTTGGCGCCGAAGGGGGTGCGTTTGCCGTAGCCGTTCTCGCAGACGGTGAGCAGGGCGCCGTCGGGATCGGTGACGACCATGCCGACGACGGAATCACCTTCACCGAGGTTGATGCCCTTTACGCCATAGGTGTTGCGGCCCATGGCGCGAGCGTCGGTCTCGGAGAAGCGAATGGCCATGCCGTGGCGCGTGGCGAGGACGACTTCGTCGCCCGGTTTGGTGGAGACGACGGATACGAGGGAGTCGCCGTCTTCGAGCGCGATGCCGATGATGCCGCCGCTCTTGGGCCGGCTGTACTGTTCGAGTGAGGTTTTCTTCACTAGGCCGTTCTTGGTCGCCATCATCAGGTGGCTTTCGGGATCGAAGTGCCGCACGGGAATGACGCTCGAAATCTTCTCGCCTTCCTTGAGCGACAGCACATTGGCGATCGATCGGCCGGCGCTGGTTCGGCTCATCTGGGGGATGTCGTAGACTTTGAGCCAATAGAGCTGCCCGCGATCCGTAAAGCACAACAAGTAGGCATGCGTCGAGGCGACATAGAAGTGCTCGATGAAGTCGTCGTCGCGCGTGTCGCCGCCGGAGACGCCTTTGCCGCCGCGATGTTGCGTGCGATACGTGTTGAGCGGCAATCGCTTGATGTAGCCGTTGTGGCTGATGGTGACGGCGTTCGTCTCCTCGGCGATCAGGTCTTCGAGCGTCAGCTTGTCTGGCGGCGTGTCGATGATCTGCGTCTTGCGATCGTCGCCAAACTTGTCTCGAATATACTCGGTGTCCTTGCGGATGACGGCGAGGATGTTCTTCTCGCTACTGAGCAGTTCCTCGTAGCCGCGAATGAGGCCGCGCAGCTCGTTGTATTCCTTGAAGATTTCATCGCGTTCGAGGGCGGCGAGCTGGCCGAGTTGGAGACGAACGACCGCCTCGGCCTGATCTTCGCTCATGCGATAGCTCGGCTGCTGGCCGATCTCTTTCTGCAACGAGGCGAAATGCTCGGCGCCCAGCGCTCGCTCCATGAGGGCGGCCGACACTTCCAGGTTCTGCAAATTCTGCTTGGCCACCGCACGGCTCGCGGAGCTACGGCAAATGCGGATCACTTCGTCCAGTGACGAGATGGCGATGAGCTGCCCTTCCAGCACATGGCTGCGCCGCTTGGCCTCGCGCAGGAGATACTCGGTGCGACGGCGGATCACCTGCACGCGATGGCGGATGAACTCTTCGAGAATCTGCTTGATGTTCAGAGTGCGCGGCCGACCGTCGACGAGCGCCAGAAGGATGATGCTCACGGTCTTCTGTAACGGCGACAGTTGGTAGAGTTGATTGAGCACGAGTTCCGGATCAGCGTCGCGTTTGACATCGACGACGATGCGGACCGGTTCGCCGGTGCGTTCGCTGGATTCGTCGCGGATGGCGGAGATGCCCTTGATGCGTTCGTCCTTGACGAGGGCCGCGATGCCGATCTCGAGGCGTTCGCGGGTCTGCTGGTAGGGGACTTCGTGAATGATGATTTGCGTCTTGCCGCCGTCTTCGCTGATGGACGCGCGAGCTCGGAGGATGACCTTGCCTCGGCCCGTGCGATAGCCTTCGAGGATGCCCGCTCTGCCGCAGATGACGCCGCCGGTAGGGAAATCGGGCCCGGGGATGATGTCGATCAGCTGCTCGATGGTGACATCGGGTTCGTCGATGATCTTGATGACGGCATCGCAAACTTCGGTGAGGTTGTGCGGTGGAATCTCGGTGGCCATGCCGACCGCGATGCCGTCGGCGCCGTTGACGATGAGGTTCGGGACTTTGGCGGGCAGAACGAGCGGTTCGCGGTACTTGCCGTCGTAGTTGTCGATGAAGTCGACGGTGTCGCGTTCGAGGTCCTCGAGCATCTCGGCGGCAATCGGATTGAGCTTGGCTTCCGTATAGCGCATATGCGCCGGCGGCAGACCGCGGATGGAACCGAAGTTGCCCTGCGGCTGAATGAGCGGGTGACGCAGATTCCACCATTGGCCGAGACGTACGAGCGTCGGATAGATGGCGGCGTCGCCGTGGGGGTGGTAGCGTTTCATCGTCTCGCCGACGATGGCGGCGCATTTGGTGGTGGACGCGCCGGGGTTGAGGCCGAGGTCGTTCATCGCCAGGAGGATGCGCCGCTGCGACGGCTTGAGGCCATCGCGGGCGTCGGGAAGCGCCCGGCTGATGATGACGCTCATCGCGTAACTGAGGTAGCTTTCCTTCAGTTCGTCTTCGATTTTCAGGGGCGGAGGCGTGCCGTCGGTGGGGCCGGCGGGAGGCGTGTCGCTAGGGGGAGGCAGTTCGTCCGGCAAGGGGGTCCGTCCTTCTAAAACCTTGGAAATTCTCAGGCGAAATCAACTTTCGCCATGCCGCCATTTTACGAAAAATCGCACTGATCCACCACCCTTTCCGGCGCATTTTCCGCACCAATTTCGCTTCCTTTTGCGAACACGAGTGATAGCATGAAGTTAATCGGAATTCTTGACTACGGAGAGCACGGATGACGCGGATGGGACGTTTTTGGCCCCCTTCAGCACTGGATTGGAGTTGTGGTTTTTCTCCTATCCGTGCCGTCCGTGCGATTTGTGGTCAAGTTCACTGAGAAGCTGATCCTTTTCTTGGAGGTGGGGCATGAATCGTTTGCAGTTCGCTTTCGTCCTAGTCGCGCTAGTCATCGCTGCGCAGCCGGCGCTTTCGCAGCAGGAATCCAAGGCAGCCCAGACGACGCGCGCCAAGCTCAAGCAGGTCATCGATGAATTCGAAGCCAAAGAGATTGGCACCAAGGCACTCTTCGACGAGATCAACGACAAGCTCGAAAAACCGCTTCGCTTCAAGATCGACAATACGTCGGGTATCTCCAACAACACCAAGATTTCGTTCAAGAAGGCCAAGAATCTCTCGGTTGAAAAACTGCTCAACGACCTGAGCGACCAGAACGGCTTCGGCTGGTTCGTGAACTCCAATGAAGGCAACAACAAGATCGACGGCTGGATCACCATCCGCAAAACGGAGAAAGGCAAAGAACGCGGCTACGAAGCGGGCAAGGAACCAAAGAAGACGTCGACCGGTTCGCCACTCGTTCCCGGTCGAGTGCTGACCGAGTTTGGGTCCGTGGCGCGAGACGACCGGAACGTCTTGAGCCTCTCGGCGGCGATCAAGGAGTAGTTGACTCCACGATCAGCATGCGTCGTGGATATCGAGTTTTTGTCCTCGGCGCCGCATGATTCATTAGGCGATTCGCACGCACGCTTTCCGGAACTGGGCCGGAGCGTGCGTCTTACTTCGCGGGTGCCGCCTTGAGGAAGTGATCCCCGACGACCCTGGGAACTTCATTGCCATAATACACAAGATCCAACCAAGCGTTGTCGGTGATCGCGACGAGTAGTTTCTTCAGTTCGGGGCTCGGAATCCTACCATCGGACGTAACATAGACGCCGACGGAGCTGCCCCATCCTTGCATCGCTTTGAGCAACTTGACTGCCTCATCGACGGAGATGGCCGACCTTTGCTCTTTCTTCTCATCGGAGTAAATGCTCACCGAAAGCCTTCTGTCCTTGCCGTGCTTGATCTGGATGAGCACGGTTCGATACTCGGCATGAGCTTGCGCGGCGATGAGAAACAGAGTTAGGCCAGCAAGCACTGGTTTTAAGAACAACACGAATTGCCCTCCTTTGTGACGCACCTGGAATGGATCGAGCCCGCCAAAGAAAAGACGAGGTTGGCGAGCTTTCGTTCACAGATCACCCTTTTTGGCCTTTGTTTCGTGCATGACCCATTGACAGTTTTTCGCGTGATCCCTACATTCAATCTTTTGCTGCGCAGCCGCGCGCCATCGCCCGGAGGTGGTCGCCACTCGTATGGACCAGGCCATTCGCAATGCCGAGACGCTTCTCGAAGCGCTCAGTTACATTCGGCAGTTTCGCAATCGACTGATCGTCATCAAGCTCGGCGGCAGCGCGATGGAAGAACCCGACGCGCTCAAGGCCACCCTTCAGGACGTCGTGTTCATGGCCACCGTCGGCTTGTGGCCCATCATTGTGCACGGCGGGGGCAAACCGATCGACCGGGCGATGGCGGAGTCAGGCCTGAAGCCGCGCAAAGTCCTCGGTCGACGCTACACCGATGACGAAACGTTGGCGATCGTCGTTCGTGTTCTACTCAAGGAAATCAACGCCGATCTCGAAGCCCAAGTCCGGCAACTCGGCGGACGAGCAATTGGCTCGCACCTGGGGTCGCTGCAGTGCCTGTTCGGCGAAAAGCTGATGTTGCCCGGACCAGATGGTGCGCCGATCGATCTGGGCCGAGTCGGCAAAGTGACGCGAATCGACGGCGACTTGCTGCGCGATTTTTGCGAAGCGGGAATCGTGCCGCTCATTCCGTCCTTGGCGATTGATGCCGATGGCGGTTGGCTGAACGTGAACGCCGACACCGCCGCCGCCGCCGTCGCGGGGATGCTGCAGGCCGAGAAGCTGGTGCTGCTCACCGATACGCCGGGCATTCTCGCCGACCGCAACAATCCCGATTCGCTAATCGCCAGCCTGAACATGGCGCGATGTCAAGAACTGATTCAGCAAAAAGTCATCGACGAAGGGATGATCCCCAAGGTTGAAGCATGCTTCGACAGTTTGCGCGCCGGCGTCAAGAAGACGCACATCGTCGATGGCCGAGTCAGGCATTCGCTCTTGCTCGAAATCTACACCGACCGCGGCATCGGCACGGAGATTGTCCTTTAGCCGTTTGCGGCTTTGCGCTCGCGTGGCGCTATGCGTTCCCATGGCGGCAGCAGAGCGCGAAGCCGCAAGCGGCGGAAAGTTCACTATGACCAGCTCCGAAACCATCGACTTGTTCTCGCGATACGTCATCGGCAACTATCGGCGTTTTCCCGTGTCGCTCGTGCGCGGCGAAGGGTCGTACGTCTGGGATGCGGAGGGGAATCGCTATCTCGATTTCTTTCCTGGCTGGGGCTGCAACTTGCTGGGCCACTGTCCGCCTCGCGTCGTCGCCGCGGTGCGCGAACAGGTCGGGAGGCTCATCCATGTGCCCAATACCTGGTACATGGAGCCACAAGGGCTGTTGGCCAAGGCGCTCGTCGATCGCAGCGGACTCGACGCGCAGTGTTTTTTCTGCAACAGCGGCGCCGAAGCCAATGAAGCGGCCATCAAGCTTGCCCGCCTCAACGGCAAGCCCAGCGGCCGTTACAAGATCATTACGATGCTCAACAGCTTCCATGGCCGGACTTATGGAGCGTTGACTGCGACTGCCCAGCCGAAATATCACAAAGGCGTCGAGCCGATGCTGGCGGGATTCGATTATGCTCCGTTCGGCGATCTCGACGCTGCGGCGAAGTTGGTCGGGCCAGAAACGAGCGCGATCCTGGTCGAGCCTATTCAGGGCGAAGGGGGCATCAACATCCCCCCCGCCGGCTACTTGCAGGGATTGCGTGAGTTATGTGACAAGCATGGGTTGATGCTGATCTTCGATGAGGTGCAGACCGGCATGGGCCGAACCGGAACGTGGTTCGCCTTCCAGGATTTCGGCGTCAAACCGGATGCCATCACGTTGGCCAAAGCACTGGCCGGCGGAGTCGCCTGCGGTGGCCTACTCGCCAAATGCCAATTTGCAGAGAAGCTCGTCCCCGGCACTCACGCGGCGACATTCGGCGGCAACCCCATTGCTTGCATTGCCGCTCTCGCCACTATCGAAACAATCGAGAAGGAAGACCTCCTTCACCGCGCCGCAAAGATCGCCGACGCATTCCGCGCTCGATTCGAATCGCTGCGCCAGCGCTGCCCGCTCATCCAGCACATCCGCGTCAAAGGCACGATGGTCGGCATCGAACTCTCGATCGACGGAACGCCGATCGTCGACGAATGCTTGAAACGGCAATTGCTCATCAACTGCACGCATGGCACGGTGCTTCGGCTTCTGCCGGCCCTGAACTTGCCCGACAACGACCTGCACGCGGGCTGCGACATCATCGAAGCCGCATTACTCAAGCAAGCCCAAGGATGATGTAGTCCGAACCCTTGGGTTTCCGGGGGTTCAGCGCACCTCACTTCTTGGCTTCTGTGGAGAACGTTGATGCATCACCTTACTGATCTGCTGGACTGGACCGGCGACCAGATCTCGGACCTCGTGAAGGATGCCGCTCGCCTGAAGAAGGCGCAACTCAAGGGCAAGCATGAGCCGCGCCTCCAAGGTAAGGTCCTGGGCATGATCTTCGAGAAGCCATCGCTGCGAACGCGCGTCAGCTTTCAGGCCGGCATGGCACAACTGGGGGGGCAATCGGTTTTTCTCAACGGCGCCGAAGCCGGCTTAGGAGTGCGCGAAAGCTTGCCCGATATCGTTCGAACGATGTGCGAGTTCGTCGACGCCATTGTGCTGCGAACTTTTGAACACGAGAATGTCATCGAGTTCGCACGCTGGTCGACCAAGCCGGTCATCAATGGACTATCCGATTACTATCATCCCTGCCAGGCGCTCGGCGATCTCTTGACCGTGCGCGAATGCTGCGGCGATCTGAAAGGCAAGACTATCGCTTTCATCGGCGACGGCAACAACGTAGCCCGTTCCCTGGCTATAGCAGCCGGCAAAGTCGGCGCTCGCTTCATCCTCTCGGCGCCCAAACGATATCGCTTCGATAGGCCGTTCCTTGAGATGTATCAGACTACCGTTCGTGGCCTGCTCGACGAAATCGACGATCCGATCAAAGCCGTGGCCAGGGCCGACGTGATCTACACCGATGTCTGGGCCAGCATGGGACAGGAAGGCGAAGCCAAGGAGCGCGGCAAGCATTTTGCGGCGTATCAAGTCAACGCGAAACTGCTGCGAGCGGCGCCGAAAGGCGCCAAGGTGATGCACTGCTTGCCGGCCCATCGTGGCGAAGAGATCACCGATGAGGTGCTCGATGGCCCGCAATCGGTCGCCTTTCCGCAAGCCGGCAACCGCATGCATGCCCAGAAAGCGTTGCTCTTGTGGGCCATGGAAGGGTAGCATCAGAGCCTGAAGCGCAAACGAAGAACGAGGAGTGACTTCGCTTACGCTTCAGGCTCTGAAGATTACGATTTCTTCGCCGCCAGCTTCGCGACGAAGGCGGCGTGCTCGGGCGAGGCGAGGCCTTGCCGCAATACGGCGAGTAAACGCCTGCCGTCGCGTTTCAAGAACGCTGCCGGATCGAGCCAAAGCCCAGGGAAGACCTCGGACCGAAGAATGCCATCCGCGTCGGGTAATTTCTTTATACCAGATTCTCCATGCAGCACCAAGGCATGGGATAGGCCGGCAACCACCTCGTCAACGGTTCCAGCTTCTCACCGCTGATGAGGAGGTGGAATTCGCAAAATTCCCCGTGTTTTCGGCCCTTTTTCCACCCACTCACTCATTTGCGAGCTCATCAGGCCGACATCTTGCGATGGCCAGATAGCCAACAGCAAATGGCCACTTGGCCCCCCGCGCAACTCCAACCCGACCCACGCGTTACGCAACGCGCCCCCCACAATGGCCATCTCCACGGCAGAGCCTGTGCGATTTTTTGCAACTGACATTGCAATCAGGAGTGGTTTCGGTCCGTAAACGGTGGGACAGGCGTCTCGCGTGTTCTGAAGCGGCGGCCGAGGCTGTCAGTTACCAGACAGGAATGCCAAGATCTTGGTTTTGAGATGACCGATTCGCGTAGAGTTGGTCTGGCACTCCCAGATGACGAGCACCTGCCAGCCCGCTCGGCGCAGCGTGCGGAGAACCCGCCGATCGCGGGCTGCGTTACGTTTAAGCTTCGCAAGCCAATAGCCTCGCCGCGACGATGGAACGCGACAGCGACCGCACGTGTGCATGTGCCAAAAGTAACCGTTGACGATGATGATTTTTCGAAGCCGCCGAAACACCAAATCGGGACACCCCGGCAATGCCGCGTCGTGAAGGCGGTAGCGGAAGCCGATGGCGTGGATGAGACGACGAACGATGAGGGGCGGAACGTCAGCTTTCCTTGCGCTCGCATTCGATGATTGCACTCGGCACACAAGACGGCCCGGTCGCCTTGATATCGTCGAGCTCAGCCACGGCCTCTTCGTAATCGACCATAGTGATTGGGCATCCATGGAAGCCGTTTTCTTCAGCGACATAACTTCGCCCATCGTCAAGAAAGACGACATAGCCACTATGATCGCCTTCACCGATTGGGCGCAGAAAAATCATCCAACCGTTGTGTCGGCGCTCGATATTGATATCCGGCTTCCGGTGATCATTGGAATCGTGGGTGCCAAGAATGATACGGACTCCGTCTGCGGGCATGATCAGAACGGGCAGATTAGGTTCGTCATAGTCTTCCAGCGCGGAATTCTCTAGTGCACCGTCTACGATCCGTTGATGGATAGACTTAGGGTGCGTGCAACGCACCGATGAGCGGACCGGTGCGTTTCACGCACCCTGCATCCATCAATCCATGGAAGCCAAAGCCCTAGGGCGTGTGGACAATAGCTGGGAGAAATCGGGTGGTTAGGTTACAGCAACAGCACCGTGATCGCCGCGACTTGGACGAAGGCCAAGAAGTTGCGTGCTGTCTTTTCG
>Ga0194132_10003602_pt1 | contig 27389 bp, 26 predicted proteins | sample TA2KigOf80mmetaG_FD_148612 | JGI IMG/M metagenome (GOLD analysis project Ga0194132, IMG submission 148612) | Freshwater microbial communities from Lake Tanganyika, Tanzania - TA2015054 Kigoma Offshore 80m | ecosystem: Environmental > Aquatic > Freshwater > Lake | place: Tanzania: Lake... | reverse complement strand
CGCCACGCTCGAAGTCCGCGTCTGGCGCGGCGCGGCCGAAGGCCGCTTCGAAGCCTACCAAGTGCCGCGCCACGAAAGCCAGACGGTGCTCGACGTGGTGACGCACATTCAGCGCGCCATCGACCCGACGCTCGCCTACCGCTTCGCCTGCCGCGTCGGCATGTGCGGCTCCTGCGCCATGACGGTGAACGGCGCGGCGCGCTGGACCTGCCGCACGCACGTGGACAAGGTGGCCGAGGGCGGCGAGCTGGAAATCGCGCCGCTGCGCAATCTGCCGGTGGTGCGGGATCTGGTCACCGACATGCGCGAGTTCTTCGACAAGTGGGCGCGCGCGCAGGGCCGCTTCAGGGGCAGGGCCACGCGCAAGGACCCGTTCGCGCAGGTATCCCCGCAATCGGAGGCGAGGCAACTGGCGAACGCCGGGATCGAGTGCATCGGCTGCGGCGTGTGCTACGCCTCGTGCGACGTGGTGGCGGCGAATCCGGATTACCTGGGCCCGGCGGCGCTCAACCGCGCCTGGACCCTGGCGCAGGACGAGCGCGACGCGGGCGGCATCGAGCGCCTGCGCGCGGTGGCGGGCGACGCCGGCTGCCACGCCTGCCACACGCACCTGTCCTGCACCGAGCGCTGCCCGAAGAGAATTTCGCCCACCGCGGGGATCGCGGGCCTGAAGCGCGCCGTGGCAAAGGCGGCGCTGCAGGGCAGGCTGTGAGCCCTGCGTGAGCTTTCGCTCCGAGACCCTGCTGTGGGTGGCGCAGCGCGCCAGCGCCGCGGTGCTTGGGGTGTGCGTCGCGGTGCACCTTGCGACCATGATCTACGCGGTGCGCGGCGGCCTGAGCGCGGCCGAGATCCTCTCGCGCACCCAGGGCAGCGTCGCGTGGCTCTCGTTCTACACCGTGTTCGTGCTCGCGGTCGTGGTGCACGCGCCCATCGGCTTGCGTGCGCTGCTGGGCGAATGGCTGGGCTGGCGCGGCCGCTCGCGCGACCTTGCGCTGCTCGCCTTTGCCGCGCTGCTGGCGTGGGCTGGCATGCGCGCGGTGTTCGGGGTATTCCGCTGAGCGCGGCAAGGAACCTGCACCTGGGCAAGCTTGCGGCGCTGGTGCACCGCGTCTCGGGGCTCGCCCTGGCGCTATTCCTGCCGCTGCATTTCTGGGCGCTGGGGCACGCGTTGCAGGGCACAGCTAGCCTGGAGGCGTTGCTCGCCTGGACCGCGCACCCGCTGGTGAAGTTCGCCGAGTGGGGGCTGGTGCTGCTGCTGGCGGCGCACCTTGCCGGCGGGCTGAGGATCATGGCGCTGGAATTCCTGCCCTGGCGCGACTGGCACAAGTCCCTGGCGGCGGTGGCGGCCGGTGCGTCGCTCGCGGCGGGGCTCGCATTCGCCCTCGCGTTGTAGAATTCCTCGAGGATACCCAGAGGAGACCAGGATGAGATTCACCAAGCTCGCAGCCCTATTTGCCGGCCTTGCCATTGCCGTCGCCCTCCAGGCGCCGTTTGGTTCTGCGCAGGCGCAGAGCTGGCCCGCCAAGCCGGTCAAGTTCATCGTGCCGTTCCCGCCGGGGGGCGCCACCGACATCTCGGCGCGGCTGCTGGGGCAGAAGCTGCAGGAGATCTGGGGCCAGACAGTGGTGATCGAGAACCGCGGCGGCGCCGGCGGCGGCGTGGGCGCGGCGGAGGCCGCGCGCGCGACCCCGGACGGCTACACGCTGTTCTTCCCCTCCGGCTCGGTGCTCACCGCCAACCAGCATATCTACGCCAAGCTGAACTACAACCCGGAGAAGGACTTCGTCCCGGTCACCAACGTGGTCTCGGGGCCGCAGGTGCTCACGGTGCCGGCGGACTCGCCCTACAAGTCGGTCAAGGAATTGATTGACTCGGGCCGGGCGCACCCGGGAAAGCTCACCTTCGGCCACGCCGGGATCGGCTCGCAGACCCATCTTGCGGCGGAGAACTTCGTCTTCCAGGCCAAGCTCGACGCCATCGCGGTCCCGTACCAGGGCGAGGGCCCCGGGCTTGCCGGCCATGTCGGCGGCCAGACGCACTTCTTCGTCGGCAACCTCGCCGCGGCGATCGGCCACATCAGGGGCGGGCGGCTGCGCGCCCTGGGCGTGACCAGCAAGGCGGAAATCGCGCAGCTTCCCGGGGTGCAGCCGATCGCCAACACCATCGCCGGGTTCGAGAACATCGGCTGGTTCGGCATCGTCGCGCCCACCGGGACGCCACAGGCGGTCATCCAGAAGGTGCACCTCGACACCAAGAAGGCGCTCGAGGACGCGGGCATGAGGGAAAAGCTCTCCGCCCAGGGCCTCTCGCCGGTGGGCAACAGCCCGGAGGAAATGGGCCGCGCCATGAAGGCCGAGACCGAGCTCTGGCGGACGGTGGTGGGCGCGCGCAAGATCCAGGTGAAGTGAAAGTAGACCTGCAGCAGGTGGAGGAGGTCGCCCGGGAGTTGTACATCCGGGCCCTCAAGCTGCTGCCGCCCGACGTCAAGCAGGGGCTGGACCGCCTTGCCGCCGGCGAAACCGACCCCGGCGCCAGGCGCACGCTGGGCACCATGGTGCGCAATATCCAGCTGGCCGAGGACACCGCCAACCTGCTGTGCCAGGACACCGGCATCCCGATCTACAACGTGCGCATCGGCCGCGGCGTCGAAGTGGACGGCTGGGGCCTCAAGGAGGCGATCCGGCGCGGCTGCGCGCGCTCGACGCGCGAGCATCCGTTCCGCTCCTCGGTGGTCCACCCGACCACGCGCGCCAACGGCCAGGATTCCACCGGACGCGGCGTGCCGGTGATCCACATCGACTTTTCCGACCGGCCCGAGGCGCTGGAGATCGAGATGGTGCCCAAGGGCTCGGGCTCGGAGAACAATTCCTGGCTCAAGATGGCGATCCCGGCCGAAGGGGTGGACGCGATCAAGACCTTCGTCGTGGACTGCGTGCTGGAGGCCGGCGGCAAGACCTGCCCGCCGACCATCGTCGGCGTCGGCGTCGGCGGCACCTCGGATCTGTGCCTGCACCTGGCCAAGTCCGCGGCCACGCGGGCGCTCGGCACGCGCTGCGAGGATCCCGAGGGCGCGAAGCTGGAAGCGGCGTTGACCAGGGCGGTGAACCTGCTGGGCGTGGGCCCGCAGGGGCTGGGCGGGGATTCCACCGCGTTCGCGGTACATGTCGAGACCGCGGCCACCCACATCACCATGAACCCGGTGGCGGTGAACATGCAGTGCCATTCCGCGCGCCGGGCGCGCGCCACCTTCGGCTCCACAGGAGTCGAGTATGGCTATTAGGGGCCCTGCGTTGCTCGCGCTGCCGGACCGGAGACAATAGGCGTGGCGCACCACCAGTTCAGCTGCCCGATCACCGAAGCCCAGGCGCGCGCGCTGCGCCTCGAGGACACCGTCACCCTGAACGGCGCCCTGTACGGCATCCGCGACGCCACCCTGATCCACCTGTTCGACCGCGGCCGCAAGACCCGCTTCGAGCTCCGGGGCCATGCGGTGATCCATACCGCGCCCAACGTGCGCCGGGTCGCCGCGAGCCCTGCCAGCCCGGCCGGCTACGAGCCGGTGTGCATCGGCACCACCACCAGCGACCGCATGGAGCGCTTCACCCGGCCGCTGATGGAACAAAACGGCGTGCGGCTGGTCATTGGCAAGGGCGGGCTGCGCGAAAGCTCGGCCGCGGCGTTTCGCGAGCTGGGCGGCGCCTACCTCGCCATCACCGGCGGCGCGGCGGCGCTGCAGACCACCTGGGTGGAGGCGATCGAGGAGGTGGACCTCGATGACCTCAACCCGGAATCGCTGTGGAAGTTCCGCGTGCGCGGCTTCGGCCCGCTGGTGGTCGCCATGGACAGCCGTGGCGGCAGCCTGTACGCGCAGGTGCAGCAGGACTCCAGGGGCCGGCGCGCGGCGGCGCTGGCGAGCCTCGGGGTGAAGTCGCATTAGAATCGGCCAATTCCAAACAGGGGGTGATCATGAAACGCATGGTTCGATACGCCGGGGTCGCTTTGCTCGCGCTCGCCGGCACCGCGCCGGCGCAGAACCTTTCCATCGCCACCGGCGGCACCGGCGGGGTCTACTACCCGTTGGGCGGGGGCCTGGCGGCGCTGCTGTCGAAGAAGGTCCCGGGCATGACGGCCACCGCCGAGGTGACGGGCGGCTCGGTCGCCAACATGCAGCTGATCGGCACCGGCAAGCCCTACATCGCCCTCACCCAGGCCGACGCCGCCATCGATGCCCTCAAGGGGCAGGACAAGTTCGCCGGCAAGCCGATTCCGGTGCGCACCCTCGCGGTGCTGTATCCGAACCGCATGCACGTGGTGTCGATCGAGGGCACCGGCATCACCAAGATCCAGGACCTGAAAGGCAAGCGCGTCTCAACCGGGTCGGGGGGCAGCGCCACCGAGGTGTTCGGTTTTCGCGTCATCGAAGCCGCGGGCCTGGACAAGGACAAGGACATGCGGCGCGAGCGGCTTGGCGTCGCCGAGTCGGTCAGCGCGCTGAAGGACCGCAAGATCGACGCCTTCTTCTGGGTCGGCGGCTTGCCCACCGGGGCGGTGACCGACCTCGCCAACTCGCCCGGGGTGACCATCAGGATGATCGACATCGCGCACCTGGTGCCGGAAATGGCCAAGAAGCACGGCAACATCTACATCAAGGACGTGATTCCGCAGCGCATCTACAAGGGCATGACCGCCGACAACCAGGCGGCCACGGTGACCAACCTGCTGGCGGTGCACCAGAACATGGAGGAAAAGACCGCCTACGCGATCACCAAGGCGCTGTTCGAGAACGTGGTCGACCTGGTCCGGGTGCATGCCGAGGCGGTGAACATCAAGCTCGAGAACCAGAAGACGGAGAACTCCTCGATCCCCTGGCATCCCGGCGCGATCAAGTACCTCGCGGAGAGGGGCGTCAAGATCAAGTGACATTCGCCGGTCCGAAGCCCCGTCCAGCCTGCTGGCGGGGCTTTTGATTTGAACCAGGCGATGCACGGCGGGGCCGCGGCAAGGGAAGATCGATGAGCAAGGAAGCCCTCCGTCTGCACCAGCCCGCGGCCGAGGTCAGCCGCGAGGCGCTGGCGCGCGCCGAGGATATGATCGAGCGCGAGGAGGGCGTCCAGAACAAGCTCACCGGCTGGATCGCCGCCTTCGTCGCCACCGTGGCGGTGGGCATGTCGGTGTTCCACCTCTACACCGCCTACGCCATCCTGCGGCCGGAGCATCTGCGCTCGACCCACGTCGCGCTGGTGCTGTTCCTGACCTTCCTCATCTTCCCGGTGGCGCGGCGCTACCGGCACCGGGTCATGTGGTGGGACTGGGTGCTGGCTGCGGCCGGCATCGCCACCGCCGCCTACCTGATCATCGGCGGCGACGGTTTCTTCGACCGCTCGATCGTGCCGAACGACTGGGACATCGTGTTCGGCACCGTCCTCGCGCTGCTGGTGCTGGAGGCGATGCGCCGCACCACCGGCTGGATCATGCCGTTGGTCACCCTCTGCTTCCTGCTGTATGCGTTTTTCGGCCAGTACCTGCCTGCGCCCTGGACCCACAAGGGCTACGAGCTGCCGCGCATGGTGGGGCATATGTACATGACGCTGGAGGGCATCTACGGCACCGCGATCCAGGTGTCCTCCACGCTGATCATCCTGTTCACCATCTACGGCGCCTTCCTGCAGTTCTCGGGCGCCGGCAAGTTCTTCATCGATTTCTCGTTCGCGGCCATGGGCGGCAAGCCCACCGGGGCCGGCAAGACGGTGACCCTGGCCTCGTTCCTCCTCGGCGGTCCCTCGGGCTCGGGGGTGGCCACCACGGTGACGCTGGGCGCGGTCGCCGCGCCGATGCTCGCCAAGGTCGGCTACGGCAGGAACGAGGCGGGCGGGCTGCTCGCCGCCGGGGGCCTGGGCGCGATCATCTCGCCCCCGGTGCTGGGCGCGGCGGCGTTCCTGATCGCCGAGTTCCTGAAGATTTCCTACCTCGACGTGCTGCTGATGGCGGTGATCCCCACCTGCCTGTACTACCTGACGCTGTTCGTGATGGTCGAGATCGACGTCCGCAAGCTGGGGATGAAGGACGCGGTGTTCGAGAAGGTGGAGTCGGCCTGGAGCCTGACCAGGAAGTACTGGTTCCAATTCTTTTCCCTGGTCTCCATCGTCGGCTTCATGCTGATGGGCTTCTCGCCCGAGCTGTCGGTGTTCTGGGCCACCGTGGTGTCCTTCGGCACCAGCTTCCTGCGCCGCGACTGCGCGATGTTCTCGCACGACTTCCTGTGCGGCCGCGAATCCTTGGTCAAGGGCTTCTTCGGCTCGCCGTTCTTCCAGGCCCTGGACAACGGCTCGCGCGCGGTGCTCAACGTCGCCGCCACCTGCGCCGGCGCCGGCCTGATCGTGGGCGTGGTGACGCTCACCGGCCTGGGGCTCAAATTCAGTTCCATCGTGCTTGCGTACGCCGGCAACTCGCTGCTGCTCACGGCGCTCTACACCGCGCTCATCGTCTGGATCGTGGGCCTGGCGGTGCCGGTGACCGCGAGCTACATCATTTGCGCGGTGATCGCCGCCCCGGCGCTGATCGCGCTCAAGGTGCCGGAGTTCGCGGCGCACATGTTCATCTTCTACTACGCGGTGCTGTCGGAAGTCTCCCCGCCCACCGCGCTGTCGCCGTTCGCGGCGGCCGCAATCACCGGCGGCGATCCGTACAAGACCACGCTGCAATGCTGGAAGTACACCCTGCCCGCGTTCCTGGTGCCGTTCGTCTTCGTCCTCGACCCCGCCGGCACCGGGCTGCTCCTCACCGGATCGTTCAAGACGCTGGCGGGCGCGGACTGGGGCGCGATCGCGCTCATCACCCTCACCACGGCAGCCGGCATTTTCGCGCTCGCCGGCTGCTTCCAGGGCTGGCTGTTCCGGCGCTGCCCGGGCTACGAGCGCGCCATGCTGCTGGTGGCGGGCTTTGCGCTGATCTACCCGGGCAGCGCGTCGCATGGCCTCGGCCTCGCCCTGGTCCTGCTCGTGCTGGTGTCGCAGTGGCTGCGCAGGGACCGCGGGGATGGCGGCAGCCATGCGCCGGCTTGACACCGACATCCTGATCCTGGGCTCGGGCGGCGCGGGCCTGTTCGCCGCGCTGCACGCCCACCAGGGGGATCCGTCGCTGTCCATCACGGTCGCGGTGAAGGGCTTGCTCGGCAAGTGCGGCTGCACGCGCATGGTGCAGGGCGGCTACAACGTGGCGCTCGCCAAGGAAGACTCCATCGAGCGCCACTTCATGGACACCATCGAGGGCGGCAAGTGGCTGCCCGACCAGGAACTGGCCTGGAAGCTGGTGAACCTGGCGATCGAGCGCATCCACGAACTGGAGAACGAGCTGGGCTGCTTCTTCGACCGCAACCCCGACGGCAGCATCCACCAGAAGGCCTTCGCCGGCCAGACCTTCGACCGCACGGTGCACAAGGGCGACCTCACCGGCATCGAGATCATGAACCGGTTGGCCGAGCAGCTCTGGGCGCGCAGGATCAACCGGCTGGAGGAGCACCGTGCGGTCGAGCTGGTGAAGACCAGGGACGGTTCCGCGCTCGCCGGGGTGCTGATGATCGACATGCGCAGCGGCGAGTATGTGTTGGTGCGCGCGAAGGCGGTGCTCCTGGGCACCGGCGGCGGGCCGACGATGTACAAGTACCACACGCCCTCGGGCGACAAGAGCTGCGACGGCCTCGCCATGGCGCTGCGCGCCGGGCTGCCCCTGCGCGACATGGAGATGGTGCAGTTCCATCCCACCGGGCTGCTGGCCGGCACCCATACGCGCATGACGGGCACGGTGCTGGAGGAGGGATTGCGCGGGGCGGGCGGTTACCTGCTCAACGGCGCCAGGGAGCGCTTCATGCCGAACTACGACCCGCTCGCCGAGCGGGCGACGCGCGACTTCGTCTCGCGCGCCATGTACAGCGAGATCCGCAAGGGCCACACCGGGCCCAATGGCGGCCTGTACATCGCCATGGCGCACCTGGGGCCCGAGCGCGTGCGGCGCGACTTCAAGGGCATGGTGGAGCGCTGCGCCGATTGCGGCTTCGACCTCGCCGGCGGCATCGTCGAAGTCGTGCCCACGGCGCACTACATGATGGGCGGGGTGGAGTTCGGCGCGGACTGCCGGACGGCGTTGCCCGGCCTGTTCGTCGCCGGCGAGGATGCCGGCGGCGTGCATGGCGCCAATCGCCTGGGCGGCAACGGCGTCGCCAACTCGACCGTCTATGGCGGCGTCGCGGGCGAAACCATGGCGGCGTGGGTGAAGACCGAGGGCCTGCGGGATCCGGACCCGGCGGCGATCGACGATGCCCTGCGGCGCTGCGAGCCCAAGCAGGCCGGCAGGCACGGCTCGCTGGAGCCCGTGCGCGAGCGCCTCTACGAAGTGATGTGGGACAAGGTCGGCATCATCCGCGACGCGAAGGGGCTGGAGGCGGCGCTCTCGGAACTGGAGGCGATCCAGGTCGAGCTGGCCGCGGCCGGCATCGCGGACGCAAACCGTGCCTTCAGCCTCACCTGGCACGACTGGCTGAACCTGAGGAGCCTGGTGCAGGTGAGCCAGGTGATCACGCGGGCGGCGCTGGCGCGGACGGATTCGCGCGGGGCGCACTTCCGCGAGGATTTCCCGCAGGCGGGGGCGCTGCAGACTTCCGCGTTCTCCAGCGTGCGCGAGGTCGATGGCCGGCTGGAGCTGGCGATGAAGCCGGTGGCGTTCACGCGGGTCAAGCCGGGGCAGTCGCTGCTGAAGAACGCGGCCTGAGGGCCGGGGGCGGCGCCCTTGTGGTCGATGCAGGCCTCGCACCTGATCATTCACCACCAAGCCGCACTTGGCCTGGCCTGCGGCAGCCCGACCGGCCTGGCGGCGGGTCGCAACTGCCGATTGCCGGGGGCCGCCGGGCTCAGCCCAGGTGCTTGTGGAAGAACTCGAGGGTGCGCTGGCGCGCCAGCTTCGCCGCCTCGGCGTTGTAGGAGGCGCGGTGGTCGCAGTTGAAGCCGTGGCCGGCGTTCGGGTAGAAGTGGGCGCTGATCTCCGGGTGCGCGGCGACGATGGCCCTGGCCTGTTGCAGCGTCGGCGAATGGTCGGTCTCGCCGAAATTGCACATCACCGGGACCTTGGGCTTCTCCTTGATCAGGTTGAACATGCCGCCGCCGTAATAGGGCACCGCGCAGGCGAGGCCCGCGGTGCGCGCCGCGGCGAGCCAGGCGACGGTGCCGCCGTAGCAGTAGCCGACGATGCCGACCTTGCCGCCGTTCTTCGCCTCGGCCACCGCCGCGTCGACATCGAGCAGCGTCCTGGCCTGGTCCAGCTTCTGCATGATCGCCACGCCGGCCTGGATCTCGGGCTGCGAGTAGCCGGAGTCGTAGTTGCGCTGCGCGCGGTCGAACAAGGCCGGCGCGACGGCGTGAAAGCCCTCGGCGGCGAAGCCGTCGGCCACCGCCCGGATGTGGGTGTTGATGCCGAAGATCTCGGGAGCGACGACGATGCCGCCAAGCGGCTTTCCCGCATGGGTCCGGGCTGGCGCGGCGACGTAGGCCGCGAGCTTGTGCCCGTCCGAAGCGGTGAGTTCGATGAACTGGCCCATGGCCGACCTCCTGATGGAAGGCGGCTATTGTATAGAATCGCCCGCATGAAAAAGACCGCGGCTTCGCTGTTTCAACTGGCGCGCGAGGCGCTCGAACGCGCCGGGGCAAGGCGCGGCATGGCCGAGGCTGCGGCGCGGCATCTGGTGCGCGCCGAGGAGCACGGCCTGCCGACCCACGGCATGTCGCGGGTGCCGTTCTACTGCGGCTTCCTGCGCAATGCGCGTGCCGACGGCGCGGCGCGGCCGGTGATGGCCGCGGACAAGGCCGCCGCGTGCCTGATCGACAACCGCGACGGCCTGCCCTACGAGTCGGCGCAATGGGCGATCGACGAAGTCATCCAGCGCGCCCGGCGCAACGGCATCGGCTTCGCCGGCATCACCAACAGCGGGCATGTCGGCGTGCTCGGCATCCACCTGCTGCCGGTGGCGGAGGCGGGCATGGTCGGGGTCGCTTTCACCAATTCCCCCGCGGCGATTCCGGCCTGGGGCGGGAAAAAGGCGCTGTTCGGCACCGACCCGGTCGCGTTCGTGTTCCCGAGGAAGGGAAGGGAACCGCTGGTGATCGACCTCGCGCTCACCACCGTGGTGCGCGGCAAGATCATGCTGGCGATGCACAAGGGCGAGAAAATCCCGGATGGCTGGGCGCTCGATCGCGACGGCAAGCCGACCAACGACCCGAAGGAGGCGATCGAGCACGGGAGCCTCTTTCCGATCGGCGGCGCCAAGGGGGCGATGCTCGCGCTCGCCTTCGAGCTCATCTGCACCGCGCTCACCGGCGCTGCGATCGGGGCCGAGGCCGATTCCTTCTTCTCGGAGAAGGGCAACAGGCCGCGGATCGGGCACGCCTTCCTCGCCATCGACCCGGGCGCGCTGGCGGGCAACGAGCGTTATTTCGAGCGGGTGGAGACGCTGGTGACGGCGATGCTCGCCGACGAGGGCGTGCGCACGCCCGGGTCGCGCCGCTTCGCCGCCGAGCGCGGGGCGCGCGGGGGCATCGACCTCGCCGACGACCTGCTGGCGAAGATCGAGAAGCTGGCCGCGGGATGAGGAAGGCGGACGCGGAACTGCTGGACCGGTTCTGCGATGCGCTGTGGCTGGAGGACGGCCTGGCGAAGAACACGCTTGCGGCCTACCGGCGCGACCTCGAGCAGCTGGCCGCCCACCTGAAGGACAGGGACCTGCGCTCGAGCTCGGAAGCGGACCTGTTCGGCTTCCTCGCTGCGCGGCGCGGCCGCGCCTCCAGCGCCGCGCGCATGCTCTCCAGCCTCAAGCGCTTCTTCCAGTGGTGCCTGCGGGAGCGCCTGGTCGGCGCCGACCCGAGCCTCAAGCTCGATCCCCCGAGGCACGCGCCACGCTTTCCGAAGGTGCTGTCGGAAGCCGACGTCGAGGCGCTGCTGGCCGCCCCCGACACCGGCACCGCGCTCGGCTTCCGCGACCGCACCATGCTCGAGGTTCTCTACGCCTCCGGGCTGCGGGTCTCGGAACTGGTGAACCTGAAGACCTTCGAGGTGAACCTCGAGGCCGGCGTGCTGCGCATCCTGGGCAAGGGTTCCAAGGAGCGGCTGGTGCCGCTGGGCGAGGAGGCAGTGGACTGGATCCGGCGCTTCCAGGCCGATTGGCGGACGGCCCTGCTCGGCCGCCGGCAGTCCGAGGCGCTGTTCGTCACCGGGCGCGGCGCGGCGATGACGCGCCAGGCCTTCTGGCTCAACATCAAGCGCCACGGCGCGCGCGCGCTGCCGGGCAAGCCCCTGTCGCCCCACGTGCTGCGCCACGCCTTCGCCACCCACCTCATCAACCATGGCGCCGACCTGCGCGTGGTGCAGATGCTGCTGGGGCACGCCGACATCTCGACCACCCAGATCTACACCCATGTCGCGCGCGAGCGCCTGAAGGCGCTGCACGCGAAACATCACCCCCGTGGCTGACACCCCTGGCATCGTCTTTCTCAGGAAGCACGGCGTTGCCCACACCGAGCACTTCTACGAGTACGTCGAGCACGGCGGCACCGCGGTGTCCTCCGCGACGCTCGGCGTGCCCGAGCACGAGGTGGTGAAGACCCTGGTCATGGAGGACGACCTTCGCAAGCCGCTGCTGGTGCTGATGCACGGCGACCGCAAGGTCTCGACCAAGGCACTGGCGCGGCAGGCCGGGAGCAAGCGCATCGCGCCGTGCAGGCCGCAGGACGCGCAGCGGCACTCGGGCTACCAGCTGGGCGGCTGCTCGCCTTTTGGCCTGAGGAAGCCGCTGCCCATCTACATGGAGCGCTCGATCCTGGAGCTGCCCAGGATCCTGATCAACGCCGGGCGGCGCGGTTACCTGGTGGGGATCGACCCACGGGAAATCGTGCGCACCCTGTCGCCGACGCTGGTCGAGGTGGCGCTGGCGGCCTAACCCTTGCGCCGTTCGATTGAAACGCCAACGCACTTCGCGTTCGGCAGGATGCCGATCTTGGCCGCGCTGACCCTGACCCACGGCGCGCCGAAATCCTCCAGCACCAGGTGCGCGATGCGCTCGGCGAAGGTCTCCACCAGCCGGAAGTGCTCGCTGGCGGCGAGCGCCTTGATCTTCAGCGCGACCTGCGCGTAGTCCACCGTGTCGGCGAGCTTGTCGGAGCTGAACACGGCTTGTCCCGGAATGCCGATGTCGAGGTCGATGGAGACCGTCTGCGCGAAGTGCTTTTCGCGCCGGTAAATGCCGATCATCACTTCGACGCGCAGGTCGCGAAACAGGATGGCGTCCATGGCCGGAGATTATAGAATCGGGACGCGATGGAAACCGCGCTGATAGCGCTTGCCGCGTACTGCCTGGGCTCGTTCTCGTTCGCCGTGTTCGTCAGCATGCTGATGGGCTTGCCCGATCCGCGCAGCTACGGCTCGAAGAATCCGGGCGCGACCAACGTGTTGCGCTCGGGCAGCAGGGTCGCGGCGGCGCTCACGCTGCTGGGCGACACCGGCAAGGGGGCGCTGGCGGTCTGGCTGGCGACGCTGTGGACGGGATCGCAGGCGGCGGCCGGCGCCGAGGCGCCGATCGCGGGCGCGATGGCATTCCTGGGACACCTGTACCCGGCTTTTCACCGCTTCAAGGGCGGCAAGGGCGTCGCCACGGCGGCGGGGGTGCTGCTGGCGATCGACCCCTGGCTGGGCCTCGGGGTGCTCGCCAGCTTCCTCATCATCCTCGCCTTGTTCCGCATGGTGTCACTGGCCTCGATCTTGGCCGCGCTGTTCGCGCCGTTCTGGGCGTTCTGGCTGTTTGGCGAGCGCCCGGCGGTGCCGGCGGTGGCGGCCATCGCGCTGCTGCTCATCTGGCGCCACCACGAGAACATCGGCCGTATCCTGCGGGGCGAGGAAGGCCGGCTGGGACAGGGCAAGACATGAAGACACTGGTGCTGGGCGCCGGCGGCGTGGGCGGATATTTCGGCGCACGGATGCTCGAGGCGGGCGCGGAGGTGACCTTCCTCGTGCGTCCGAAGCGGGCTGAATTGCTGGCGCGCGACGGCCTGCGCATCGCCAGCCCCCATGGCAACGCGAAACTGAAGGCGAAGTGCGTGACGCAGGACGCCGTGAAGCCCGGGTACGACGTGGTGATGTTCGCCGCGAAGGCCTATGACCTCGCCAGCGCCATCGACGCCATCGCGCCGGCGATGGCCGGCAGCGCGCTGGCGCTGCCGCTCCTGAACGGCATGGCGCACCTTGAGGCGCTGGATGCGCGCTTCGGCCGCGACAAGGTGATGGGCGGGGTGGCCTACATCGGGGCGACGCTGGCCCCCGATGGCGAGGTGCGTCACCTGAACGACACCCACCGCATCGTTTTCGGTCCGCGCGCCGCCGCGCAGAAGGCCGGCTGCGCGGCGTTGTCCGCCGTGCTCGCCGGGGTGAAGTTCGACTGGGAGCAGCTGGCTGACATCGAGCAGGCGATGTGGGACAAGTGGGTGCTGCTGGCGACGCTGGCGGGCATGACCTGCCTGATGCGCGCGCCGGTGGGCGACTATATCGGCACCGGCGCGGGCGAAAAGCTGGTGCTCGCGCTGCTGGCTGAGAATGCCGCGGTGGCGCGCGCCGCGGGATTCCCGGCCGGGGAGGCGGCGCTCGCCAACTACCGGGGCATCCTGACGCAGAAGGGCTCGAGCTTCAGCGCTTCCATGCTGCGCGACTTGGAATCCGGGGGCGCGACCGAAGGCGACCACATCCTGGGCGCACTGCTGGCGCTGGCGAGAAAGCACGGCCTCGCCACGCCGACGCTGGAGGTGGCGGCGACGCATCTTGAAGCCTACGCGGCCCGGCGTCTCCGCGAAGGGTTGATTAGGTAATCTCTTCGAGGTTCCAGCGGGGATAGACCGAGAATCCGCCAGAGGGCTTGCTTTGGACTTTCCCAGATCGCCTGCGCAGCGCAAAGGCCGCTGCGCAGGCGATCATGGCCCCGTTATCGGTGCATAGCGCGGGTTCGGGGTAGAAGACCTCGAAGGCGTGCGACGCGGCAGCTTCGCCGAGTGCAGCGCGAAGCTGCTTATTTGCGCCAACACCGCCGGCGACCACCAGGCTCTTCATCCCGGTCTTCTCCAGCGCCTTCACGCACTTCGCCACCAGCACATCCACCGCCGCATCCACGAACGCGCGCGCCACGTCGGCGTGGAACTGCGGATCCGGTACCCTGCCGCGCACCAGCGTCAGCACCGCGGTCTTGAGGCCGGAGAAGCTGAAGTCGAGCTCCTCGCTGTGGAGCATCGGCCGCGGCAGCTTGTGGCGGCCCGGGACGCCGGACTCGGCGAGTTTCGACACCGCCGGGCCGCCGGGATAGCCCAGGCCGAGGAGCTTCGCGGTCTTGTCGAAGGCTTCGCCGGCAGCGTCGTCCAGGGTCTCGCCCAGCAACTCATAGTTCCCGGCCGCGGCTACCTTCATGAGCTGGGTGTGGCCGCCGGAGACGAGCAGGGCGACGAACGGAAACCGCGGCGCACGCGCCGAGAGCAGGGGTGACAGGAGGTGCCCTTCCATGTGGTGCACGCCGATCGCGGGCACGCCCAGCGCGAAGGCAAGGCCGTGGGCGAAGGCGGCGCCGGCGAGCAGCGCGCCCGCAAGCCCCGGGCCCTGGGTGTAGGCAATGGCATCCAGGTCCTCGACCTGCTTTCCCGCCTCGCGGAGCACGCCTCTGGCCAGCGGCACCAGCCTGCGGATGTGGTCCCGGGAGGCCAGTTCCGGCACCACGCCGCCGTAGGCCTGGTGCATCGCCACCTGGGAGTGGACCGCGTGGGCGAGCAGGCGCGCCCACGCCGCGTCGTACAGGGCAAGGCCGGTCTCGTCGCAGGAGGATTCGATGCCCAGGATCAGCATGGGCCGGGAGTGTAGCGGGGAAGACCACAATCCGGATATAATCCAAGACCTTCCGCCCGATCAGGATAAAAGCTGCATGCCGACCGTTCCCGTCAAGGAAAACGAACCCTTCGAGGTGGCGATGCGCCGCTTCAAGCGCACCGTGGAAAAGACCGGGCTGCTCACCGAGCTGCGCGCCCGGGAGTACTACGAGAAGCCCACCACCGAGAGGAAGCGCAAGCTGGCCGCCGCGGTGAAGCGCCACCACAAGCGCCTGCGCAGCCAGATGCTGCCGGCGAAGATGTACTAGATCCGTCGGCAAGGCCTGCCGCGACGCCCTGGCTTGCCCCCGGGGCGTTTTCATTTGGGGAGCCAGACGCCATGACACTCAAGGACCGGATCACCGAGGACATGAAGGCCGCTATGCGCGCCAAGGACGGCCAGCGCCTGTCAGCGGTGCGCCTGCTGCTGGCGGCGATGAAGCAAAGGGAGGTCGACGAGCGGGTCGAGCTGGCCGATGCCGACGTGCTCTCGATCATCGACAGGATGGTCAAGCAGCGGCGCGAGTCCATCGCGCATTACCAGAAGGCCGCGCGCGCGGACCTCGCCGCCCAGGAGCAGTTCGAGATCGGCGTGCTCTCGGCCTACCTGCCGCAGCAGCTGTCCGAGGCGCAGATTGCGGCCGCCGTGGCGGCGGCGATCGCCGAATCGGGAGCCGCCAGCGTCAGGGACATGGGCAAGGCCATGGCCCTGCTCAAGCCGCGCCTGGCGGGCAAGGCCGACATGGGCAGGGTTTCGGCGCTGCTGAAATCCAGACTGCCCGCTTGAGTTCTAGAATCGGGGATCTTCGGGATTCCCAGCGTTGATCCCCGACAGCTTCAAGCAGGACCTGCTCAACCGCGTCGACGTCGTGGACGTGGTGTCGCGCTTCGTGCAGCTGAAGAAGGCCGGCGCGAACCTGCAGGGGCTGTGCCCGTTCCACACCGAGAAGTCGCCCTCGTTCACGGTCAGCCCGGCAAAGCAGTTCTACCACTGCTTCGGCTGCGGGGCGCACGGCAATGCCATCGGCTTCCTGATGGCCTACTCCAGCCTGGGTTATGTGGATGCGATCAAGGAGCTCGCTGCCGGGGCCGGCATGAAGGTGCCGGAGTGGCAGCCCGCCACGCCCGAGGCGGCGGCGCGCAAGGAGCGCGAGACCGACCTGCTGCCGCTGATGGAGAAGGCAATGGACTTCTACCGCGGCGAGCTCAAGAACTCGCCGCGCGCGATCGAGTACCTGAAGGGCCGCGGCCTGTCGGGCGAGATCGCCGCGCGCTTCCGCATCGGCTACGCGCCCGACGACTGGCAGGGGCTGAAGGGGGCATTCCCGGACTACGAGGACCAGGGGCTGGTGGACGCCGGGCTGGTGGTGGTGCACGAGGACAGGCGCTACGACCGGTTCCGCGATCGCGTCATGTTCCCGATCCACAACGTGCGCGGCGCCGTGATCGGATTCGGCGGCAGGGTGCTCGGGGAGGGCGAGCCCAAGTACCTAAACTCGCCGGAGACGCCGCTGTTCGAGAAGGGGCGCGAGGTCTACGGCCTGGCGCAGGCGCGCGATGCGATCCGGACCGCCGGCCGGGCGCTGGTGGTGGAGGGCTACATGGACGTGGTGGCGCTGGCGCAGTTCGGCCTCGGCTACGCAGTGGCGACGCTGGGCACGGCCACCACCCCGGTGCACGTGAGCAAGCTGCTGCGGCTCGCCGACGAACTGGTGTTCTGCTTCGACGGCGATGCGGCCGGCCGCAAGGCCGCCTGGCGCGCGCTGGAAGTGAGCCTGCCCCTCGCCGCCGACGCCAAGCCGGTGAAGTTCCTGTTCCTGCCCGAGAAGGACGATCCGGACAGCTACATCCGCGCCCGCGGCAAGGAGGCTTTCGAGCGCCTGGCACGGGAGGCGCAGACGCTGTCGGCGTTCCTGATCTGCGAACTGCAGGCGGGCCTGGATCTGGGCAGCGCGGAGGGGCGCTCGCAATTTGTCGCACGCGTCGCGCCTCACCTGCAGAAGGTGTCGGCGCAGGTGCTCAGGCTGCAGATCAGCCGCGAGGTCGCGCGGCTCTCCGGCCTGGGCGTCGAGGACATCGAGCGCCTGATCGCTCCCCGGGGCACCCCCACCTACTACCAGCGCGTCGCGCCGGCGCGGGCTGCGCCCCCGGTTACCGTGGCGCAGGAACGCAACCTGCTGCGCTGCGTGCTGTCAAAGCCGGTGCTGGCGGCTGAAATCGACGACCAACTGCTCGACCCGGCCCTGCCCGAGACCGCCGCCCTGCGCGCAGTGGTGGAGTTCGCGCCGGATGACGGCGTCAGCGCGGCGATGCTGGTGGAGCGTTTCCGGGGCACGGCGTTCGAGCAGATGGTGTTTCAGGCCATGGCTTCGTCCTTGGGCGAGGACAGCAGCCAGGGCGAGGACCCGGCCGCCCGGGTGGCGCAGGAGTTCCACCAGATCCAACTTGCGCTGCGAATCAAGCGCAAGCACCAGGAGATCGACGCCCTCACCAGCCGGGTCGGCAGCAACCCGGCGCTGGCCTCAGAACTGAATCAGCGGGTGAAGGAATTGCATCAGCTCAAGGCGCAGCGCGCCTGAAAAGCCGCCTTAGGCCGAGGCTTTACGGTAAAATCCCGCACTTTTTTCCGCCCAGCGCGAGTTGGGCCGATTGCACTACAGACCAGGGGCAAGCATGGCGAAACCGAAGCGCAAGTCGAAGCCGGGCGGGACCCTCAAGATCGCAAGGAAAGCCAAACCAATCAAGGTCTTGAAGAACAGGAAGGTCAAGTCGCCGGTACGCCCCCAGGCCGGCAAGGCGAAGCCGGCGAAAAAGGCCGCGCCGGCCAAAAAAAAGGCCACGCCGGCAAGGAAGGCGCTGAACAAGGCGCTGCTCAAGAAGCCGGCGCCCGTCCCGGCCAGGGCAAAGCCCGCTGCCGGCAAGCGCGAGCACAGGGCCAGGCAGGGGAAGTCCGCGATCAGGGCGATCAGGGTCGGGGCGAAGACGCCGATCAAGACCAGCGCCAAGCAGGCGCTCGAACTGCTCGAAGCCAAGGTCGCCGCGGTCAAGTCCAAAGCCAAGGGCCGCTCGGTGCGCAGGGGCCGCAAGGACGCATGGTTCATCCCCGCGGAGCTGCCCAAGGAGGACGCCGAGACGCGCCGCACGCGGCTCAAGAACCTGATCAAGCTGGGCAAGGACCGCGGCTTCCTCACCTATTCGGAGATCAACGACCACCTTCCGGACGACCTGGTGGATGCCGAGCAGATCGAGGCCATCATCTCGACCTTCGGCGACATGGGCATCCAGGTCTACGACCAGGCGCCGGACCAGGAACAGCTGCTGATCGCCGCCGATGCGCCCGCAGTGGCGCCCACCGATGAGGATGTCGAGGAACAGGCCGAGGCCGCGCTCTCCACGGTGGATTCGGAGTTCGGCCGCACCACCGACCCGGTGCGCATGTACATGCGCGAGATGGGCTCGGTGGATCTGCTGACCCGCGAAGGCGAGATCGAGATCGCCAAGCGCATCGAGGAAGGCCTGCGCCACATGATCCAGGCCATCAGCGCCTGCCCTACCACGGTGCAGGAGATCCTGGAGCTCGCCGAGAAGGTCGAGAAGGAGGAGATGCGCATCGACGAGGTGGTCGATGGCCTCATCGGCCCCAATACCAAGGACGACTTCGACGCCAAGAAGGCCGAGTCGGCTGCCGCCGCGGCTGCCGCCGCCGCCGAGGACGACGAGGACGAGACCATCGAGGAGGAGCTGGAGTCCGAGGAGGAGGCCGCCGCGGCGCAGACGGCCAGCCTGCTCAAGCTGCGCACCGAGGCGCTGGAGAAGTTCGCGCGCATCCGCCGCCTCTACGACAGGCTCAAGCGCGCGCTCGAGAACAAGGGCTCGCGCGACAAGGACTACCTGCGGGTGCGCGACCAGATCGGCGCCGAGCTGATGACCATCCGCTTCACGGCGCGGACGGTGGAGCGCCTGTGCGAAAGCGTGCGCGGCCTGGTGGAACAGATCCGCAGCCACGAGCGTGCCATCCACGACATCAGTATCGACAAGGCCAACATGCCGCGACCGCACTTCATCAAGGTGTTCGCCGGCACCGAAGGCTCCAAGCGCTGGCTGACCGCAGAGATCAACGCCGGCCATCCCTGGAGCGAGGCGCTGGTGCGCGTGGAGCCCTCGATCCTGGAGCGCCTGGGCAAGATGCAGACGGTGCAGCAGAGAATCGGCATCTCGATCCGCGACCTGAAGGAGATCAACAAGCAGATGTCCACGGGCGAGGCGAAGGCGCGCCGCGCCAAGCGCGAGATGACCGAGGCCAACCTGCGGCTGGTGATCTCGATCGCCAAGAAGTACACCAACCGCGGCCTGCAGTTCCTCGACCTGATCCAGGAAGGCAACATCGGCCTGATGAAGGCGGTGGACAAGTTCGAGTACCGCCGCGGCTACAAGTTCTCGACCTACGCCACCTGGTGGATCCGGCAGGCGATCACGCGCTCGATCGCCGACCAGGCGCGCACCATCCGCATCCCGGTGCACATGATCGAGACCATCAACAAGATGAACCGCATCTCGCGCCAGATCCTGCAGGAGACCGGGCAGGAGCCGGACCCGGCGACCCTCGCCCAGAAGATGGAGATGCCCGAGGACAAGATCCGCAAGATCCTCAAGATCTCCAAGGAGCCGATCTCGATGGAAACGCCGATCGGCGACGACGACGACTCGCACCTGGGCGACTTCATCGAGGACCAGTCCACCATGGCGCCCTCGGATGCGGCGACCTACGCCTCCCTGCGCGACGTCACCAAGGAAGTGCTGGACACGCTGACGCCGCGCGAGGCCAAGGTGCTGCGCATGCGCTTCGGCATCGAGATGAGCAACGACCAAACGCTGGAGGAGGTCGGCAAGCAGTTCGACGTCACGCGCGAGCGCATCCGCCAGATCGAGGCCAAGGCGCTGAGGAAGCTGCGCCACCCGTCGCGCTCGGAACGGCTCAAGAGCTTCCTCGACCAGGAAGGCTAGCGCGTTTGCCCATTTCCCCGGAGGGGTTGGCAGAGGCGGGAGGCAAAGGCAGGAGGGTTCCGAAGGGCCGCCACAAAATGGCGGCCCTTTACTTTGAGGATACGCAAATGAGCAAGACCATCGACTACTACCTGACGCCAAGTTCGCCGTGGACCTACCTCGGCCACGCGCGCTTCGAGGCCCTGGCGACCAAGCAAGGCGCCGCGGTGAACGTGAAGCCGGTGGACTACGGCGTCATCTTCCCGCAGTCGGGCGGGCTGCCCCTGGCCAAGCGCGCGCCGCAGCGGCAGGCCTACCGCCTGGTGGAACTCAGGCGCTGGAGCGAGTTCCTCGGCATCCCGATCGTGATCCAGCCGAGGTTTTTTCCGGTCAATGCAACCCCTGCCGCCGAACTCATCTGCGGCGCGCCGGCAGCCAGGCGCATGGCGCTGGCGGGGGACCTGCTCTCGGCGCTGTGGCAGGACGACCGCGACCTCGCCGACCCGGCGGTGCTGAGGGAGCTCGGGCACAAGCATGGCGCCGTCGCGGGCGACAGGGCGGCGTTCGAGGCCAATACCCGGGAAGCGCTTGGGCGGCAGGTGTTCGGCGCGCCGAGCTACGTCTACCGCGACGAGATCTTCTGGGGGCAGGACCGCCTGGAGTTGCTTGCGCGCGCACTTTCCAAGTAGCAGTAAGCTTGCGCCCCATGGGCCGGTAGCTCAGCCGGTCAGAGCAGGGGACTCATAATCCCTTGGTCCTTGGTTCGAATCCAAGCCGGCCCACTACAAATCAATGGCTTACGTAACTATTTTTTTGTAAATGCCATAGCACGCCTGTCGCACACCTTTGCATCTGACGCTACGCTAAAACTTAGTTTTCTAGCGTGCTTTTTTGAGTAGCAATCAGCCAGGTGACGCTGCATGAGTGAACTAGTGCATGTGCTGGATGGTCAGGTCGTGCTCTACACGCGCGCACGCACGAAGCGCTGGCAAGCACGGCTAAGGCTAGCTGATGGTTGGCTACGTATAAGTACGGGCGCTGCTGACCTGGAAAAAGCAAAAGCGGCAGCGCTCAAGCGCTACTACCAAATCCAAGCCAAGTGTGAACTAAATCTCCCTGAGCGCACTCTGCGCTTTGGCGCTGACCTGACCGGCGAGCCGCGCCGCGGCGCGCTCAGCGAATCGACGCTGCAGCCGCTGCCACTCACATGGCAGGGCATGATTCATTCGGGGGGAGGGGGAAAGCTAAACGGAAATCTGGATCACCCCGCTCGCAGGCCTCGAAGAACGCGCGGATGTCGCGCAGCGCTTCGGTGCTGATTTCTGGAGTCAGCGTGCGCCGCCCGACCGGTAGCGCTCGCTCATGCGCTCGGCCTCCAGCTGCTTGCCGTCGACCAAATTGTAGAGATCGGTGTTGGACAGCTTCACCGCCTCCTCCGGCGGCAGGCTGTGCCGGTTGGTGTAGACCAGCGCATCGCCACGCGGCAGGAGCTGATCACACTGGTCGCAGTATGGGAACAGCGCGAACTTCTTCATCCGGTGCGAGTAGCGCAGCAGCCGGTACTTCGGGCCGTTGAGGATCTCCAGCACCGGCGTCTCGAATGCGTTGCCGAGGATGATCTGGTTGTTGTAGTCGTAGCAGCAGGGGATGACTTCGCCATTCCACTGGATCTGCAACGGGCCGTTTTCGGGGCGGCCGCAGGTGGTTTTCTGGGAATCATCCAGGCGTTGCCGATAGTCGCGACCATCGCCGAAATTGTGCGGCTTCCAAATTTCCAGGGCGTTGACCCTCGGTTCCCAGAAATCGAGAAACGCGGCCGTGTCGCCGCGATTTTCCGCCAACTCCAAGTATGACATTTGCACGCGCGTCTTGGCTCTCATTTCATCGCGCAGCCGCAAGAACTCCAGTACCTTCGCCTTGGTGCGTTCGAAGTCCAGGCCTTGCATCACCGCGTTATAGGTCTCCATGCGCATGCCGTAGAAAGAAACGCGCATCTCATCCAGACCCGCTTCGATCAGCCGCTGCGAGCGGGCAGCCGTCAGGGCCGAAGCATTAGTGATGAAGTATGTAGATAGGCCCTTGCCCTTTGCGTACGCGATCTTCTTCTCCAGGCGCTTGTCCAGGAGCGGCTCACCGAAGCCCGTGAGCACGACCTTCTGCGCGCCAAGCTCTGCGACTTCATCGATGCTGCGCTCGTACTGGGCCTGGTCCATGATGCCGTGCTCGCGACCGTCGACATGCTTGTCGCGCGGGCACATGATGCAGGTGGCGTTGCAGTGATCCGTTACCTCGTAGCGCACCTCGGGATGCAGCAGCTGGGTAATCGGCGCGTCAAGCGGAATGCGTTCAAGCAGATTGCTTGCCCGCTCGCCGATGTCGCCGACGCTGCCATCGGCCAGGAGAAGCTCTTGGGAGTAGCGCTCGGCCGGGATGATCGGAATGACGACGGAGCCCATATTATGATATTATACCAGCTAACTGGGAAATCAAAACCGGTGCCTGCAGTGTATCTGTCTGGTACAGCGCGCGAAATCGCTGCATGACCGCGACGCGAGCGAGGTCGTCATTTAGCGCCGTCTCCAGAATGCCGGCAGCTTTCCTGTCGTTCAAAAAGAACGCGGCACCTGAATCGCAAGCCATCGGTACCCGATAGCCTTTCTGCTCGTGTAGCAGTCTCTCGCCAGCCTCTGGAAGAAGCACGCAAACAGACGGGACGCCGAGGAAGCCGGCTTCAATCGCTACCGACGAATACTGTGTGAGTACCAGGCGAAGCGGCAGGTTCATCACCGAACTCAGAGCCGCGGTGCTGACATCTCGATGGCGCAGTCCGGACAGCAGCTCGCGGTAAGCGCCCTGGGCGTGCCCGCGGTCGCGCGGGTGGGCGCGGAATAGCAGTTCGATTCTAGATGTGCGCAGAAATTCGCGCAAAGCTTCCAGCGTCGCGAGACAGGCGGCCGTTTCCGGCTGCCCGGCCCAGAGGACCGAAAAAGGGGGTCGCTGAACTGCGCAACCTGATCGCTGCCGCAGGTGGTCGTAGCGCGCTGGCGGAATGACGAGCATCTGCGGAGGCCGTTTGATGCGCTGTCGATACAGTCTAACCGAGAACTCTCCTTCCACCACGAGCAGTTGCGTGGGCGCGTCGTCGAGGTCGCGAAAGTTGCCCGGGAAATCCTCGACGCAGGCGACGGCAATTCCTGCGCGCGCGGCCTCTCTGCGTGCAGCAGCCTCGATGGCAAACCCGGAATCGCTTTGCGATGTGCCCGAGATCAGCACGCTTGCTTTAGAAGCCGGGTTGCACCGCTGCGCGCCGCCTGACTCAAGAGGCGCAAGCGCCGCCCGCGGCCCCTCATCTCCGGCAATCAGGACCGCTCCATGCAGTGGAGGACGAGTGCTCAAGCGGTTGCCATGGTAGCTGGACCTAAAATATAGTAACGCAGTGTACGGGACCGTTGCCTTGCGATAATTTCTGCCACTCAGTTCCGCGTCATGCTGGTGTACCCCAACCTGAGCATGATGCTTACGCCGTCCTATGCGGTAGGGTTGTTCACGGCGATTCTGCAAAAACAGGGCTACCAGATCGATTTTTTCGATTGCACGCCCTACATGCCGAGCATCGAGTTTCTTGGCGAGCCTCTGGCCGTGACGCGTGCCAACAAGCTGCTCAATAGCCGCCAGTTCGACGCCAAGGCGCTGTTCGGAGAAGCCAAGATCGACCTCGTCGGTGATTTTCGCAAGGCCCTGGACGCCTTTCAGCCGCACGCCGTAATCCTTTCAACTCTGGTCGAGGACACTTGGCCGCAGGCGCAGATGTTGCTGGACGTCCTGGCGGACTATTCGCAGATTCGGCACATCATCGGTGGCGTCTTCGCCACGATGGCGCCCGAAATCGTCAGCGCCCACGCGTCGGTCGAATGCATGGGCCGCGGCGAGGGCGAGCAGGTCATCGTAGAATTTTGCGAGGCGGTGCGCCGTGGCGAACGCCCGATCAGTATTCCGGGGACCTGGGCGCGCGGCGCGAACGGCAAGATCATCAGGAATCCACCGCGTCCGCTCGTCAACATCAACGACGTCGTTCCCGATTTTTCGTTGTTTGATGAGCGCCGTTTTTATCGCCCGCTCGGCGCGAAGATCTGGAATGCATTTTCAATCGAGACCTACCGCGGCTGCCCGTACACCTTCACCTTCTGCAATTCGCCGCAGCAGATCGTGATCGCCAAGGAACAGGAACAAGGCAACTATCTGCGCCGCAAGAGCATGGATACCCTGCGCCGCGAAATGGCGACGATGATCGAGCGGTACAAGGTCGAGTTCTTCTACATCAATGATGACGCCTTCATGGCGCGTCCGAAGCGCGAGACCCTGGATTTCGTCAGGATGTACGAGGAGTTCAAGATCCCGTTCTGGTTTCAGACCCGTTTCGAGGACGTCGACGAAGAAAGGTTGGCCGCGGTCAAGAGCGTGGGCAACTACCGCATCTCCTTCGGCCTGGAGCACGGCAACGAGAAATACCGCAAGGAAAAGCTCTACAGGAACATCTCCAACCAGCGAATTCTGGAGAAGTCCTCGCTGGTTGCCCAGGTCGGCATCCCCTACACGATCAATACCTTGATTGGCATGCCTTACGAGACACGCGAACTGTTCTTCGATACGGTTCGATTCATCCGTCAGATCAAGAGCTGGGATGCGCTGAGCGTCAACATTTTTGTGCCGTACCATCGAACCGTGCTTCGGGACATGGCGCTCAGGGAAGGATGGCTTGATCCCAATGCGCAGACAACTTCAGTGATCGCCGAATCGATCCTACGGATGCCGAGCCCCTACCTTCAGCCCGACGAAATCCTCGTTCTGCAGCACGTGCTCCCACTCTACTCCCGTTTCGATGAGAGCCGGTGGCAGGAGATCGAGGAGGTAGAGCGGAATTGGAAGAACGCCGATGGCCAGGCGCTCTTCAAGAACCTCTCGAACGAATGGTATGCCAGCACCTACGGTACCGACGAAAAGGACCGGATGCTGACGTACCAGGGCTAGGTATCGTGCTCGAGCGTCAGGATTTGGCAAGGAAGGTGAGGCGATGACGGATCGGTCCGTCATAGGGCCGGTAGATAGGCGGCCGCCAAGTATAGAAAGTCTGGCTCCACGGGCAGAGCTCATCGACGAGTATCCGGTCGCGCGCGCTCCAGGGATAGTCGTCCAATTTCAATACTCCGCCGCCCGGCAGCATTTTTTTACGCAGTTGCAGCAATAGAACAGCGTTTCCGTTCAAGGTCCGCGACGGAGCGCATCGAAATAGCCCGCGACCGCGACCGGCGTCATCTCCCGCATCGACACGACGTTGGCTGCGACATCCAGGAAACAATCGGCCAGCAGCGGGGTGTCGGTGGCATTGAGCGCGATCGCGCGCATATCGGGATCGGCCAATGCTGCTGCAAGCTCTGCCGCGTCGGCCGCCAGCGCGAACCGGGCGCCGGGGTGCGAGCGCATTCAGGCGCGCCGCGTAGACGGCCGGCGGCAATCTGCCCAGGTCCTTCTTAGGCCGTTCCTCGTTGAAGTCTCGCCGCCATTCGGCGATCACCGCCCGGGCGTGCACCGGGCTCGTGAATCAGTGTTCGTTGAGGCACTCATCGCGCAATCGTCCGTTGAAGGACTCGATGTAGGCGCTCTGGTTCGGCTTGCCCAGCTCGATGAAGCGCAGCGTCACATTGTTCTCGTGCGCCCAGATCGCTATCGCGCGTCCGCAGAACTCCTTGCCGTTGTCCGTACCGATCACCTTGGGCAGTCTGCGTTCGCGTTTAACGGCCTCCAGAATCGGCTCCACGTAGGCCCCCGAGATCGCCCGCTCCGGCGTGATCGCCACCGACTCCTGCGTGGCGTCATCCAGCACCGTCAGGCACTTCAGTGAATCACCATCGGCAAGCCGATCGAACACCAAATCCATGCTCCAGACTTCGTTCGCCCTGCTGGGTTTGATCAACGGTTGACGATCCCCCGGGGTGACCTTCTTTGTCTTGCGCTTTTGCACCATCAGGTTCTCCAGCCGGTAATTGCAAGCTTTGGTCAGGCAAACGAGCAATCGCATCCAAATTGCCGTGCACATAGGCCCGCAGTGGGGCGCCGCGATAGCGGTAGCTCACGTAACCGCGCTCGGTCAGGTGTGAAGCCAGGGGCCCGCAAGCTTTGCGGCGTATGCGTATGAAAGACGGAGAAAGTCCCAGCAGCACCGTGGACGATGCCGATTATTGCCGAAAGGGGCAGGGTATTGCGGCGTTTGGGCGTGATTTCAACCGTTTTCTCGAAAAAAGAGTAGCCGGCGGCATCGAAAAACACAAGGGTCACATTGCGGCCGGCGCTGTCCGGGCCAGCAAAGAGGGCTGGCAGGTCGGTCAGCTCGAAGAAGGTCTCCCACTCTTCGGAATTACGCCAGACGAAAAGATCGCTCACCGGCGCTCCGGCAATGGCCGGCACACGCGTCAGCGACCCCTGCTGGCGCAAAATATCTGTCAGGCCACGGTCATTGGCGTGTGGCTATTCTAGACTTGCGGGACAGTGAAGCGAATCGTTTCCGGGCTTGGTGTCGGCCTCGTCCCCCTGATCCTCGCGGGCTGCAGCAGCCTGTCGCCCTGGGCGCCGGCGCCGCAAGCGTTGCCGCCGCTCGATGCCGCCAAGGGTCGGATCGTCTTCTACCGCACCGGCTCGCTCGGCTCGCCGTACGCGGGCGACGCGCTGCTCAATGGCGAGCGCGTCGGCCGGGCTGACCGGCGCGGCATGTACTACGTGGATGTCGCGCCCGGGAGCTATGCCGTGACCACCAGGCTCTCGGCGCGGGTGGTCAATTTTTCCGTGGCGGCGGGAGAGCGCAAGTATGTGCGCTTCGCCAACGACCTGTTGGTCAAGTTCAGCTACCCGGAGCTGGTCGAGCCCGGCGAGGGTGAGCCCGAGTCCAGGGGGCTGGAGCGGCTGGCGCGTTAGCGCAGGAGGTCCAGCAGCCATTGGGCCGCTTGGAGCAGGCGCGTCGTCGTCGCCCGGGCCGACGTGTTCGACTGCATCGAGAGGTTATACAATCCACCGCGTCGGCATTCGACGCTCGAGCTGGTGAGCCCGGATCAGTTCGAGAAGCCAAACCAAGCTTAGGGTAGTGTCTGGGAAACCGGGTCGATGCCGGATTATGACTCCAATGCGCGTAGTGACACTGATTTCTAGTGCTCTGACGCTAGCGTTTTTTGCGTCATTTCCCGCTTATTCCCAATCTAAATGCCGCGCCATCGATGGCGACACCGTTCGTTGTGGCAACGAGCGCATACGATTGCGTCAGGTCTACGCCGCCGAAAAATATGATGCGGGTGGAGCACAGGCACGAGCAAATCTCCAGCGGCAGCTTGACTCCGGCCAAATCCGAATCGAGCGCAAGGGTAAGGACAAGTACGGCAGGACACTAGGCGACATCTACGTTGACGGACGGAAGATCGGCCAGAGCGACGT
>Ga0194132_10003601_pt1 | contig 27391 bp, 24 predicted proteins | sample TA2KigOf80mmetaG_FD_148612 | JGI IMG/M metagenome (GOLD analysis project Ga0194132, IMG submission 148612) | Freshwater microbial communities from Lake Tanganyika, Tanzania - TA2015054 Kigoma Offshore 80m | ecosystem: Environmental > Aquatic > Freshwater > Lake | place: Tanzania: Lake... | reverse complement strand
GGTCGAAAGAAGCCATCCGCAGGCACTGGCCCGCCCTCGGAAAGGGGATTCTGATCAAATCCGGCACGGGAGTGAGGCGTTGGTGTAGACTGTTGGGGTCCGGGAGACCCAAAATGGAAATCCCGGCTTACACCATCTTTCAGGTGGCGGGCAACGATGCAGCGGCCGCCTACAAGTTGATGCCGCAGCAGACGGCGCAGGGCGTTCCGCCGCACTGGATGGCGTATGTGGCGGTGGCCAGCGCGGACGAGACCGCGGGCAAGGCGGCGGGGTTGGGTGGGACCGTGGTGGTTCCCCCGATGGATGTGACGGAACTGGGGCGGATGGCGGTGATTCGAGATCCGCAGGGGGCGCATTTTGCGATCTGGCAGCCGAAGATGCACCCGGGGCACACGCACGGGGACGCGAACTGGCGGCACTGCTGGACCGAGCTGGCGACGAGCGACACAGCGGCGGCGAAGGCGTTCTATACGAGCCTTTTTGGATGGGGAACTCATGAGCAGGATATGGGCGGCATGATGTACACGTCGTTCCTGAACGCGGGGCGGCCAGTGGGCGGGATGATGGCGATGCCGGCGGAGATGGCCGGGGCGCCGCCGTTCTGGATGCTCTATTTCAGCGTTGAGAACTGCCAGGAGAGTGCGGATAAGGCGGCGGCGATGGGCGGAGTGGTGTGCCAGCCGCCGACACCGATTCCGGGGGTGGGGACGTTCTCCATGATCGCGGATCCGCAGGGGGCGAACTTCTCGATCATTCAATTGGCCATGGCGGCGCAGGGAAGTTAGCGGTTCGACGCGCGCACGCCGTCGTTTGCATTGGATCGGGGTGAGGGGTCCGTGGGGACACTCATCCCGATATTCCGATGGGGCCTGGGACTTGACCGGAACTGAAGATGATACTCAGGCTGGCGGTTGAGGGGAGGTCCTATAATGGTGGGGATGAAGCACCTATTCAATGCCCGCATGCGGTTTCTGACGGTTTTTCTGATGGCTGGGCTGGCTCCCGTGCTGGCGCAGGGGCCGAAGTGGACCGTGAGTTACAAGCTGCCGGCCAAGATCAAGACCGATGTGGCGGTTCCGATTGTGGTGACGGTGGTGGATGAGAAGAAGAAGCCGGTGGCCGGGGCGACGGTGGAGACGGTGCTGACCATGACGGAGATGGATCATGGGGAGTTCAAGGCGGGGTCGAAGGAGACGGGGCCGGGCGTTTATCAATCGATGAACAAGTTTCTGATGAGCGGCGGGTGGCAGATCGAGGTGCGGGTGGCGAAGGGCGCATCGAAGGTGAGCAAGAAGTTCAAGTACGAGTTGAAGGACTAATCGATGCGACTGCTTGTCACGGGGGTCCTGGCCGCGGCGTGCTCCGCGTACGGGCAGTTTTCGGGCGGGCTGATTGGCGGAGTGGGCTTGAGCGAGCCGGTGACCGGCTTCAAGGCCAAGTCCAACAACTACATCGTGGGCGGGACGACGGAGATCGGGCTGCCGGCGGGGCTGGCGATTGAGGGTGACCTCCTTTTCAAGCGCCTGGGCTCGGTGTTCTATTCGGCGGGGGGGACAGGGCCGGTGCGCGAGGCGAAGGCCTATGCGGTGGACGTGCCGATTCTGGGGAAGCTCTATCTGGGACGGCATTTGCTGTTGGCGCGGCCGTATGTGGCAGGAGGCATCACGCTGCGCCGTCTGTTCGGGACCAGCGAATCGAGCGGTGCACCGCCGACGTTCTCAATCCGGCCGCTTCCGAGCTTCGTGTTCCGGCGGGCGGATGTTTCCGAGACGTTCCGTGGGACGACGTTCGCGGCCGGGATCCGGATCAACGCGCTGGTGCTGAAGATTTCGCCGGAGATCCGGATTACGAAGTGGGGCGACCAGGGGCTGCCGATCAACACGAAGCAGGCTGAGTTTCTGGTGAGCCTTCGATTCTAGAGGTCGGGGGGCAAGCGGAGCGCGTCCGTTGGTACTCCTCCGCGGAACCGCGCAAGACGGACTCGCTCCGGCTTTCGCATGAGTTGCGAGTCCTGGACGTTTGGAGCCGCGCCGGAGCGGCCTTTGCGCTTGAGGGAGGCCTGCCAATGAACCGAGTAGAGCAATTGGAACAGCGGATCACCGAACTGGATGCTGCCGAGTTGAAAGAGTTGCGCGCGTGGTTTGAACGCCGTGACGCCGAGATGTGGGACCACCAGATCGAGAACGACTCCAGAACCGGCAAGTTGCGCCGGTTGGTCGATCAAGCACTTGCCGATGATCGTGCAGGCCGTTCGACGAACTTGTGAACCATCGCGCCTCCCCGGCCTTCTGGGTGTGCTACCGGGGTCTCCCACTCGGGATTCAGAGAACGGCGGACAAGGCGTTCGAGCTCCTCAAACACGACGCGCGGCATCCTTAGCTGCAGTTCAAGAAACTGGATGAGCTGTGGTCCGCGCGAGTCGGATTGCACCATCGCGCACTTGTGGTGGAGGTCCCGGGCGGATTCCTGTGGTTCTGGGTTGGGACGCACGCAGAGTACGACCGGATTGCGGGATAGCGCTGCACGCGCGGAGCGTGGTTTTCCGGCTTCAGGAGTATCTCGCTGCCAAGCACCTTACGTGGGACGAATCGCCGGCCCAACCAAATCAGTGGGAAGCGTGGGCCGGCCAGTCTACCTGGTGGGAGACGCTGAGGCTCTGGTCCGGCATCACCTGGGACACCCGCCGGCAGCTTCTCTCCTCGCACTTCCCGCGCTTCAGCCCACACCTGCAGGGCTGCGTTCTGGCCGATGGAGCCGGTGACGATTCAATGCTCAGGGAATGGGCCGTTACTTACGCGGCAGGCTTGGCCCAGCAACTAACGAACGATTGGCAGGAATGCGCTGCGGCCTGGAAGCGTTCGCGCCAGATTGAACGAAAGATGGCCATTGAGGCGGCCTTCAGCGAAGTGCTGGGCCGCGTCAACTGGCTCGCGTGGCAACGCGGGGGTCTGTGGGCGGAAGAGGCAGGTCTCGCTCCCCCGCGTCAGTCGGAGCTTGCCGCGTTGGTGTTGGGAACGATGGACAGTCTGCCGACCAGTGAAGTGTCCGTCCTGGTAGGCCGTATCTGGTGTTCCGGGGCGCCCTATGGCCCTACGATCCAGTATTGACTTCTCTTTTGCAGGCGTGGCCGTCCCGGCGGTGTGAGTTGGGAACGCGTCTCCAGTCGTTGGCTGCTTCCGGGGTCTCCGTCAAAATCGTCCGGACCGCCGCACAAGCGGCGGTCCGGACGATTTTGACGGAGCCAGACGACAACTTGGCGCGGGACTTGGCGCGGGACTTGGCGCGGGACTTGGCGCGGTACTTGGGACTCGATGAAAACGACCCGGCGGTCCTTGACGCCCTCACCATCGAACTAGCGGCCTTCGGGCGTCCCGCCGCCCGAGCCACCCTCGCCCACCTCAACGAGTTCCCCACCCCCGAGGTCGAGCTCCTCTCCGTCGCCTGCCGCCACTCCCTCGCCGGCCAACCGGGACCCCTCCCCACCGTTCCCAACCTCGACCCCCTCTGGCCCGCCCTCGCCCGCCACCTCTCCCGTCAATCCACCCCAGCCGACCGCAAGCTCCTAACCCAACTCGCCCAAAACCCGGACCTCCGCGAGCCCCCGCTAAGCTGGGGCCTCCGTGGCATCGTCCGGGGCGACGTCTGGATGCCGGACGGAACTATCCTCACCCTGGAAGAACTCGGAGTCAAAGGCCTCCCCTACCTCGACGAAATGCCCCCCGAACTCGAAGTCAACTGGGACTAACGAACCCCCTCCGCCAACAGCAAATCCCCCGACTCCCGGCTATCCTTCGAAAACACCAGATACCGCCCCTCCGGCGACACCGTCAACCCCGTGCCCCCCAACGCCGGAGCCTCCGCCAACAGCCACTGCCGCTCACCCCCCGCGAACGGCTGGAAGTAAAAGTTCGCACCCGTCGCCCGCCGGTCCGTCCCATAGTAGACCCCGTCCGCCACCACCCAAACTCGCCCCGGCATCACCGACACCGCCACCACCCTCTCCTGCCCCGTCCCCGGGTCGAAGAGCACCAGCCGCCGCAGATCCTTCCGCAGCAACAGTTCCGCCCGCCCCGGCGCCGGGAACACTTCCAACACCCCCTCGCCCCCCAGATACTCCACGCGGCCGCTCTTCAATTCCAAGCGCGCCACTCGCCGCCGCCCCCCCTCCACCGCCACGTACAACAAGCTCCCGCCATCTGCCACAAACCGCGGCCGCGACTCCTGCGGCTGAACCCCCCCAGGCATCCGCCAACGCCCCATCTCCCGGCCCTCCGGCACCGCCAGCACCACCGCATCCGCGCCAGCCTCCCCGGCACTCGTCACCACCAGCAACCCCTTCCCATCCGGCGTCCACTGCACCCAGTGCGCCTCCATCGATGCCAACTCCCTGGCGTTCCGCGTCTGGGCGTTCGCCACCCACGCCGTCGAACGCCCATCGCGCTCCGCCCGGTACGCCACCCACTCACCGTCCGGCGAAAACACCGCGTCCCGCTCATTCGCCTCCGAGGCCAGGAATGGCTTCGCCGTTCCCGTATCCCGCTCCCATCGCCGCAGATCCAGGTTCATCGCCGCATCCACCACAATCAGCCCCCGTGGCACGGGCAACGACTCCACCAAACCCGCCTGACGGAAGCGCAGCCGCACAGGCTCACCCGCCCCCGACGCTTCCAACCGGCAGATCCCCAGCGGCCTCGGCGAGCAGCCAAAGAACACCGCCCGGCCGTCGGGCGAAAACCGGGGCCGCGACGCCATCACGCGCCCGCCCATGCGCCGCGGCGCTCCCACCAGCCCTCCCGCTCCATCCACCTCCGCCATCATCAGCGATCCCCAAACCGGCGCCAGCCCCTGAATGAACGCCACCTGCCGGCCATCCGGACTCACCGCCGGCGCCGTGATCACGCAGTCCGGGCATCGCGTCATCAACCGCCACTTCCCCGTCTCCAGGTCGAACCAGTACAGCGCGCCTTCCCACCGATCTCCCCGGCGATCCTCCGGCAGCAGCGGCCGTACCACCAGCAACACCCGGCCGTTCGGATGCCACGCCACCGAATCGAGCCTTGACGCCGTCGCCACCACCCGCTCCGCCCCGCCTTCCCGAGCCTCCTGCACAATCAGCAGCCGCGGTTCCGTGTCGCTCATCTGCAACCGGATGTACGCCACCCGGCTTCCATCCGGGCTCGCCGCCGGGGAGTACTCGCGTTCCGGCGTCCGCGTCAATCGCACACTCTGATGCCCGCCCTCTTCCAGCAAATGGACATCGGTGACGCCGTCCGACGCCGAAAGATAAAAGATCCTCCGCCCATCCCGGCTCGCCGTGGGCATCGCCCGTGGACCTTCCACCGAAATCAGTTGCCGCGTCTCCACGAACGGAGCCGGCCGCAGCCACAGCCACCCACACCCCGCCGCCACCGCCACACCCGCCGCCGCTGCAAGCAGCCACCACCGCCGGGGCCGGGCCACATACGCCGCCAGCGCCCGGGCAAAAGCCACAGGCTCCGCCGTCCGCTCCCCCACATCCTCCGCCAAAGCCTGACCGATAAACTCCGGCAGCTCCGCTTGGCCAGCCGCGGGGCGCTGCCCGGTCAGCATCTCCCACCCCATCACAGCCAGCGAAAACACATCGCTCGCCTCGCACGGCCGCCCGCTCATCTGCTCCGGCGCCATATACCCGCGGGACCCCGCCACCCGCGCCATGCCCGGCGAATGCGCCAGCCCGAAATCGATCAGCACCGGAACCCGACCCGCCGCACGCAGCATCACGTTTTCCGGCTTGATATCCAGATGCAGAATTCCATGGCGGTGCGTCTCTTCCAAAGCTCCGGCCAGCGCCCCGATCATCCGCACCACCTCGCCCCGCGGCAGCGGACCCGCCTCCAGAGCCTCCCGCAGCGGCACGCCCTCAATGAACTCCGTCACCAGGAAGCTCTCGCCCTCGGAAACACCCGAATCGTAAATCCGCACCACGTTCGGATGAGTCAACGCCGCGAGCGCCGCGCTCTCTTTCCGAAACTGTTCCGGCAGTCCGCGCCCGGCGAACTTCACCACCACACGCCGGTCGTGCAGCGCCGTGTCCTCGCACTCGAACACCTGGCTCAGGCCGCCCGCCAGCTTCCGCAGAATCCGGTACCGGCCCCCAATCAGGCTGCCCGGCATCCGCACCGCCGCTGGTGGCGCTATCGGACCCCCAGCCAGACCATCCGCCCGCAGCATCCGTCGCAGCTTCGCCCCCAGCTCCGGGTCATCCGCCGCCAGATTCTCAATGGCTGGCTCCCGTTCACCGGGCGGCAGTGCGCGCACCCGGAAGAAGGCTTCCTTGAGATCGGCGCCCGTCACGGAGCGTCCTCAATCAGCTCCGCGTACAGCCACGCCCGCGCGAACGTCCAGTCCCGCTGCACTGTGGCCACGCCCACCCCTAGCGTTGCCGCGATCTCATCCTGCGTCATCCCCGCGAAGAACGCCAGCTCCACCACCTGCGCCGCCCGTGCGTCTACCGTCTCCAGATCATCCAGCAGACCGTTGATCGCCAGCACCTGCTCAAACGTCGCTTCCACGGGAGCATCCGCGTCCAGCAGCGCCACTCGGATCTTCCCGCCCAGCCGCTTCTGCGCCGCCCGTTCCCGTGCATGCCGAGCCAGCACCCGCCGCATCTGCCGCGCCGTCGACGCGAAAAAATGGCCCCGGTCCGTCCAGTTGCCCACACGGTTCCCAATCAGGTCCAGCAGCGCGTCATGCACCAGCGCCGTCGGTTGCAAGGTGTGATCCACCCGCTCATTGCGCAGATAGCGAGCCGCCGTCTGCCGCAACGCCGGCGCCACCGTTCGATAGAGCCGCTCCACCGCGTCCGGCTCACCGGAGGTGGTGGCCTGCTCAATCAGCTCCGTCATGTCTCCGCCTCAGCCACGCTGTCCACATCCTATCGCAGAGCCACCCCGGATTCGCCGCCCGAACAGGAAAGATGCAACATGAAATGAAATTAATGAGGTTCGATTCACCCCAGATTGGCCGTATCACATCGGTACGGCGCTTCCCGTCACCGGAAGAAATCCAGGAGGAATCCAAGAACCATGACAAAACTCACTTCGACCATTCTGCTCAGCGCGGCTTTTCTGTTCACCGCGCCGGCGCACGCGGCATTCACGCTGCCCACCGATAATCTTGCGTGCTTTGACTTCTCCGATGAACCCTGCCCCGATGGCGCCATCGGCGTGCAGCAACTGCCGGTGGTTGGCGGCATTGCGGGCGTCCGCTTCTTCACCACGGCTCCGCTCGCCCTGGTTCTGGATGACGGACTTACCGGCGTCACCTTCATTACCCGCTCCGCGGGTCTCATGCCACTGCCCGCGGGTACTCTGCTGCCGGTCTCTTTCAAGATGGACATTCTCACCACGGGCAGCATCGAAGTCGGGGAGTGGACTCTCAGTTTCTTGTACGGGAGCTTACATGGGGACTTCAATGGTGCGGGCGTGGTGTCCCTCGAAGGCTCCGGCAGTGGCACGGGTCTCACAGGCAGTGGCGTGCTGGAGTTCCTCGTCGACCCCGATTTCACCGGGGAACCGCCTGTCGCCGCGGACTTGACGTTCTCGAGCGTGCAGTTATTCCTGTCCTTCACCGGCGAAGGCACCATCGCGATCAACGCGCCGAACTCCTTCTTGCTGGGCGACCCGGGCGCGGTCAATCCGGTTCCTGAGCCGGCAAGTTTCGCACTCGCCGCCGCCGGAATCGCCGGCCTCGTACTGGTTCGCGCGCGCCGGCGGGGCTGAGCGCACAGACTACCCTCGGAGGACTGGCGGCCACTCAACGGCCGGGTTTTCGCCCGGCCGTTTGAGTGTGCCCTTGCGAGAGAACGCACCGCACGGAGAATGCCCGAGCCTTCTCCCCCTCGCCTTGGCGATGCAGCTTCAACTGGCCCTTGCCAAAGTTGTAAAACACCGCGGTGCCCGCATCAACCTCGGTGGCGGTCCAGTAGAATCCATGAGCCTCAAGGCGGCCGAAAGTCCCATCAGGATTCCTCCCACCGCCCAGCAATGCGTCGAGCCCGCCCGCACCCCCGGTGAGTAGATTCCTGAACGCGGCCTCACCACCGTCGCCGCCCGGCTCCCCGCTCACGCCGCCGAATCGCCGCGCCAGCAGGCGCCAGTCCTCGTCGGCGGGCAGCCGCCAACCAGCCCCCAGCGTGGCACAGGCGCGCTGGGCCGATTCCCACGTGTAGAGCCGGCCATACCGCCGGCAATTCCGGTCCACGCCGTCGTAACAGTAAGAGGGCTGGACGGGCACATCCAGATTCTTCGCGGTCCACAGCTTTCCGTCCGGAAGGCGCCGGTGCCTGGGCGCCCCAAGGGCCACTTCAGCCATCAGCAACCCAAGGCTGCCGGCAACGATCAGAATTCGCGGCAGCGAACCGTGGAGTCCCGGTCGAACGGATGGCGCAGGGTGCATTTCAGTCCCCATCATAGTCATTGCACCGCACCGCCGGGTCAAGTGAACGTTTCCAGCCGGGTGTCCAGCCGGTTGGCCGCCTCTAAGGTGACTCTCCCCCCGAACTCAGGCGATCCGCCGATTCTGACTCTTCAACCCCGATGTTAACTTTGAGATGTAGCAGCCATTGGACCGGCTGCAAGAAATGAGGAGGAAGTAAAAACAATGAAACAAGTCACCAATTTGCTGTGGTCTCTTCGCATCTGGAAGGACACCCGGGGCCAGGACTTGATCGAATACGCGCTCATGGCCGGTTTCGTGGCGGTCGCCGCCGGAGCCATCATGCCGGGTGTGGCGGACTCGGTCAGCACGGTGTTCAGCAAGATCTCGGGTAACCTCTCCACGGCAGCGTCGTAGAAAGCCCCCGGAACCAGTCACAACCCGCCTGGGTGGGAGGACCGCCGGGTTCACCCAATGCACCCGGACCGTCCGCCCAGGCGCTTCTGCCAGTTACTTCGCCGCGGTTAGCCCGCGGTAAAAACGGAAGTTACAGCCCTTTCCCCACGTCCAGCCGGCTCATATTCCCCGCCCCGTCGAAGCTCCAGTCATACGGCCCATCCACAATCGCCAGCGCCGGATTCTTCTCGATCTCCCCCAGCAGGTTCGCACTCATCTCCACCACCCGCAATTCCAGAGAGTTCTTCGCCCGGCAGAACGTCACCGCCGCCGGATCCAGCTTGCCCACCGTCGGCACCATGCGCTCAATGCACTCACGGTCTGAGTTGTAGTACACCGGCGTGCGGATCGCCGCCGGCGTCGAGGCCGTCAACGAGTTGATCCGCGTCGGCGTCCAGTCAATCTGATCCAGAATCCGCTGGTGGATCACATCCGCCATCCCCAGCCCAACGCCGTTCCCATACGTGTTATCGCTCAGGTCGCGCAGGAAAATCCGGTGGATCTGCGGCGTGTCCGGCCACGGGTTGTACTGCCCCTGCACCCCGCGGTTCACCACCTTCGTATCCATGCCTGCGCCCGAGATGTTCTTCCCAATCTCATCGAGAATCAGAATGTCCACCTCCGGCGCCGGAATCTTGCCCATCCAGGACTTCACCAGCTTCAACAGTTCCTCTTCCCGCTGCTCCATGCCGGCCACCGGAACCGCCGTCAACTGGCCCGTACGATGGTTGGCATCCTCAAGGATGGCCAGGCCGCCCAGAATCTTGCCGGACTTCAACACCTGCCGCCCCACGCTGCGGATGATATGCTCCAGCCCCAGCTTGTAGGCATAGGTGTGATACCGCTGCGCCCCGGCAAACTTGCCCAGCCCGATCGCCATCATCTTGAACAGGCCGCTCTCAATGCCGCCCTGGAAATCGGTGTGCCACTTCACGCGGCCCACCAGCATCACGCCGTCGCTTTCAAACGCGTTCCGGTCCAGAAACGCCTCAATGCCATCAGCCGTCGACCCCAGGCTCACCACATCCAGACTGCTGCGGATGGGGCAGCCCATGCTGGCCTCCGTGATCCCATAATGCGCCAGCACATCCGCCTGCCCCGCCGCCGTCGCCGCGCCGTGGCTGCCCATCGCCGGAAAGATGAACGGCGCCATCCCCTGCGATTTCCAATAGTCGACCACAGCGCGCGCAATCAGCGCGATGTTGCTGATGCCGCGGCTGCCAACGCCCACAGCAATGCTCGATCCGGGCGCCAGCCCCGCGCCAAATCCCGCTCCGGAAAGCTCCTTCTGCACTTCGGCCGGGATGTCCTGAATGGCTCGATCGGCAAACGTCTGGCGCACCAGGTAAAGCTTCGAAAGATTCATGCTAAAGGGATTGTACCAACGCCGCCGCAACGCCGGAGTTACACTAACGGTGGAGCGACCCGTGTCTCAAGCCGCCACACTTCCACTTGCCCGCACCACCACCCTCGCCTCCGCCCGCGCCGCGCGCGTGCCCTGGTACATCTGGACCTTCACCCTGGCCGTGGTCAGCGCCGCCATTGGCGGCCTCTGGGACATCTCGTGGCATATCAGCATCGGGCGCGATACCTTCTGGTCGCCGCCGCACATGGCCATTTATCTCTGCGCCGTGCTGGCCGGCTTCAGTTCCGCCTGGCTCATCCTGCACACCACGTTTTCCCCGGCCGCCGCGCTCGCCCCGGCCTCCGTTCGCATGTGGGGCTTCCGGGCCCCGCTCGGCGCCTTCCTCGCCGCCTGGGGCGGTGTGGCGATGCTGGCCTCCGCGCCTTTCGACGACTGGTGGCACAACGCCTATGGCCTGGATGTCAAGGTTCTCAGCCCGCCCCACGTCGTGCTCATCCTGGGCATCATCACCATCAAGATCGGAGCGTTTCTGCTCATCCAGGGTGAACTCAACCGGGCCCCCGAGCGCCTCCACCGCCAACTGAGCTTCTTCCTACTATTCGCCGGCACCCTCATCGCCCGCGACTTCATCGGCGTCTTCATCGAACACACCGGCCGCACCATGATGCACAGCGCCCGCTTTTATCTGGTGATGTCAGTCTTCGCCCCGCTTGGATTCCTCGCCGTCGCCCGCGCCACCGGCCGGCGCTGGGCCATCACCCAAATGGCCCTGCTCATCACGGTCATCCAGCTTGCCTTCCTCTGGATCCTGCCCCTCTTCCCAGCCGAGCCAAAGCTCGGACCCGTGTTCCAGAAGGTCACCCACTTCATCCCGCCCTCGGGCTTCCCCATGCTGATTCTGGCGCCGGCCATCGCGCTCGACCTGGTCCGCGCCCGCACCGCCCGCTGGAATCCCTGGGCCCAGGCCGCGCTCTTTGCCGCCGTTTACCTCGCGGCCTTCGCCGCCGTCCAGTGGCCGTTCGCCAGCTTCCTGATGACCGAAGGCGCCCGCAACTGGTTCTTCGGCGCCCACTACCTGCCCTTCTTCGTGCCGCCCCAATCGGACCTGGCCCGCAACGTCTTCACCGTCGTTGAACCATCCCCCACGGCGTTCTACTCCGGCATCGCCCTGGCCCTCGCCATCGCCACCCTCTCCTTCCGGGCCGGCCATGCCGCCAGTGGCTGGTTCGCTCGTATCAAACGATGAGGGCGGCCATGCGCTACGCCCTGGCTGCAGGCGATCGGTAGGGCGCCCGTCGCGCTGGCCGGTTGTTGCTCACGAAACGGCCCTTTTCAGATGTGGGCGATGACGTCGATCTCCACCAGCGAGTTCCCAGGAATCCCCCCCGCCGCCGCGATCGTTGTCCGCACCGGCGGATTCTCGCCGAACTTGCCCCGGAAGACTTCGTTCATCGCGGCGTAGTCCTTCAGGTCATTCAGGTAGACGTTGCACTTTAGAACCTTGTCCATCGAGGACCCGGCGTTCTCCAGTTCCCTCTTGATCTCGTTCAGAACGTGCTCCGTGTGAGCCTTGATGTCGCCCGGGAAGTGCGCTCCCTTGCCGGCAATGAAGAGCAGGCCGCCGTAGGAAACGGCGCCGTTGAACAGCGGTGTATTCTTCGGCTTCTCGCCCTTGTAATGGACCTTCTTCACCGGGCCGGTCTGGGCCTGCGCGGCAGTGGCGGCCGCGGCGGCTCCCGCGGCGGATTTCAGCAGTGTGCGGCGATTCTTCATGGGTTGATTGTCACTCAAACCGCACCATCGCCGCTCGGCCGCCCGGTGCCGCGATCAGGCGCTCAGCTTCTTCGCGATCGCGGCCAGGTGGCGTCCCTGAAAGCGAGCCATGGCCAGCTCATTCTCGGAAGGCTGGCGTGACCCGTCGCCGGCGGCGATCGTCGTTGCCCCATAGGGAGAGCCGCCGCTAATCTCGGCCATTGTTGTCTGGCGCGCCTCCGAGTACGGCATGCCCACCACCACCATGCCGTGATGCAGCAGCGTGGTGTGGAAGCTCAGGATGGTGCTCTCCTGGCCGCCGTGCTGAGTAGCCGTCGAGCAGAAGACGCCCGCAGGCTTGCCGATGAGTGCGCCCTTCATCCAGAGTCCGCCGGTCTGATCCAGAAAATGGCGCATCGGAGCGGCCATGTTGCCGAAACGCGTGGGGGTTCCGAAGAGAATCGCATCGGCCTCGGCCAATTGCGCCGGCTCAATCAGCGCGACATCCGGGATGGCATTGGTATGAGGATGAATCTCGGGCACCTGGAACAGGAACGCTTCGGCGCCTTCAACTTCGCGGGCGCCCTCGGCGGCGGCCTTGGCCATCTGATGCACATGGCCGTAGCGGCTGTAGAAAATGACGTAGATTTTCATGTCTAAGTTTAGGGTACGCGGTCCGGCATCGTCATGGTCCGGACCGGGCTTGCGATACTGAAGGCATGGTTTCGGACACCGATGCGGCGTCGCAGGCCGTCTGGCTTGCACTCCAGAGCCGCCGCACGCCCAGCCAGCAGATTGATCGTGCGTTCGAAATGACCGCGCTGGTCCGAAGCATGTTCGCAGCCAATCTCCGCCGCGAAAACCCCGCCATCACGGAAGCCGAAATCCGGCGCCGCATGGTTGCCACATACTATGGCGAAGAGTGGGCCGAACGCTGCTACGGCCCCGCGCCGGCGGCATGACCGAACTCCAGTTCGCCTACCGGCAGCTCGCCCGGGCGCTCGATGACCTTGCCATCCCCTACGCCATCGGAGGCAGCATCGCCAGCGCCGCGTTCGGCATCGCCCGAGCCACGCTTGACGTCGACCTTGTAGCCGATCTCACACCCGATCAGGCGCTCGCCCTGGCCCAGCGCCTTGAGAGCGAGTTCGCGGTCGATCCCATGGCGGCACGCAACGCCATCGCTTCTCGCCGGCCCTTCAACGCTATCCACCTGGCCACGGCCTTCAAGTTCGACATCTTCCCGGCCTCTTACTATGCCCACGGCAAGGAGGAAATCCGCAGGCGCAGGATGATGTCAAACACTGGCCTGTTGCCCGATGGGGAAGTTCCTGTGGTCAGTCCCGAAGACATCATTCTGGCCAAGCTGGCGTGGTATCGCGACGGTGGCGGCGCCTCGGAACGCCAATGGCGCGATCTTGAATCCGTCTGGTCGGCCCGCAACCACGAACTCGACGCAGAGTACCTCGAGAAGTGGGCGAACGAGATGGGGACCCTCAACCTGCTCCGCCGCTTGACGGGGTAACTTCGCTAGAACGAAACCTCTAGAATGAAACCTTCAGCGCAAACTGAATAATCCGCGGATCCCGCGCCGCGTTGATCTGCCCGAACGCCGCCTGATCCACGAACCGGTTCGGCGGCACCCACTGCGCATGATTCGGCATGTTGAAGATCTCCACCCGGAACTGCGTCTGCACCCGCTCCGTGATCCGTGTGTTCTTCAGAATCCCGATATCCAGATTGTGAATCGACGGCCCCGTCACCGTGGACCGTCCCGCAGTCCCAAACCGGATCGGACTCTGAATCTGGAAGCAGTTCGTCGCAAAATAGCGTGTGATCGTCCGTTCGCTCGAAGGCAGGTTCGGGTTGCACACCAGATCCGGCCGGGCGTTGTCCGTGCCGCTGCCGAACACATCCCCGTTGAACTTCACGGTCAACGGCAGCCCCGTCTGCACGGTGTAGATTCCGTTCAGTGACCAGCCGCCCACAATGCGGTCCGCCCAGCCGCCCAGCCCGGAAAGGAACGCCTTGCCTTGCCCGAACGGCAGATCGTAGATCACCGAACCGCTCAACCGGTGCCGGTGATCCAGGCTTGCCAGCCCTTTATCCGCCTTCTTGTTGAACATGTCCTGGATCCGGTTCCCGGTGTCATACGGCCCGCCGCCATTGAACCCGGTGGCATCCGAAATCGCCTTTGAGAACGTGTACGACGTGAGCACAGTCAGCCCGTTCGAATGCCGCTTCTCAATACGAAGCTGGCCCGAATTGTAGTTCGAAAACGCCGTCGAGGTGGTCTGAAACACGTTGTCCAGCAGGTACAATGCATTGTTCTCCCACACGTTGATCGCATAGGGAACCAGCCGCCGGAACCGGGGCCGCAAACTGGCGTTCTCCAGCGGATTCGGATGGAACGGCTGCCCCGTGATCGGATTCAACGGCTGTGCCGGCACCGCGCTCAGCGGCACGGTGGCGCCGGGCCCGTTCGGCTCCGCCGAGTTCGTATTCTCACGCCGGTTGAGCCGCGTCCCCTTGCTGCCCACGTACGCCGCCTCAACCAGCCAGCCACCCTTCAACTCACGCTGGATTCCGAAGTTCCAGTGCTGCACGTAGGCGTTCTTGAAATTCGGATCCACGTCATTCGGGCCCGGATTGAACTGCCCCGGACCCGGGTTCGCAATCAGATATCCAATGAACGTCTCCTGCGTCGGCAGGCTGTCCTGGAACAGGCTCAGGCTCTGCTGATCTTCCTTCAGGTTCGGCAGGTTCTCCAGCGTATCCTGCGTGATGTAGAGCGGCACCGTGTCAAAGAAAATCCCGTAGCCGCCGCGCACCACGGTCTTGCTCGTCGCCTTGTAGGCAAAGCCGAATCGCGGGCTGAAGTTCTTCCTGTCGGCGGAATACAGACTCCGCGGCAGCTCCAACCCGGCCCGGCCCCAATTTGGAGCCCTGTTCTGCGCGCCCGGCCGCAGGAACGCCACCGCGCCCTCATTGAAGTTCGACGGCCGCGGCGCCGGGTAGGTCAGCGTCGAGATCCGGTCCTTCGTCTCATACGGCGGCAGATACAGCATGTACCGCACGCCCATGTTGATCGTCAGCCGCGAACTCACCTTCCAGTCGTCCTGAATGAACGCTCCATATTCGGTGGACCGCAGATCCTGGAAGAATCCGCTCACCCGGCGCCCCTTCTGCCGCGGCAGTCCCAAAAGGAAATTCGCGAACGTGTTGCCCGTGTTCCCAAATCCCTGCAGGCCGCTCCAGTTCGCGTTGCCGAAATCGAACGAGCCACGCAGGGTGTTGGCGCGCGTAATCGCGTTCCGCACCCGCCGCACCTCACCGCCCACCTTCAGAAAATGCCGCCCCTTGTTGAATGAGAAGATATCGATCAACTGGAACGTGTTGTTGCGCGGCCGGAACGGACCATCCCCGTCGCCGATGGTCGCAAAGCCGCTAATCGAGATATTCGGCGCCCCCCGCAACCCGGGCGTGCTCGCGAAATCGAGCCCGCGGATCCCCAGCTCACGCACCACGTCCCGGTCCGCCAGCGTATTCTCCGCGGCCTGGAACTGCGCGTACCGCAGATAGCCGAACTTCAGCTCATTCACTGTCGCCGGCCCGATCACTCGCGTGTAAGCGATGGTCCCGTTCATCTGCCGCTGGTTGTCTTTCGATCCGTAGCCGGGAAACGTGTTCGGCGCAAAGCCATTGGAATCGGTCATGCTGTAGCGCGCCATCAGGGTGTCTTTCGCCGAAAACTGGTGGTCGCCGCGGATGTTCATCAGATCGTAGTCGCTCGATCTGGTGCGGCCGTCAAAGTAATTGAGCGTCGGGTTGCCATTGGCCGCGCGTCCACCCGCCGTGTTCGGATCCGGCACCATGCCCGGAAAATTGATCACGTTGCGCGCCACCGGATCGAACCGCGACGCCGGAATGATGTTCCCCGGGAACAGGTCCCTGATAAACACATTGCCCACCGGCCGCGACGAACGCGCGTCATAAACCCCATTGCGAGGCACCGGCCGGCCCGTCGAGTCATTGCCCAGGCTGGCCCCCAGGTGGCTTGAGAAATCGCCCCGCTTCATCGCCGGCGTGGCCACCGTGGTCAGCGTGGTGTTGCCGCGCCGCAGCCGGTACCCCTCGTAGTTCACGAAGAAGAACGTCCGGTCCTTGCCCTTGTAACCGGGCACCATCACCGGCCCGCCCAGCGTCAGCCCGAACTGATTCTGATTGAACGGAGGAGCCTTGAACCGCCCGTCCCTGGTGACGAACGCCGGGTTGCGGTCGAAGAAGTTGCGCGCCTGCACCGCATGGTTGCGGTTGAACTCGAACAGCGTCCCGTGATACTCGTTCGTGCCGCCGCGAGTCACCACGTTGATCTGACCGCCCGCGCCCTTGCCGAACTCAGCGCTGTAGTTCGACGTCTGAATCTTGAACTCTTCAATGGCGTCCACCGACGGCCGGATCACCAACTGGTTCTGATACTGGTCCGAATTCACCGTCCCGTCCAGCAGGAAGCTGTTCTGCTCCGGCCGCATGCCGCTGATCGAGATGCCGCCGCCCGTGTTGCTGCCGTCGTCCGCGGTGTTCACACCCGGCAGCAGCAGCCCAAGCTGCACGAAGTTGCGGCCGTTCAGCGGAAAATCGATGATCTTCTGCCGGTCCACCACCGCGCCCGTCGACGACTGCTCCGTGTTCAGCAGCGGCGCCTGGCTGGTCACCTCCACCACTTCGGAGACGCTGCCCACCTCAAGCTTCACGTCCACACGGATGTTCTGGTCCACCTCAAGTCGCACGTCTTTCGCGGTGGCCTTCTTGAAGCCCTGCATCTGAACCGTCACCGTGTATTCACCCGGCGTCAGGCCAACCAGCGAAAACTCGCCCGCCTGATTCGCCGCCGATTCGCGCCGGAATCCCGTCGCTTCGTTCAGGGCGATAACCGAAGCCGACGCCACCGCGGCGCCCGTCGAATCGAGCACGGAACCGGAAATCGTGCCCGTGCCCGCCTGGGGAAACGCAGGCAAACAGGCAATCAGCGTGAGGACAGGAACGACGAATCGAGCCGTGAAGCGTACCATGGACACGAACTGTATCACAGGCCGCGTCCCCAGCGGGCCGCCACCAGGTTACGAGCGCCAGTTACTGCCCGCGGCGTCCACCACCGCCGCCGCCCGAGCGCCCGCCGCCATCGCCGCCGCCCGTCCGTCCGCCGCCACCATCGCCGCCCATGCGGCCACCGCCGGCATCGCCACCGCCCATCCGGCCGCCGCCACCGCCATCGCCACCCATGCGGCCGCCACCGCCACCATCGCCGCCCATGCGGCCGCCACCGCCACCATCGCCACCCATGCGGCCACGGCCGCCGCCATCACCACCCATACGGCCGCCCGGGAATCCGCCGCCATCGCCGCCCCGTCCACGATCCTGGAAGATCGGCGGCGCCACCCGCACGTCGTCACTCCGGCGCTCCATCCTGTCGCCTCCACGCCGCTCAAACACGCTCGGCCGTCCACCCCCATCGTTCCGAGGCTGTTGCACCTCGCCACGGTCGCCGCGGCCCGGCATCCCGAACACCCGCCACACATCGCGATTCTCCTGCTGCCGGTCACGCCGCTCTCCGCCGGTGTCCCGCTCTCCGCCGCGCTGTTCCTGCCGGCTCGATTCATCGCGCCGCTCGAATATCCCGCTGCGATCCTCTCCGCGGCCCTGGCGTTCTCCCATCCCGCGGCCCTCCCCACTCTCGCCGCGACGCCCAAACACCTGATCCCTCTCCTGCCGCACGGCAGCGTCACCGCCCCGGCCCGGCTCCCCCAAGCGCCGCCAGCCATTGTTATCCTGCGCCTGCCGCGATTCGCGCGTCAGATCGCCGCTTCGGCGGTAACCATCGTCGGCCTCCCGCCCCCGCGCACTCGCGCCTTCACCCGGCGCCTCGCCCGCACGGCCCGGCTCACCGAACCGCCGCCATCCGCCACCGCCACCGCTCGCCGCCTCTCCGCCGGCCGCCGGCCTCTCACCCACTCGCCGCCATCCGTTCTGATCCTCGCGGCCCCGCGGCTCCACACCACGCACCGCCCCACCCTGCGCGGCCTGCGAATCGCCGCGCCGCGTCTCGCCAATCGCACCGCGGGCGTACTCCTCCACGCCGCGCCTCTGCTCATCGAAAGCCACGCGCTCCACCGGCGCCGCCGGCCGCCGGCTGAAGAACCGCTGATCATCACGATCCCCCCGCGACAGATGCGCCTCGCGATCGTTCCACCGCAAACTCGACCGGTCAGGACTCAGCGGCACCTGCCCCCGCACCAGGCTCACACTGTCCAGTGAAGCCGCCGAAACACGCGAGTAGTTCCCCCCGCCGCCACGTCCGAACGCCACCGCATCCACCGCCGTCACGCCATTGTCGATCCGCGCATTGCGATACACGTTCACGATGTTCGTGTTGTTGATGATCCGGTTGTCGATGTACACCCGGTTCCGCCCGCCGCCATAGCCCCACCACCGGTGGTGCGCTTCAAACGGCGCCAAGGGCACCCAGCCCACATTGCCCCAGCCAAAGTTGATCCCGCCGCGGCCCCATCCGAAGAACGCCACATGCGCCGGCCGCCAGTAGTGGCGCCCCGTGAATACGCCCGGATACCAGCACCACCGGTTGCTGTAATAAAACCAGCGCCCGTAGTGATACGGAGCCCATCCCCACGGGTCGTACGATACCCAGCTCCAGCCCCACCAGTCCACCCAGCTCCAACGGCCATGCCGGTACGGAGCCCATCCTCCCGCCACGCGCGGCTGCCATACCCAGCCATAGGGATTCACATAGCTCCAGTCGCCGTGATCGTCCAGATCCTCGGCGCCGTAGACATCGCGGCTGACGTACTTGTAACTGCGCGACCGGTTCAGATCCCGGTCCCGCCGCGAGTTCCACTCATCCCAGGCATCCTCCCCAAGCGCCGCCACCGTCTGAAACTCCGGGTCCTGCTGCGGCCCGCGCGCCATCATCGTCCGTCCCTCGCGCAGCCTCTGCGAACCACGAGGCGTGAACACCTCCACCTCACCCGACCGAACCGTGATTTCGGACGATCCATCCTCCCGCACCGTCACCCGGTACTCGCCCCGCCGCACCGGCCGCACCGAAACGCTCGGTGTGTTCAGATCAATCTCCGCCTCGGAATCCCGCAGCACCCGTAGCGTCACCGTACCCCGGGCCAACTCCACCATGTACCGCCGGAACTCCAGCTCCGCCAGCCGGATCTCGCCATTCCCCGCCATCCGCAGGAAATTCGCGTAATCGAATTGAATCTCGGTCCGCGCGGCCGGCCCCGTGTACAGACGGTCCTGCACCACCAAAGGGGCGTTCAATGCCGCGGCGACAAAATCGCCTGTGTCGCCACGCCGCAGCGACACCTCGCCGTTGATCACGCTCACCCGGGCCACACCCCGCCCGGGACCATCATCCTGCGCCGCCAACTGCCCGGCCAGCATCGCCCCAATCACAAAAGGCTTCAACATGGTTTGGAAACCCTCTCTTCCACCCATCCCCCAGCATGCCGGGTTCCAATCGCGCATGTTTTTGATCCTGAAGCCAATTCCGCTAAGATGAGGCGTAATGCAAGTGGCCGAAAAGCACCACTCTGGCTCCATTCCCGCACTGGCCGGCCGCTGGCTCGCCCCCGCCGCCGTCGTGGTTCTGGTCACCATCTTCTTCTGGAAAATCCTGTTTACCACCGAATACACCTGGCTCGATTCCCCGGATCTCGCCCACCAGGTTTTCCCCTGGCTTCAATTCCAGGCCGCCGAATGGCATCAGGGCCGATTCCCCCTCTGGGCCCACCTCGAATGGGGCGGCCAGCCCCTCCTCGGGCAGGCCCAGCCCGGCGCGGCTTACCCTCTCAACTGGCTGCTGTTCCTCGCCCCGCTTCGCAACGGCCAAATCCAGACCGGCTATCTGAACGTCTACTACGCGTTCATCCATGTGCTGGGCGGCCTGTTCGCCTTTGCGCTCTGCCGCGGGCTGGGCCGGGGCCGCACCGCCTCCGTGCTCGGCGCCGTGCTGTTTGCCGTGGGCGGCTACTTCGCCACCATCGACTGGCCCCAGATGATCAATGGGGCCATCTGGGCCCCTCTGGTGTTCCTGGCCTGTCTCCGCATCGGCCAGGGGGAGCGTCTGCTGCCCAACGCCGCCCGGGGCGGGCTCGCTCTTGGCATGGCCTGGCTCTCGGGACACCATCAGGCGCCGATCTTCATCTCCCTGACCGCCGGCTTCTTCCTCATCTTCCTTTTTCTCCGCGGCATTTTCCTCACCGGCGGGCGCCCTCAGTGGAACGTGGCCCGCGCCGCTATCGTGCTCTTCGTCATCGCCGGCCTGGTGGGCGCACTCCAGACCCTGCCGGCCCTCGAATACGGCAAGCTGGCCAAACGCTGGGTCGGCGTGGAACAGCCGCTCGGCTGGAACCAGAAGGTGCCGTACATGGTTCACGCGCAATATAGCTTCTGGGGCCTCTCCATCATCGGCATCCTCATCCCAGGTGTAGTCCGCCATGCCTCCGGCTTCCTTGGTTCCACGGGGCTGGCCCTCGCCGTGCTGGGCGCGGCCGCCGCCTGGCGGCACCAGGCTGTCCGATGGCTGGCCGGTATTGCCGGCGCAGGCATCCTGCTCGCCCTGGGCGCCCAGAACATCCTGCACGGCGTGCTCTATGCCTTCGTCCCGATGGTCGAAAAGGCCCGCTCCCCCAACGCCGCCATCCTGATCTTCCACACCGCCGCCGCCTGCCTCGCCGCCTGGGGTTTCGACGCCCTCGCCGAAGCGTGGGACACCACCTGGAGCGCCCGCGTCCAGCGCGCGCTGCTCATTCTCGGCGCGCTCGTCGTCACATCACTCAGCCTTGCCGTCGTTATTCGCGGCGCCGAGTCCCTGCCGGACGACCGCCCCATGCTCATCGGTGCGGCCGCACTCACCCTGGCCGCCCTGTGGTGGGGCTACGCCCGGGGCGGCATCACCAGACCGTCCCTCGCCGCCGGCACGCTCGTTCTGCTCATGCTCGAAATGGGGCTCGGCATCAACTATTACCAGCCCAGCAAGCACAACAAGGAGTTCAAGTCCTTCATCAAACCCATCGCCGCCACCACCGATCTCGCCGCCTTCCTCCGCACCAAAAACGACCCCCGCGTCTTCATCCACGACGACACCATCCAATTCAACTTCGGCGACTGGTACGGCATTGATGTCTTCGGCGGCTATCTTGCCAGCATCACCTCCAACATCGTCGACCACGAATACTCCGAACCCCAAACACGCGACCTCATGGGCGTCCGCTACTACCTCGCCCGCCAACCCCTCCGTCCAGATCAACAGCCCGTCTTCACCGGCAGGAACGGCGTCAACATCTACGAAGAACCCAAAGCCATGCCCCGGGCCTGGGCCGCGCACTCCCTCTTCGCCCTCAACACCCGGGACGAACTCAAGACCTTCATGCGCAAACGCGGCTTCGACTTCCACCACGCCGTCTATTACCTGGGCCCCGACCTCAATCTCGAATCCTGCCGGGACGACGAAGTCACCCTCGAAACCCGCCAGTCCCAGCGTGTCGTCCTCCGCGCCCGCATGAACTGCCGCGGCATGGTGATCCTCAACGACATCGATTTCCCCGGCTGGCAGGCCACCGTCGGCGGCAAGCCCGTCCCCATCCACGCCGCCTACGGCCTCATCCGCGGCGTCGTCGCCGAAAAAGGCGAGCACCGCATCGAATTCACGTACCGGCCCACGCGAGTTTACCTGGGCGCCGCCCTCACCGCCATCGGACTCGCCGTCGGGCTATGGTTGGGATTCGGACGCTCACGTGTGATTCAATTGGCTAATGGTTGATACCTCCGTTTCCCGCTCGCGAACATCGCAGGAACTGCTCGAACGCGCCCAGGGCTCGCTGGTGGGCGGCGTCAGCAGCCCGTTCCGCGCCAAGCATCCCCGCCCGCTCTACTTCGCCGATTCCGTGGGCTCAAAGCTCCTCGATGTCGATGGCAACTGGTACATCGACTACACGCTCGCCTGGGGCCCCAACATCCTCGGCCACAAGTGGCCCTCCCTTTCGCTCGCCGTGCAACAGGCCGCCTCCGGAGCCTTCACCTACGGCGCCCAGCACCAGCTAGAATTCCAGGTCGCCGAAAAGATCCAGCAGGCCGTGCCCTGCGCGGGCCTGGTGGCTTACTCTTCCAGCGGCAGCGAAGCCGTGCAACTGGCCTGGCGGCTGGCCCGCGCCGCCACCGGCCGCACCCGCATCCTTAAGTTCGAAGGCCACTATCACGGCTGGATGGACTCCGCCCTCATCAGCTACAAGCCTTCGGAATCGGCCGTCGGCGATCCCGCCGCGCCCAACGCAGTGCCTGGCTCCGCGGGCCAGGTGCCCGCCGCCCTCGATTCCGTCGCCATCGCCCGCTGGAACTCCATCGAAAGCGTGGAAGCCGCCTTCAGCCGCCACCCCGGCGAGATCGCCGCCGTCATGATGGAGCCCGTTCTCTGCAACAGCGGCTGCATCCTGCCCCAGGACGGATTTCTCGACGCCGTCGCCAACGTCGCCCGCTCCCACGGCGCGCTCCTCATCTTCGATGAAGTGATCACCGGCTTCCGCATGAGCCTGGGCGGCGCTCAGGGCTTCTATGGAATCACCCCGGATCTGGCGACCTTCGGCAAGGCCATGGCCGGCGGAGCCCCGCTCAGCGCCGTGGCCGGCCGCCGCGACCTCATGAGCCTCATGCTCACCGGCGGCGTCGCCTTCGGCGGCACCTTCAACGGCAACCCCATCGTCATGGCCGCGGCCAATGCCACGCTCGACGCCCTCGCCGCCAACCAGGGCGCGATTCTCAACCAAGCCAATGAACTGGGCCGTGAACTGATGGCCGGCATTCAGAACGCCGCCCAGCGCCATCGCGTGCCCCTGCAGGTGTACGGCTTCGGCTGCGCCTTCTCGCTCCACTTCCGCACCGGCGATCCCCCGGCTGAATACCGCGACCTCTTCCGGAACGACGCCGAAGCCCTCAAACGCTGCGTCCTCGCTCTGCTCGATGAAGGCATCTCCATCCTTCCCGACGGGCGCCTCTACACCTCCTGCGCTCACGATGCCCGGGACGCTTCGGACACTATCGACGCCTTCGCCCGCGTCTTTGCCCGCTGGTAGGCGCAGCCCCTACGTCGTGATCGAATCCGCCGTGCCCTTCATGAAGTCCTTGTTCTTGTCGCCCACCCAATAGCGCTCGCCCGCGATGCACCAGATGAACTCCAGCGGCTCCTCCTGCGAAAACACCGGGTGATAGTTGAGGAAGGGAATCGTCACCATATCCCCCTCATTCACGTTGTGCACAAAGGTCAGCGTCTCCGGCGATTCGTACACCTCCATCGACCCCTTCCCCTTGATAAACACATACACCTCTTCCTGGTCCGTGTGATTGTGCGGCGGCCAGGACCGTGCGTAGGGCTCAAAGAACGTATACCCCGCCACCAGCTTGTCCGCCTTCTCACCCACATCGAACATCAGGTAGACGTTCTTCCCCTTCAACCGCCGGATCCGGCTCTCATCCGCCGACATCTCCGCGAACCGCGAATGAAACACCGGGTGCGCGTTCTCCGCCGGCGCCGTGCACTGAATCGCGCGCGCCGGCTCCGCCGCTTCATTCCGCAGCCGGAATGCCGCCCCGCGCGGAACATAGAGCGTGTCATACGTGCCCAGGCAATGGTCGCGCCCGGCCACCTCCACCACCATCGAGCCCTTCCACATGAACAACAGGCTCTCCCGGTCCGCCAGGCAGTAGCTCTGCGATTCCGACCGCCCGGGCAGGTCGAACTCGCCGCACGTCAGAAACTGTAGATTCCCCGGCCCGGGCGTGAAACGCTGCCGGAACGTGACACCGGGCTGCTCATGGCGGATCAGAACCGCCGGAAGGATGGAAGAAGTGGCCGGAGGGATCGAATAGGAAGACATGATTTACTCGGGTTGAATCTCATTCTTGTGCGCGTCGAAACGCACCATGCGCCGCGTCCAGTAGGAAGCCCGCGCCATCATCTGAGGCAGGCAGGATTCAATGCCCACCTCCACGCCGGAATTGAGCACCGCTCCCTTCACAACGGCGTCGAAAAAGTTGTTCCCATGCGCCGCCTCCAGGCTGCCCGTGGCCTTGGCCTGCTCCACCGCGCCCTGCGCCGGTGTGAAGACATACCCATCGCGCGCAATGTCCAGCGTGCCGCCTGTGCCATGGAACACCACCGTGGGCCGGTCGTCGCGCACCGGCAGCACCGTGCTCTCAAAACTCAGGTTCCAGCCCTTGTACTGCACAATCGCATTCACCGTATCGGGATTGCCGCGTCCGTCGTTCAACTGATAAATGCCGCCCAGCGCCGTCGCCTGCACCGGTGAGGCATCGCCCATGAACCACTGCGCCACGTCCGCCCAATGCGTGAAGATGTCCGCCAGCACGCCCCCGCCATAGTCCGGAAAGTAGCGCCACGCATCGTACCGGTCAAACGACCACGGCACATACGGAGCCGGTCCCAGAAACCGCCGCCAGTCGAGCCCCCCCGGCTTCGGCCCCGGCGCGATCCGCCGTGTCTGCCACGGAAAGTTCGACCAGTTCGTCCGCACCATCGCCACCTTGCCAATGCGCCCCGAGGCAAAGTACCGCTCGCGAGCCTCCAGGTAGTGCGCTCCGCTCCGCTGCTGCTGCCCCGCCTGCAACACGCGCCCGCTCTGATGCACCTCGCCCCGCAGCGCCGCCCCCTGCTCGAAGCTGTGCACCATCGGCTTCTCAAGAAACACGTGCTTGGCCGCCCGCAGCGCCCGCGACGCCTGCGAAAGATGCAGATGGTCCGGGGAAGCGATCAACACCGCGTCCACCCCCGGCTTCGCCAGCGCCTCTTCGTCGGAAGCCACCTCCAACGCCGTGCCCAGAGCCTGCCGGGCCCGGTCCCGCTGCACGTTGTACACATCGGCGATCACCGCCAGATGCGCCCGTCCCGTGCCCAGAAACGCCTTCATCACGTCCCGCCCGCGCCGCCCGCTGCCCACCAGCGCGAACCCCAGGCGCTCGTTCGCGCCCACAATCCGCCCGTACGATGCCGCCCCGCCCAGCAGAGCCTTCCCGAATCGCCGCCGGTTCACGTCCATCGTCACACCCCCAAGAGCTTCCGGAAATGACCCCGCGCCGGTCCCGCCGCGCTCTCGCCCGGCTTTGACCCGTCCTCGCGCTCCTCTTCCGCCAGCGCCCAACCCTTCCAGCCATGCTGCCGGATCGCCGCCGCCAACGGTCCGTAATCCGTCTCGCCTTCGCCCAGCGGCACCTGCGCCCCGCCCCTGAAATCGCGGAAGTGGATACCCGCAATCCGCGCCCGGTGCATGGCGAAAAACCCCGCCACGTCCGCCTTCGCCCTTGAGGCGTGGCCCGCGTCCACAACGAAGGAAACCAGCGCCGGGTCGCTCTCCTGCAGCAACTCGCCAATCTCCATGCCGCCGTTCTCGAACTCCGGCCAGTGGTTGTGATACGACAGCCCCAGGCCCCGCGTCCGGCAATACCGGCCATACTCGCCCAGAGCTTTCGCCTTCGCCCACATCTGCTGGCGGTTCACGGAAGCCCGCCCGCTTAGAATCAGCCTCTGCGCACCCAGCTTTGCCGCCGCGTCCGCCACTCCGTAACCCAGCTTCTGTGGAGCTACCCCCGTCACCGGGTCATACTCCGTCAGGAAAATGTGGCATCCCGTGAACACCAGCTTCGTCGCCGCAATCGCCCGCCGGGCTTCGTCCACATGATCGGGAAACCGGCCCATGATGTTCCGGAACCCGGTCTCAAAGCCCGAATACCCCAGCCGGGCAATCGACTTCAGCACACCCGTGAACGCCGCGAAGTCGTTCGGATCAAACCGCCAGGCGTTCGTTTGGCAGCCCACAGACAGCCGCGCCCCGCCCTGCGCCAGAAGCGCCGGGCCCGCGCCAGCCACCAGATCCCGCCTGCTCAGTTTCACCACCGGCCGCCAAGTCAGTTCGCCACGTTCCCGGCCACGTAGACTTTCTCGATCGCACGCGCATTCCGGATGTTCTCCAGCGGATTCTTACTCAACACCACCAGATCCGCCCAGTGGCCCACTTCCAGGGTCCCCAGATCCCCCGACCGGCCCAGAAAACGCGCCGAGTTCTTCGAGAAAATCTGAATGATCTGGGCCGGCGTGAAACCGGCTTCCACCATCAGATCCATCTCCAGGTGTTCATAGAATCCCAGGAACCGCGCCGGCGGACCCGTGTCCGTCCCAAAGCCCACGTTCACCCCGGAATCGTACAGCTTCTTCATGTTCTGCTGCGCCGTCTTCAGGAACTTCTGATACTCGAAATTCTCCGCGTTCCCCGCCACACGCTTCTGATACTCCGGCGACTTCAGCGTCTTGATCACCCCCGCGTTCGTCCCCCGCGTGAAGAACGGATCGTCAATCCACGACGGCGGCTTCGCGAACACATACATCGAAAGCTCACGCGTGAACGTCGCCGCGCCCTGCCACGCCCCCTTCTGCTTCATCAGCCCGATCAACTCCGCATCCACCGGCTTGTCCCGCACCGAATGCGCCAGCATGTCGAGCCCCGCCGCCACCAGCTTCTTCGCATCGTCCAGGTAGAAGATGTGCGCCGCCACCTTGATGCCGCGCTTGTGCGCCCCGTCGATGATCGCCTTCGAAAGGTCAAACGGGATCTTCCGCTCTTTCCCCAGATGATCGTCCACCCAGATCTTCACAATGTCCGGCTTGTGCGGCGCCAGCTCATTCAACGCCTTCTCCACATCAGCCACCGTGTCCACCTCAAACGGCACGCCCTTCATCCCCGGCGCCGTCGTCGGATATCCCGCCTTGCCGGTAAACCCGCGGCCGGCCGTGAACAGCCGCGTCATGTTCGGCCGCCCCTTCCGCTGCCCATCCCGGATCTCCCACACCAGCGGCTGCTCGCTGCCCATCGAAATCATCGTCGTCACGCCATACGACGAATACGTGCGCAGATGCTTCTCCACATTCGCCCGCGTGAAGTTCTTCGGATCCTGCGCCAGATCCACCGTGTTCCCGATGTGCCCGTGCAGGTTGATGATGCCCGGCATCACGAACTTGCCGGTCAAATCCACCGTCTCCGCCCCCGCCGGGGCTTTGAGCGCGCCATTCGCGCCCACCCAGGTGATCTTGCCGTCGGTGACGATCATCGCCGAATTCGGCTTGGCCGCCGCCCCCGTGCCGTCAATCAGCGTGAATCCGCGTAGGACCTTGGTCTCAGGCCAGGCGCAGGCGGCGCAGGCCAATAGCAGAGGTAACAGCTTGTTGCGTGTCATGGTGAATGGGTCCATTGTAACGGACCCGCCCGCCGGAAAACCACGCTCCGCGCGTGCAGCGCTATCCCGCAATCAGGT
>Ga0194132_10003598_pt1 | contig 27417 bp, 26 predicted proteins | sample TA2KigOf80mmetaG_FD_148612 | JGI IMG/M metagenome (GOLD analysis project Ga0194132, IMG submission 148612) | Freshwater microbial communities from Lake Tanganyika, Tanzania - TA2015054 Kigoma Offshore 80m | ecosystem: Environmental > Aquatic > Freshwater > Lake | place: Tanzania: Lake... | reverse complement strand
CGCGTGATCTCGGTAGCCCCTTGCAGGTCCTCCGGGTCGATGGCGGTGCTGCCGCCAATAGTCTGCTCATGCAGGCTCAGGCCGATTACGCAGGCATCCGCGTTGATCGCCCCGTCAACCTTGAGACCACCGCCTTTGGCGCTGCCCTATTCGCGGGCCTTGGCATCGGCCTTTACGCAGGGCTAGAGCCTATGCGCCGCGTGCGGAGGACCGAGCATATATTCTCGCCGGCCTCGACCCCGAATGAAAAGGCAACCGTAGCGCTTCACATCGCAGGCTGGCATCGCGCGGTCAAGGCGGTGCAGGTATTTGCTGGCACGGCGACACCATAGTCTAGTGAGGCGTGCCGTTTGGCATTAACGGGCGCAAATGCGATACTTGACGCATGCAAGACTCTTACCTGACGACGATCTTGATTTTGCTTTGGTGCCTGGCACTAGCGGTGGCCTGGACGGCGCTCGCCTATGTATGGGCCGTGCGCCAGAATGTAGGGCAAGCGCGGACGAACTTCGATCTAGACCAGGGCGTCATCTTGCCTGGCCTGGTGTTAGCGCCGGTGATGCTCGTGCTAAGTTTCCACCTGTTTGGCGTGAATCTTTTATTTCCCTCTGCGTTTGACGCTGACTTCAAAGCCAACCTCAGCGCCGCCGCGGCTCCGGCTAGCGCACTCGTGATCGCAAGCGGCCTGGCCAGATCACTATGGCGCAACGTTGCTGTACAGTACCAGTATTGGCAACGTCAGCCTTTCGCCACGGCCAGGCTTGCCGTCGGTAGCTCGCGTGAATCCGCCGTGCGCCGCTTGGTGATCATAAAGAGCTTTCTTGCGGCATGGGCCCAGTGCCTACCATGGCTTTACGGCGAGCTGATGATCGTGGAGGCCGTATTTAACGCTCCAGGCCTTGGCCTGTCCGCCTGGAATGCCGCGCGTCAGCGTGATCATTTGGGCCTCCTGACAGCCGTTGCAGGACTGATCTTGCTTTACGCTTTAGCTGTGGGCATGACGACGGGCGCAAGTCGATGGCTAGGCCGGAGACTGGAATCCTATGGCTAGAAGTCGCAGGCAAGTTTTGTTCGATAGCGGCATCATTTGTTTGTTCGCTTGCATCACTGTGCCGCGATGGGGGACATGGCTAGAGGACCGCATCAACCTGCGCCTCACACAAAAGATGCCAAGTTGGGCGCATCCTCTGGGCACGGATCATCTGGGACGCGATCTGCTCGTGCGCCTCGCGCGCGCGATCGCTGATGCGGCATTGCCACTGTGGCTCACAGTACTCACGGGCGTGAGTATTGGGACTTTGCTGGCCTTGATGTTAGTGGCTAAGGCGCATACCAAGTTTGGCAAAATACTCCGGCATGGCGTCAATCTTGTTGCATCCATAGTCGGAGCAATACCGCTCACACTAATAACCTTCGCTCTGGCCGTCGTGCTTGAGGAGGCAGACCTAAAAGCCGTGCTCCTCGCCCTCGGCGTTAGCGTTATTTTGCAGTCATATTTGCAGCTAGCAAATCACATCGAAGAATCGAGGCGACTCGGATATTGGACGGCGCATGAAGCGCTAGGAGGCACGTTGCTTGGACGCATCTGGCGCTACGGCATACGTTCAGCCTGGACGCAGGAATTAGCACTGAGTCTAGGATATAAGTTGCGCGCGGCAGTGATCGTCGAGGCCACACTCAGTTATCTAGGCTTTGGGATTCAGGAGCCGGAGGCATCGTTCGGCAATATTCTGGCGGCACACTTTGCCGCGTCTTTGCATGGCAAGTGGTGGGTTATGGCCGCCACACTATCGGTTCTGATGGTGACGGCAGCCGCACCCCAATCGCTGATCAGACTGGCCTCAACGCGGCAAAAGCCAGCGCCAACCAGCCAGCGATGAATCCTAGTCCGCCAATGGGCGTGATGATGCCGAGTGCACGTATATTCGTAAATACCAGCGCATAGAGGCTACCGGAAAAAAGCACGCTACCTGCGGTGAAGGCGATGCCGGCAACGCGGATCGCCAACGAGTCGACTTTGACCCCGAGTAGTCCGACCGCTATCAGGGCCAGTGCATGGTACATTTGATATCTTGCAGCAGTCTCAAAAACCGCAAGATTTTCGGGGGTTAAATGCTGCCTCAAAGCATGCGCGCCAAAGGCTCCAAAGCCCACAGCTAAAGCCCCAGAGACGGCGCCAATCGCTACCCAATAAGTCCATTCCATGGTATCGGTACCTCACCGCTTTTTTGTAGAGCCCCTGCGTAGGTCTACTGTATCGTACTGCAGGTTTACTCTAAACAAGCTGACCAACTCAAGGGGATGCACTATGGGAATTTTCAGCGGCAAGCGCGGCATCATCATGGGAGTGGTGAACGAATATTCGATCGCTACTGGCGTTGCCAAGTTTCTAACAGAACAAGGTGCCGAGCTGGGATTCAGTCACCTACCGGACAAAGACGGTCGGGACAGGATGGCGCGTCGGATCCAACGCGTGGCCGAGCCACTCAACGTCAAATTCGTGCGCCCCTGTGACGTCTCGAGCGATGAGGAGATCACGCGCTTTTATGATGAGGTGCGCGAATCTTTTGGTCCTCTTGATTTCGTTCTGCACTCGATTGCTTTTGCTCCGATCGAAGACTTGCGCTGCCCCACCCTAGATTCATCGCGCGAGGGTTTCAAGACAGCGATGGATATCAGCGTTTACAGCTTTATCGCTGTGGCGCGTGCTGCCGCTAAAATTATGAATCCGGGCGGCTCACTGGTCACCATGTCGTACTACGGCGGCGAGCGCGTCATCGATGGTTACAATATGATGGGTGTTTGTAAGGCGGCGCTCGAGATGGCGACGCGTTACCTCGCCTTTGATCTTGGTCCTAAGGGCATTCGCGTTAATGCGCTCAGCGCTGGCCCGATGAAGACTCTGGCGGCATCGGCCGTGGGCGACTTCTCGCGCATGCTGGACTCCCATGCACGCGGTGCACCACTGTTGCGCAACATCACCCAGGATGATGTCGGCAAGACCACCGGTTTCTTACTGAGTGACTTGTCGTCCGGTACCACTGGCGAAGTCTTGCATGTCGACTGCGGCTACAGCATCATGGGCAGCCACGAGTATGTTGAAGATCGCGTCAAACAGTATTGATGCTGTGACACTAATGAATTGAGGAGTCTCCGATGTTAAGGCCTGAGGATATCAAACTAGATTTGACTCGGGCCTGGACGGAGCAGCTTTATCGGGAGTACGAGCATATTTGCTCGTACTTTCGCGTGTCCCTCGCCACCCCGGTCATTGCCGTCGAGGCCCTGACGTCGGTTTGGGGTCAATGGACGCGGACCACCCGTCGCTTGACGGTCAGCCGCCGCCTGATTGAGCAGCATGCGTGGGATATCGTCATCGAGATCTTGAAGCACGAGATGGCGCACCAGATCGCCGACGAGTTGCTCGGTGGTGGAGGTCTCCCGCACGGCACGGCGTTCCAACAAGGGTGTGACATGCTGGGCGTCGCTGACTGGGCGCGCGCTGCATCGGGAGAATTACCGACCGAGATTCCAAGTTGGCGTGACCGGGCTTTAGGGACTGAAGAGGAACGTCTCCTTAAGCGGGCCGAGAAGCTGCTCGCTCTGGCCGGATCCACCAACGAGCACGAAGCCGCTCTGGCCATGGAGCGCGTTAGGCAACTCTACGCGCAGTACAATCTCGAAGCCGTCAAGGCGCGGCGTCAGTCCACTCACGTTTACTGCGTGATGTCGCGTAAGCAAAAAAAGATCAGCGCTGAGGAGTCGATGATCTTCGGCGTTTTAACCGAGCATTTTTTTGTGCGCGCTATTTTTCTCGATCAATACGATCAGCGTGATCTCTGTACTTACAAAGCTGTCGAGCTGCTTGGTACGCGGGAAAATGTGCTGATGGCTGAGTACGTCTATCACTTTCTCCGCAATCAGTTGGACTCGCTATGGGCTACCTATCGTAAAGACAAGTCCGCCCCAGCTAAGGCACGTCGCTCGTACATGATCGGCGTGCTGTCAGGATTCAGTAGCAAGCTGAGGAAAGCGGCTCACTGTCCGACTGACGCAAGTAGTCATCTGAGTACAACTGAGACCAAAGCTCTGATCAAACTTGCCGACCAGGCCTTGGACGTTTTTGTTGGCGACCGCTATCCACGACTTAGCACGCGGCGCACCAGTGGCGTCCGGGGCGACCGCTCGACCTACGATGCTGGGGTGCGGGCTGGTAGTGATTTAAACCTGCACCGAGGGGTTACGCAACGCTCCGGAAACAAAGGGCTTTTAATCACCTAAAGCCCCATAAAAATCGCCCTAAAGTTTACGACCCATTATGTCGAAAAGGACTTTAGGAGCAATCAGTTAACGCAAGATTCCGGCAGGGGGAATTACCCAATGAGTCGGATCTCTGACATAGGTCGGGTGATAAAAGGAGCATGCCTGAAGCTGGTCCAGCGCGGGTTTGTCGGCACGTTCTTTTTTATTGCAGCACCGAACCCGGCTCTGGCCACTCAGAATCTTAACTACTCGGGCCGCCTCACTAACGCAAACGGCTCACCGATGACTGGACCCGTAGAACTTGTCATCAATTTCTACAGGGCAGCCACCGATGGCGAGCCCATAGGGCCTACCCTGCAATTAGGCAGCGTAGAGCTTGTCCAGGGCCTGTTTACGGTCGACTTAACGTTGGCGCCAAGTGATATAGATACGGTGTTTAGCAACGGGGCAGAGCCCGCTTACGTTCAAGTGACTGCAAACGGCAAAGCCTATCCGCGGCAGAGATTGCTACCGGTGCCCTTGGCGTTGCGCGTTCCAGTCGACAACAGCACCGTGGAATTCAACACCAGCGGTCTCCTCGCTGTGAAATCGATACCAATCACGAAGGTTGACGGCTTAAGCGGAATTTTGGGCACATCCGTCGCTTTGAAAGGCGCTGCCGGCAGCACCGTGGATGGGTATTTGAGCAAAGACGATTGGCAACGATTCGATGCGAAACAGGACAAAATTACGACGAGTTCAACTCTTGATATCGCTGGGCTAAATACGTCGGGACAAAAAGCCATCTCCATCGAGCCGTTCGCTACTAATCCTGGTAGCACTGGAGAACTTCGGTTCAGCGAGCTTGGTGCCAACGGGGACAACTATGTGGGGCTGAGATCACCCGATGCCTTGACGGCAAACTTGGTTTGGACGCTTCCCAACTCAATCGGCACTAATGGACAAGTCCTAAGCACAAACGGTAGTGGCAATCTAAATTGGATCACACCTAGATCCGGCACTGTAACCCAAGTTACGACGGGCCCAGGATTAGTCGGTGGACCGATCACCATGAGCGGTCAAATTAGCCTTGCCAACACGACTGTCGTTCCTGGGTACTACCCGCGCGCCAACATTTCCGTCGACGCGCAAGGTCGGATAACCGCGGCCAGCCAAGGCTCTGACATCGATCTCACGGCCGAAGTATTCGGGACACTGCCGATTAATCGTGGTGGTACAGCGACATCGACCACTCCGACTAATGGACAGCTTCTTATCGGTAACGGCGCAGGTTATAGCCTTGCAACGCTGACTGCCGGCACTGGCATGATCGTAACCAACTCATCTGGCGGGATCAAAATCGACGCAACTGAGGATCCCGCGCTCAAAGTCAGTAAAGCTGGAGACACGATGACGGGCGGCCTCATGGTCGCTGGAAATATCGGTATCGGCACCACCAGTGCTAACAGCGCTCTCGACATCCAGGGAGGCCAACCGCAGCTGCGATTGGGCATGACTGACAGCGCAGGGAAAATTTCGTTTGCTCGTGCAAGTGACGGGTTGTACCAAGCCACGCTGGGGTACTTATCATCCACGGAATCAAGTAATTTCAATTTTGCCAGCACAGGCGGCGGTAGCTATTTCTCGTGGAGCGTCGGTACTACAGCGAACGAAGTTATGCGACTTGACCGTTATGGCAACGTTGGCATTGGCACTACGAACCCAACGCAAAAACTTGAAGTTAACGGAACGGTCAAAGCTACTGCACTCGTTGGCGACGGTAATCAGATCACCAACCTCAACTCTTCTGCAGTCAACTGGGGGCTTCCTGGTGCCATTGGCTCCGTAACGCGCAACTCTGGTAGTTTCACCACGATCGCCAGTAATGCCGCGGGAAGTGCCTCGTCACCAGCAGCATCCATCACGGGCAATTGGTTCAATGGGGGCACGACGACTACGACCAAACCTCAACTTTTGATCGAACCAAGTGGTGCGACATCCAATGCATGGTCCACGGGTGGTACTGGTGTGGGTGTCAACGCCGCTAACGGCTTTATGGGACAACTGATTGATCTGCAAGTGAACGGCGCCAGTAAGTTTGTGGTGACTGGTAGCGGTAATGTTGGGGTTGGGACGACGGCACCTTCTGCAAGATTTGAAGTGAGCGGTGGCGCTATACGCCCCTCGGTGGGCAACTCCCCATCCTCTGGGATATACTTCCCAACCGATCCCGGCAGTGGTGCCGGAGACGAGGCTTTCATACGCTATTATTCGACTACGGGTGAAATAACAAAATTGATGATTGGCACCAACAACGATGCCGATGACTCTATCGGCTTCAGTCAGATGGGTGCTGAGCGCATGACTATCTACAATGGCAACGTCGGGATAGGGACTACGGCTCCGGGTAGCACGCTGGAAGTTACTGGAAACATCATGATTTCACAAGGCGCTAACCGGAAGATTAGTGTAGCAACTACTACGAGCAACATAGCTGGCAACAGCCTAACTATCCAATCGGGTACAGCTCAGCAGAGCGGTGTGTCGGGACAAAATGGCGGTTCGCTGTACCTTACCGGAGGTACCGGATACGGTATAACCGCAGCAAACAGTGGCGGCAACGTTTATGCCTATGGCGGCCCTGGCACAGGATCTGCTGCATCAAACGGCAACGTGATACTTGCACATAACGGAACGAGTTCCGTAGGCAACGTCGGCATAGGCAACTCGGCACCAACAGTGAAGCTACAGGTATCTGGCGGTCAAGCTGCGGGCTCCTTTACCTCTAACGCAACCGGTTCCATTGATTGGAACAACGGTAATATCCAGACAACGAGTGTAGCCGCTGGGAATATTTCTATGAGTAATTTGGTCGATGGTGCAGGATACACATTAATCATCACCAATACTACAGGTGGAAACTATACACTTAGTAGCCCAGGACTCACATTTAGATGCAACCCAGCCTGTCCTGTTAACGTGACCGCGGGCATGGACACCGTGCTTGCAATGGTAAAGGGTGGAACAAGAGTCTGGGTGACATGGACACCAGGATTCCAATAATACCGAGGAATTTTAGAGCATGACGAGATCAGGGTGCTGATATACTGGAGTTGGGAGCACATTGACCATGCGAGCTTTGCTTTTAATTTGGATCGGTATTGCCTTCGCCGCTGTGACGCTCGCGTCACAGAGTCTTTCGCAGATTGGTTTCTCGCCAATGATGATGAGTGGTCGTAATTGTGGGAGTATTTTTAATGGGTACTACGCGTCTCGCAAAATGTACCTAGCCGGGAGTGTCTCAGAGCCCTCGAGCTGCGACTATGAGACTCAGTATTCTCAGTGCATCAATGGCACGCAGAAACCCTACAGCGGATCCTTTAGTAACCAATCATGCGCAGCCTATCGGACCCGCTACAACACCTCGGCAACAACTTGTCCCACTCCGTGCTATGCCGAAACCCAGGTACAAAGCTGTAGCAACGGTAGTTGTGGAGGATTTAACGGCAGCTATGCTTATTCCAGCTGTACCCAGAACCCAACATCCCAATCCATGAACTTTTGGGTTTCCAACCCATACACTTATTCTTACAACTGTAATCCATATTCATGTAACCCGTATAACTGCAACCCTTACACTTGCTACGTAAGTTGCGAATGTATGTGGTGGCCTATTTTCGGTATACAATGCCAAAGCTGTCCCACAACTTGCTACAACACTTGTTATGGAACTTGTTACGACACTTGTTACGGTACCGCTTATAGCTGTGATTATGGAGGAACGACTTCGCGCTCATGCAGCGTCAGTAGTAACACGGTTAGCGGAAGCTGGGGTGGTTGGAGCCCCAACGGCAGTAATTACTTTTCAGATAGTGGATGCAATGCACGCTATTGATCGGTGTTCACTCAGTACTAAATCGCTAAAGCGCACTGCTGGAGTCATTTGATGTTGAAAAGTGAAATATCAGCGACGCAAAAGGGTTGGACCTCAGCCCTGCTTCTTGTCGTAATGTCTACAGTATTTCTTGGCCTAACATCATTAATGCGCACTCAAAACATGACGAACTTGCCACCGCTAGTACTGATGGCCCTACTCTTATTTGCCTCTGCGCTAATTTCGATACCGGTAGCATGGAGTCGACGCGCGGAGCTAAAACAGTTAAATTCCGTCGATGTTCTGAATATTGTTGTAACTTCGTGGTCTGGCCCAGTGTTCGCCATCTATTTTAGCATGCTGGCACTTATGCCAAATGGGGTTCCACTCGGCAATCTAACTGGCTCCGTGATCGTTCAAAAATTACAACCAGTGATCACGTTTATATTCGCTTATGCCATGCTACGTGAAAAACCAAGTATACCGCACTATCTAGCACTTTTTGTTCTACTGCTGGGATCATATTTAACGGCCTTTGGTGCTGCTCCCGTTGGGAATTTCGTGGAAGGATTTAACCGCGAATCCCTCATTTATATGTCCCTTTCCGTAGTATTCGGATCTCTCAATTCTGTGACTGGAAAGGTGGCGACCACAAAAATAAGTCCAATAAATTTAGCGGCAGTCAGATCGATCTTAGCCGCTATTTTATCAGTTCTAATTACACAACAACTCGCACCCAAAGGCACTGACTTCGCGTCAATGTTTGGCAGCATAAGTGTAGACTGGTGGAGGTACGCCTTAATCGGACTCGCCAATTTTGGATGCCTAACCATTTATTTCTATGGAGTAAAAAAGCTGCCCGTAACATCAATTGCTATTGCCGAGTTTGGAGCGAAAGCGCTCGCTCCTCTTGTGATTTTCGGACCGCTTGTTATCAAACCTTCGCTATCGTCTGTTAGTGGCTTTGCTGCCGCTATCTTGGCGGTCATTATAATTGCGCGGACCATGCGACCTGAGACAGGTCATGCGAGTGAACCAAATGAGGCTGGCTGAATTAAAAGAACTCAATTTCCCACATATCTCTACACTAATTTAGTTCTTGGGCATACCCTTACACTCGTCAAACTCTTTGCGCAGGGACTGATTCATCTCTTTCAAGACATCATATTCGCGCATCGAACGCACGCGTCCGTAGTACTCGCTGAGCGATACCGACTTATCGGCTGGCATCACCTCGAGAATGGCCGTGACTTGTTTCTGCGGCAGCTGCTTAAAAAGCTCGACCACTAGGTCTTTATCGAGCTTTTCGATGACCGGAGCTGCTTTCTTTGGTTCCATCTTGGCGTATAACGTGATGAGCTTATCCAAACGTTCGCCCTTCAGGTCCTTTTCTTTCTGGATAGTTTCGGCGAAATAGCGGCGCTCCTCGTCGAGTTTTTTAAGCTTCTCGTCGATCGATTTTTCGAGACCTTTGAGTTGCTCTTCGCGCCGCGCGAGGTTAGAAAGCCTATCCTCAATCTGGCGCTTTTTACGCTCAGCGATATCGAGGTATTTACCTAATTCTTCTTTTTTTATCGAATCAGGATTTAATTCGGGAAGCTCGAGGAGATTAGAAAGAAAACTCTGCCGCGGCTTGGCTCCGTCCTTGGTGTCACTCTTGGCCTCAGTCTTAACGTCATCTTTGGCCTCGCCCTTGGCGTCGGCAGATGCTTCAGCAGATGCGGTTTTTTCGCCTTTCTTTTCCTCAGCGTCGCCCTTAGCAAAGAGGGGGAGATCACCAAATCTAACCTCCCCACCAGAGACGGCAAAAAGCACCATGAGTATAACGATCTTGGCCGCGATGATGGCTTTCCAGATCTGATTTACGGGTTGTTTACTTTGGTTGAAGCTCATACGTATCCCTAGGACTTATTTTGACTGACAAACTGCCGTAGTGCGATCTCATCGAGCATCTTCTGCTCGGCCTTGCCCACTTCTTTTTTGTAGTCGATCGTATAGCGCTCTTGCAGGCGCTCGATAGCCTTCAGCTCTCGCTCGGCTTCATTCAAGCGTGCAAGTTGCGCACGCTCTTTGTTCTCGAGCTCTTGAACCTTGCGGTAAAATGCGTACCACTGCGCTTTAACATGATCGAGACCGGACTCAATCGTGTCAATGTTATCGCGCTTAGTCGAGGTCCTGATGCGATTGAGCTCGTCGACACCCGTCATGTACTGGCGCTGACTATCACGCATCGCAGCCACTGCTTCAACCTTGGCCTTATTGATTTCAGCAAGTATGGCAGCCTCATTATCAACACGCGTCTTCTTCATCTTGATAATCGGCTGTACGCGATTAATCTTTTTCATGCTTTTCATCGGTTATCATCTACCTCGGTTAAATAGGTCGCGCATGCCCTGCAACGCCTCGCGTAAGGTTGAACGTTCGTTGATGTCTTGACGCAGAAAAGCCTCGATCGTTGGCATCATGGCGATGGCGGCCTCAAGCGTCGGGTTGGTACCCTGCTGATAGGCGCCTACCTGAATAAGGTCGATATTCTCCTGGTACACACCGAGTAACTGACGCAGCGTCGAAGCAAGACCCCAATGCTCATCGTCAACGATATCTCGCATGACCCGGCTGGTACTGGTCGTGACGTCTATGGCAGGGAAATGTCCACGCGCAGCGAGCGAACGCGATAAGTTGATGTGGCCATCGAGAATAGACCGGACGGCGTCGGGAATCGGATCATTAAAGTCATCACCATCGACAAGTACAGTGTATAGACCGCTGATACTTCCCTGGCCATCGACTTGGGGACCACAACGTTCAAGAAGACGTGGGAGCAGGGCAAAAACCGATGGCGGATAACCTTTGGTCGTGGGCGGTTCGCCGATAGCCAGTCCGATTTCACGTTGCGCCATGGCGACACGGGTCAAACTATCCATCATCAGCAGCACGCGTTTACCCTGTGCCGAGAATGCTTCCGCAATGGCGGTAGTGGCACGAGCCGCACGCAGGCGCATAAGCGGTGACTGATCGCTTGTGCTACAAACGACAACTGAGCGTGCCAAGCCTTCCGGACCAAGGTCACGCTCGATAAACTCCCGCACCTCGCGACCCCGCTCGCCAACCAGACCAATGACGTTGACGTCGGCTGCAGAACCGCGAGCAATCATGCCCATGAGAACGCTTTTGCCTACACCCGAGCCGGCCATAATGCCTACGCGCTGACCTTCGCCAAAGGTCAGTAGACTATCCATGGCACGGATACCTAGTTGAAACTTATCTGCGACCCGCGCGCGCCTTAGAGGGTTGGGTGCCTCTTTTTCGAGCGGCACCATAAACGGGCGCTCTGGTAACTGTAGGTCACCCTCAAGCGGATTCATCAGAGGATCAACCACTCTACCAAGCAGGTAATCACCCACGGCCACTCGGTCCCAAGTTTGTTTGCCGCTGACGGCACACCCTGGGGCAATGCCGCTAAGGCTAGAATAAGGGATGAGCAGAGCCTTATCGCGGGTAAAACCCACGACCTCTGCCAATACTTCACCCTGTCCGCGCACGCTAATGCTGACGACAGTGCCTAGACGGCTTCCGGGTAGGTGCGCCTCTACTACGGTACCAACGACGTCGGTCACCTTGCCGGATGGACGCCAATCGATTTGATTGAAGGAAAATTTCAGCGCCTCACGATCGAAACGTCTTAAACTAAGACTCACGCAACCTGCCCCTCATTCTTGAAGAGATCGATGTCTGCCTGGCGCAGAAGTTCACTGATCAGTTTGGTGACATTGACATCAATAACGCTCATCTGCGATTCGACTTTGAAATCACCAGGGGCTACCTCTGGATCTTTAACGAGCGCGTCTTTGAGTTCTTGCGGCGCAATGGCACTGATACGGTCGATCAGATCCGGATGGATATGGACGCGGATCTTACCAGGTTCTACTGCCTCAGCGATGGCTCTTTGGAGTACGGTCAAGAAGGTATCGGGACTGACGCTAAACTCACGCTTGATAAGGGCCTCGGCCATCGCTTGACTAAGTTCGTAGAAGTTCTCTTGCACGTTCTCAAGGATGCTACGTTTGAGACCCTCAAACTCTTTGATGAGATTGGCAACATTACCAAAGACCTGCTGCGCCGTCTCACGCATCTGCAGCTCACCCTTTTCCTCGCCAGCACGGAAACCGTCGCGGTATCCCTGCGCCTTTGCGGTCTCAGCGGCTTCCGCCCATTTCTTCTCTTGTTGCTTTTCTTCCTCAAGGCGGTCCTTGTAGCGCTGCACGGCTTCCATCTCGGGATCAGTTACCTGCGCCCCAGCTGCACCTGGCTGCACCGGAATGAAGGCGGAGGCCGTGTCTTGCCCACGTGCCGGTCTTTGTGGTGGGTGCGAGGGTAGTTCAGGAGCCGAGTTGTTCAGACTCTTTATGCCCTCACCCACCGCTTCCATATACTCCCATTGCTCCTCGCTACCTGTGACCATGGGGCCGCCGCCGATGACTGCTTTAGCTGTGTCAGTGGGTTCCCTCTGCGGCTGCGGTGCTTCTGCCTTGGCTGTGGGGCTCTGCGCTGGGGTGAAATCCTGGTCTAGTGGCGACTGAGCTTGTTGATGCGTTCCTGATTGATTTTGCTGCTCGCCACCTTGTTGACCATGCTGCCGCAGGAGCTGCATCTGAAACTCGTATTCGTCCTCATCATGAGAAAGCTCGCCGCTGGCGCGACGCTGATTGTCGAGCTTCCATTGCTGCGTGAAATCGAGCGGCATCAGCACTTGGCGTCGCTGATTAGCGGGGATCAAATCTTCGTTAAACTTCGTCGGCTCGAGAACGACTTCGGCCACGTCCTCTTTGCTGTGATAGTCCTGGTGAATGATCGAGCGAGACAAGTTGTCTTTGGGTAATACTTGAACCGTATTGATTTCTTCGAAATCGAATTCGACTAGCGCTACCTTTTCCAGGAGCGCCGTACCCTTCTTAATGAACCTGCCCTGTCTCTTGGGACCGTCCAAATTCATTGCTATCCCCTAATTTTACTAAACATTTTGTTGCGGATTCAGCATCAATCTGATCGCTTCCGTAGTCCGTTTGGGTTCGTTCTTAGCGAGATAGAGGACCTGCTCTTGCGGTGACATCTTGTCGAAGGGAACCTCTTCCTTCACCTGGACATTTTGCAGGGTGCCTATATCAAGATCAGCCCGGAAGTCTTCGATCACTTGCTGCTCTTGTTTGCGCTGCGGATTGTAAGATAACCAGCGGAAGTACGGCCTGACGATGAAGGAGAAGAAGAGAATCAGACCAAGGGCCACGGCTGCAGATACGGCGAGGGTACTAACATAATGGTCTGTTTCCTTTTTCTCGTTCTTAATCGCCTCAACCTGCATGGGGTTCAGCTGGAACATCAAGTTACGCACCGTCACGAGATCGCCGCGCTTTTCATCAAAGCCTATCGACGAGCGGACGAGCTCCTCAATTTGTTTTAACTCCTCTTCACTCCGCGCCTCAAATGGTGGACGCGCTCCGTCTGGTGGGTACTCCTGCTTGCCATCGACCAAGACGGCGGCAGATAGGCGCAGAATCTTTCCGAGAGGCAGCGTCTTCTGACTGACCTTTTTGGCAATTTCGAAGTTGACAATTTCGGAGTCTTTTTTGTTTTGCGTGTTAGACTGATTCATTGACAACTGCTCCTGCTCGCCAGGAACATTCGATTTGCTACCGGGAATACCGGTGGGATTCAGCCCAGTTCCACTTAGCGAGTAACCCTGCGTCTCACGGGAAATCGCCACCACACGATCGGGATCAACATCCGAAATGGTCTGCGACTCTTGGGTAAAGTCGACGGTGGCATCGACCTTGACGTCGACCTTTTCTGCACCGACGATGCGACCAATTAGGCCGCGAATATTTTCCTCATACTGCTTCTCTATGGCTCGCTTGTAACCGATCATTTCCTTAGTCATTTTGGCTGAAGTATCTTCACTCTCGACCTCGGTCAGCATTTTTCCTTCGCCGTCAATGATGGTGACGTTGCTAGCTTTGAGACCTTCGACAGATCGTGAAACCAAATTGACGATGCCCTTCACTTGCTTTTTATCTAAATCGAAACCACGACGTGTTTTTAGGTAAATTGCCGCGGTCGGATCGATTTTATCTTCGAGAAAAAGACTACTCTTGGGCGACACAATATGGACCTTGGCAGCAGTCACGCCATCGATCATCATAATCGTGCGTGAAAGCTCCCCTTGGATGGCTCTTTGTTTGTTGATGCGTTGCTCAAAGTCGGTACGTGTGAAGTCTTGAGAATCAAACTTTTCCCACCCGACCACGCCGTGTGCCGGCAAACCCTCGTTAGCTAACTTGAGGCGGATCTCCGCGACTTGATGACTCGGAACTTTGACGCCCTTGGCGTCAACCTGGTAATCGATAATGTTGTTGGTCTTGAAGAAGCTTGTAATCTGCTGGCTATCCTCTGCCGATAAATCGACAAAGGCATACTCGTAGGATTCTTTGGGCCGCATCGATAATGCAGCCACCAAGCCGCCAATCACCAGGAGCAAAGCAGCGCCGCCGCCGATCTTCTGAACCGCGCTTAACTTGCCCCAAAGACCGCCGGTGTTTGAGAACATCTCGCTAAAAAATTGGCGTAACTTATCCACTCAATATCTCACTATGAAATAGGTTATACCGGCATCCGCATGATTTCTGAGTAGGCTTCCAGCGCTTTGTTGCGCAGCTGAACCATCAGATTGAAGGAGAGCTCAGCCTGCGTTGATGCGAGCATGGTCTCGTGAATATTCTCCGCTTTGCCCGTGGCCATTTCCGTGCCCATACGGTCTGCAGTCTGGCTCTTTTGGTTGACCTCTTGGACCGCCTTCTGCAGGTGATCGGCAAAGGACATTCCGCCGTCTTTATCTTTACTCTTATCGCTATCCTTGGACTGGCTAATAGCCTCCCGCTGAATGTCGCGCAGGCTGTTTAGGATTTGCTCGGTAAATTTTGAGGCTGAAGCTATTTGACTCATAAGTCAGTCCATCGTTAATTGATTATTAGCGGCCGATTTCCAGGGCTTTCATCGCCATCTGCTTGGCATCGTTGAGCGCAGTGGCATTGGCTTCAAATGCCCTCGTAGCTGCGATCATGTTGACCATTTCACTCATCACCTGAACGTTAGGCATCTCAACATAGCCCGTGGCGTCAGCGTCGGGATTGCTAGGATCAAAGACGCGACGCGGAGCTTTGGTGTCCTTGTGGATATCGACCACCTGGACCTTGCGTAGTTCGGTGCCGTGACCACTGGTGTCGTTGAGATAATCCTCAAAGGCCGTACCCGTGGGGACCGCCGAAACGACGACGTCCCGCCGCTTATATGGTCCGCCGTCATCGCCGCGGGTGGATTGGGCGTTGGCTAAGTTGGCGCTCAGCACGTTCATGCGCACGCGTTGCGCAGCAAGTCCGGAGGAGCTTATGTCCATGGCCTTAAAGAAACTCATCCACGACCTCCATTGATGGCATAGCGCAGCATGCCAACCTTACGATTGATAACCTCTACAGCGGACCTGTAGAGCATTTGGTTCTGCGCCATCCGTACCATCTCGTCATCGATGTCGACGGTATTGCCATCTTCACCAACGCTCTCGGTGGGTTTGACGTAGACATCAGCGCGCATTTTGCCGTTAGCCTGGGTGAAGGCGTTCCGAAAATGCTTTTCGTTCGATACTTTAATGGGAACCTTGCCGTCTAACTTGGCCATACTGGCGAGTTGGTCTTCAAAGTCATAGCCAAGTGCTCTGAAACCGGGAGTCTCAGCGTTAGCTATGTTGCCGGAGATAACTTCGCTGCGCTTCAGGCGCTGATCTAGCGAGGCCATTTGTAGCCTGTCGGCAAAGTTGAAGACGCCACCAAATACGGTGCTCATGAAGCTCTCCCAGTGGTCGGCGCCATGACTTCGATGCCTTCGGCCGTAAACTCATTAATCTTGTTACGAAGAGTCCGCAGGCTGATGCCTAGAGTCTTGGCTGCATGGGTACGGTTGCCTTGGTGATGCTTCAGAGTTTCGAGAATAAAGTGGGTCTCGAGATCACGCAGAGGTTTGCCGATCGGCAAAAAGCTGATCCAGTCGCCATTAGCAACAGCATGGTCTGTGTCGATAGGAAGACCTATTTCAGTAATCTCACGACCGCTTGATAGGAGTACCGCACGTTGGATGACGTTTTGGAGTTCACGGACATTGCCTGGCCAGGTGTGTGCCTTCAGGCGCTGTTTGGCACCCGGCGAAAGTTCCATGATCTCTTTGCCAAACTGATCGCAGTACTGGCGGAGGAAAAAGAGAGCGAGCATTTCAATGTCGGCAACACGCTCTCTTAGCGCCGGTACTTCTAATTGAATCACATGCAGACGGTAGTAGAGATCCTGACGAAATTGACCACATGCTACAGCTTGGGTTATGTCCCGGTTAGTGGTAGCTATGATGCGTGTCTTAATCGGAATCGGGCCGGTACCGCCGATGCGCTCTATTTCCTTCTCTTGAAGAGCTCTGAGCAGCTTAGCTTGCAGGGCAGGATCCATTTCTGTGACTTCATCAAGCAGCAAGGTGCCGTTACTTGCAAGTTCAAATTTGCCGATATGCCGTTGGTGAGCGCCAGTGAAAGCACCTTTTTCATGACCGAAGAGTTCACTCTCGAGCAAATTGGATGGCAGCGCGGCGCAGTTGACAGCGACAAAGGGTTCATCACGACGACCAGAAAATGCGTGAACTTGGCGCGCAATGACTTCTTTGCCTGTACCCGATTCACCTGTAATCAATACCGGCACGGAAGTGTCTTTTATTTGCTCGACAACTTCCTTAATCCTGAGCATCTTTTCGTCGGCTGCCAAGAACGGGCCAACATTTTGCCGTAGATCCTGAGCATACTGCAGATAGTCTTCAGCAGTGGGTTTGTCGCTGCTTTGCTGGGCAGCAGCTGTCACTGGCACGGCAGAGTTGGCATTTGATGCGGTCATGAGATCCCCTTCGCTAAGTGGTCAAATATCTACTGAAGCTGTCCAAGGCGTTCCTTGGCGAGATTCGAGTAAAAGAGGTTATTGCCGTCGTCGCTGGCTTTACGAAATGCTTCGATGGCCTCGGCGCGTCGCCCCGCGCGGAATAGCAGCAGTCCGCCTTTGTACAAGGCCTCGGCGCGGCCATCCCAATTTTCGGCCTCCTCACCGACTTGTGAGAAGAGACGGCCAGCATCCAGATATTGATTTGCTTTGCGGTATTCGTCTGCGAGTGCAGTCAGCTCACTTGCCCAAACTTTCTTGGCCGCAGCGTCGTCGGCAAAATCTTTGGGCTTCATATATTTTAGGAGATCGATAGCCTTTTTACGTTCGACGGGCATGCCGAGTTCGCTGAATCGCTTGCCGAGATCTGTGAGTAAGAGCACGGCACTGCCAGACGGACTAAAATTGCGCGTCCAATCTTTGGCCTCGCCACCATTATCGGCTGACTTTTTCGTGGCAAGGGCAGCCGTCCAATTCGCAAGTACAATTTTAGGACCACTACGCAACTTGGCTGGACTGATGACGGTTTGCTCGAAGTAATTTTTGTACGCGACTCCCAACTTTGCTTGCTCGTCAGCACTTAAGCGTGCCCACTGCTCATCGGCAGCTCTGTCGGCTCCATTACTTTGCTGACTGAGCTTAGTTATGACGGCAGCGTCTTGCCCGTCTTCTTTAGCCCTGATGGCGGCCTCTCCTGAAGTGACGGCTAGCCAAAATTGGGCTTTAAATTGATCCGGGCCAGCCGCGTTAGCCTTAGTCGCTGCAGCATAGAAATCTATGGATTTTGAACTCTGCCCAAGTTGCCGGTAAGCCTCAGCAAGCGCCCAAGAGGTCTTAGGCGTTGGCTTCGACTTTTGCATCGCACGCGGCAGTGTTTCAAAGTCGGTAATCGCGTCTAGCAGTTTACCTGCCTCGATCTTTGCGGTGAGACTGTTATTAAGTTTGGTATCAAAGCGACCTTGAAGTTCAGTTTTGTAAGGCTCAGCGCCACTGCCGTTGAAGCGTTTGAAGTAGGCATCAGCAAACGCACCCGTCGCACGCTGCCACGCTATTTGTGGGTTAAGCATATCGTTAAGTAAAAGGCTGCCAGTGAGAAAGGCCGTCCGTGAATTCTCGACGTTAGGATAGGCGGCCGTGAGCTTGGCATGTACAGCCCCGGAAATCGCTGGCAGCGCTTTTTGATCGAAATCCCTGGTTTTAGCAGCGGCGGCCCACCAAGCTTGACGGAGAGCCACTTGAGCCGCTAACTCACCATTTTCGCGCAAACGAATGTTGGCGAGTTCCTTGAGCATCGTGTCATAAGCAGACTGCTCACCAGCGTTGCCGACTTTGATGGCTGCAATATCAAGGCGTCTTAGACGGGCAAAGTCGGCCAGGGGACTCTCGGGATGTTTCTGTGCTAGTGAGCTGAAATAGCCATCGGCAAGAGTAAGATTTCCCTGACCGAGTTGAGTCTCGGCAAAGCGCCATAAATGCAACGCATCCTTGTCAAACACGGTCGGATCACGACGCACCACCTGTTCGTAGGCAACTAGTGCTTTGGCTTCGTGACCGAGGTTGAAGAGCTTTCCAGCATAATCAGCCATGGCCTCGGCTGAGGTCAAAACTTGGGGTTGAGCGGTCGGAGGCCTCACGCGGCGGTTATTGCCTTCCTCGTAGGCCGCGGTCTTGAGAGCGTAAATATAGGGGGGATAATCGCGCCATGCTTTTCCGACGCCGTCTTGCGCCAATCGTAAGCTGGAGCTTAGTTCCTCCGGAGTAGCAAAAATTTGCCGCGGTGGGGCGACGAGAAGCTTGCGACCGCCGTCGGAACGGGACTCACCCCGAGGCGAATCATCGCGACTTACCTGTGAATCTTTAGCGTCCGGCGAAACCAGTTTTAACTTGGAGCGCGGCGCGTTCGACTCCGGCACCATACTGGTTACACTCTCGTCGTCACGATCTTGTTGTACCAGAGGCAGACCGGTTGTCGGATCACGTTCCTCACTAAAGTCTGCATCGTAAATATCGATGGCCACTCTGTAGGGTTCGTTAAACTTAGTGACGAGAGCACGAACGTTACGGTCACGCAGGACCAACTTAACCTCGGTACCGTAAGGACCGAGGTCCTTCACCATGAGTCGCTTGATCAGTCGCTCATCATACTGGTCCAGAACCTTCAACTCGTTGGGTGCCGTCTTGTGAAAGGTCACGACGAGGGCGTTCATCGCCTTGTCGTAGTCATGCGTGACCTCGCGCTCATTGGCAAAGGGCACGACAATTTGGGTGTAAAGCCCATCAGCGAGCACACGGCTCGCACCAAGCGGTGCCAGGGCAGCCATGACCGTGCTGAATAGAATCACCATGACAGTGAGTGGGCGCATAAAGGGCTTTCAGACTGGAAATAAATGGGAGGAGTCAATGGGACGGTAGAGGGAGAGCGTACTTACTTAAGCAATTTGTGTGCCAGCTTTGCCCACCGCCGCAAACCCTTCTAGGACGGCTTTGCCGCCTTACAAGGCGCCAAATAATCGGCGGTCGCTGGCGTCAATGTGGTGACGGGAGTGGCTGTACCTTGTCAGGATTTTGGCGGCTGTGATACGAATTTGACTTCAGCATCTCAGTTCAGATGGGCATCGCCCATCCAGGGCGCCACTCCCACGCATGGGGCATCGGAACATATGGACTCAAGAGTAAAACCCACACCGTCAATTCCCTGGCTCAATAGCGCGCGCCCACCGCGCGTCGCCGTCGTCGGTGACGTGATCCTGGATGAGTATCTAGACGGGCAGGTCAACCGTATTTCCCCCGAGGCCCCGGTGCCGGTGCACCTAGTCACCAAGACGATTCACGGTGCCGGTGGTGCCGCCAATGCTGCCCGGAATATCAAACTGGCCGGTGGCGATGTCATGCTACTCAGCGTCATTGGTAACGACGAGGCTGGCAAAAATCTACGGCAGCTCCTGCAGCGTGACCAAATCGATACCTCTTACATGCAATCAGTTAACGACCGACCGACGATCCGCAAGACCCGCATCACCTCAAGCAGCCATCAGTTAGTTCGGGTGGACTGGGAGCGTGTACACCCCATCAGCACCGAGGTCCAAGATTGGATCATGCGGGGCCTTGGGTCGATAGAGTTTGATGCTTTGCTTATCAGTGATTACGGAAAGGGCGCCTTGCCCATTAGCCTCCTAAGTAACCTGCTCAGTCTCGCTGCCGCGCGCAAGGTGCCTGCAGTAGTAGATCCCAAAGGGCGTGACTTCAGTAAATATCTGCATGCCACTTTGATCACACCTAACCGCAAGGAGGCCTGCGACGCCCTCGGTCTAGACCCCTCCGACGACTACAGCGGCGAGGAGTTGGGGCGGCGGCTCCAAAGTACCTTCGGCCTGCAGAATGTCCTCGTCACCATGGGACCTAAGGGCATGGTGCTAGTACCCGATGCCAGCAAGGGCGCCGCACCGGCCCCCCTGTCGCTTCCCGCGATGGCACGCGAGGTTTATGACGTCTCCGGTGCCGGCGATACTGTGGTTGCTATCATGACTCTGTGTCTGGCCGCCAAAGCACCCATGCTTGAATCCATGCATATCGCTAACACGGCTGCGGCTTTGGTCGTGGCTAAGTGGGGCACCCAACCGGTGCGTTTGGACGAACTAAAAGAAGCTCTCACTGACGAGCCTCAGGCCAAACCTGCGGGACAGAACTTTTCGACTACCACCAAGATCACCACAAAGGACGCCCTGAAGCAACTGCTCGAGGCGCCATTTAGGCGGCAGAAAAAAATCGTCTTTACCAATGGTTGCTTCGATATCCTCCATGCGGGTCATATCAGCTACCTGGAGGCAGCAAAATCCCTTGGCGACATCTTAGTGGTCGGGGTCAACACCGACGAATCGGTACGCCAACTCAAGGGCACGCAACGGCCGATCATCGGGCTCACGGACCGGATGAGACTGCTTGCCGCTCTGGCGTCGGTGGACTTTGTCGTGCCGTTTGGCGAATCTACACCGCTGGAGCTCATTACTAGCTTGGCCCCGGACGTGCTCGTTAAGGGGGCGGACTACGACAAGAGTGCACCGTCCTCATCCTCAAAAGCCATCGTGGGAGCGGACTTCGTGCGGGCCGCTGGCGGTACGGTTGAGACGATAAATTTGATTCCCGGTCTTTCGACTAGCGTTATTGTCGAGCGTATCCGCACTACGTAACTGGTCGTAATTAATACACAATTATTTGCTTGTTCGTTTTTCGCTAAAGATTTTCTGCCAGATGACGAGGAGATTCCTGGTTGGCGGAGGACGGTAGCGCATGACACAAGACAGAAAAATCGACAAAAGAACCGATAGCCGGGACGACCGCTTCGGCAGTGATTTCTCGCTGAAGCTCTACCCTGTAGATCAGGTAGGAAAAGTGATACCGGTGCGCCCCATGGACGTATCGAAGCGCGGTTTAGGGTTCCTGTGTCGCGAGTCGCTCCGGATTGGGAGCCTCCACACCTTAGTGATTGGGGAGCACCGATTCCGTGTCGAACTAGCCTACTGTAGTACGCATTTAGGAATAGACGGGCTCTACCGCTGCGGCCTCTTCCTCCGCGACGCTGACGGCAGCCTCCATCATGCCTGCGAAAAACAGGGCCTACTCACCACCGAAAGTGATTTCATCCAAGGTTTACCTATCAAGCGCCACGCCTAAGCACCGTCTTGCCGAGGCCTAACATGTTATTCCCTACTGTAGAGTTTGCCGCCTTTTTCGCCCTAGTCTTCGGACTGAGCTGGGGCGTTGCGGCTTGGCCGACTCTGCGTAAGTGGGTGCTGGTGCTTGCCAGTTTCTTCTTCTACGGCTGGTGGGACTTTCGTTTTGTCGCGCTACTGTTCAACTGTACGATCGTCAATTACATATTTGGCATCTGGATCGACCGCACCGTTAGCGAGCGACTTCGTAAATCCATTCTGATCACGGCTGTCACGGCTAATCTGGCCGTACTTGCGTATTTCAAGTACACAGGATTCTTTCTCGCCACCCTGAACGACGTCCTGGCGCAATTTGGTTTGGTTGGCGCCATCAAAGTGTTTGAGGTGGTGTTGCCAGTCGGCGTCTCTTTCTACACATTTCAAGGCATCAGCTACGTCGTTGATATCTATCGCCGCGAGCTGCGTGCCATCGACAGCCCACTTGATTTATTGCTCTTCAAATCGTTTTTCCCGCAGTTAGTTGCTGGCCCCATAGTGAGAGCAAGTGAGTTTGTCCCACAGTTGTCGTCAAACCACGCACCAACCGAGCTACGCGCAACGCGCGCTCTGATTCTGATCGGTGTGGGTTTGATGAAGAAAGTGATCTTAGCCAATTACTTAGCTACAGATCTGGTGACACCGGTCTTTAGCTCACCGCGTGACTACGGGACGGTAGACCTGATCTTGGCCTCGTATGGCTATGCCATTCAGATCTACTGCGATTTTAGCGCCTACACCGATATGGCCATCGGTTTTGCCTTACTATTGGGCTACGACTTCCCGACAAATTTCAATCAGCCATATCGCGCCGCGTCGCTGCAAGATTTTTGGCGCCGCTGGCATATCTCGCTCTCAACATTTCTCCGTGATTATCTCTACATTCCGCTCGGGGGATCGAAGAACGGCAAGTTGAAGACTTACCGTAACTTGATGCTAACTATGGTCCTCGGTGGGCTATGGCACGGTGCGGCTTGGAACTTTGTGATCTGGGGCGTGCTCCACGGTGCTGGGCTAGCGATCGAACGATTCACGGGCGAATTACTAAGACGCGGCAAAAAGCCGGGCCCAGTATACCGCGCTAATCCGTGGAAAATTATTTTCACCTTTCACTTCGTTTGCCTAACGTGGATCTTCTTCAATGCGGAATCGTTTGAGACCGCCATCGACTTCCTACGCTCTTTTGGCAACACCGAAGCCACCGCCAAAATGCTAACGCCTCTGAGTTTAGTGTTGATCTCAGTTGGCATGCTCACTCAATTTATCCCAGGGGACTGGCTGGATAGCCTTGAGCTAAAACTCCAGCGGGTACCCCTGCCGCTCCAAGCCACCGGTCTGGCCGCAGTGGTGGTGATGGTAACAGCGTTTAGCCCTGGGGCCTTGGCGCCCTTTATTTACTTCAAGTTTTGAGAGTTGCTGGAACCCCGACTTACTTGATGTGAGCGAACATGTAGGTTAAATTGGGTTATTGTGAGCTACATCTCCCAAATTTGGGAGCTACATCTCCCAAATTCAGGAGATATAAAGTAAGTGAATGATTTTAAAAGATTTTTTTCAACTCTTTTGCAGCAGAGGCTGACAGAGGAGCAGCTGCCTTTCATCCAGGTGCTCATAGGCCCAAGACAGGTAGGCAAATCGACAGCCATCGCCCAGGTTGCCGCTACTTGGACAGGTCCCAAAATTATCGAATCGGCCGATCACCTTAACCCACCCAACCAGGAGTGGGTTGCCTTTCAATGGCAGCGCGCACTGGAACAACACGGCATCTGCCTACTCGCTCTTGATGAAATCCAGAAGGTCGAGAACTGGGCTGAAATTATCAAAAAACTATTCGATAGAGATCGTCACAAAAACAAACTGAGAATAGTTTTGTCTGGGTCGGCAAGTTTGAAGTTGCAGCATGGCCTTTCTGAGAGTTTAGCTGGCCGCTACGAACTCATTCGTTGCCCACATTGGGGGTTGGACGAATGTCAGAAACTATTTGGTTGGGACGCCATTAAGTTTCTCAAGTTCGGCGGCTATCCGAGCACTGCGCTTTATGTTGACGATTTATCGAGGTGGCAGGGTCTCATGCGGGATAGCATTATCGAGCCCGTTCTGAGCCGTGACCTCCAAACTGCAGTTACGATCCAAAAGCCCGCCCTTCTGCGTCAGCTTTTTGCATTAGCCATGCACTATCCAGCGCAGGAGATTTCCTACCAAAAACTACTCGGGCAACTTCAAGATCGCGGCAACACGGCGACAATTAGTCATTATATGCATGTGCTGAGCGGTGGATTTCTACTTGCGACGCTGGACAAGTACGTCTCACAGGTAATGCGCCAAAAGGCTTCTAGTCCAAAGATTATTCCGCTCGCTCCAGCCTTGATTCATGCTTTTTCATCTCCAGATCTTCTGGACTCGGATCCTGAGTGGCGTGGTCGCGTGTTCGAAGCCGCCATTGGTGCTCATTTAGTCAGAGTTGGTGAGCCCTTATATTATTGGCGTGATGGCGATCATGAGATCGACTTTGTTATTGATACAGGTCGTCAGCTTATTGGTATTGAGGTCAAATCCGGACGCCGTAAGAGGCAGCAGTCAGCGATGGCATTCAAGAAAAAATTTGCCAACGCTCAAGTCATCTTTCTCGATTGGATGAGCGGCACGCAGTTTCTGGAGCAGCAGCCTACATTAGAAAATCTGTTACGCCATGCAAGTTAATCAGCCTCGACTCATCTTGCGCAGCGGCTTCTTCAAGGCCGAGGCCCAGATTTCATAACCTTGCCGCGTTAAGTGTACGCCGTCGAAAGATACCGTCTCTGGCAGAGTGCCATCCGGGCTCAAAAAGCGAGATCCCGTGTCTAAGAATTCACTGCCACTGGCTGCCGCGACTTGCACCAGTAGGCTGTTAATCGCTCTTATTTTACTGCGGCGCGGATGATCAGCTTCCTGGCCACTTGGGAGTACGCCTAGCACCAACACCTTTGTCTGGGGTGACCGTTGTTTGATAGCATCGATCAGTTTGGCAATACCACCCGCAATAGTCTCGGGAGTCGCTAAAGCCAAGTTATTTATGCCAGCCATAAGGACGCAAACTTTAGGTTTAGACGAGGCCAACAATCCGTTCTCAACACGCCACAAGATGTGCTCGATCCGGTCAGAAGAAATTCCGGCGTTCAAAACCTTTTGCTGAGGTATGCCCTTCATTTCTTGGTCCCACGCAACATGATTAAGCTCCCAGCCTTGCGTGATCGAATCCCCGAGCAGCAGGACGTCGTACTGACCCTTAGCCGCCTTGGCCATAATATTGTTGTGACGTTTGAGCCACGACTGATTCTGAGCGCGAGAGATCGGATGCAATTCCTGAGCGCCGGGGATCGCGATGGTAGGAGCAGCCAACGCCTTAGGCATCGGGGCCAATGTCAGGGAGCCTAACAGGGCTGCAGAATTGACGAGAGTTCTGACGACGGCCGAGCTCGGTCGTAATTTGTTCTTTGTGGTCTCTAGAGTTGCCATAGTTTTTCCCGTTCTACCAATGACATCGTCGGTTTAAGTGCAGGTACGCCAACATTGAAACTACGCACAGAAGTCATTGCAAACTTTGGGCCCAAGATAAAATCTAGTGATTTCAAGTGGTTGCATTGGAGTGACGCTGAGCTAAGATGAGCACCTGGCGAAAAACTAGACAAAGCCGCGCCACCGCCGTAAATGTCTAAGCAGCGTAGCCAAGGACCCAAAGCATCTATGCCAGACCCAACCCGCAGACTTAAATCCTCACCGCCACCTACGACGACACCAACGAGACGACGTGCCGGGGCGCGATCTGCCGGTAGCCCCAATTATCTAGTCGTAACCCAAGATCCGAAATTAGGCTTTGCCGTTGAGCGTATGGCGCAGTCGCAGCATCTGTCGGTAATGCTCTACTGGTCTCTAGACAGCCTGGTGGAGAAGCCGCTACTTGATGCCGATGTGCTAGTGATCGACCTCGACCTTTGGCAGCAACTACACAGCATAGCCAGCACCAAAGTGCAGCATCTTCTGGCGAAAATTCCGGCTGTGATCACGTCTGCTGGCGATCATCCCACACTAGCTATCGGTACTGACGAGCATGTCCAGGCAGTGCTGCCCGCGCGGTGCACGCCTGGTGAAATCTTGCAGGCAGCTGGCCGTGCACTGCACAAAGACACCGACGGCAGCGCGACGACCGTTTAAGCCGTTAACCGATTATACCTCGAACACAAAAAGATCGCGGTCAAAGCGAATTTGGGCACCGTACAGGCCATTGGGATGTCCGCGGCCTATCCCTACACCCATGACAACGTGGGCATGACGACCAAGACCAAGAATTTTCTTGATGCGGGCTTCGTCATAGCCCTCCATAGGACAGCAGGCATAGCCCTGAGCAACCACAGCTAACATCAAATTCTCGGCCGCGAGCGCTGCCGATTTGGTGACCATCTCAAATAATGCGGCTTTTGTCGTGGGTATGCGCGGCACAGGCCGCAAGAGACCAGTCACCGTAATGCCGATCCGCTTGACCAAGCCAACGACGCCCAGGGGATCCTGGATGTAAAGTGCAGGGAGCGCCTTCTCGTAGTAGTCGAGAGCTGACTTTTTAACGTCGGGAGATTTTTTAAGCTCGGTGACCATCAAATTTAAATTGCGACGCCAAGTATCAGTCCGGGACACCACAAAAACTAGCTCTGCTGCCGTAGCAGCCGCAGGCTGGGAGAAGCAGGCCTTGACGCAAGCATCGCGCTTGTCCTGCGAGCGAACCCAATAAAACTCCCACATCTGCATGTTGGACGAATTAGGAGCAAGGATGGCAGCATCGATAGCCTTGCGTATAACCTCTTCTGGAATTTTTTCATCGGTAAATTTGCGGAAGCTACGCCTAGTCTTAACGACGTCAAAAAATTCCATATCTCAAGCTCCCATTTGCTGTTTGATGGTGTGCAGTATACCATGGCAACCATCTTCGAGAATATCTAACACGTGTTCAAAGTCTTGCGCCGAGCCGTAATAAGGGTCGGGGACCTCGCTAATTTGGTGACGCGTACAGAAGGCGGTAAAGGCCTTTATTTTAAGCATGGCTCCCTCGTGTGGAGCTAATTTGCTAACATTTTGAAAGTTAGACTGATCCATAGTGATGATCAAACTAAACCTATGGAAGTCCTGCACTTGAATCTGACGTGCTCGATGCTCTAACGCATAGCCTCGCACAGCGGCAGCATGGCGCATACGTGGATCGGCAAGGTGCCCAATATGCCAGTCACCAGTGCCGGCAGAATCTATATGCACCGATGATCCAAGACCTGCAGATGCGACGACACGGCGCATGACGCCTTCAGCTGCGGGTGAACGACATATATTACCGAGACACACAAACAACAAACTGGGAGCCAGCCCTACGTCTTCAGGAGTGATCACCTGACCCATGTTAAACCTCGCTTTAGCTGACTTCTAGCACGGGGAATGGGTGAGCGACAATTGCTTGTACGAAGGATGCCGATGGGCTTTAATTCCCACCCGAGTCGCAAAAATTCTATAGGAGCACGCCACGTGAGCCCAAAACCGTCCAGCGCACCGTCGTGGGATCTAA
>Ga0194132_10003597_pt1 | contig 27421 bp, 24 predicted proteins | sample TA2KigOf80mmetaG_FD_148612 | JGI IMG/M metagenome (GOLD analysis project Ga0194132, IMG submission 148612) | Freshwater microbial communities from Lake Tanganyika, Tanzania - TA2015054 Kigoma Offshore 80m | ecosystem: Environmental > Aquatic > Freshwater > Lake | place: Tanzania: Lake... | reverse complement strand
CCGAGCGCCGCCGCCGAGAAGTCCGCCGACGCCTAGCGCCGCCGCCGAGAAGTCCGCCGACGCCGAGCGCCGCCGCCGAGAAGTCCGCCGACGCCGAGCGCCGCCGCCGAGAAGTCCGCCGACGCCGAGCGCCGCCGCTGAGTAGTCCGCCGACGCCGAGCGCCGCGCTCAGCGCGCCGCGGCGCGCGCGGTCAGCGCGCAGATCCGCTCGACGACGCGCGGCCACGCGTCGCGCGGGTTGTCGTGCCCCATGCCCTCGATGATCAGCAGCTCCGCATCGGGGAGGGCGGTCGCCGTGTCGTGCCCGCCCTCGACCGGCACCAGCGGGTCGTCGGCGCCGTGGATCACCAGCGCCGGCACGCGCACGTCGCGCAGCCGCTCGCGCCGGCTGCCGTGCGCGAGGATCGCCGCGAGCTGCCGCGCCTGGCCCTCGGGGTGGTGGCAGCGGTCGTACTGCAGCGCCGCGCGCCGGCGCACGCCGTCCTCGTCGAACGGGAAGCCCGGGCTGCCGATGGTGCGGAACACCATGACGCCGCGCTCGATCGCGCCGTCGCGATCGGTCGGGATCGGCGTCACCAGGGCCGCCGCGGCTTCCGGTCGCGGTCCGGGCAGGTCCGGCGCGCCGGTCGTCGACATGATCGACGTGAGGCTCTTGACGCGCGCCGGGTGCCGGATGGCCAGCGTCTGCGCGATCATGCCGCCCATCGACGCGCCGCAGACGTGCGCGCGCTCGATCTCCAGCGCGTCGAGCAGCCCGGCCGTATCGTCGGCCATGTCGTCGAGCGTGTAGGGCGCCGCGAGCGGCTTGCCCGCCTGCGCGTCGATCATCATCTGCAGCACGTTCGGCACGCCGTGCGACGACATCTTCGTGCTCAGGCCGATGTCGCGGTTGTCGAAGCGGACCACGAAGTGGCCGCGCTCGGCGAGCAGCTCGCAGAAGTCCTCCTCCCAGAGGACCATCTGCGCGCCGAGGCCCATGACGAGGAGCAGCGGCTCCGCGTCGGGCCGGCCGAAGGTGTCGTACTCGAGCTCGATTCCGTTCGCGCGTGCGGTGGGCATGGCGGTCTCCGTTGCAGGTCGTCGTTGGTGGATCGATGGCTCAGGCGTGCGCGGCGGACGCCGGGTCGCGGCGTGCGGCCGTCGCGTGCGGCGTGGCCGCACCGAGGAACGCGCGCAGCGCGCTCGCGAGCTCGGCGCGCAGGCCGACGGCCGACAGCATGACGTCGACGCCCGGCACGGAGTTGTGGATCATGCCGCGGCCCTGCCGCTCGCGCGCCGCGACGCCCGCCTTCGCGAGGGCGACCGCATAGGCCGAGCCCTCGTCGCGCAGCGGGTCGAACTCGCAGGTCACGACCAGCGCCGGCGGCAGGCCGGCGAGGCTCGGCGCGCGGAGCGGCGACGCCTTCGGGCTGGTGCGATCCGCGGGGTCCGCGTAGTGATCCCAGAACCAGCGCATCAGGTCCGTCGTCAGGAAGTATCCCTCGCCGTTCTGGGCGTAGGAGGGGCGCGAGAGGTCGCAGTCGGTCACCGGCGTGACCAGCACCTGACCCGCGATCGGCGGGCCGCCCGCGTCGCGCGCCAGCTGGCACGCGACCGCGGCGACGTTGCCGCCCGCGCTCCAGCCGCACACGGCGAGCCGTCCCGGTGCGGCGCCCAGCTCGGCCGCGTGGTCGGCGATCCAGCGCACGGCCGCGAACGCATCGTCGGCGGCCGCCGGGAAGCGCGCCTCGGGCGCGTGGCGGTAGTTCACCGACACGACGATCGCGTCCGCCTTCACGCAGAGGTAGCGGCAGAAGGGATCGTCGGACTGGGGGTCGCCGAGCACCCAGCCGCCGCCGTGGAAGTACGCGACCACGCCGTGCGGGCCGGGTGTCGCCGGGCGGTAGAGCCGGTACGCCAGCGGACCGGCCGCGCCCGCGAGCTGGCCGTCGCGCACCTCGCCGACCGCGGGCCCGGGCGGCTGCGCCGCGCCGGACGCGGCCGCGAACGCGCGGGCGTCGGCCACCGACAGCGTCTCGATCCGCGGCGCGCCGAGCTCCGTCAGCATCTCGAGGAAGATCTCCGCGTCGGGCTGGAGCCGCCGCACGACGCCGTCGTTGCAGCGCCGGCCGCTGCCGCCGGCGAAGGCGAAGCCCAGATACCCACGTGCGACCACGTCGTCGCAGATCTTGCGGTAGCGCTCGACGCCGCCGATGTACGGCAGGAACACGCGCGGCTTCCCGGGGACGTTGGCGCCCATGTACCAGGAGTTCGCGCGCGGCAGCAGCGTGATGTCGGCGCAGTCGTTGACGTGCTGCACCCACGCGTCCTCGGCGGTCGGCGTCGGCTCGACGACGTCGAGGTGCTCGGCCCGCATGTGGACGAGGCAGTCGCGTACCCAGTCGACGTGCTGCTCGATCGACACCGCCATGTTCGATAGCACCGACGGGCTGCCCGGCCCCGTCATCGTGAAGAAGTTCGGGAAGCCGGTGGTCATGACGCCGAGGTAGGTGCGCGGGCCGTGATCCCACTTCTGCTTCAGCGAGAGCCCGTCGCGTCCCGCGACGTCGACCGCGACGATCGCTCCGGTCATCGCGTCGAAGCCGGTCGCGTACACGATCGCGTCGAACTCGAACGAGCGCGCGCTCGTGTCGATGCCGGTCTCCGTCACGGTCCGGATCGGCTCGCGGCGCAGGTCGACCAGGCGCACGTGCGGCAGGTTGAAGGTCTCGAAGTAGTTCGTGTCGATGCACGGACGCTTGGTGCCGTAGAAGTGGTCCCGCGGTGTGAGCATCTCGGCGGTGTCCGGGTCCTTCACGAGCGCGCGGATCTTGTCGCGCAGGAACTCGCACACGCTCTCGTTCGCCGCGTCGTTGAACAGGATGTCCGTGTAGGCGGCGCCGAACACCAGCAGGTCGCCCGACTGGTATGCCTCCTCGTACCTCGCGCGCCTCTCCGCCTCGGAGACCTGGAACGCCCGCAGCTCGGGCTTCTCCACGGGAACGCCCGCGCCGGTGAGGCGCGCGGCCGCGCGGTAGCCCGCGGGGTCGGCGTCGAAGAGCGCCTTCTTCGCCTTCGGCACGGGACCGTTCTTCGCCGGGCGCGAGTAGTTCGGCGTGCGCTGGAAGACCGTCAGCTCCTTCGCCTGCTGTGCGATGATCGGGATCGACTGCACGCCGGACGACCCCGTGCCGATGACGGCGACACGCTTGCCCGTGAAGTCGACGCCCTCCTTCGGCCAGCGCCCGGTGTAGTAGGACGCCCCCCGAAAGCGCTCGTGGCCCGGCACGTCGGGCGTCTTCGGGACCGACAGGCAGCCGGTCGCCATCACGTAGAAGCGGCACCGGACCTCGTCGCCGTGGTCGGTACGCACGCTCCAGCGCTGCGCCGCCGCGTCCCAGCGGGCGCCGGTGACGCGCGTCGAGAAGCGGATGTCGCGCCGCAGGTCGTGCTTGTCCGCGACGTGGCCCAGGTAGCGCAGGATCTCGGGCTGCGTCGCGTAGCGCTCGGACCACTGCCACTCGCGCTGCAGGTCGGGATCCCAGCTGTAGGAGTAGTCGATGCTCTCGATGTCGCAGCGCGCACCGGGATAGCGGTTCCAGTACCAGGTGCCGCCGACGTCGTCGGCCGCCTCGAGGGCGACGCTCGAGAAGCCAAGCCGGCGCAGCTCGTGCAGCAGGTAGAGGCCGGCGAAGCCCGCGCCGACGACCACCACGTCGACCTCCCGCGCCGCGCCCCCGGAATCGCTCTTGATGGCATCCATGAATCTCCGAGATACCAGATTTTCGGGGTCCGCGACGACCGTTCTCGACCGGTATCCGGGGTCCGCGACGACCGTTCTCGACCGGTATCCGGGGTCCGCGACGACCGTTCTCGCCCGGTATCCGGGGTCCGCGACGACCGTTCTCGACCGGTATCCGGGGTCCGCGACGACCGTTCTCGACCGGTATCCGGGGTCCGCGACGACCGTTCTCGACCGGTATCCGGGGTCTCGACGACCGCTCTCGACCGGCAACCGCATCGCCCTTGCGCTCGCGGGCCTCGGCCGCGACAAGAGGTCGATGAGCGAACCGGGACTTTCGGCCTCCGACCTGAAGGCGTACGCGGCGTCGTCGCGCGCGAGCTACGAGAAGCACCTGCGCGAGCTGGTCGAGATCCCGAGCGTCTCGAACGACTCGAAGCGCAAGGACGACGTACGCCGCGCTGCGTCACGCGCGGCCGAGCTGATCCGCTGGGCGGGCGGCGAGGCCGAGGTGGTCGAGACCGGCGGCCACCCCCTCGTCCACGGACGCCTCGGCGACGACCCGCGCCGGCCGACGGTCACGATCTACAACCACATCGACGTCCAGCCCGCGGACGAGCCGCAGTGGCGCAGCGACCCGTTCAAGCTGACCATCGAGGGCGACCGCTATCTGGCGCGCGGCACGACCGACGACAAGGGTCCGGCGCTCGCCGCCCTCTACGGCGCGCGCTACGCGCGCGAGCACGGTGTCGCGGCCAACGTGAACTTCCTCTGGGAGCTCGAGGAGGAGATCGGCTCGCCGCACTTCGCCGCGACCATCACCAAGCACCGCAAGCGCTTCGCGACGGAGTCGATCGTCGTCAGCGACACGGTGTGGGTGTCGCGCAGCCGCCCCGCGTGTCCTGCAGGCCTGCGCGGCCTGCAGGGCTTTCGGCTGAGCCTGCGCACCGGCGAGACCGACCAGCACTCGGGCACGACCGGCGGTGCGGCGCGGAACCCCGTCGCCGAGATCTGCGAGGTGGTGGCGTCGATGCTCGACGCGCGCACCGGGCGGGTGAAGATCAGGGGCTTCTACGAGGGCGTGGAGAAGCCGACGCGCGCGGAGCTCGAGGACCTGAAGAACTGCGGTTTCACCGTCGCGGGCTTCCGGAAGGACCACCTGCTGCGCTCGCTGCGCTCGAACGACGCGCTCGAGGTAATGAAGCGCCTCTGGCTCGAGCCGACGCTCGAGGTGCACGGCGTCGCGGGCGGCTATCAGGGGCCGGGCGTGAAGACCGTCGTCCCGCCCGAGGCGACCGCGATCCTGTCGTGCCGCCTCGTGCCCGCGATGAAGCCCGCGCGCATCGTGAAGCTCGTGCGCGAGCACGTGAAGCGCGTCAATCCGGACGTCCGCGTGGCACCCGAGCACGCGCTGCCCGCGTACAAGGGCCGCACCACCGGTCCCTACGCCGACGCCGTGCGCGCGGCGATGAAGGCCGCGTTCGGGCGCGAGCCCGTGTTCGTCCGCGAGGGCGGCTCGATCGGTGCGGTGCTGTCGATGGAGAAGATCCTGAAGGCGCCCGTCTACTTCCTGGGCCTGTCGCTGCCCGAGCACGGCTACCACGCGCCTAACGAGAACTTCGACTGGCGCCAGGCGAGTGGCGGCATGATCGCCTTCGCGCGCTACTTCGACCAGATTGCCGCGCTGCCGCGCTGACCCGCGCTACATCGACCAGATTGCCGCGCTGACCCGCGCTACATCTCGATTTCTTGCCCGACGAGGATCACGCGCTGCGCCGGGAGTCCGGACGGCCCGAGCATCGGGCGCGAGAGGCGGACGAGCAGCGTGAAGAGACGCTTCCGCCAGCGTGCCATGGGCAAGTTGCCGGTGGGTGCCAGCACGTCCTGCTGCACGTAGAAGTCGGTCCGGCTGGTCTCGACCACGAGCCCGCGCTGCGCGGCGCAGGCGAAGACGCGCTCGACGCCGGGCTGCTCCATGAAGCCGAACAGGGCGACCATACGGTAGATCTGGTCGCCGAGATCGAGCACCGTCACGCGGTCCTCGTCGTCGAGGAACGGGTCGGTCGCGCCGTCGATCGCGAGGATGACGATGCGCTCGTGCCGGACGTGGTTGATGTGCAGGTTGCGCTGCAGAGGGCGAGGGATCGTTGACGTGTTGGCGGCGAGGTAGACTACCGTGCCCGGCACGACGACCGGACTCAGCGCGTGCATCTCCGCGAGAAACTCGTGCACCGGCTGCTCGATGCGGCCGAGAAGCGTGACGAGCTCGCTGCGGCCGCGCTTCCACGTCGTCATGATCGTGAACACGACGGCGGCGATCAGCAGGGGCACCCAGCCGCCGGTGAGCACCTTGGCGAGGTTCGCCGACAGGAAGGTGAGGTCGAAGACCAGAAAGAACGCCGTGACGCCGGCGGCCAGCGGCCACGCCCACCGCCAGTCGTTCCGCGCGACGCGGAAGAAGAGCAGGCTCGTGATCGTCATCGTGCCGGTGACGGCGACGCCGTAGGCGTCGCCGAGCGCGTTCGAGCTGCGGAAGAACAGCACCATCAGGATGCACAGGACCATCAGCGCCCAGTTCACCTGCGGGACGTAGATCTGCCCGGGCTCCTTCTCCGACGTGTGCACGACGCGCGTGGGCGGCAAGTAGCCGAGGACGATCGCCTGGCGCGTGAGCGAGAACGCCCCGGAGATCAGCGCCTGCGACGCGATCACCGTCGCGACGGTCGAGAGCCCGACCAGCGGCAGCAGACCCCACGACGGGGCGAGGTCGAAGAAGGGGTGGCGCGCCGCGGAGCCTCCCTCGAGCATGAGCACCGCCTGCCCCATGTAGTTGAGGACCAGCGCGGGAAAGACGGCCAGGTACCAGGCGGTGCGGATCGGCCTCGCGCCGAAGTGGCCGAGGTCGGCGTAGAGCGCCTCGGCCCCGGTGACCACGAGTACGACCGAGCCCAGCACGAAGAACGACGTCGCGCCCTCGGCGGCGATAAACGCGACCGGCGTGCGCGGATCGAGCGCGCTCCACACCGACGGGTGCCCCGGCTGCTCGTGCAGGACGGCGTTCGCTCCGAGCGCCCCGATCACGGCGAACCATACGAGCATCGCCGGCCCGAACACGCTCGCGACACGCGCCGTGCCGCGGCGCTGTACCGCGAACAGGCCGGCCAGAATCGCCACGGTCAGGGGAACGACGAACGGCTCGGCCTTCGTCGTGACGACTTTGAGGCCTTCCATCGCCGACAGCACCGAGATCGCGGGTGTGATGACGCCGTCGCCGTAGAGCAGGGCCGCGCCGAGGATGCCGAGCGCCGCGGTCTGCGCGCCGCGGGCCGCGCGGTCCGGGTGGCGTCGCCTGCCGGCGAGCGCGAGCAGGGCGAGGATGCCGCCCTCGCCCCGGTTGTCGGCGCGCAGCATCGTCGCGAGGTACTTGACCGACACCACGACGATCAGCGCCCAGACGACCAGCGACAGGATGCCGAGAACGTTGTCCGGCGTCGGCGCCAGCGCGCGGTCGCCGACGAAGCAGCTGCGCAGCGCGTAGAGCGGCGAGGTGCCGATGTCGCCATAGACGATGCCGAGCGCGCCGAGCGCCATGAGCGGCAACGAAGCAACGGTTCCGCCGTGGCCGGGCGCCGGTGCCGCCGGTCGCGGCGCGCGTCTTGCCGTGGCCGCTGCCGCGCCGTCGATGCTCTTCGTGTCCGCCATGCCCGAAGATTTATGGTCCGAAACCGCCCGGAAGTCGAGCGCCGGGGGGGGGCGGCCCGTTCCAGTGTCCTGTCTCACAAGAACCCGCGGCGTGGATCTTCTTTCGGATCTGCCGTGGGGTCTCGGTCCATGTGAATGGTTTGGCGTCTTGGTTCCAGGCTTCAAGGTACTTGCGGATCGCCCGCTCAAGGTGCGGCACGCTGTCGAAGCTGCCTCGCCGGATCACCTGCGTCGTCACGAGTGCGAACCAGCGTTCGGCCAAGTTCAGCCACGACGCGCTCGTCGGGGTGAAGTGGAAGTGAAACCGCGAATGCTCCTTCAGCCAGTCGCGCACCTTCGGGTGCTTGCGCGTTCCGTGGTTGTCGCAGATGACGTGGACCTCGCGGCGCGGAAACCGCTTGGCGATCGAGTCGAGGAACTCGATGAACTACGTGCCCATGCCGCGAGTAGCACCGACCGTGCACCTTCCCGCTCGCGACATCGAGCGCCGCAAACAGGCTCGTTGTCCCGTTGCGCTGGTAGTCGTGCGTCATGCGGGCAGGAAGCCCCGGCCGCATCGGGAGGATCGGCTGCGTGCGGTTCAGCGCCTGGATCTGCGACTTCTCGTCGATGCTCAGCACCAGCGCCCGCTCCGGTGGGTCGAGGTAGAGCCCCACGACGTCGGCCAGCTTGCTGCTGAACTCCAGATCCTCGCCGAACTTGAACGTCTCGACTCGGTGCGGCTGCAACCCGTGCTTCTACCAGATCCGGTGCACAGTCGCGTGGCTCAGACCGACCTGCTTCGCGAGTCGGCGAGCGCTCCAGTGCGTCTCGACCATCGGCGACTTCATGGTCGCAGCGACGCCTGCTCCTGCGCTGCCGTGATCGTCTTTGGCCTACCCGACCGAGCGCGCGTCCGGATGCCTACCAAGCCTTCGGCGCGATACCGACGACGCCACGGCGTGACAGTGTTCATCGACACCTTGAGGCGCTCCGCCGTCGCGCGAACGCCCTCTCCGCCGGCTCCGGCCAGCAGGACGTGTGCGCGCACAGCCAGCTCGCGCGGCACAGTGCGCGCGCGGAGCCACGATTCCAGCACCTCCCGATCAGCCTTTCCGACCTTTACCACTCGGCACGTGTATCCAATGCCGGTTGGACGAAGAATGTGGCGCTAACTTCGGAGACACTACGCTAGAAGGCTTCGGTGAACACCGGCGCGAAGCCGCCGCCGGTGGTGCGGAAATTGGTCGTCTGCCCCTGGTAGAGGCGCGCTGCGACCAGCTGCACGCGGCCGTCGTAGACGTAGTTGCGGAGGTCGAGCTTGAGCTGCCGCAACTCCCCGGTAAAGCTTAACGTGCGCTCACTGGGCGGCACCAGCGACTGCGCGACGTACGGCCGCGACAGCACCTGCTGCCAGGCGCCGCGGGTCAGCTTGTCGCCGCGGTATGCGGCCTTGCCGCCGTACCCGTCGACCGGCTTGAAGAACCACCGCTTGCGCTGCGCCCACCATTCGTCGCCTCGCGCGGGGTCGACGAGCTGCGTGCGCGGGATGCCGGTGGTCAGCGTGCGGATCGTCTTGGCGTCGACGCCGAGCCCGGCAAGGCGGTCCGCGTCGCCGAGAACGACGAGGTTGCGCTTGTCGGCGTGCAGCGCGTGCGCGCGCGGGTGCGGCGTGAGCACGACGTCGTTCGCCAGGTAGGCCGAACGCAGCGCTGCGCTCGCATCGGTCGCCAGCGCGAAGTCGGTGAGGCGGTTGTAGACCAGGTCCACCGGGGCGCCGCCGAGCAGCAGACGGCCGCCCTCGTGCCGCAGCTCGCGCGGATCGGCAACCGCCGCGGCGAGCCCCGCGCGCTCGAACAGGCGGCGGAACAGCAGGAACTCGGGATGCAGGTACTGGGCGCTCGGCTCGTCGTCGACGATCGCGACGCGCGCGAGCGGTTCGTCGCCGCGCGCGAGGCGCCACTCCTCGCGAAACATGGCGACCACCTCGCCGTCGAACGCGTCGAGCTCCGGCGCACCGCTCGAGAGCGCGCTGCTCACGAGCAGGTGGACCTCGTGGCAGCACGCCTCGATCGCGGCCCCGAGTGCCGCATTCAGCAACGCGCCGCCCGCATTCGTGTTGATCTCGATGAGGCGCGGGCCGTCGGGGCCGAGGTGGAAGTCGTAGCCCAGGAACACGCCGCGCGGACCGTGGTCGACGCGCGCGATCTCGGGCGCGTGCGCGAGCAGCGCGTCGCGTACCCCGGGTACGGCGAGCGCGCGCTCGACCGCCTCGACCACCCCGCGCATCGCGTCGACGTGCGTGCGCGACACGAACACCGGCAGCGTCGCGAACAGGTGCGGCTGGTTCTCGCGGATCGACGCGTAGAGGCCCGCCGTGTCGGCGCGGGACTCGAGCCGCTGCGCCAGCGCCGCGGTGTCGACGGAGATGCAGCGGCAGCTCGCGTTGAGCTGCTCCGCGACCGACGGGCAGCCGGTCGTGCAGTCGCCCGGATCACGCGCGTCGGCCATCGCGGTCACCGACGCATCGGCGGGCCGTCGGGCAACCGGCGCAGCATCATCGTCTGCGTCGCGAACGCCAGCAGCCGGCGGCGGTCGTCCCAGATCTCGGCGCTCGCGGTCGCGTAGCCGGCGCGGGCGCGCCGCGCGCGCACGTCCACCAGCAGCCACTCCGCGTCGGTGTTCTCGAGGAAGTGCACGGTGAGGTCGAGGCTCGGCGCGTTGAACGGCTGGTGTGCAGGTCCCAGCTTCTGGATGAGCGCGGGTGGCATCGTGTCGGCGATCGGCGGCAGCGCGAACGGGTCGAGCGTGCCGTCGGGGCGGCGCTGCGGCACCTTGTAGCGGAACCAGCGCGCGAGCCGCGCCGGGCCGGCCTCCCAGTCCGCGTTCCACCACGCGGCACCGAGAACGAGGCGATTGTCGAAGTTCGCGAAGAACGCCGGGCGGAAGCGCTGTGACGTGCCGGTCATCTCGGTCACATCGGGAGCCTCGTCGGGGGGCAGGACGTCCGGCGGCTCGACGTCGATCACGTCCACACCCTCGCGGTCGCGGCCGAACGTCGCGCTCACCTCGAGCCCCGGGCCCGGCATGCTGGTCGACGACAGCTGCGCGCGCAGCTGCGCCGCCGCCCCGCCGTGCCGCAGGACCTCCACACGCACCTCGAGGGGGCCCGCCGGAACGGGCGAGCAGAAGTGCGTGTTCGCCGAGATCGGACGCAGCTGTGGATCGCCGAGCTCCTCGGCCATCGCACGCATCGCGACGGTCATCAGCACGCCCCCCGAGGGCGTGCGGAAGTTCCAGTGCTCGGAGACGTTCGCCGTGTACCAGCCGGGGGCGACGCGGAGCTTCGTGACCGCCGTGTCGGCGGCGAGGTCGCGCAGCTCCGCGACCGCCGTGTCGCCGGCGAGGTCGCGCAGCTCCGCGTCGCTCGTGCTCACGGTCCCGCTCACGCGGCGAGCCCGCGCAGCAGCATCTCGGTCATCTCGAACGGTACTCCCGGCGGCAGGTTGACCAGCGCCATGCCCATGCCGGCCGCGCGCCACTCGGCGAGCTTCTCCCGGCAGTACTCGGGCGTGCCGCAGATCGCGATCGCGTCGATCAGCTCGTCGCTCACGGCCGCCGCGGCCTCCTTCCGCTTGCCCTCGTTGTAGAGGTCGCGCACCAGGTTCGCGTTCTCCGCGAAGCCGTACTTGCAGAACATCGCGTGGTAGTAGACGCCCATGCCGCCGATGTAGAACGACACCGTCGGCTTGATCATCGAGCGCGCCATCGCGGCGTCGGGCAGCGGGATCACCGGGACGAAGGGCGCCACGTCGATCGACTTCGGATCGCGGCCCGCCTTCACCGCACCCTCCGCGACCAGCGCCATGCCGTCCTTGAAGTGCGCGTACGGCCAGAAGGTCGGCACCCAGCCGTCGGCGACGCGACCGATCTCGCGGATCGCCTTGTCCTGCAGCGACGCGACGTAGACCGGGATGTCGGGCTTGAAGGGCTTCATCTCGAGCTTGAACTGGCGCGCGTCGAACAGCGAGCTCATCTCGGGCGTCAGGCGCTCGCCGCGCCACAGCGCCTTGCAGATGCCGATGGTCTCCGTGAGGCGCGTGAGCGGCTTCTCGTACCTGGCACCGTGGAAGTTCTCGACGACGTTCTTGCCGCTGGTGCCGAGGCCGAGGATCGCGCGGCCCTCGGAGATCTCATCGAGCGTCGCGGCGCTCATCGCGAGGAGCCCCGCCGAGCGGCTGAAGACGTTGGCGATGCCGGTCGCGAGCTTGAGCTTCTTCGTCGCGAGCGCGACCTCGGTGAGGAGCTGGAACTGCTCGTAGGACCACGCCTCGGGGATCCAGATGGAGTGGTAGCCGAGGTCGTCGGCGAGGCGGGAGGCCTTCAGGACGTCCTTGCGGTCGTAGCCCTTCCAGAACGGCACGATGCCGAGACGATGATCCATTCTTCGCTCCTCCTGCGGGGTCGGCTCGAACGCATCATCTTGCAGATCGGGCCCAGCCGGGACAACCCGGCCGCGGTTTCCTCGCGTCGAGCTTGCGGGAGGTGGTAGAGCAGGGCCATGCTCAGCCCCGACCAGATCCGGCAGCACGAGGAGCGCATCGCGCGCGACGGCTACAGCATCCTCGAGAACGCGATCGAGCCCGACCTCGTCGACGAGCTCGCCGCGGACCTCCTGCGGCTCGAGCGCGAGCACGACGTGCGCCCCGCGAGGAACGACTTCGAGGGCCACCGGACCTGGCGCATCTACAACCTGCTGGTGCACGGCGAGCTCTACGAGCGGATTCCCGTGCACGAGAACGTCCTGCCCGTCGTCGAGCGCGTGCTCGACAAGGGCTGCCTCGTGTCGTCGCTGTCGTCGATCGCGATCGGGCCCGAGGAGAAGGCGCAGCCGATCCACGCCGACGACCAGCTGATGCCGCTCGCGAAGCCGCACGCCGCCACGGTGTGCAACACCATGTGGGCGCTGACCGACTTCACCGAGGACAACGGCGCCACGCGGATCATCCCCGGCTCGCACCTCGCGGATTCGTCACCGGAGTACGGCAAGCACTACGACAGCATTCCGGCGGTGATGCAGCGGGGCAGCGTGCTGATCTGGCACGGCAGCCTGTGGCACGGCGGCGGCGCGAACCGCACCGACCAGCGCCGCGTCGGCATCGCGATGAACTACTGCGCGGGCTTCATCCGCCAGCAGGAGAACCAGCAGCTCGGCATCCCGCGCGAGATCGCGAAGGGGTTCTCGCCGCGGCTGCGCGAGCTGGTGGGCTACGGCGTCTACCAGATGCTGATCGGGCACATCGACAAGCGCAGCCCGGTCGAGCTGCTCGGCGACGACGCGCCGAGCTCGATGGTTTGGGACCGCGCGCGCTCCTGAGCGCCGGGGGCCGGGAGGAGGGGGCGTGTCACTGGTCTTCTTCGTCGTCGGCACCGGGCAGCTGATCGTCGGCGCGGAGCTGCTCGTGCGGGGAGCCTCCAGGCTCGCGCGCGGCGTCGGCATCTCGCCGCTCGTGGTCGGGCTGACGGTCGTCGCCTACGGCACGAGTGCGCCGGAGCTCGCGGTGAGCGTGCGCAGCGCGCTGGCGGGCCAGGCCGACCTCGCGCTCGGCAACGTCGTCGGCAGCAACATCTTCAACGTTCTCGCCGTGCTCGGTCTCTCCGGCATCGCAGGCGGCGGGATCGACGTGGCGCCGGCCGTCCTGAGCTTCGACCTGCCGGTCGCGCTCGCGGTCGCCGTGGCGTGCCTGCCGATCGCCTTCTCGGGTCACCGGATCGCGCGCTGGGAAGGCCTGCTGTTCCTCGCCTACTACGTCGCCTACACGACGTACGTCGTCCTGGCGGCGTCGGCGCACGACGCGCTGCCGGCGTTCGGCGCGACCATGGCGTGGTTCGTCCTGCCGCTCACCGTGCTGACCGTGCTGATCGTCGCCTGGCGCGAGCGGGGTGGGCGCGGCGCCTGAGAGCCCGTGAATCCATCCCCGGACCGAGCCGGGAGGGGGATGGATTCACAGACTCCGAGCCGCGGCGCGCTTCCTGCGAGGCGACGGCAGGCCGTCCGGGATCCCTTGTTTGTCGAAGCCGGCCCGTCCGCTAGAAGGAGCGCCGTCTGCGCGGGTCGGCCGGTCGGTCCGGTACCGAGAGATCCCCTCGCGACGCTTGGAGTTCCCCGAGATGATCTGGATGTGGATCGGCTTCGTGGCGTTCGTGCTCGCCATGCTGGCGCTCGACCTGGGCGTGTTCCATCGCACGGCGCACGTCGTGAAGGTCAAGGAGGCGCTCGGCTGGTCCGCCATGTGGATCACGCTCGGCCTGTCCTTCAGCGTCTTCATCTACTTCGGCTACGAGAACCGCTGGCTCGGGCTCGGCACCGCCTTCGATCAGATGGCGGTCAGCGCGACCAACCCGGAGGGCCTCAACGACGGCACGCAGGCGACGATCAAGTACCTCACGGGCTACCTGATCGAGAAGTCGCTCAGCGTGGACAACATCTTCGTCATCGCGATGCTGTTCGGCTTCTTCGCGGTGCCGGCGATCTACCAGCACCGGGTGCTCTTCTGGGGCATCATGGGTGCGCTCGTCATGCGTGGCGCGATGATCGGGGTGGGGGCCGCGCTGCTCCGCGAGTTCGCCTGGATCATCTACATCTTCGGCGGCTTCCTGATCCTCACGGCGGTGAAGATGCTGCTGCTGAAGGACGACGAGACCGACCCCGGCAACAACGCGATCGTCAAGCTCACGCGGAAGCTCTTCCGCGTGACCGAGCGCTACCACGGCCAGCACTTCTTCGTGCGCGCCGGCAGCGACGAGTCGCGCGCCGGGGCCACGTCCGGCACCGACCGCGTGCAGGACGGCGTCGTCGCAGCCGCGACGCCGGGCACGCTGCTCGCGACGCCGTTGTTCCTCGCTCTCGTCATGGTCGAGTTCACCGACGTCATCTTCGCCGTCGACTCGATCCCGGCGATCTTCGCGGTGACGACCGACCCGTTCCTCGTCTTCACGAGCAACGTCTTCGCGATCCTCGGCCTGAGAAGCCTCTACTTCGCGCTCGCTGGGATGATCGACAGCTTCCGGTACCTGAAGCCCGCGCTCGCCGTGGTGCTCATGGTGGTCGGCGTCAAGATGCTGGCGCACACCTGGCTGAAGGCGCTGCTCGGGGAGCACTTCAACCTCTACGTGCTCGCCGCCGTCCTGGGGATCCTCGCGCTCGGCGTCGTCGCGTCGATCTGGCACCGCGAGCACGACGAGCACGTGCAGCAGCCCGGCGGCGAGGGGTCCGGCAGGGCTCGCGTGGCGGACTGACCTCCCGCCGGCTCGCCGGCGACTGCCGGGATCGGGCGGCCGCCTACTGCGCGAGCCCGCTCGCGAGCAGCGAGGACTCGTCGTGCGAGACGAGCACGGTGAAGCCGCGCTCCCGCTCGAGCGCGCCGAGGAAGCGGCGCAGCTCCTGCTGGCGCTCGTCGGACTCGGGAACGATGAACGTCCGGTAGGCCCACGGCTTCGGGACGTCGAAGCGGATGCCGTCGTGATGATTGACGGTGTCGCCGGCGAACGCGAGGAGCCGCATGCCGGTCGCAGAGGCGAGCCGCACCAGGACGATCTGGCTGCCCGGCGTGTGGCCGCCGGCGTCGATCACGACCACGCCCGGGAAGCCGGGAACGGGGTGGAGCGGCCCTGCGCCGCCGAGCGGGCGCCGCGTCACGCAGGTCGCCTCGTCGAGCAGGTCGAGCCCGGGCCGGGTGGTGTGATTCGGCCGCTCGGCCTGTGCGACGGTCATGAAGGCGCCGATGGCGGGCGGCGGCTGCGCCGCGCAGAGCTCCACCGTCCCGTCCACGTGGTCGCTGTGCAGGTGGGTGAACACGATGCCCTTCACCTGCGCGAGGTCGGCGCCGAGCGCATCGGCGGCGGTCTGCCGCGGCTCGATCGGGCCGGCGCCGCCGAGCCACTCGAGCGGCTTGCCGAACGAGAGCGCCGAGTCGCGCCGCATGCCGGCGTCGACGAGCAGGATGCGGCCGTCGGTCCACTGCAGGACGAACGCCGGGTGGCTCATCACGTAGGGGGCGTCGGGCTGCGGGTCGCCGCCCGGATCGAGCACCGCGCCGCGCGGCGTCGCCTGCGTGGCCGTCTCGATCCACCGCGCGCGCACGGGCAGGTCGAAGGTCGGGCCGTCGACGAACGCCGCGAGGTCGGCGGCCGCGGGCAGGGGAGCCCGCTCGGCGTCGATGGCCCGGTGGGCGGAGCGGAGCAGGGCGCCCACGCCGACCACCACGAGGAGCAGCACGACGAGCGCGCCGAGAAGAATTCGCTTCAGCACGACGAACCTCTTGCGCAGCTGTCGGGGGCGTCGGTCAAGCGGTTCGGCCCCGGCGGGGAGCCCGCACGGCCGGACGCGAGCTCGTCGTCGCGGCGGGCGCGATCGAGCATGGGCCGGCGTCCGGCGCTCGCGATCGAGCAAGGGATCGCGTCCGGCGCTCGCGATCGAGCATGGGCGGGCGCGCGCGGCGACCTTTCGGGCGGCGGCGCGAGCGGCTAGGCTCGCGCGTGGTGGGCAGACCGAAGCGCGGCGTCCCGTGGCGTCCCACCCGCGAGCAGATCGCCGCCGCGGAGGGACGGACCGTTCCCGACGTGATCGCGGACGACCTCGCGGTCCTGTTCTGCGGCATCAACCCCGGCCTCTACTCGGGGGCTACCCGGCACCACTTCGCGCGTCCCGGCAACCGCTTCTGGAAGGTCCTGCACCAGGCGGGCTTCACGCAGCACCTCCTGACGCCGTTCGACGAGGACGACCTGGTCGAGCACCGCATCGGCATCACCAACCTGGTCGAGCGTGCGACCGCGACCGCGGCCGAGCTCCGCCCGGACGAGCTGCGCGCCGGTGCGCGCCGGCTGGCACGCAAGGCTGCGCGGCGGCGACCGGCGTTCGTCGCGGTGCTCGGTATCGAGGCCTATCGCCACGCGTTCGAGCGTCCGGCGGCGAAGCTCGGTGAGCAGGAGCACCGGCTCGGCGCGGCGCGGGTCTGGGCGCTGCCGAACCCGAGCGGGCTCAACGCGCACTACCAGCTGCCCGACCTGGTGCGCGTCTTCGCGGAGCTGGCGCGCGCGGCGAAGCGCGGCTGACGGGCGTCGGGCCGCGTGAGCCGTGCGCGGCCCCTCGCCTCAGGCACCGAGGAACCAGTCGAGCGCCATGGTCTGGAACTCGGGCTTCGGCCAGTGGATGCCGCCCTGCTCGACGCGCAGGTCGACCTCGTAGCCCATGCCGCGTAGCGTCTCGACGTTCGGCGTGCAGACGGTCTCGAACGGGAACACCACGTCGTGCGTGCCGTGCTGCAGCAGGATGCGGGGCTTCGGGTCGTCGGGCGCTGCCCAGCGCGGGTCGATCGCGACGAAGCCCGCGGCCCAGCCCATGACCGCGCGGAACCGGCGCGGGTTCGAGAGCCCGATCGCGAGCGCGTAGCTCGCGCCGTCGGAGTAGCCGATCAGCGCGTGACGCTCGGGGTCGACCGGCAGGCGCTTATAGATGCCGGCGTGGACCTGCTCGAGGAAGTCGAGGTCCGTCCGGTTGCCGCCGGCGATGATGTCCCAGGTGTAGTCGGTCGAGCGCGGCACGAGGAAGAGCACGTCGCGCGCCGCCGCCTCGCCGCGGTACGCCTTGCACAGCATCTCGTCCTGCCGTCCGGCGCCGTGCAGCACGGTGATCAGCGGGTAGCGGCGTGCGGGGTCGATCGCCGGCGGCGTCAGCAGGAAGGCGTGCGTCTCGCCGTTGCCGATCTTCGCGACGCCGTCGGGCGGCGCACCGAGCGACGTCCCGGGCAGCGTGTGCGGTGGGCGAAAGGCGAGGGAATCCACGTCTCCGTCGTATGCCATGCGTCGCGGCAGGACCAGCCGCGCGGGCTCGTCGGTGACCGCCCGCGCTGCTAGAGGCAGCGCCCGATGGCGAACGCCCCGATGCTGCGCGACCTCGTGCTGCTGCTCGCCGCGACGCTCCCGGTCATGTTCGTGCTGCAGAAGTTGCGCGTGCCGAGCATCGTCGGGTTTCTCGTCGCGGGCGTGCTGTTCGGGCCGCACGGGCTCGCCGTCGTCGGGTCGGCGGAGGAGGTCGAGCACCTCGCCGAGCTCGGCATCGTGCTGCTGCTGTTCGTGACCGGCCTCGAGCTGTCGCTGAGCGGTGTGGCGAGCCTCGGCGGGCGCCTGATGCTCGCGGGGGCGGCGCAGGTCGCCGTGATGGGCGGGCTCGTCGTGTGGCTCGCGCGGTCGGCGGGAAGCGGCTGGGCATCGGCGGTGGTGCTCGGGTTCATCGCCGTGCACTCGAGCACCGTCGTCGCGCTCAAGATCTTCTCCGATCGCGGGCAGATCGACTCGCCGCAGGGGCGCGTCGCGACTGGCCTGCTGGTGTTCCAGGACCTGTGCATGGTCCCGATGATGCTCCTCACCCCGGTGCTCGCTGCCACGGAGGCGGTCTCCCTGCCCGCGATCGTCTGGGTGCTCGTCAAGGCGACCCTGGTGCTCGTCGGCATCTTCGCGCTCGCCCGCTTCGTGCTGCCGCGGATCCTGCACGAGGTGGCGAGCCTCCGCATCCGCGAGCTGTTCACCGTGACCGTCGTGCTGTTCTCGCTCGGTACCGCCTGGCTCGCCGAGCAGCTCGGGCTGTCGCTCGCGATCGGCGCTCTGCTCGCGGGACTCGTGATCTCGGAGTCGGAGCATCGCCACCAGGTGTTCGCCGAGATCGTGCCGTTCCGCGACATCTTCTCGAGCCTGTTCTTCATCTCGATCGGCATGCTTCTGCGCGCCGACTTCCTGCTGGCGAACGCGCCGACGCTCCTCGCCGCGACCTTCGGCGTGATCGCGCTCAAGATCGTCCTGCTCACGCTGCTCGTGGCGCCGATTCTGGGCTCGTTTCGCATGGCGCTGTTCATCGGCGCCTGCCTGGCGCAGGTCGGCGAGCTGGCCTTCGTGCTCGCGCGCGCCGCGTCGGAGGCCGGGCTGCTGTCGGCCGCCGTGTACGAGACCTGCGTGGCGACCGCGGTGCTGTCGTTCGTCGCGAGCCCGCTTCTCGTCGGGCCGGCGGAGCGCATCGGCTTCGCGGTCGAGTCGTGGCGGCGGCCGCGCGGCACGGGCGCGGCCGCCGGTCCGGAGCAGCCCGAGAGCCACGTGCTCATCATCGGCTACGGGCTCAACGGCCGGAACCTCGCTCGCGTGCTGCGCGAGACCGGCGTCCGCTACCGCGTTCTCGAGTTCAACGCGCTGTCGGTGGCGAAGGCCGCGAAGCTGGGAGAGCCGATCACGTTCGGTGACGGCTCGCGTCCCGACGTGCTGCACGCGGTCGGCGTCGAGCACGCGAGCATCATCGTCATCGCGATCTCGGACCCGGTCGGCACGCGGCGCATGGCGGCGCTCGCGCGCGACATGAACCCGCGCGCGGCGATCCTCGTTCGCACACGCTACGTCGCCGAGATCGACGAGCTCTACCGCCTCGGCGCGACCGAGGTCGTCCCGGAGGAGTTCGAGACCTCCGTCGAGATCTTCGCGCGCGTGCTGCGCCGCCTGCACGTCCCGCGCAACGTCATCCAGCTCCAGGTCGAGATGGTCCGCGGCGAGCGCTACGGCATGCTGCGCGGCCTCGAGCTTCCCCGGCAGAGCATGCGCGACGTGCAGGCGCTCCTCGCCGCGACGCTCACCGAGACCTACCGCATCGAGAGCGGATCGCCGGCGATCGACGGCTCGATCCGCGAGCTCGACCTGCGCAACCGGACGGGCGTGTCGATCATCGCGCTGGTGCGCGACGGCGAGCCGCACGTCAATCCCGACCCGGAGATGCGTCTCGCGCCCGGCGACGTCGTGGTCCTGCTCGGCAGCCACGCCGGGCTGGAGGCCGCGATCGGCCTCCTCGCACCCGTCGCGAGCGCGCCCGCCTGAGCGGGCCGGCCGCTTCGTCTGGCGCTGCCGGCGAAGCCGATCCGAGGTCAGTCGCGCGCGCTCGGGCGCTGCGCGAAGGCCGTGTACCAGCGGGCGAGCTTGCGGAAGCCCGGGTCGAGCGGAGCACCCGCGAACTCGCCGAACCTGAGGGCCGCGAACAGCGTGCAGTCGGCGATCGTGGGCTCGCCGCCCAGCACGAACGGCTTGTCGCCGATCTTGTGGTCGAGCACGGTCAGGCTGTTCGCGAGCCGCGCGCGCGCGTTCTGGGCGGCGTCGGCCGACTGCTTGACGCGGCCTGCGAACAGCGGGCTCGTGTTCTGGAAGATCGTGCCGACCTGGGAGAGGACGCCGATCTCGGCGATGCGCTCCACCTCGCGCGTCCGGGCGCGCTCGAGCGGCGTGCGGCCGATCATCGGCTTCTCCGGGTGCAGCTCCTCGAAGTACTCGATGATCGCGAGCGACTCGGTGAGGTGGCTGCCGTCGTCGAGCTCGAGCACCGGCAGGCCGCCGAGCGGGTTCTTCTTCAGGAACTCGGGCGAGCGGTTCGCGGCGGTCGCGATGTCGACCGTCTCGAGCGTCAGCTCGATGCCCTTCTCGGCGAGGTAGACGTGGACGCGACGCGGGTTGGGTGCGATCGAGTACGTGTACAGCCTCATCGTGATTCCCTCCGGTAACTGGTGATGCGGTCGACGAAGTGGCGCCGGAAGCGCTCGGCGTCGACCGCGGTCGCGCAGCGCATCGTGCGCGTGGCGGCGCCCGGCTCCGGGCGCTCGATGGTGCGGAACGGACCGTCGCCGAGCGCAGGCTCGATCGCGAGGTCCTCGAAGCGGCAGAACGACTCGTCGTAGGCGGCAGCCAGCGCCAGCGGATCGTGCAGGAACGCGACGTTGTCCGCCCCGATCGGCGCGCCCATGGCGCCGAAGATGCTGCGCATCCGCGGCGTCCAGGCGCGCACGGCGGCCACGATCGCGGCGTGGAACGGCGTCGCGACGGACTCGATCGCGACGAGGTCGTCCGGTCGCAGCCAGGTCGCGAGGGTGACGTCGGCGGTGACCAGCCGCAGCGGCATGCCGGCGGACAGCACGAGCTGTGACGACGCTCCGTCCGAGCACAGGTTGTAGTCGACGCCGTGTGGGAACTCGTGGTCGCGGTAGGCGACCCGCCGCACGTGGCCGCCCATGACCGTCAGGCGGGCGATCCGCGACGCGACGGCCGGGTCGCGCTCGATCGCCGCGGCGAGGTTGGTGAGCGGCCCGACCGCGACGACCTCGAGGCCGTCCTCCGCGTGCAGCATGCGGAGCAGCGCGTCCACCGCAGGCTCGCCGGAGATGCCCGCGACCTGCTCGTCGGGGGCGAGCAGGAAGTCACCCTCGTCGCCGAGCCAGAGGAAGCTCGCCGAGGGCTGACGCGGAGCTTCGAGTCCGGCGTGCACCGGCACGTCGCGCTGCCCCGCGAGGTCGAGCAGCCGGCGCGCGATCGCGGCGCGGCGGCGCGTGTCGCCGCTCACCGTCGTCACGGCGGCGATCTCCAGCTCGGGGGCGGCGAGCGCCAGCGCGAGACAGAGGGCGTCGTCGGCGTCGGTGCCCATGTCGGTGTCGAGGATGATGCGGCGCGGCTTGCTCATGGCGTCCTTCCGGTGCGGGGCTCCGCGGTCATCGCGCTCCGCCGGTGCGGGCCGGCGTGGTCATGGTGCTCCGCCCGTGCGGCGCGGCGCTGTTGCCCGCGAACGCGCGCAGATCGCCGGTCAGGGCGTCGGCCGTCGCCGCGGGCGTGCGGATCAGCTGTGCTGCTAGGTCGACCGCGGCCAGCGCGACGCCGGTGTCGGCCACCGCGGCGACGCGCGCGGCACCGATCGTGCGTCGCAGGACCTCGATGCCGGCGTAGCGCGCGCCGTCGGCGAAGGGTGGCGCGAGCTCGCCGGCCGCATCGGCGTAGGCGGCCCACGTCGCGCGGGCCACCCCGGCGGCCGGCGCCAGCGCACCGTGTGCGAGTCCCGCGAGCAGGACGTGCCCGAGCAGCATGCCGACGTCGAATGCGGGGTCGCCGACGTGTGCGATCTCCGCGTCGAGCAGCTTCGCGCCGCCCGCAACCGGCACGAGGATGTTCCCTGCCTGGACGTCGCCGTGCAGCAGCGCGCCCCGCGGCTCGCGGAAGCGCGCGTAGGCGCGCGCGGCGATCGCCCCCAGCTCGGCGTCCCGCCAGACGCGCTCGGCGCGCGCGCGCAGCGGCGCCTCGAGCGGGAAGTCGTTCGGCTCGAACGGCAAACGGAAGACGTGCTCGCCGTGCAGCGTCTGCATCTCCGTGTTGGTGAAGCGTGCGGCGATTGCGGGGTCGCGCGTCGCGCGGTGCACCGCGGCGAGCAGGCGCGCCACCGCTGCGAGGGCCGCGGACACGTCGGTGCCGCGCGCGAGCGCGTGGTCGAGGCGCTCGGCATCGCCGAGGTCCTCGAGCACGAGAACGCGGCGCGTCTCGTCGAAGTGCAGGATGCGCGGGCAGACCGACTCGCAGTCCACCGCGCCCGCCAGCTCGAACCAGCGCCGCTCGAACACGATCCGCTCGGTGCTCGCCGAGTACTCGGGAAAGCGCTCGAGCGTGGGGCGGGCCTGCTTCACGATCCAGCTCGCGCCGCGGGCCGGCACGCGGGCGCGGCGCACCCAGTTGATGTTGCCGTCTCCCGCAGGCTCGACGAGGACCGCGTCGTCGGCCTGCGCGAGGCCGGCCGAGCGCAGGAAATCGGGCAGCGAACGATCGTCGAGGAGGACTTGGGCGGCCACGGACATCCTTGCTCGCAAGGACTTTCCCGAGCGGCGCCGCCGACGCAAGGGGGCCGATCCGTTTGACGCCCCACGCAGCGCCTTCATACTCTGGTGCGTGCCCGGCAACTTCCCAGGACCGCAGCCGCGCCGCGAAGACGACGTCCTCGCCGAGGTGCGCGACCTCGTCGAGGCGATGCGCGAGAAGATGTTCGGCGGCGCGGGGGGCGGCGGTGCGAACGGCGGATCCGCGCCGCGGCGCTCGATCGGTCCGTGGCCGTTCGTCCTGATCGCGGCCGTGCTCTATCTGGGCAGCGGCTTCTTCGTCGTGGCACCCGACCAGCGCGGCGTGGTCCTGCGCTTCGGACAGGTCGTGCGCCAGGTCGGCCCCGGGCCCGGCTACCACCTGCCGTGGCCGTTCGAGGAGGTGCTCAAGCCGTCGGTCACCGCGATCCGCAAGGAGGAGTTCGGCTTCCGCACCGTCGACGTCGGCCCGCCGGCCCGCTACCGCGACGTCGACCCCGAAGCCCTCATGCTCACGGGCGACGAGAACATCGTCAAGCTGCTGTTCATCGTGCAGTACAAGGTGAAGGCGGACCCCGAGTCGACCGCGGACTTCCTGTTCAACCTGCGCGATCCCGTCGAGACCGTCCGGGCCGCTTCGGAAGCCGCGATGCGGCAGGTGATCGGCAGCAACAAGATCGACGACGTCCTCACCGATGACCGCGAGCGCATCCAGGTCGAGGCGCAGCGGCTGCTCCAGCAGATCCTCGACGGCTACGACTCGGGCCTGAAGATCGAGACCGTCAAGCTGCAGGACGTCGATCCGCCGGATCAGGTCTCCGACGCCTTCAAGGACGTGATCAACGCGCAGCAGGACCGCGAGCGCCTGATCAACGAGGCACGCGGTTACGCGAACGACGTCGTGCCGAAGGCGCGCGGCCAGGCTGCGCAGATGCTCAACGAGGCCGATGGCTACCGGCTGGCGAAGATCCAGGAGGCGCAGGGCGCCGCGCAACGCTTCGTCGCGCTGTACGACGAGTACTCGAAGGCGAAGGACGTGACGCGCGAGCGGCTGTACATCGAGGCCATGGAGGAGATCCTGCCGCACATCGACAAGATCGTCATCGACGACAAGGCGGGCGAGAAGACGGTGCCGTACCTGCCGCTCGACCAGATGCTCCGGCCGCGTGCGGCGCAGTCCGTCGCCGAGCCCGAGCCGGGGCGCTGAGGAGCCGGGGGGGCAGCCGTGGAGAAGCTGTGATGGACAGGCGCTGGGCCATCCTCGGCGGTACGCTCTTTCTCCTGGTCGCGGCGTGGGGCCTCGTGTTCTTCGTCGTGCCGACCTGGATGCAGGCGGTCGTTCTGCAGCTCGGCGAGCCGGTGCGGACGGTGCGCGAGCCGGGGATCTACATGAAGATCCCGTTCATCCAGACGGTGCTCTACTTCGACCGCCGGCTGCTCGAGTACGACGCGTCGCCGAAGGAGCTGCTGACGCGCGACAAGCAGCAGCTGGTGGTCGACAACTACACGCGCTGGAAGATCATCGATCCGCTGCAGTACTACCAGGCGGTGCGCGACGAAGCGGGGGCGCAGTCGCGGCTCGACGACATCGTCTACTCGAACCTGCGCGAGAACTTCGGCCGCCAGACGCTGCTCGAGATCCTCAGCACCAAGCGCGACGCGCTCATGGCCGACATCACGAAGAAGAGCGACGAGGCGATGCGCGGCTACGGCATCGAGGTCGTCGACGTGCGCGTCAAGCGGGCCGACCTCCCCGAGAAGAACGAGCAGAACGTCTTCGGCCGCATGCGGACGGAGCGCGAGCGTCTCGCGAAGAAGTACCGCGCGGAGGGGGACGAGGAGGCGCGCAAGATCACGTCGAACTCGGACAAGGACGTCCGCGTCCTGCTCGCCGAGGCGGAGCGCGACGCGCAGATCGCCCGTGGTCAGGGTGACGCGGAGGCGGTACGCATCTACGCCGAGGCGTACGGCCGCGACCCGGAGCTGTTCTCCCTCACGCGGACGCTCGAGGCCTACCGGCGCGCGCTGCCCGACTCGACGTCGTTCGTGCTGTCGCCGGACGGCGACTTCCTGCGGTTTCTGAAGGGCGTCGCGCCCGCAGCGAAGACGCAGCGGTCCGGGCAGGGAGCGGCGGCGCCGCCGCAGCCTTGAGGGTTCACGGTGTAGGCGCCACCGTGGCCCTGCCCCGGGTGACTTCTCGCGATCGGGCAGGCATGCTGCGAGTGTGCCCACCGCAGCCGATCACCCGGAGCCCCCTCCAGGGCCGCCGATGAACCGCCTGCTGGTCATCGTGCTGGCGTGTCTCGCGGTCGCACTGTATGTGCGTTCGCCGATCGACCTGCTGCCCGACGCGGCCGGCCTCTTCGGCGTCGTCGACGACCTGCTCGTCGCACTCGGTGTCACGTGGTGGCTGCGCCACCGCGGGGCGCCGCCGCGGCCGCGCACCACGGCTCGGCAGCGTGCGCGCGGCCCCGGGGATCGGGCGCACACCTCGGGCGCGTCGCGGGACGAGAGCACGGCGGCGAGCGGCGACGAGGCGCCGGCGGATCCCTACGCCGTGCTCGGCGTGCACCGTGGGGCGACGCGGGACGAGATCCGCGACGCGTATCGCGCGCAGATGAAGCTCTATCACCCCGATCGCGTCGCGGATCTCGGGCCCGAGCTGCAGCAGGTCGCACATCGGAAGGCGATCGAGATCCAGCGGGCGTTCGAGGAGATCGGCTGAGCCTCGGCCGGGGCGGGGACCGCACGATGCGTGACGCGTTCTCCGGTGTGCGCCGGCTCTCACGAGTCGCCGGCGATCGCGGCGTAGCAGCGGCGTGCGGCGTCGGCCGCAGCGCGCCAGTGGAAGCACACCGCGCGTTCGAGCCCGCGATCACGCAGGTCGGCGCGCAGCGCCGCGTCCTGCTGGACGCGGGCGATGGCTGCGGCGAGCGCCACGTCGTCCGTCGGCGGCACGAGCAGGGCCGCGCCGGCCAGGTTCTCGGCGAGCGCCGAACGGTCCGAGGCGACGACCGGGATGCCGCACGCCATGGCCTCGAGCGGCGGGAAGCCGAAGCCCTCCTCGAGCGACGGATACACGAAGGCGTCGGCTGCGGCGTAGAGCGCCGGCAGGTCGTGCTGCGCGACGTAGCCGAGCCGGTGCACCCGTCGTGCGAGCGCGGGCGTCGCCATCTCCTCGAGCAGCGGGGCGAAGTCCCAGCCGAGCCTGCCTGCGATGACCAGATCTCCGGCCGCGTTTCCCGCCTGGACGAGGCGCCGCCAGGCTGCGAGCAGCGTGCGCAGGTTCTTGCGCGGCTCGAGCGTCCCCACGAAGAGCACGTAGCGCTCGGGCAGCCGCAGATGCGCGAGCGCGAGCCGCGCCTCGTCGCGCGGGCGCTCGCGGAACGCCTCGTCGACGCCCCACGCGACGGCGTGCACCCGCTCGGGTGGGATGTCGGGGAAGCGCTGCGGGAGCTCGGCGCGCACGAAGCGCGACGGCACGGTCACGGCGTCGGCACGGCGGATGCTCGTGGCGACCGCGTAGCGGTACGTGACGCTCCGCCGCAGCGGGACATGCGCATCGGGCAGCGAGAAGGACGTGAGGTCGTGCACGGTCAGCACGTGGCGCGTGCTGCCGCGCGCGAGCGGCATGATGAACGACGGCGAATGCACGACGTCGAGACGCAGCGCGGCCGCGGCGGCCGGCAGCAGCAGCTGCTGGAAGCCCAGGCGCACCGCGCGCGGCCGGAAGCAGAGCGCCCGGACGCGCGCCCCGGCCGTCCAGCCGGCGAGGCGCGCACGGTCCTCGCGGTTGACGAACAGCGTGTAGTCGGTGTCGCGATCCTCGCGCAGCAACGCGCGGGCGAGGCCGAGCAGGGACACGTCCACTCCGGTCGCCTCCGGAAGAAGTGCGGTGAGGTCGAGGCCGACGTGCACGCATCCGGTCTGGCACGGAGAGGCAAGAGGGGAATCGCGGTGGCCGTGCGGGCGCGCCGGTCGGGCGGGGCTGGCGGAGCCCGGTCACGGAGCCATGCGTGCGGGTCTGCTTGACGGGCGCGACCGGCTTTCTCGGCGCCCGTCTCCTCGCGCGGCTCGCGTCCGACGGCCACGCGATCGCCGCGCTCGTCCCGCACGGCGAGGACACGACCGCGATCGCCGCGCGCGTCGAGCGGGTCGTCCGGGGCGACGTCGCCGATCCGCACGCCGTCCGCGACGCGGTTGCCGGTGCGGAGGTGGTCTTCCACCTGGCGGGGCTCGTGCCTGCGCGCGCATCGCACCGCCGGGAATTCGAGCGCGTCAACGTGGTCGGGGCGCGCCGTGTCGCCGAAGCGACCGTACGCGCCGGCGTCGCGCGTCTGGTCCACTGCGGCACGGCCGCCGTCTACGGCGTACCGCAGCGCACGGGTACGGTCGACGAGCGCACGGAGCCACGCCCGGTGAACGCGTACCAGGCAAGCAAGCTCGCGGGCGAGCATGCGGTCGCGGCGGCGGTCGCCGGCAGCGGGACGTCCGTCGTCCTGGCACGCCCGACCGCACTCTACGGCGCCGGCGACCGTGCGACGCTGCCGCTCCTCCGTGCCGTCGCGCGGGGCCGTGTCCGCATCGTCGGCGACGGCGGCGTTCCCTGCCAGCTGACGCACGTCGACGACGCGGCAGCGCTGCTTCATGCCTGCGCCGAATGGTGCCTCGACGGCGTCTCCGCGGACGTGTTGCTCGTCGGCAGCGAGGAGCGGGCGACCGAACGCAGCCTGATCGAGATCGTCGCTCGTGCCGCCGGTACGACGCCGCGCGTGGCGGTCTTCCCGCGTGCACCGCTCGCCGGGGCGTGGCGGCTGCAGCGTGCGATCGCGAGGCGCCTGCACCCCATGCCGGGCCGGTTCGACGGGCTCGACTTCTTCCTCGCGGACCGTACCGTCGACGTGTCGAAGGCCCGGCGCGTCCTCGGCGTCACCGCGCAGGTCGCGCTCGCCGACGGCGTCCGCGACGCCGTCGCGCACGCGCGCCGGGCGGGGCTGCTGTGAGCGCGGCGCCCTTCAGGGCGACGCCGGGACCTGCTGCGCCTCCTCGGCGACGGTGGCGACGTCGGACTCGACCAGCAGCAGGTTCCACGCGAGCCAGCCGAGCCCCAGCGCCGCGACCAGCACCAGCGCCACGATCTGCCGGCGGCGCGAGCGGCGCGCCGATTCGTGGTGTGCGTGCTGGCCTTTTCCGCTCATCCTGCGCTCGGTTGTGACACGGGGGCGTGCGGCGCGCCAGCGATGCGCCGGCGTTCCGCAAGCCGTTGCCGGCGACGCGGGCGCGCGAATCGGGCAGACGGGGCGCGCCAGGCCGTCGTGGCGGCCGCAGCGGT
>Ga0194132_10003596_pt1 | contig 27427 bp, 32 predicted proteins | sample TA2KigOf80mmetaG_FD_148612 | JGI IMG/M metagenome (GOLD analysis project Ga0194132, IMG submission 148612) | Freshwater microbial communities from Lake Tanganyika, Tanzania - TA2015054 Kigoma Offshore 80m | ecosystem: Environmental > Aquatic > Freshwater > Lake | place: Tanzania: Lake... | reverse complement strand
CATTTTCTCCTCAAGCGCGAGGGTCAGGATGGATAGCGAACAGCAATTGCCGCGTTGGGACCTCGGAGATCTCTATGCCGGACCCGACAGTCCGGAACTCGCCCGGGATATCGAGGCCGCGGCCAATGGGGCGGCGGCGTTCGCCGAGCGCCACCGGGGCAAGATCGCCGCGCTGTCGCCGTCGGCGTTTGCCGCGGCCCTCGATGAGTACGAACGGCTGCAGGATGTCCTCGGTCGCCTTCTCAGCTACGCCCAACTGCGCCATGCCGACGATCTCGACAGTCCGGACAATGCGCGGTTCGTGCAGAACGTGAGCGAGCGGGTGAATGCGATCACGACGGACCTGTTGTTCTTCACCCTCGAAATCAATCGCGTCGAAGATCGCACGATTGCCGGATGGCAAGAGGACGACAGAGTCGCCCGCTATGCGCCGTGGCTCCGCGACGTTCGGACCTTTCGTCCCCATCAATTGGGCGATGATCTCGAACGGCTGCTGCACGAGAAACGCCTGACCGGGGCCGGGGCGTGGAACCGTCTGTTCGACGAGACGTTGGCGGGCCTACGGTTCGATCTCGGCAAGGGCGAGGTGCCGCTCGAAGTCGCGCTGCATGCCCTGAGTGATCGTGACCGCGAGACGCGCCGTCGCGCGGCCGAGACTTTGGGCCAGGTGTTCGCCAGGAATGTCCGGCTCTTTGCCCTCGTCACGAATACGCTCGCGAAGGACAAGGAAATCGAGGATCGCTGGCGGCGATTTCCGACTTCGGCCGCTTCGCGCCACCTCGCCAACTACGTCGAGCCCGCCGTGGTCGATGCCCTGATCACGGCGGTCAAGGCTGCGTATCCCCGGCTCTCCCATCGTTACTACGCCCTGAAAGCGAAATGGTTGGGCTTGGCCAAACTCGAACATTGGGACCGCAATGCGCCACTGCCCGAAGACGCCGACCGCGATCGCCCCTGGCCCGAAGCCGTGGCCACGGTACTCGACGCTTACAGCCGCTTTTCTCCGGCGTTGGCCGAGCTCGGGCGCCGATTCTTCGATCGCCCGTGGATCGACGCGGGGGTACGTCCCGGCAAGGCCTCGGGGGCGTTCGCGCACCCGACCGTGCCGAGCGCTCATCCCTATCTGCTGCTCAACTATCAGGGCAAGACGCGCGACGTCATGACGTTGGCCCACGAGTTGGGGCACGGCATTCATCAGCTCCTGGCCGCCGGGCAGGGAACCCTGATGGCAGACACGCCACTCACGCTCGCCGAGACAGCCTCGGTGTTCGGCGAACAATTGACCTTCCGAGCCTTGGTTGCCGCCGAGCGCGATCCCGCGCGCCGCCGGCGCCTCATCGCCGGCAAGGTCGAGGACATGATCAACACGGTCGTGCGTCAGGTTGCGTTCTTCGAGTTCGAGCGCCGTTTGCACGATCGGCGGCGAGACGGCGAACTGACCCCGGACCAGATCGGTGAGATTTGGCTTGTCGTCCAACGCGAGAGTCTGGGCGAGGCATTCCGCTTCGCGCCCGAGTACGCCACCTTCTGGTGCTACATCCCACACTTCGTGCATTCGCCGTTTTACGTCTATGCCTATGCCTTCGGCGATTGCCTGGTGAATGCGCTCTACGCGGTCTACCTCGACGGGTCGTCGGGGTTCGAGGAGCGCTACCTCGACATGTTGCGCGCCGGGGGCACCCGGCGACACCGGGAGCTGTTGGCCCCATTCGGATTGGACGCCAGCGATCCTGGTTTCTGGACCCGCGGATTGTCGGTAATCTCCGGGCTGATCGATCAACTGGAGGGCGCCGAAGGGGCGCGCTGAATCGTGGTAACCCTGCGCGTAAGGCCGAACTCCCGCTACCACAAAATCCTGCGCAAGCTTTGCGACATGCCCAAGCCGGTGCGCGGCATCTCGGATGCCATGTTGAATCGGGCGTTCGCATCGCCGCGTAGCGTCCAGGAGCTGGCGCAGGCCGGTCTCATTCGCCAGCGCGGCTGGCACGACGGTCCGGGTGGGGTCTGGGTGCCGACGGCGGAGGGCGAAGACCTCTGCGCCAAGCTGTCACAGGAGGTCGATCGCGAGCCGCAAACCGGCCGTCGCCGCGGAATCGCGGACGGCGCTTCGATTTGAACCGAAAAACCGGTCTGATATAGTCCCGGCGCCGCTCGGAGGGACGTTATGGCGCAAGACCAGCAGATCGATCTGCCACACAAGCAACAGACCTATGATGGCTTCATCCAGTTGACGAAGTGGGGCATCGGCCTGTGTGTGGTGACCCTGGTCTTGCTCGCGATCGTCTTGCTCTAGTTTCTCCGCGCCTGACGATATTCGGCCCTTGGCGCCAGCGCGGCACAAGCGCTGGCGTGGTGAAATCCTTGGCGTTCCCTTTGGCGTTCCCTCATGAAAGTTGTCGTCCCTAGAGAACGTCGGGCCCACGAGCGGCGGGTTGCGGCGACTCCGGACACCGTCAAGCGGATGGTCGGCATGGGCTGGTCCGTCGCGGTCGAGCGCGGTGCCGGCGAAAGTGCGGCCTTGCCGGACGCGCAATACCAGCAAGCGGGAGCGACGCTGCTGGATCGCCTGCCCGGCAACCTCGGGGAGGCCGACGTCCTCGTCAAAGTGCAGCGGCCGATGACAGCCGCCGAGGGCAACGACGAACTTCTAGGCGTGAAACGCGGCGCAATGGTGGTTGGGCTCTTGGCCCCGGGCAACGCGCCGCAATCGCTTTCCGACTACGCGGCAAAGGGCGTTACGGCGATCGCGCTCGAGCTGTTGCCGAGGATCACACGCGCGCAGAACATGGATGCGCTTTCCTCGCAGTCGAATCTCGCCGGCTATCGCGCGGTGATCGATGCCGCCGCGGAGTTGCAGCGCGCGCTCCCGATGATGATGACGGCCGCCGGCACGATCGCCCCGGCCAAAGTGATGGTTCTCGGCGCCGGCGTTGCCGGCCTGCAAGCGATTGCGACGGCGCGCCGCCTCGGGGCCGTCGTCCTCGCCACGGACGTCCGGCCGGCCGCCAAGGAGCAGGTCGAATCCCTCGGCGCCAAGTTCGTCATGGTCGAAAGCGAGGAGACGAAGACCGCCGAAACGGCGGGTGGCTACGCCCGGGAAATGAGCGAGGATTACCGCCGGCGCCAGGAGGCGCTCGTCCGCGAGACGCTGGCCAAACAGGATATCGCGATCACGACGGCCCTGATTCCCGGTCGCCGTGCCCCGATCCTGATTACCGCGGACATGGTGAAGTCGATGCGGCCAGGCTCGGTCATCGTCGACCTCGCGGCCGAGCAGGGCGGCAACTGCGAACTGACCCGGCCTGGCGACGTGGCCGAAGTCGATGGGGTGCGGATCATCGGGCACCTGAACGTGCCGAGCCGCGTGCCGACCGACGCCTCCATGCTCTACGCGCGCAACGTGCTCAACTTCCTCACGCCGTTGGTCGACAAGGACAGTCGCGTCCTCAAGGTCGATTGGAACGACGAAATCTTGAAGGCCACGGTCCTGACCCGCGACGGCGCCGTCGTTCATCCCCAATTCCAAGGAAAGAGCTAGGAACCATGGTGGACGTGGCGGCCATCGATCCTTTCGTCTTCCGGCTGGCGATCTTCGTGCTGGCGATTTTCGTCGGCTATTACGTCGTGTGGAGCGTGACCCCGGCCCTGCACACGCCGCTGATGTCGGTGACCAACGCCATCTCGAGCGTGATCATCGTTGGTGCGCTGATCGCGGCGGGCCCCGAGGACATGAACCTCTCGAAGATTTTCGGCTTCTTCGCGATCGTCCTGGCCGCCGTCAATATCTTTGGTGGTTTCGTCGTCACGCAGCGAATGCTGCAGATGTTCCGGAAAAAGCGGTAAACGCCGTGTCGGCAAACCTCTCGGCCATCGCCTATCTCGTCTCCGGAATCTGCTTCATCCTGTCGCTTCGGGGGTTGTCTTCGCCGACATCGTCGCGGCGCGGCAATCTGCTCGGCATTGCCGGGATGGTCATTGCCGTCGTGACGACGCTGCTCAATCCCGGCGTCCTCGGCTATGACCTGATCCTGCTCGGCCTAGCGGTCGGCGGCGCGATCGGAACGATCATTGCGTTGCGCATCAAGATGGCGGCAATGCCGCAGTTGGTTGCGGCCTTCCACAGCCTCGTGGGCCTGGCCGCGGTCCTGGTCGCCGCAGCGGCGCTCTACGCGCCAGAGGCCTACGGCATCGGCAGCGCCGGCCAAATCAAGACGGCGAGCCTCATCGAGATGACCTTGGGGCTGGCCATTGGCGCCGTGACGTTCTCTGGTTCGCTCGTCGCCTTTGCCAAGCTTCAGGAACTCGTCAGCGGCAACCCGGTGGTGTTTCCCGGGCAGCACCTGCTCAACCTGTTTCTCGGCCTCGTCACCATCGGCGTCGGCATCTACTTCGTGATGACGCAGTCGCTGCCGGCGTTCTGGGTTCTGGCAGCACTCGCATTCTTGATCGGCTTCCTGCTGATCATTCCGATCGGCGGGGCGGACATGCCGGTCGTAATCTCGATGCTCAACTCGTACTCGGGATGGGCCGCCGCCGGCATCGGTTTCACCCTCGAGAACACCGCGCTCATCATTACCGGGGCCCTGGTCGGCTCTTCGGGCGCAATCCTCAGCTACATCATGTGTCACGCGATGAACCGCTCGTTCTTCAGCGTGATCCTCGGCGGTTTCGGCGGCGACGCTTCGGCCGCGGCGACCAAGCGTGGCGACCGGATGGCCAAGTCGGGGAGCGCCGACGACGCGGCGTTCATCATGAAGAACGCGGGTTCGGTGATCATCGTTCCGGGGTACGGCCTCGCCGTCGCCCAGGCTCAGCATGCGCTGCGCGAAATGGCCGACACGCTGAAGGCCGAGGGCGTCAAGGTCCGCCACGCCATTCACCCCGTGGCCGGACGCATGCCTGGCCACATGAACGTCCTGCTGGCCGAGGCCAACATCCCCTACGAGGACGTCCTCGAACTCGAAGAAATCAATTCGGATTTTCCCAACACCGACGTGGCGTTCGTCATCGGGGCCAACGACGTCACCAACCCGGCGGCCAAGACCGATCCGCAGAGCCCGATTTATGGAATGCCGATCCTCGATGTCGAAAAGGCCAAAACGGTGCTGTTCGTGAAGCGCTCGCTCGCACCGGGTTATGCCGGCATCGACAACGCCGTGTTCTACCGCGACAACACGATGATGTTGTTTGCCGATGCCAAGAAGATGGTCGAGGACATCGTCAAGGCGCTCTAGCTAGGGCGTCCGACTCGGCAACAATAAAGGCCGCAAGCGCGGCCTTTTTCTTTGCGCGGCGGGATCCGCTCAGAGTTCGCGCTGGGCGCGCTTGCGCGCCAACTTGCGGGCTCGGCGGATCGCTTCGGCGCGCTCGCGCGCCTTGCGTTCGGACGGCTTCTCGTAGTGATTGCGCAGCTTCATCTCACGGAAGATCCCCTCGCGCTGCATCTTCTTCTTCAGGGCGCGTAGGGCCTGGTCGACATTGTTGTCTCTCACGTGGACTTGCAAACGCATCTCCTCCTAGGTGTGGGCCTATGGCCGCCGAGGCGGGGTCTCTAACACAGGGCAGTTGGATTGTGAAGGCACTTGGGGAGGTTGGTGTGCCGGGCACAATGGCTTGTGGGCAACCATGATTGGCCACCTAGCGGGTCGGCCCCGTCAGACGATCGGTGGGGGAGGCCCGCGCGAAGGCGTTTCGCAGCCCCGTAGAGACTCGCTCATCCGCATCGAGGATCGGTCGATGAGGCCTCGGTCGGTGCCACACGACCGATCACCTCGATGGATAGCGCCGGGAGTCTGTCGTGGGCGCGTCGGGCGAAGCCGACCCGGACCGCGATCGATCGCGGTGTGTGACGATCGCCACGGGAGCGATTGCCCGATCGCCCTTTACCGGGCGCCGCCGCGTCAACATATTAGGGCATGGCCATCCTCAAGATCGCCCGCATGGGCCATCCCGTTCTCCAGGGGGTGGCGGATGTCGTCGAAGACCCGACGGCGCCGGAAATCCGCAACCTGGTCGAGCACATGGTCGAAACGATGAACGATGCCAACGGCATCGGTCTCGCCGCGACGCAGGTCTACGTGCCCAAGCGTGTGGTCATTTTCGAGGTGCCGGAGGAACGCGATGCCGAGGCCGTGGGCACGCCACTCACGGTCTTGATCAACCCGACGATCGAACCGTTGGCCGAGGACCTCGCCATGGGATGGGAAGGTTGCCTATCGGTTCCCGGTCTACGGGGACTGGTGCCGCGCTACACCAAGATCCGCTATAGCGGCTGGGGCCTTTCCGGGGAACGGATCGACCGGATCGCCGAGGGCATGCACGCGCGCGTCGTCCAGCACGAATGCGACCATCTCGTGGGTGCGCTCTACCCCGCGCGAATGACCGACCTGTCGAAGCTGGTCTTCGAGACGGAATGGAAATACTGGGTCGCACCCGAGGAGGAAAGCGATGACCTCATCGACTGACCCGAGCGATCTCGATCGCGACAAGGTGCTCGAGGCAATGCTGCGAGAGGTTCCGTTCGATGGCTGGACCTCGACCAGTTTGCGGCGCGCGCTCCCTGCGGCCGGCCTTACGGATTCAGACGGCGCACGTTTGTTTCCGGGGGGCATAGCGGACGTCATCACACACTTTGTCGAAGCAACAGACCGCGCGATGGTGGCCGCGCTGCCGCCGGAGGCGCTCGCGGCCCACCGCGTTCACGAGCGCGTCGGCGTCATCATCCGAAAACGCCTCGAGCTCTGTCAGCCCCATCGCGAAGCCATTCGCCGCGCCGTCGGGACTCAGGTCCGCGGCGCCACCGGCCCACTGCTTCACGGCCTCTATGGGACGGTGGATACGATCTGGCGGATGGTTGGCGACACCGCGACCGATTTTTCCTTCTATACCAAACGGGCGACGCTGGCCGCCGTCTATTCGGCGACTCTGCTCTACTGGCTCGAGGACACCTCCGAAGGCGCGGCCGATACGTGGGCATTCCTCGATCGACGCCTCAAGGACGTCATGACGTTTCACCGGGCCCGCGGCAAGCTTTCGCGCCTGGCCGATCGTCTGCCGCATCCGGTGCGCTTTTTCCGCCACTCGCCGTTTGGACGGTCGCGCTAGGTCTGCCGACGGCGAACGCGCGTAACGTGCCCCATTTTGCGGCCTTCGCGCGCCTCGGTCTTGCCGTAGAGGTGGAGCTTGGCCGTTGGATCGCCCATCAGGTTTGGCCAGCGGTCGATTTCGTGGCCGATCAGATTGATCATCTCGGCATCGCTGTGTCGTTCAGTCGACCCGAGCGGCAGGTCGCAGACGGCGCGAATGTGTTGTTCGAATTGGCTCGTGACGCAGGCATCGATGGTCCAGTGGCCTGAATTGTGCACGCGTGGGGCGATCTCGTTGACCAACACGGTGCCGTCGCCCAGCACGAACATCTCGACGGCGAGGACACCGACATAGTCGAGTGCCGCGGCGATGCGGAGCGCGATGTCGACGGCGGTCGCCGCGGTGGCACCGCCAACCGTGGCCGGCACGACGCTGCGGCGAAGAATGCCGCCCTCGTGCGTGTTCTGAGGGACGTCATAGGTTGCCACCGCCCCATCGCTGGCCCGCGCGAGAATCACGGAGACCTCGGCGACGAACGGCGCCCAACCTTCGAGGATGCAGTCGCCGGCGCCGAGCTCGAGCCACGCGGGCTCGACCTCTTCGGCGCGTTCGATCTGGCGTTGCCCTTTGCCGTCATATCCGAGGCGTCGGGACTTGAGGATCGCCGGGAGTCCGGTCGCCGCGACGGCCGCTGCAATGTCCGTCGCGGAGGAGACCGTGGCATACCGAACCGTCGTCGCTCCCGCCACGCGCACGAACTCCTTTTCGGTGAAGCGATCCTGGGCAACGGCCAAGGCCTTGGCGCCCGGGCGCGTCGGTACCAGGCGTTCCAACAGTGCGGCGGTCTCAGCCGGGACATTCTCGAACTCATAGGTCACGACCGAGACCGATTGCGCGAATGTCTTGAGGGCGATCTCGTCGCCGTATGGCGCGATCGTGCGATTGGCCGTGACCTGGAACGCCGGGGAGTCCGGGTCGGGGCAAAAAATATGCGTGCGGTAGCCGAGCGCGCTTGCCGCCAGAGCGAGCATCCGGCCCAACTGCCCGCCGCCGAGAATACCGATGGTTGATCCGGGCGCGATGGGCACGGAGCGATCAGGTGTGTGTCGGGTCGATGGCCACGGCCGCCGTCTGGCGTTCGCGATAGGCATCGAGGCGGGCGGCCAGCGTTTGGTCCTGTAGCGCCAGCACGGCAATCGCGAGCAAAGCAGCGTTTTTCGCCCCCGCCGCTCCGATTGCGAGCGTCCCGACCGGGACGCCGCCCGGCATCTGGACGATCGAAAGAAGGCTATCCAGCCCTTTGAGCGCCTGGCTCTCGACGGGAACGCCGAAGACCGGCAACGGCGTCATGGAGGCAGTCATGCCTGGCAGGTGTGCGGCACCGCCGGCCCCGGCGATGATCACCCGCAGGCCGCGCTGGCGCGCCGACTTGGCGTATTCGGCCAGACGTTCGGGCGTGCGATGGGCCGAAACGATGCGGGTTTCGTGGGTGACCCCGAACTCCTCCAGGACGTCGGCCGCATACTTGAGGGTCGACCAGTCCGACTGGCTTCCCATGATGATGCCGACGAGCGGTGTGAGCTTGGCCATGCGAGGAGCCGGTCCCCGAAAAAGGGTCGGATTATAGGAGGGGCCCCCGCCGAATCAATCGGCTCCGGCCGCTAAGGACTCCTTTACCTTTGTCGGTCATTGTGGCCTGACGGGCGGGATTGGAGGGGAAGCCCTGCAAGAACCGCCCGTCTATGGTAGTATTAACCATATGGGGAGCTGGGCGATTCTCAGCGGGGCCAGATGAAAATCACGCCAACCGGGCCGGTTGCCGCTCGTTCGGTCACGGCCGTTCGTCGTACCCAATCCGCCACCAAGACAGGTGCCGTTCGCGCGGCTGAGGCCTACGACACGGCCTCGCCGCCGAGAGCGATCGATGACGGCGTCACCATCCTGGGGATACCCGAAGCCGAGGTGACGCCCAAGGTTCGCGACGCCCTCATGGGGCTGATGCGGGAAGTCGAACAGATGCGGCGCGAACTGCAGGCGGCACGGGAACGTCTGGCAAGCCTCGAACGTCTTGCGGACCGCGACCCCCTCGTGCCGATCGCCAACCGGCGGGCCTTCGTTCGAGAACTGTCACGCCAGATGTCGCATGTCGAGCGCTATGGCTCCTTCGCCAGCGTCGTCTACATCGACGTCAACGATTTCAAGGAAATCAACGATTCCTTTGGACATTCCGCCGGCGACGAGGCGTTACGTTACATCGCCTCGATCCTCATCCAGAACGTGCGGGAATCGGACATCGTCGGGCGCCTCGGCGGCGACGAGTTCGGGATCATCCTGGATCAGACCGACAACACCGTCGCTCGCCAGAAGGCCGATACGCTTGCCGACCACATTTTCAACACACCGCTCCTTCACCAAGGGCGTTCGGTCGTCCTCAGGGTGGCGGTCGGGGTTCATACGTTCTCGGGTGCCGAGGATATCGGCCATGCGCTCGCAGCGGCCGACCGCGATATGTACGCGAACAAGAAACTGCTCAAGAACGGCAAGGTCGCCTGAGTTCAGGCGATGATGTCGGGATAGAGCAGGCTCTCGATCTGCCGAATCCGGTCGCGCAGCGCCAACTTTCGTTTCTTCAGCCGCTGGACCTCGACGTGGTTGCTCGGACTGCGCTCCAGGAGGGCGGCGACGGCCGCGTCCAGATCACGGTGCTCGGTCTTCAGTTCGACGAGCTTCTGGCGCAACTCCGTTTGATCCATCGGTCCCCTGGCGTTCCGTTCCGAGCAGAATAGCAGCCTTCCGGTGAGTGAGCGACGCAACGAATCCCGCATGCCGATCGAGGACCTCTGGCATTGGTCGCAGGTCGTCTATGCGCGACCAGGAGTCGCAGAGGCCCTGATCGCTCTGCAAGATCACGACGGCGCGGACGTCAACGTGCTGTTGGCGGCGTTGTGGAGCGGCGCCCGCGGGGCCGAGCGATGGACGGATGAAGACCTCGATCGCATCTTGGCGCTCAGCACGCCATGGCAGGCGCACGTGATCGGGCCGTTGCGTCAGGCCCGCCGCGCGCTGAAATCGATGCCGACCGCCGAGGCCCAGCGGTTGCGAGAGGGCGTCAAGCGCCTGGAACTCGACGCCGAGGCATGCGTTCTAGGCGCCCTCGCCGCATTCCTCTTCGACCGGCCTGGTTCCGGCGCCCACCACGGCGCGGCCAATGTTGAGCGCTATTTGGATCGCTGCAGCGACCGAACCCCGGCGGTGGCGGCCCGCCTCGCGGATCTTATCGGGGCAATCGGGCGCGCGACCTAGAATCTCTCCGGAACACCGGCCAACCCCTTGGGGCCATTATCGTTCGCAGGGCGCGCTCGTGCGGCGATGAATCTTCGTCCCCGTGTCTCGTCGATCGGGCTAACATGACGGCGTCGAACTCACGATGGAGGTTCTGGATGGCATCCGGTGACAGCCTGACGAACGAGGTCGAACGCCTTAGGGCCCGTCACAACGCTCTCGACGCGGCCCTGACGACCGAACAGACCCGACCACACCCCGACGAGGTGCAGGTCCACGCCCTCAAGAAGCAAAAACTGAAGATCAAAGACGAGCTAGCCCGCCTAGACCGAGGCTAGCGGACGGACATCGCACCGCCGGTCCGCGCGCCGTCGCGCGACCGGTTGCGCGTTCGACGCGGTCCGTGGTTGTTTGCGCCGGAGACCGATTGCGCGGTCCGACCGGAGGAGCAGAGCCATGAGCCGCTACGCGGAGACCTACGCCGATTGGCAAAGGGCCCCCGAGAACTACTGGGCGCGCGCGGCTGAAGCCGTCCACTGGTACAAGCGTTGGGATCGCGTCTTCGATTCGTCGCGACCGCCGTTCCACCGTTGGTTTCCGGGCGGCAGCGTCAACAGCTGTTACAACGCCCTCGACCGTCATGTCGAAGGCGGTCGAGCGGAACAGTTGGCGCTGATCTACGACTCGCCCCTGACGGGCAAGGTCGAGCGTTTCACCTATCGTGAACTTCGCGACCTCACGGCGCGGTTTGCCGGCGTGTTGCGGCGTTACGGCCTGGCGAAGGGGGATCGCGCCATCATCTACATGCCGGCGGTGCCACAGGCCATCGTCGCAATGCTGGCCTGCGCCCGCCTCGGTGTCATTCATTCCGTGGTGTTCGGCGGCTTTGCCGCCCGCGAGCTGGCGACGCGGATCGACGATTGCGCGCCGCGGCTGCTGATCACCGCCTCCTGCGGTGTCGAACCGACCCGGGTGATCCCGTACATGCCGCTGGTCGACGAGGCGATCGCGCTTGCCCGCACCAAGCCGGAGCGGGTGATCGTCCTGCAACGCGAACGCCTGCGAGCCACGCTCAACGCGAGCCGCGACGTCGATTGGGACGAGGCGATGGCATCGGCTCAGCCCGCCGACTGCGTGCCCGTCGCCAGCACCGATCCGCTCTACATCCTCTACACGTCGGGCTCGACCGGGAAACCCAAGGGCGTCGTGCGCGACAACGGGGGGCACTTGGTCGCGCTCACCTGGAGCATGCATGGCGTCTACGGAGTCGAGCCCGGCGAGGTGTTCTGGGCGGCCTCCGATATCGGTTGGGTGGTCGGTCATTCCTACATCGTGTACGGACCGCTGTTTCACGGCTGCACCGCGATCCTCTACGAGGGAAAACCCGTCGGCACACCGGACGCCGGGGCCTTCTGGCGCGTCATCGCCGATCACGGGGTTGCCGCGTTGTTCACCGCGCCCACGTCGTTTCGCGCCATTCGCCGCGAAGATCCGACCGGCGCACTCCTCGCGAAATACGATCTGCGCCGCTTCCGGACGCTGTTCCTGGCCGGTGAACGCGCCGATCCGGAAACCGTGCGTTGGGCCGAGCAGAAGCTGCGGCGCCCGGTCATTGATCACTGGTGGCAGACGGAAACCGGCTGGGCCATGGCGGCCAACTGCGCGGGCCTCGGGCTTCTGCCGGTCAAGCACGGGTCCCCGACCAAGCCGGTGCCAGGCTACGACATTCGAATCCTGGATGACCGCGGCCAGGAACTCCCGCCCGGGCGCGAGGGCGCGATCTGTGTGAAGCTGCCGCTGCCGCCGTCCTCGCTGCCCACGCTGTGGAACAACGACGATGGGTTCGTCGCGGCCTACCTCAAGGACTTTCCCGGGTTCTACAAGACCGGGGACGCGGGCTTCATCGACGCAGACGGCTATCTCTACGTGCTGGCGCGGACCGACGATGTGATCAATGTCGCAGGCCATCGCCTGTCGACGGGCGCCATCGAGGAGGTCCTGGCCGGTCACCCCGACGTGGCGGAGTGCGCGGTGGTCGGCGTCAAGGATGCGCTCAAGGGCCAAGTGCCGGTGGGCTTCGTGGTGCTCAACGCCAGGGCCCGACGCGAGGAGCAGGACCTTGTCCCCGAACTGGTGCAGCGCGTCCGCGATCAGATCGGGCCGGTGGCCTCGTTCAAGTCCGCGATGGTCGTCCGCCAGCTGCCGAAGACCCGATCGGGGAAAATCCTCCGCGGGACGATGCGCCGCATCGCCGACTCCGAACCCTGGCAGATGCCGGCCACGATCGAGGACGCGAGCGTTCTCGAAGGGATCACGGCAGCGCTCAAGTCAGCCGGCTACGCGCGCTGAACGCTATTCGGTCGGCTTGGGTGCCGGCGTTCCGAACACGCGTTCGATCTCGGACAGCGGCGCGGTCGTGGGCGCTGGTGCCGGGGCCGGTGCGAGGATCGTGGCTGTTGCGGGCTTGGCGGGGGTCGGCTCTGGCTCCGCTGCGGCCGGAGTGACGGCGTCGCTCGCCGGCTGTTCGCCTTTGGTCTTCTCGCGCTGGGCACGCGCGGCGGCGCGGCGTTCGCGGTCCTCCTTGCGGCGCAAGCGGCGATCGGCGGTCTGGATCGCCTCGTCGAGGTCGACCTGCGAGCAGATGCCGAGGCTCACCGGATCCTGCGGCTTCAAGTTCTGAATGTTCCAGTGCGACCGTTCGCGCACGGAGACCACCGTCGGCTTGGTCGTGCCGACGAGGTGACAGATCTGGGCGTCGGTCAGTTCCGGGTGATACTTGATCAACCAGGCGATGGCATCCGGGCGATTCTGGCGTTTGGCGACAGGGGTGTAGCGTGGGCCCGGAGGACGGGTCTTGAGTTCAATCTCGGGCTCGACCATCGACAACCGGGCAGCCGGGTCCTTCTCGCAGCGTTCGAGTTCGTCACGGGTCAATTCGCCGGCCGTGATCGGGTCGCGGCCGATGATTCCCGGCGCCACTTCGCCGTCGGCGATGCCTTGAATCTCCAGCGGGTGCAACCCGCAGAATTCCGCGATCTGGTCGAAGGTGAGTGCCGTCTCCTCGACCAGCCACATGGCGGTTGCCTTTGGCATCAAGGGCTTAGCCATTGATCTTCCTCCTGCTGCGGCGCCCCACGGCGCCGGCGACCACGTCAACCCAAGTTTTCAGGATGCGGAGCCGTCCCCTTATATAGGGCGGGTCGCGGTGGTGGCAACCGGAACCGGCGGGGCCCTCAGACGAGGGTCAGGACCACTTTGCCGACGTGGTGGCCGCCCTCGAGCCGCCGATGGGCGTCGCTCGCGCGCTCCAAGGGCAGGACCGTGTCGATCACCGGGGCCATGCGCCCGGCCGCGAGCTTGGGCCACACCTGGTTCTCGAGCGCCTGGGCAATCCTGGTCTTCTGAGCGATCGACTGGCCACGCAGCGACGAGCCGGTGACCGATAGCCGGTTCATCATGATCTGGCTGGCGTTGATTTCGATCTCGCGCGTCCCGCTCATGAGCCCGAGCAGCACGAGCCGGCCATCGGGAGCGAGGCACGATAGATTTCGTGGCACGTAGTTGCCGGCCACCATATCGAGAATGACGTCGACGCCGCGTCCCTTGGTCTGCTCGCGCACGATTCGCACGAAGTCCTCGAGTCGATAGTTGATCGAACGCGTTACGCCGAGGCGATCACAGGCCGCGCATTTCTCGGCCGACCCGGCCGTGACGAACACCGCCCTGGCGCCGAACTCGTGCGCCATGGCGATGGCGGTCGTGCCGATGCCGCTGGCGCCGCCGTGGATCAAGATGGTTTCGCCGGTCGCGAAACGACCGTGATCGAACATGTTGGTCCAGACGGTAAACAGGGTCTCAGGGATGGCCGCGGCGCGCACCATGTCGTAGCCGCCGGGGAGCGGCAATACCTGGGGTGCAGGGACGGCGCAGTATTCGGCATAACCGCCGCCGATCACGAGGGCGCACACGCGGTCGCCCACGCGGTGGTCGGCAACGTCGGGACCCAATGCCGCGATCGTGCCGGCAATTTCGACTCCCGGGATGTCGGTTACGCCGTAGGGTGGCGTGTACGCGCCGGTGCGCTGAATGATGTCGACGCGGTTGACCCCGGTGGCCTCGACCCGAATCAGCACTTCCCCCGATTTCGGGGCTGGCACCAGGCGGTTCGTGAGACGCAAAGCCTCGGGCCCTCCGATCCCAGCCAGCTCGATCGCACGCATCGTGGTGGGGACCGCCATCACCTACTCCTTTGCCACTTCGAGCATCACCTTACCGACGTGGGCATTGCTTTCCAGTCGGGCGTGGGCCTTGGCGGCTTCGGCGAGCGGATACACCGTGTCGATCACCGCGCGAATTCGGCCGGACTCGATGAGCGGCCAGATGGTCCGGCGCAGCGAGGCCGCGATCGCGCCTTTGGCGGCCACCGACTGGGGGCGCAGGGCCGAACCGGTGATCGACAGGCGCTTCATCAGCACGCGGGCAAAGCTCACCTCGGCCTTGTGACCGCGGAGGAACGCGATGATCGACAACCGCCCATCCATGGCGAGAACCTCCAGGTTCTTCGCGATGTAGTCGCCGGCGACCATGTCGAGCACGACGTCGACGCCGCGCCCCTGGGTCAATTCCTTGATCACGGTGACGAAATCGGCATCGCGATAGTTGATCGCCTTCGCAGCGCCGAGCGATTCACACGCCCGGCACTTGTCGGCCGATCCCGCCGTCGCATACACGGTGGCACCGGTCGCTTTGGCCATCTGGATCGCGGCCACCCCGATGCCGCTCGCGCCGCCGTGGACCAGGAGCGACTCGCCAGCCTTGAGATGGGCGCGGTCGTACACGTTGGTCCACACCGTGAAGACGGTTTCCGGCAACGAGGCCGCCTCGATCGCCGACAGCCCCTTGGGAACGGGTAGCGCCTGCGGCGCCGGGACCGCGCAATACTCGGCGTAGCCACCGCCGGCGACGAGCGCACAGACCCGATCGCCGACCTGCCACGGGCCTGCACCACGGACCGCTACGACCTCGCCCGCCACGTCGAGGCCCGGGATATCGGTGACGCCCGCTGGCGGCGGGTAGGATCCGGCGCGTTGCATGGCATCGGGGCGATTGACTCCCGCGGCCAGCACGCGCACGAGAATCTCTCCGTCCTTGATCGTCGGAACCGGACGCCGTGCAGCGATCAACACCTCGGGTCCCCCGGGCTTGGTGATCTCGACGGCGGTCATCGTTTCGGAAAGGGCCATGACGGCTCCTGCGGTTGAGGCGGCCCGCACGTCTAGTATGATCCGCGCGCGAGACGCAAGCCTTCCCGGGACCTGCCATGCCGCTCGATGCCGACGACCTCGATCCCCCAAAGAAGAAGAAACTCGATTGGCCCGATTTCGAACGCCTCTCGGTCGGCGAACTGCACGAGTTCATTGCCGATCTCGAGGCCACCATCGTTCGCATCCGCGGCGTCATTGCGCGCAAGCAGTCGGCCAAGTCGAGCGCCGACTCGGTCTTCAAACGCTGACATGACCCAGGGCCGTGACGAGCGACGCGAGAACTACCGGCATCGGCTGGCCATCCCCACGCGTTGGATGGACAACGATGTCTATCGCCACGTCAACAACGTGGTCTACTACTCGTATTTCGACACGGTGGTGAACGAATACCTGATGAAGGCCGGCGTGCTCGACTACGACGAGGGCGAGGTTATCGGCTTCGTCGTCGAGACGACGTGCCAGTACCACCGCCCGCTGCGGTTCCCCGATGTCGTCGATGCCATGCTGCGCGTCGCGCACCTCGGCAATTCGAGCGTCCGCTACGAGATCGCGTTGTTTCGCCAAGGCGACGACGAGCCCGCGGCGACGGGCCACTTCGTCCACGTCTATGTTCGCCGCCCCGAACTGCGACCGACGCCGTTGCCGGCGGGGCTGCGCACCGCGCTCGAGCGGATCACCGCCCGCTAGAGACGCGCTTCGCTGCGGAACCGGCGCACCGCCTCGACCATGGTCACGACCTCGGTGCGCCCGCCGCGAACGCGAACGGCGAGACTTTCGGCGGCCATTTCCCGCTCGCCCACGGTGACGAAGCACGGAATTCCCAACTCGTGCGATTCGACGACGCGACGGGACAGCGTTTCGGGGCGATCGTCCACGACAACGCGCAGGTCGGCCGCGCCCAACGCATCGGCGATGCGTTGGGCGTAACCCCGGTGCTCGGCTCCGACCGGAGCCACGGTGATTTGGTCGGGGGCCAGCCAGAACGGCAGTTGTCCCCCGGTGTGCTCGAGCAAGATGGCGATGAAACGTTCCAGGCTTCCGAACACCGCGTGATGGATCAACACGGGGAGGACGTGCTCGTTGCGCGCATCGACGTAGTGCGCGTCCAGACGTTCGGGCAGAACGGTGTCGACTTGGACGGTCCCGCATTGCCAGCGTCGGCCGCGCGAATCTCCTAAGCTGAACTCGAGCTTCGGGCCGTAGAACGCCCCTTCACCCGGTTGCAGCTCGGGACGGAGCCCGGCGATGCGGGCCGCGTCCGCGAGGGTTCCTTCGGCCCAATCCCAGTCATCGTCGCGTCCCGCCCGCGATGCGGGCCGGGTGGAGAGCCTGACCTCGAACCGGTCGAACCCGAAGTCGGCGTAGACCGACTTGAGCAAGGCGCTGAACCTCACGATTTCGTCGATGACCTGACGGCGTTCGCAGAACACGTGGGCATCGTCCTGGGTGAACGCCCGAGTCCGCATGAGTCCCTGAAGCGCGCCTGATGGTTCGTGGCGGTGACAGGCGCCGAATTCGCAGATCCGAAACGGCAGATCGCGATGGGAGCGAACCCGTTTGTTGAAAATCTGGATGTGGCCCGGGCAACTCATCGGTTTTAGGGCCAGGGTCTGGGCGCCGTCCGCGAAGGCGAACATGTTGGGTCCGAACATCGGCCAATGTCCGCTCTGGTCCCACAACGAACGGGACAACAGTTGCGGGGAACGGACTTCGCGATAGCCGAGCCCTCGCATGCGTTTGCGAATGTAGTCCTCGAGCACGCGGTAGAGCGCCATGCCGCGTGGGTGCCAGAACACGACGCCTGGACCATCGTCCTGCTGATGAAATAGGTCGAGGCGATTGCCGATACTGCGATGATCGTGGTCGTCCATGGGATGCTCCTGTGGTCGGTGGCGCCGATGGACGCGGCCCAAAAGCAAAAGGCCCCGTCCGTTTCCGGCGGGGCCTTCGGTCTTGGGTTGTGGACGGTTCTCAGCGCACAAGCCACCCGATCGGCCCGCCGAAGCGGGTCGTCGTCGTGGTCAGCGGAGTCCGGCCGACGTGTTTCATGGCGGCGCGTTTTAAGGGATCGTCACGCTGGCGTCAATGCTCACGCCACCTTGGCGGCGCCTGTCGCAGGCCACGGCCCGACGTAGCGCGAGTCCGGCCGGATCAGGCGTCCCGTCGCCTTCTGCTCGGCGACGTGGGCACACCAGCCCAGCACCCGACCGAACGCGAAGGCGGGCGTGAACAGCGCCCGATCGAGCCCCACGGCCTCGAGTAGCAGCGCGGTGTAGAACTCGACATTCGTATCCAAGCGCCGCTCCGGCTGACGACGTTCGAGTGCCGCCAAGGCGGCGCGCTCAATGGCCGTTGCGAGCGCCAACCGGCCGGTTCCCGGTGCCAAGTGCGCCAGCGCCGCCTTCAACACATCGGCGCGTGGATCACGGGTGCGATAGATGCGATGGCCGAAGCCCATCAGGCGATTCCCGCGATCGAGTTCCGCCGCGATCCAGCGCGGCGCAGACTCCGCGCTGCCGACGGCATCGAGCATGTCGAGCACGGGTCCCGGAGCCCCACCATGGAGCGGGCCTTTGAGCGCCCCCAGGGCCGCGACGACACTCGACGCGAGGCCCGACCCGGTCGAGGCAACAACGCGGGCGGTGAAGGTCGAGGCGTTCATGCCGTGGTCGGCCACGGTCACGAGGTAGGTTTCGAGCGCGCGCACCGCCGCCGGATCTGGTTCACCGCCCAGCAGCATGGAGAGAAAATCGGCGACGCTGGCCCTGCCCGAGGTCGGAGCGATCGGCGTTAACCCCGAGGCGTGGCGTGCGAGCCCGGCGATCAGGACCGGCATGGCGGCGATGAGGGCGATGGCCGCGTCAGGCCCGTCCGCGTCGGGAATGCTCGCCAGGCCCACGCGGAGGCCCTCGGTCACCGAAAGACCCTCCGCGGCAACCAATATTGCTGGAAGACGCTCGAAGGTAACCCGCCGCGCCTCGGCAAGGCGCTTGCGTAACTCGTGTTCGCCGATGGCACCGGCCGCGCCGAGGATTGCGGCCATACCTTCGTAGGTCGCGGTGGGGGCGAGGGCATCGATGCGGTGTCCACGAACGATCAACTCGCCCTTGATCCCGTCGACGTGGCTCAGCGTGGTCTCGGCGACCACGATTCCTTCCAGACCCGATCCGCCCATGGCGTCCTCCTTGTGCCGTGCTCCGGATCAGATATGATGTTGATAAACATTGATCAATATTGATTCAATCAATCAATACATGTCTGAAATCCAGGGAATCTCCTACCTCTCCGCCCGGGAAGCGGCGACCGAACTCAACATCAGTCGTGCGTCGCTCTACGCCTACGTCAGTCGGGGGTTGATCCGTTCGGCGCCAGCCGCCCAAGGCCGGCAACGCCTATACGCGGCGGAGGACGTTCGGGCCTTGCGTCGACGCAAGAACCCCGACGACGCGGAGGCCAACCCTGGCCATGCCCTCGATTTTGGCCTGCCAGTACTGACCTCCGCGGTCACGCTGATCGAGGGGGGTCGCCTTTACTACCGGGGTCGCGATGCCATTGCCCTTGCGGCGGCCGCCTCGCTCGAGACCGTCGCGGGGCTCCTGTGGCGCAGCCAGACGGACGTCTTCGCCGCCAACGTGGAGGCGCCGCCCGCACCACGACTGGAGGGTGCCGACCCGATTTGCCGTTGCATCGCGGCGCTCGCCTGGGCACAGCAGCACGACGCGCGCGCCCACAATCGCAAGGCCACCGCCGTGGCGCAGACCGGGGCCGCGATCGTCCGTCAAATGGCCGCCGCGTTCGCCGGTCAATCGCCATCGCGCCGTCCGATCCATGAGGTGCTGGCCTATGGGTTTGGCGCGCCGACCGCGGTCGATGCCGTCCGTATCGCGCTGGTCCTGCTCGCCGATCACGAGTTGAACGCGTCGACCTTCACCGCACGGTGCGCGGCGTCCACCGCGGCAACCCCCTATGCCGCCGTGCTTGCGGGACTCGCCGCACTCCAGGGGCCCCGCCACGGCATGCAGCACCGGCAGGTTGAAGCGTTCTTCCGCGACGTGGCCGATCGCCCGGCGTTGGCCGGCGCCTTGGCCGATCGTTTGACGCGGGGCGATCCGTTTCCCGGCTTCGGTCATCCGCTCTATTCCGCTGGCGATCCGCGGGCGGTGGCGCTCCTCGCGGCCCTGGCGGGGCGTCCGTTTCATCGTGACGCGACCGCCATCGCCAAGCAGGTGTTCGACCTGACCGGCGAGCACCCGAACGTCGACTTTGCCCTGGGCGCGCTGGCGCGCGCCTATAGCCTTCCCTCGCACGCACCCTTCGCCATCTTCGCGACGGCGCGCGCCGTCGGCTGGATCGCGCACGTGATTGAGCAATACGACGAGGGCACGCTCATCCGACCGCGTGCCCGCTATGTCGGCGAAGCGCCGCAGGCGCCGCATCCGGGCGTCGGCTAATCCCAAAAAAACTCCCGCGCCGCCGGGGTGGACGACGCGGGAGCTGTGCCGTTTCCGGGGTCAGGCCGACCGGACGGAGATCTTCTTCGGCATCTTCTCGGGCTCGATCACCTTGGGCAGCGTCAGCGTAAGCACGCCGTTCGCATAGATGGCTTCGGCCCGATCGGCATCGACGTTGGGCGGCAGGGTGAAAGCCCGCTCGAAACGCCCATAGCTCCGCTCGGACCAGCGATACTCGCCCTCGGCCTTTTCGGCCTCCGCCTTCTTCTCGCCTTTGATGGTGAGCACGTTCTCGACGACCTCGACCGCAAAGTCCTTCTCGGTCAGTCCGGGCATCTCGGCCGTGACGACGAACGCGGCCGCGGTCTCGGACACGTCGACCTTGGGGGCTGCCAGTGCGGCGGGACCGGCGGTGGTCGAGGTCGGCCAGCCGCGGAAGAAATTGTCGAACAACGCATCCACCTCGCGCTGGAAGGAGTCGATCGGGTGGCTCAGGTCGGCGCGGCGGGGCCGCGGGCTCAGTTCACGTCCAAACATGGTGTGCTCCAGAAGTTGCAGTTCGAGATAGCTCCGCCGTGGCGCGTCGCGCACAGCGGCGATCTCTGTTGACGTTCAGGCGGCCTGGCGAGTGGCCGGCTCGACTCGTTGAATGGCGATCTTCCGTGGCCGTTGCGCCTCGGGAATCTCGCGCTTCAAATCGACGACGAGAAGACCGTTCTCGAGCTTGGCGTCGACCACCTTGATCGTGTCCGCGAGCTCGAAGCGCCGCTCGAACGCGCGCCGCGCGATCCCGCGATGCAGGTAACTCGCCGCCGCCTTCTCGTCTCGCGCTTTGCCACGGACATACAGCACGTGCTCTTGCTCGGTCACGTCGACGTCCTCCGGCGCGAAACCGGCGATCGCCATGGTGATGCGATAGTCGTCCTCGCCGATCTTCTCGATGTTGTAGGGCGGGTAGGTCGGGGCCGATTCATCGGCACTCAGGCTGTCGAGCAGACGATCGACATGGTCGAAACCGACCGAAGAGCGGAGCAGGGGGCTCAGGAATGCACGCATGGTCACATCCTCCTTGAAGCAATGTGTCACAAGGTTCGTCCGCCCAAAGGGGCCGGACGTCGTCACGCCGGGCCCTCAGGGCACCCGGCGTGCTGGATGTAGGTAGGGGTTCGCGACCGTCAAGTCCGCCCCACAAACAAGAACGCCGCCCCCGGGGGCGGCGTTCGGATCTGCGCGCTGAACGGTCGCGTTACTTGGTGAAGCCGGCGAACCGCTTGTTGAAGCGCGCCAACTGGCCGCCGGAATCGATCAGTTTCTGCTGGCCGCCGGTCCACGCCGGGTGCGACTTGGCATCGATGTCGAGCGTCATTGTGTCGCCTGCCTTGCCCCACGTCGATCGCGTCTTGAACGTCGTTCCGTCGGTCATGACGACGTTGATCTCGTGGTAGTCGGGATGGATTTCTTTCTTCATCGCGGACCCCTTGTCAGGGGGCGGCTTATAACAGACCCGCCAACCGAGGCGCAAGGCGACGGAGACACCCTCCGCGTAATAGAGAGTTGAGCCACAGAGGCGGCCACCTCTATGCCCCGTGTTGCAACCACCAATCCGGCGAGGGGAGGTGATGCTCAGTGCGGAAGGTCCGAGAAACGATAGAATCGTTTTAGTTCCTCGGACCATGAGCGAAGGCAGCACGGATGAATTGAAACAGGCCGTCGTCCGGGCCAGCGGAGGCCGTCGGGGCGGCTCTTTTGGAGGAGGTCAAACATGCCAGAAGATAAATGGGATGAACGTTTCCTTGCCGTCGCCAAGCTGGCGGCTACTTGGTCAAAAGATCCTGACGCCAAAGTCGGGGCAGTTGTCGTAGACGCACAAGGGCAGATTGCTGGTGTCGGCTATAACGGATTTCCAAGACTGGTTGAAGATTCTGTCGAGCGGTTGGGAGACAAAGAGACAAAACTCGAAATGGTAGTTCATGCCGAGGAAAACGCACTCCTAGGAGCGGGAGTGAGGGCGAGGGACGGCGCTCTATTCGTATTTGGTAAACCTGTCTGCGCTCGATGTGCTGGCTCAATCATTCAAGCACGTATTAAGCGCGTTGTGGCTCAAGAGCCAAAAGATGGCACCGAATCAAAATGGGATAAGAGCGGCAAAATTGGACGCAAAATGATGGAAGAAGCCATGGTCGAGTTTACGCCGTCAAAATAGGACACTACCCGCAAGGCGGGCCGGTTGTGGCCGCCGGGGCCTCCCCCTATGCTCGCCTCCCGCGGGAGAGGCCATGGACGACACCACGTTCGAGCGGCTCGCCGGCGAGGTCCTGCAGAACCTGGCTGAGCGTATCGAAGATGCTGCCGACGATCTCGACGTCGAACTGTTGGGGGGCGTGCTTACCGTGAAAGCGGCCAGCGGCACGTTCGTCGTCAACAAGCACGCCCCGCTCAAGCAGCTCTGGTTGTCCTCGCCGGTCAGCGGCGCGTCGCACTACGGCTTGGAACCGGCGACCGGCGCTTGGCGGTCGACGCGCGGTGGCGGCGAACTCTTTGCGACCCTCGGCACCGATTTGTCGCGCTGTGCCGGCCGCCCCATTGCCCTCGACTGACCATGGCCCGAACCCCCACCGTTCTCGAAGACCGTGCCAAGAGCCGCGACCTCGCCGCGCTGAAGCCGATCGTTCGCTTCGCCGTCCCCTACTGGAAGGTGATCGTCGGGGCAATGATCGCGCTGATCGCGGCCTCGGCGGCGACCCTCGGAATCGGCCGCGTGCTGCAACTCGTCGTCGATCGCGGGTTTGGCGAAGGCGCCGATCTCAACAGCTTTTTCCTCTTGCTGCTCGGCGTCATCGCCGTGCTCGCCGTGGCAACGCTGGCGCGCTACTACCAGGTGATGTGGCTCGGCGAGCGGATCGTCGCCGACATCCGACGAGCGGTCTATGACCGCATCATCAGCCTGAGCCCTTCCTATTTCGAAGCGACGCGCACCGGCGAGGTGCTGTCGCGCCTCACGACCGACACCACGCTCATTCAGTCGGTCGTCGGCGCGACGGCGTCGGTCGCGCTGCGCAACGTGCTGCTGTTTGTCGGCGGCCTGATCATGTTGGTGCTGACGAGCCACAAGCTCTCGGGGTTCATCATTCTGCTGGTGCCGCTCGTCGTGCTGCCGATCGTCGCCTTCGGCCGGCGGGTGCGGCGGTTCTCGCGCGACACCCAGGCCAAGGTCGCAGAGGTGAGCGGCATCGCGGGCGAGTCGATCGCGGCGATTCGTACCGTGCAGGCGTTCGTCCATGAGGACGAGGACCGCCGTCTGTTCGGGGCGCGGGTCGAGGAATCGTTTCGCACGGCCGTGCGCCAGATTCGTGCGCGGGGTTGGCTGACCTTCACTGTGATCCTGCTCGTTTTCGGGGCGATCGACGGCATCCTTTGGATCGGGGCGAGCGACGTTGCCGTCGGCACGATGAGCGGTGGTGATCTCGCCGCGTTCGTGTTCTACGCCATCGTCACCGCTGGCGCCGTGGGCTCGCTCTCCGAGGTCTACGGCGACCTGCAGAAAGCCGCTGGGGCCGCCGAACGCCTGAGCGAACTCTTGGCCGCACAACCGGCGATCAAGGCGCCGGCGATGCCGCTCCCCCTGCCCGAGCCGGCGCGCGGCGAGGTGACGCTCACCGACGTGACCTTCCACTACCCGAGCCGGCCCGACGCCGTGGCCCTCGACCACTTCTCGTTGGCCGTGCGCTCCGGTGAGACCGTGGCCTTGGTTGGCCCCTCGGGCGCCGGGAAAAGCACGGTCTTCCAGCTCCTTCTGCGCTTCTACGATCCGGCGTCGGGTCACATCGCGCTCGACGGCGTCGATCTGGTGCGGGCCGACCCGCGCAACATTCGTTCCCGCATCGGCCTCGTGGCGCAGGATCCCGTGATCTTCTCGGGCGATGCCTGGAGCAACATTCGTTATGGCCGCCCGACGGCGACCGACGACGAGGTGCGGGCGGCCGCCGACGCGGCGGCTGCCACCGAGTTCCTCGACCGCTTGCCGGACGGATTTGCCACGCCGCTCGGCGAACGCGGCGTCACGTTGTCCGGCGGTCAACGGCAACGCATCGCGATCGCGCGGGCCATTCTGCGCAATCCCGCCCTGTTGCTGCTCGACGAAGCGACCAGCGCGCTCGACGCGGAGAACGAACGGCTGGTGCAACAGGCGCTCGAACACCTAATGAAAGGCCGCACGACGATCGTCATCGCGCATCGCCTGGCCACCGTGCTGCGCGCCGACCGAATCGTCGTCATGGATCACGGGCGACTGGTCGCGGCCGGCAGTCACGACGAGCTTCTGAAGCAGGGCGGCCTCTATGCGCGGCTCGCCAAATTGCAGTTCCAGACCGGGCTGCGCGAGGTCGCGGCCGGCTGATCAGCGCTCAGTGAGTTTGAACTCGATGCGCCGATTGCGGCGCAGCGCTATCTCGTCGCGACCCGAGTCGATCGGCTGGAACTCCCCGAACCCGGTGGCGGCGACCCGTCGCGGCGACACACCGTTGGCCACGAGGAACTGGACGACGCTGATCGCCCGCGCCGCCGACAGTTCCCAATTCGAGGGGAACTGCGCCGTGCTGATCGGCACCGCGTCGGTATGGCCGTCGACGCGTAGGATCCAATCGATGCCCTGGGGGATTCGCGGGCTGATCTCGCGGATCGCTCCGGCGAGCTTGAGGAGTTGGGTACGTCCTTCCTCGCCCAGTTGCGCCGATCCCGAGGGGAACAGAACCTCGGCCTGGAACACGAAACGGTCGCCGACGATCACGATGTCGCGACGATCGCCGAGCACCTCGCGTAACCGCCCGAAGAATTCCGAGCGGTAGCGCGAGAGTTCTTCGACCCGCTGGGCCAACGCCTGGTTGAGCCGTCGTCCGAGGTCGGCGATCACGACCTGTTGGTCCTTGTCCTTGCCTTCGGCGGCTTGCAGGGCTCCCTGGATGGCCGCCAGTTGTTGCCGCAGCGCCTGAAGCTGTTGATTGAGCGCGGCGACCTGCGCCTGGGCGGCGGCCGAAAGACGCTTCTCGCCGTCGACTTCGGACTGGCGACTGAGATAGAGCGCCTGAAGCTCGGCCAGCCGCGTCTCCCGGGCCTGGAGGTCGCGTTGGGCCAGTGCCGTGCGTTCGCGCTCGCTCGCCAGGCGGGACTCGAGTTCGCGGCTACGATCGCGCAGGGCGCCGGCTTCGCTCGACAGGCGACCGACCTGCCCTTCGAGATCCTCGCGCACCTTGCGCAGCGCCTCGATGTCGCGTTGCAGGCGCTCAGCCTCGGCCAGCTGGATCTTGATCGTCTCCTTGTCGGCGATCGCGGTTTCGGTCAGCTCGTTGATTCGGCCGGCGAGGCGCTCCGTCAGCGCGTTGGCATCGCTCATCTGGAGGACGAGGTCGTCACGCTCGCGCGTGACCGTCTGAAGGGTTGCCGTCAATTGCGCCAGGTTGATCCGCATCTCGGCGTTGGTGCGTCGTTCGAGCGCCAACACCTCGGTGAGTTCGGCGATCTGGCTGTTGAGCGTGCGCAGAGCCTCGTCGCGCGTGGTCAGGGTCTGGGTCAAGAATTGCTGCGACAGCACGAAGGCCAGCAGCACGAACATGATGGCGATGATCAGCGACGACAGCCCGTCGACGAACCCGGGCCAGATCATCTCCTGGCCGCTGCGACCGCGGGTGCGGACGGCCATCGGGTCGGCCTATTCGCGCCGGGTCGGCGTCAAGGCCGCACCGATCGTTCGGGCGAGAAGCTTGAGTTCGCTGCGGAGTTCCTGGACCATCTTGTCCTGTCCGCGCGAGGTCTGCTCGACCATCTGTCCAAGGTGGACGTCGATATTGCGCAGGTGCATCTGACTCGCCTGGTCGATCTTGCCGTCGGCCAGGCGTTGCAGGACCGGCCGCAACTCGAGCTGGCCCTCGACCAGTTTCACCAGGAGATCCTGTTCGGAACGCATCTGGTCGGTGAGGGTCGCGAGTTTCTCGGTGAGCGAACGCATCGTCTGGTAGGTCGTGCCACGCGCTTCTTCGGCCCCGGCCAACGTGCGCTGCAGGTTGTCAAGACTTTCCGCCGTCTGCTCCAAGAGCGCCTGAACGTAGGCCGGGACGGACTGGTCGGCATCGCCCAGCGTCCCGCTGCCCGAAATGCGGGTCACGCTCGACAGCCACTCCTCGAGATCGTTGTAGAAGCGGTTCTGCGCCTGTCCCGCCTGAAGCTCGAGGAAGCCCAACACGAGCGACCCCGAGAGGCCGAAGAGCGAGGCGGAAAACGCCGTTCCCATTCCGGTCAGCGGCGTCGACAGGCCGTCCTTGAGGCGGCTGAACTGCTGCGCGAAATCACCGCCATCGACGCCCAGGTTGTTGATCGTAGAGCCGACCGCGCTGATCGTGCCCATCAGACCGTAGAACGTGCCGAGCAGGCCGAGAAAGATCAGAAGGCCGATGATGTAGCGCGCGATCTCGCGCGACTCGTCCAAGCGCGAGGCGATGCCGTCGAGCATCGAGCGGGTCGCCTGGGCCGAGAGGCTCATGCGTTTGCCACTACGATCGCCCAGCATGGCCGCCATCGGCGCCAACAGTTGTGGCGAATCCGGCATCGTCAACCCGGCCTCGGTCCGCTTGAAGCGCTCGATCCATGAGACCTCGGGGCGGAGCAGCAGCACCTGACGGAAGACGAACACCGCCCCGATGACGAACACACCGAGGATGACCCCGTTGAAGGCGGGGCTCGCCATGAAAGCCTGGCTCAGCGGCACGTACAGCCCGCCAGCGATCAGGATCACCAGGACGAGGAACGCGATCATCCGGGTCAGGAATCGTTGCGGTCCGCTCATGCGCCCCCCGTTCGTTCGCTCATGCGCGTCGTGGTCCACGGTTCACGTTGGGACCCCGAGTGTCACAGCTATTGTGTCAGCAGTATGACGTCGACCCGGTCGTTGGGTCCGTCTTCTGGCGAGCCAAGCGCGCGGACATCGATGCGGGTACTGCGCACGCCCTCTTCGATCATCAACGCTCGCACGGCGAGGGCCCGCGATAGCGACGTCCGACGGGATTCGCTCGGTCGGTCGGCCGGGCCACTCGCATAGGCGACGAGTTGCACCCGATCGTTGGTGTCGAGCAGGCGCGAGACGAGGCCACGAATTTGCTGTTGGCCGTCCGGCGGCAGTTGGGTGTTGCCCGCCGCGAACACGAGGCGGGCCAAGCGGCCACCCTCGCCGGCGACCAGTCGCGGCGGCGATATCGCGGCGGTCTGGGTCGGCGGGGCGGGGACGGGAGCGGGCGCTGCGGCGCGCGGCGGTTCGGGTCGTACGGGGGCGGCCTGCGGTGGGGGTGCGGGCGGCGG
>Ga0194132_10003595_pt1 | contig 27428 bp, 23 predicted proteins | sample TA2KigOf80mmetaG_FD_148612 | JGI IMG/M metagenome (GOLD analysis project Ga0194132, IMG submission 148612) | Freshwater microbial communities from Lake Tanganyika, Tanzania - TA2015054 Kigoma Offshore 80m | ecosystem: Environmental > Aquatic > Freshwater > Lake | place: Tanzania: Lake... | reverse complement strand
TGTTTGAGCTTGTTGAAGAAGCGCTCGACGAGGTTGCGGTAGCGGTAGAGGAAGGCGCTGAACGCGGGCACTCTCTTGCGGTTGGGCATGGGCTTGACGTTGGCCCAGGCACCGCGAGCCGCGAGCGGCGGGCGCAGGGCGTCGCTGTCGTAGGCGCGATCGGCAAGCAGGATTTGATCCTTGCCCAGCCCGTCGAGCATGTCGGTGGCACTCTTGCCGTCATGGGCTTGCCCCTCGCTCAGCTTGAGCGCGATCGGCAGGCCGTCGGCATCGACGAGCGCATGGATCTTGGTCGTCAGCCCGCCCCGCGAGCGCCCCATGCAGCGGGTATCAGCTCCGTCCCCAGCGGCGGCTTGCGGACCCCCTTTTTGACGTTGGCGGCGTGTCGGCGAACCCGGATCGACGAGGCGTCGATCATCTGAAGATCGCCCGCGTAGGCCTTCGACACGGCCTCGAAGAGCCGCTCCCAGACGCCCTGCTTCCGCCAGCGCACGAACCGGTTGTAGCACGTCGTCGCCGGGCCATGGCGCTCCGGGATGTCCGCCCACGGCGAGCCGGTGCGCAGCCGCCGGTAGATGCCGTTGAGCACGCGACGGTCGTCGGCGCGCGGCACCCCGCGCGGCTTGTTCGGCAACAGCGGCTGCATGATCGACCATTCGAAGTCCGTGATCTCGTAGCGACGTAAAGGCATCCTCGGTCCTCCTCCAAGACCTTGGATCACCCTTCGCCAACTTTGTGAATCCCCTTTATGAGTTCATGACCTAGACAGCGACGGCGCGGCCGCCGGCTTGCTCGATGGCCCGCACGACCGAGGAGGCCGCGCCATGGTCCAGGTCGAAGGCCGCGATCGCCGGCAGGGAGACCAAGCGTGCCGTCACGTCAGCTGGCCGCACGGCCAGCACCGCGGCGACGGCGCCCGCGATGGACTCGCGCCGGCCGCCGGTGGCCAGGACGACCACGCTGATGGACGGCACCGCCAGATCGTGCTCGACGACGTTGCGCCCCGCCTCGTCGCCAACCCAGGCGATCGAGGCAAGTTCTTCCGAGCCCGGGCGACCTTCGAGGCCGACGGATCGGGGTTCCGGGTCATCGCGTTCACACCGCGCGAGAAGTTCAACCTTCAGAAGGTGCGCGTGTTCTGAGCCGCTCGAGCCTCGGCCCGAGCTGGGTCAAGGCGACGCCCGCGATCACCACAAGGCCGCCGATCAGTTCGAGCCCGCGCGGCACGGTACCGGTGGCCCAGGCGGTGGCGACCGCGACGACCGGCACCAGGTTGCCGTAGGCGGCGCCGACCGTGACACCCAGGCGCGCGACGCCGCTCAGCCACAGCATCACGGCAACGGCGGTGGACGACACGGCGACCACGAGCATGAGGCCGAGCGATTCGACCCCCGTGTCGATGCGCAGGGGGCTGACACCCAGCGCGCCCAGAACCAGCGCCGCGACGATCAGCATCACGGCGCCCACGCCGTAGGTCATCGCGGTGGCCACGGTCTGCGGCACGTGCCCGAGCCACTCGCCGAAGCGCATCGAGTACCACATCCACGAGACCGAGGCGGCGAACACCAGGAGTTCGCCGCCGCGCAGGTCGTCCCATCCCTCGCCGTGCGCCAGTGCCACGCATAGGCCACCGGCCACGGCCAGCGCCGCCGCGACACCGACGATCGGCGCGATGCGTCGGCCATAGAGGGTGCGCCCCAGCACTGCGGCGCTGATCGGCCCTGTCGTGGCGACGATCGACGCCGAGATCGGCCCTGAATGGGCGATGCCGAGCGTCATGAACAGGTTGAAGCCCGCGACTCCCACGACTCCCAGCAGCACGATCCGCCGCCACGGCAGCGGCGTCGCCAGCGGGCGCGGGCTTCGGCGCATGCTTGCCATGATCGCCAATACCGCCGCGCCCAGCGCGGCGCGACCCGCCGCGTTGCTGTAGGGGTCCCAGGTCTCGAGCAGGTGGGCCAACAGCGGGAAGAACGACCCCCAGATGGCGATCGAACCGATCAGGCACAGATTGGCGCGCATGGCGCCGCGCGCGCCCTCCGGTTCCGCCATGGGGTCAGGCCGCGCGGATCCAGACCGCGCTGTCGTGGAACACCGCGCCGCCGTTGGGCGGGCCGGCGTCGGCGCCGACCAGAATGTTGACCGGCAGCCCCTCCTCGAAATCGGTGGCGGGCCAGATGCCCTCGACGACCACCACGCCGCGCGGCTGACCCGGCTCCAGACGCGCTGGCACGACCACACTGCCGCGCCGGTTGCCCAGGCGCACGCGCGTTCCCTCAGCGAAGCCGAGGGCCGTGGCGTCATCGGGATGGATCGCGGCGCTCGGCCGGCCCTCGCGCTGCCGGCTGGTCGGTGTCTCGCTGAACGTCGAGTTGAGGAACTGCCGCGCCGGCGGGGTGATCAGGCGGAACGGGTGTTCGTCATCCGCCCGCTCGACGGTCGGGTGATAGTCCGGCAGGGCCGGCAGCCCCGCATGGTCGGGGCCGACGCGCGACCAGTCGGGACGGAAGTGGAACCGCCCATCGGGCGTGCCAAACCCGCCGAGGAAATGCGCCGTGGCGAAATCCGGCGCGCAGTCGTACCAGCGCACCTGCTCGAGGACGGCGAGGCCCGGCAAGCCCGAAGCCAGGAGCGTCGCGTCGACGATCGCGCGAACGCTCATGGCGAAACCCGGATGCTTGGCCCCCAGCCGCTGGGCCAGCGCGCACAGCGCGTCGTGGTTCGACCGGCTTTCGGCATAGGGCTCCATCACCTTGGGCCCCCACTGCAGGTGGGTGTGGCCGCCGGACTGGTAGAGGTCGTCGTGCTCCAGGAACATGGTCGCCGGCAGCACGATGTCGGCGAAGCGCGCTGTGTCGGTCATGAACTGCTCGTGGACGCATACGAACAGGTCCTCGCGCGCCAGGCTGCACCGCACCAGGCCCGCCTCGGGCGCCACGGTCGCCGGATTGGTGTTCTGGATGAACAGCGCGTGCACCGGCGGGCCTTCGCCCAGATCGCGCCGGTCGCCGGCGAGCACGGGGCCGATGCGTGACATGTCGAGCCGCCGCGTGCGCCGGTCGACCGCGTCGAGCCCGTGGATCAGCGTCCGGTCGAGCTGGTAGACCGAGCGCGCGGAGTAGAGCGCGCCGCCGCCGCGGTGGCGCCAGGCGCCGGTCACCGCCGGCAGGCAACTCACGGCGTGCACGTTGACCGCGCCGTTGCGTGAGCGCGAGAAGCCGTAGCCCACGCGGATGTAGCTGCGCTTCGTGCGGCCGTAGAGCCGCGCGAAGTCGATGATCGTCGCCTCGTCCAGGCCGGTGATCGCGGCGGCCCAGGCAGGCGTCCGTTCGGCGACGTGGGCTTCCAGGGCCTCCGCGCCGTCGGCGTACGCGGCCAGGTACGCGCGGTCCGCGAAGCCTTCGCGGAACAGCACGTGCATCACCGCGCAGGCGAGCGCACCGTCGGTGCCCGGGCGCACCATCAGATGGATGTCGGCGACCTCGGCGGATGTGTTGCGGCACGGGTCGATCACGACTAACTTAGCGCCGCGCGACCGGCGCGCGCGCGTCACGTGGGTCATGACGTTGACCTGGGTGCCGACCACGTTGCTGCCCCACGCGACGATCAGGTCGGAGTCCGCCATCTCGCGGCTATCCGTGCCCCAGAACGCGCCAACCCCCGCCAGCCAGCCAGAATCGCAGAGCGTCGTGCAGATCGTCGACTTCTGCCGCGAATAGCCCATGACATGGCGCAAGCGGTCGATGCCGTCGCGCTGCACCAGGCCCATGGTACCGGCGTAGAAGTAGGGCCACACCGCCTCGGCGCCGTGGCGCACCGCCGTGGACGCAAGCGCCTCGGCCACCGCATCGAGCGCGTCGTCCCAGCCGATCGGCTCGAAGCGCCCCTCGCCCTTGGCCCCGACGCGCCGCAGGGGCCGCGTCAGGCGATCCGGGTGGTGGATGCGCTCGGCGTAGCGGGCGACCTTCGCGCACACGACACCGGCCGTGTAGCCGTGGCTGCGGGCGCCGTGAATCCGGCGCACACGCCCGTCCTCGTCCCGGTCGACCTCGACGGCGCAGACGCTCGGGCAATCGTGCGGACACACCGAATAGGCGACGCCATCGGCCACGGTCGTTCTCCGATTGGAAGGCGACGACCTTAGCCTCCGGCCCGGCCCGGCGTCGAGCCATGGGCTTGACCCTCGGCGGCCATCCGATAGCGTGGCGTGAGCATTCGGGGGAACAGGGTGAGCCAGCGCAGCGCGACGGTACGGTTTTGGGGAGTGCGCGATCATATTGCTGTGCCCGGGCCGGAGACCGCCGTCTACGGCGGCAACACGCCGTGCGTCGAGGTCCGGGTGGATGACGCCCTGCTGATCTTCGACAGCGGCACGGGCATCCGGCTGCTTGGGCGCGCCCTGGTGCGCAACGGCGTCGCGTTCGGTGATCTGTTCTTCGCGCACACCCAGTTCGACCGCATCTCGGGCCTGCCCTTCTTTGGCGCCGCCTTCATGCCGGGCAACGCGTTCCGCCTGTGGGCGGGCCGGCCGCCCGGCGGCCCGGGCATCGAGGACGTGCTGCGCCAACTCATGACCGACCCAATCTTCCCCGTGCCGCTCAAGGTCATGCGTGCCAAGCTGGAGTTCCACGACTTCGCGGCCGGCGCGACGCTTGCGCCACGGCCGGGAATTGTGGTGCGGACCCAGGGCTTCAACGGCGAGACGCGGCCCGTTACTGGCTATCGCGTCGATCACGCCGGCACCAGCGTCTGCTACGTCACTGACGTCAACCCGTCGTACAGCCCTAACGAGCCGGCTTTGGCCGCGCTGATCGCCGACGCGACCCTGGTGGTGATCGGCTTCGAGTCGGAAACGTCGACGGACGCTGACGCCGCCTGGCAGTGGGCCGCCGAGCGGTGCGCCCGCGCGCACGTGGGCACCATGGTGCTGACCAATCACGCGCACGGGCTCGACGACGCGCGGCTCGACGGCATCGCGGCGCGCTTGGCCGAACGGCACATCGGCGCCCTGGTCGCCCGCGAGGGCATGGCGCTGCACGTCTGACCGACGTTGCGGGTCTCAGGGTTCCGCTTGCGAGGTCTCGGGCGAGGTTTCCCGACCCGGCTTGATGACGACGGAGATCGCGCGCACTGATCCATCGCCGCCGTTCGTCGGGTAACAGTCATCCGGGCACGCCGACACGACGACCAGGACGGGGCATAGCACCTTGAGCGTGACGGTCCCGCCGGGAACGTAGGGCGGACGGCGGAACTCGATCGCGCCACTCTCGCGTACGACCGCGCGCATGAACAGGTTCCAGGGTTGCGGCAGCAGATGCCGGGGCCAGCCGAGGTCCGCAACGTTGCGAAAGAAGTTCGACGCGCAGTTCGCGTGGCCAGCGTCGCGGCCGAAGCGGACGTACATGGTCGGGTTGCAAGCAGCGATCAGCGTGTCATGCTGGCCGCCGGCAGTGTCTGACACATAGTACAAAAAGGGAACATAGTGATTTCAAATCAAGATATCACCATGTTCGAAGTATATTTCGCCTATTACTTTCCAACAGTGCTCCATGGAAAAATATTCATACGTATATGTTAGGGAAATACACCAAAGATCGATAACCTGCGTGCCGCTGCCATTGATGATGCAGATCACATCCCTCGTACTCAGGCGAAAGGACGACCCCTCCGCTCCCTGGGACAACGAAACGCCTCAAGTGCGAAGCGCAGGAAGCGGATTGCATCGACATCCTCCTACTACCCGACGAGCGTGGATCGACGCGTGACGCGCCCCAGCTCCCGCCCCGGTGCCACGCCCCGCGTTTCGTCGGCCCGCATGACCGGAGGCCCTAGGTGCCTCCCAGGGCGTCCACGACGTCGCCCGCCAATGGCCGGCCCTCCACATGATGACGGTGCCACAGCGCATAGAACAGCAGCATCCAGGCCGCCATGCCGTGGCGCTTGCGCGCGGCGGCGCGAAACAGCGCGGCGACCGGCTCGGGCCGGCACAGTTCGGCCAAGGCGGGCGAGCGCGCGACCATCGGCCCCAGCGTGTCGGCACGGCGCGCGATCCACATGCCGACCGGCACGGTGAAGCCCCGCTTGGCCGCGAAGGAGCGCGCCGCCGGAGCCTGCCGATCCAGCCAACGACGCAGCAGCCACTTCCCCATGCGCCCGCGCACCTTCAGCGCGTCGGGCAGGGCGAAGGCGAACGCGGCGACCGCCGGGTCGAGGAACGGCGTGCGCCCTTCCAGGCCGTGCGCCATCAGGCAACGGTCGACCTTGGTCAACAGATCGGCGTGCAGCCATTCGGCCACTTCGGTCGCTTGCTCGACCTGCAACGCCGTCCGCCCCGGCGTGGCCGCCAGTGCGCGCGCCGCGGCGATGCCGTCGCGCCACACCGTCGGTTCCGTGCGCAGCACGCCGAGCCCCGCGAGCGCCGCGCGCCGGCGCGCGGCCCGGCCGGCCAACCACCACGGTCGCAACGCGCTGCGGTAGCGGCCGTAGCCGGCGAACAGCTCGTCGCCACCCTCGCCGGTCAACACCGCCTTGACGACACGCGCCGCCTCGGCCGCCAGCTTGTAGGTCGGCACGGCCGCGTAGTCGGCCACCGGATCGTCGAGCGCGGCCACCGTACCCGGCAGCAGGGACCAGAAATCGTCCTCGCCAAAGGGGACGGCGACGTGGCGCGCCCCGGCGGCGGCGGCGGCGCGCGCGGCCTCCGCCGCCTCGTCGCGCGCGTCCGCGCCGGAAAAGGCGATGGTGAACGCGGTGACGCCATCCAGCCCCTGGCGCGCCATGGCCGCGAGCACCGCGCCGCTGTCCAAACCGCCCGACAGGAAGATGCCGTAGGGCACGTCGGACCGGCGGTGCAATGCGACGCTCTCGGCCCACACTGCGTCGAACCGCTCGAGCGCCTCGGCCTCGGACCACGCCGTCGGGCCACCCTCCGGCAACGCCGGCCGGCGCCGCCGCTCGACGATCCGGCCCTGCGACACCACGATGGTTTCACCGGGCAAGACGCGCCGCACGCCCTCGATCACGGTCTCGCCGCCGCAGGTGAACTGCAGGGCCAGCAGCTCGTCGCGCGCGGTCGCGTTGAGGCGGCGAACCGCCAGCCCGGCCGCGACCAGGGCACCGATCTCGGACGCGAAGGCCAGACCGTGCTCCGTCTCGGCGATGTAGAGCGGCTTGATCCCGAACGGATCGCGCGCCAGCACCAGCCGTGCGCGCATCGGGTCGTGCACGGCGATGGCGTACATGCCGCGCAGATCGTCGGCGAAGGCCCCGCCGCGAGCGCGGTAGAGCGCGAGCGGCACCTCGCAGTCCGATCCGGAGGCGAAACGCGTTTCGCCAAGGGCAGCTCGCCGTTCGACATAGTCGTAGATCTCGGCGTTGGCGATCAGCGCCGTGCCGTCCGGCGCGACCAGCGGCTGCGCGCCGCCGGCCACGTCGATGATGGCGAGGCGGCGATTGACCAGGAGCGTGTCGCCGACATGGCGGATGCCGACGCCGTCGGGGCCGCGGTGCGCCAGAGCGGCGGCCAGCCGACCGGCCAGCCCCTCCGGCATGCGCTGGCCTGGACGCGCCACGAAGCCCGCGATGCCGCACATCAGACGACCGCCTTGAACAGATCGAGCGTGCGCGCCACGACCACCGGCTCCGTGTGGTCCCGCGCGTACGCCGCCCGCCCCGCCTGGGCGAGCGCCGCTGCCAACACGCGGTCCTCGATGACGCGGCCGAGCGCGCCCGCCAGCGCGTGCACGTCGTTCGTCCCGACCAGCAGACCGTCGACGCCGTCGCGGATCAGTTCGGCCGGGCCGGCGGCGCGGGCCGCGACCACGGGCACGCCGTGGGCCCAGGCCTCGAGCACCACGTTGCCCAAGGGTTCATGGCGCGAAGGGCACGCCAAGACGTCCGCCGCCGCCAGAAGCGCCGCCGTGTCGTCGCGCCAGCCGAGGAAGCGCACGCGCCCGGCCACACCGCGCCGCCGCGCGAGGTCCTCGAGCGGCGTGCGCAGGGGCCCCTCGCCCGCCAGCCACAGCACGGCGCGCGGCAGTTCGACCAGCGCCTCGATCAAGACGTCGAACGCCTTGTTGGGATGCAGGCGGCCCATGGCCAGGACCACCGGCGCGTCGGCCGGGGTTGCCAGGTCGGCGCGCGCGACCGGCGCCTGGATGTTCGCGTCGGCGAAATTGGGCACGTGATGCACCCGCTCGTCCGACCAGCCCTCGGCGATCGCCCACGTCCGCAGCGCCTGGGTGTTGACCATCAGGTGATCGCACCGACGGTAGCGCGCGAGGTCGTAGTAGCCGCCGAGCCGCGCCATGTGCACGAACGCGCCGCGCGGCACGTGGACCGTCGCCCGCGTCATCCAGGTGACCACGAGGTCGGGGCGCGTGCGGGCCAGGCAGCGGCGCATCACGAACGGCGTCACCGGATCGAGCGGGCCGCCGAAGCGTGCCGTCGTCGTCGGCACACCGGCAGCGCCCAAGGCCGCTAGGCGCGCGGGTGTCGGGCGGCAGATCGCGTGCTGATCGAGCCCGGCTCGCGCCAAGGCCACGACCAGGCGCACGAAATAGGCCTCCGCCCCGCCATGGGCGGCGCCGGCCATCGCCTGGGCCACGCGCAACCGTCAGCCCTCGCGGTCGAGCCGCGCCTTGAGGTGCGCGAGCAGCGGATAGAGCCCGGCGCACAGGGCGTTGAGGAAGCCGAGCGCGCCTTCGCGGTAGCCACGACGCATGACGTAGAGCTTGAAGAACCGCCCGAAGAATCGCCGGACCGCGCCCGGCAGCGTGCCGATGTCGCCCGCGTCGCGCAGGTCGCGTGCCCGCGCGCTGGTGTAGCGGTCCAGCCGGGCAAGCAGGTCCGACACGTCACCGCCCATGCGGTGGATCATGGCGTTGTTCAGGCGCCCGCGCGGTCCCTTCAGTTCGAGGCTCGGGTGTACCCGCTCGTCGCCCCAGCGCTTGCACCCCTTGGCGAACAGCCGCACCGTCGCGGCGACACCCCACGACGCGCCCCAGCCGTGGCGCACCAGGCGTTCGCCCACATAGTTGTCGAACGGGATCAGGAAATGCCCCGGTCCGTCGCGCCGCGCCACCGCCGCGATCTCGGCCGCCAGCGCGGGGCCGACGCGCTCATCGGCGTCGACCTCGACGATCCAGGCGCCCCGGCAGGCATCGATGCCGGTGTTGCGCCGCGGCCCTTCGCGCTCCCACGCGCCTTCGACGATTCGGTCGGTGAAGCGTTGCGCGATGGCGCGCGATTCATCGGTGCAGCGGTCGAGCACGACGACGATCTCGTCGGCGAAGCCGAGCGTGGCCAGGCAGTCGGCTAGCTGCGCCGCCTCGTTGCGCGCGACGACCAGGGCCGAAAGTCGGGTCATGCGGCCTTCAGGACGCGCCGGCACGCCTCGAGCACGGGCTCGACCTGCAGGCTTGTCATGAGCGAGCCGGTGGTGTGCCGGTCGTAGCCAGGCAGAAACAGCGCCTCGTAGGGTTCGGGCGTGCGCACGGCCAGCGCGCGCGGGCCGCGCGGCGCATAGTGCTCGGCGCGGCTGGGCCCGAACAGCCCGACGGTCGGCGCGCCGGCCGCGGCCGCCATGTGCATCTGGCCGGAGTCGTTGCCGACGAACAACGCCGCACCGGCCAGCACGGCGCCCACGACGCCCAGCGAGGTGCGCCCGACCAGATCGACCGCGTCCGCCAGCCCCGCGAGCACGGGCGCCGCCATGGCGGACTCGTCCGCCCCACCCAGCACCACGACGCGGGCGCCGGGCAGCATCCCGCCCGGCGCGACCAAGGCCCGCGCCAGGTCAACGAACCGGTCGGCGGGCCATATCTTGCCAGGCCAGTTGGCCGTCGGACCCAGCACCAGGTAGCGGCCCTCGCCCACCAGCGCGCGCGCCGTGTCGCGGTCGGCCTCGTTCAACCAAAGGCAGGGCGAAACCGGCGACAGGCCCGCGGCGCGCGCCAGCGTGTCCAACCGGTGTTCGGATCCCGTTACGGGCCGATAGACGCGCCGTTCGCCGGCGCACAGCAGGTATCCCAGGACCGAGCCGCGCAGGTCGATGACCGCCTGCCAGCGCCGACCCACGGTCGCTGCCCACAGGCCCAACCAATGCAGCCCGGCGCGCGACTTGGTCACCACGATGCGCCGGTCGATCCCCGGCGCCCGATCGAACAGCGGCATCGCCGCCGGACCGCACGCGAGCGTGAGCCGTGCGCCGGCGCGCACGAGCTGGTCCACCAGGCCAGTGACGAGCACGCCGTCGCCGACGCGCGAGGGGCCAACGAAGAGGATGGCGCCGCCCAAGACCCCGCCGATCAGGCCGCCAGCGCCTCGAACGCGGCGGCCGCTTCGTCCCAGCCGCGGGACCGCTGGAAGTTGCGGCAATCCCGGCTGCGCGTCGTGAAGACCGAGTCGTCATTGAGCAGCAGCACGGCGCAGTTGGCGAACGCCTCGTCGTCGGGCGCCAGATAGCCGGAGCGACCATCCCGGACCCGTTCGGGCACGGCACCGCGCTTGCGCGCGACCGCCGGTAAGCCGACCGCCTGGCTGTCGGCGAGCGTCGCCGCGTAGACCTCTTTCTCGTGGCCCGGGTAAAGGTGGACCCGCGCGGTGCGGTAGACGTCCGCCATGTCGGGATCGGCCAAGGGCCGCACCAGGTGGACGCCGTCGGCCGCCGCCGCGCGCGCAGCGTTGAAGACGCCGGCCAGGTCGGCGGGAACCTCGGCGCCGTCGGCCGCGGCGCTGAGCGCGCCCGAGAACACGAGGAGCTCGGCCAGCGGCGCGCGGGGCGCGATGGCGCGCGCCCACAGGCGGACCAGCCCTTCGAGGCCCATGCGCGGGTGCGTGGTCACCACCGCGCGCGGCGGGTGGTAGGGCGTCATGGCGCCGGCCTCGCGGTAGCACGCGGCGACCCCGGGCGGGATCACGACGCAGCGTTCGGCGTCGCCGGTCCAGGTGGCGCGATGGGGCTCGCCGCCGAACACCAGGTGCGCACCGGGATGGCGGCCAAAGGCTTCCGCATGCGGACCCTGGCCGAGATAGCCGGCATCACCCGCGAGCCACAGCGCCCGATGCCGGGCTTGGCCAACCACATCGAGCAGATCGGGACGCCGTGACGCGACCAGCAGGTCGCACGCGCCCGGCCGATCATCCTCCAGGGGGCGCCACGCGACGCCCGCATGGTCCACGACCTTGGCCGTGTGGTTGAGCACGGTGACATGGTGACCACGCCCGGCGAGCGCGCCGGCCAGACCGGCGATCGCCTTCTCCGCGCCACCCAAGGGCTGATTCAGCGGCGTCGTACCGTCGAAGGGCAGCGAATCGTCCGCGATGACGATGTCCATGGCGCTGATCTAACCGGTCGCCCCGCCGGGGGACAAGCGTCAAAGCCCCGGATACCCTTGCCAGGAACGCGACGCGCGACTATTTGATGAGAACCGGTCGCGACAGGATCCAGCGGTGACCCAGGCTCGGTTCATTCCCCTTCCCGAACGCGGCGTGCTGCGGCTCGCCGGCGAGGACGCTTGCACGTACCTTCAGGGCCTGGTGTCGAACGACGTGCGCAAGGTCGCGGCCGACAAGGCGCTGTACGCGGCGCTGCTGACACCGCAGGGCAAGTTCCTGTTCGACTTCTTCATCGTGGCGTTCGACGGCGCGCTGCTGTTGGACGTCGAGCGCGCGCGCAAGGACGATCTGGTGCGCCGCCTGACCCTGTACCGCCTGCGCGCCAAGGTGACGATCGAGGACGTCTCGGATCGCTTCGCGGTGGTGGCTTTGCCCGATCGAGGGCCTTCGACCGGCGCGACGCCCGGCGCGGCGCGGCCCTTCGCCGAGGGCGTCGCCTACACCGACCCGCGCCTGGCCGACCTGGGCGAGCGGGCCATCGTGCCCGCCTCGAGCGCGTCGGCTGCGTTCGCTGCCGCCGGCCTCGCGCTGGCGCCGGTCGAGGACTACGACCGGTTGCGGCTCGACCTTGGCGTGCCGGACGGCAGCCGTGATCTGGAAATCGAGAAGTCATTCCTGATCGAGAACAACATCGACGATCTGAACGGCATCGACTTCGACAAGGGCTGCTACGTCGGCCAGGAGCTGACCGCGCGCACCAAGTTCCGCGCCGTGGTGCGCAAGCGCTTGTTCCGCGTCGACGTGGACGGGCCGTTGCCGGCGCCGGGCACGCCGGTGCGGTCGGGCGAGACCGAAATCGGCACCATGCGCTCGGGGCGCGATGGCGTCGGGCTCGCGTTCCTGCGGCTTGACGGTGTCGAACGAGCGGCCGGCGCCGCGCTGATCGCCGGCGAGGCACGCCTCAGGCCCGTAAAGCCCGACTGGGCCCGGTTCTAGCGCCCCGTCGCGGGGCGGCTCGTCACGCGTTCTCGGCGCGCGCGGTCTCGGTGCGGGTGGCGAGCGCCGCCTGGGCCGCGGCCAGCCGCGCGATCGGCACGCGGTAAGGCGAACAGCTCACGTAATCCAGACCGACCTCCTGGCAGAAGCGGATCGACGCCGGATCGCCGCCGTGCTCGCCGCAAATGCCGAGCTTCAGCCCGGGCCGCGCTGCGCGACCGCGTTCGGCGGCGAAGCGGACGAGTTCGCCCACGCCCTCGGTGTCGAGGCTGACGAACGGGTCCTTCTCGATGATGCCGGCGCGCTGGTAGACGTCGAGGAAGCGCGCCGAATCGTCGCGGCTGATGCCGAACGTGGTCTGCGTCAGGTCGTTTGTGCCGAAGCTGAAGAACGCCGCCTCGTTGGCAATCTCGCCGGCACGCAACGCCGCGCGCGGCAGCTCGATCATGGTGCCGACGGCGTACTCGATCCGCTCGCCCGTCTCGGCCATAACCGCCGTGGCGACCGTGTCGATGCGCGCCTTCAGGATGGCGATCTCCTTGCCGGTGGCGACCAGCGGAATCATCACCTCGGGCACGGGCGAAGCACCATTGCGCCGGCGCACCTCGACGGCGGCCTCGAAGATCGCACGCGCCTGCATGTCGTAGATCTCGGGGTGCGAAATGCCGAGCCGGCAACCGCGATGGCCGAGCATCGGGTTGGACTCGTGGAGCTGGGCCGCGCGGGCGCGCACCGCCTCGACGGCGATGCCGGCGGCCGCCGCCACATGGCAAATCTCCTCGGCCGTGGTCGGCAGGAACTCGTGCAGCGGCGGGTCGAGAAGGCGGATCGTCACGGGCAGGCCCGCCATGATCCCGAACAGCTCGATGAAGTCGGCGCGCTGCATGGGCAGGATCTTGGCCAGCGCGGCGCGGCGTTCGGCCGGCTCGTCCGCCAGGATCATCTCGCGCATGGCGACGATGCGCTTGTCGTCGAAGAACATGTGCTCGGTGCGGCACAGCCCGATGCCCTCGGCGCCGAAACGGCGCGCCGTGCGCGCGTCCTCGGGCGTTTCCGCGTTGGCGCGCACGCGCAGCATGCGGCAGCGGTCCGCCCAGCCCATGAGCTTCGCGAAGTCGCCGCTCAACTCCGGCTGGATCGTGGGCACCGCGCCCAGCATCACCTCGCCGCTGGAGCCGTCGATGGTGATGACCGCGCCGTGCTCGACCACGGTGCCGCGCACGGTCATGCGTCGCGCCGCATAATCGATGCGCAGGTCGCCGGCGCCCGAAACGCACGCCCGGCCCATGCCGCGCGCCACCACGGCGGCGTGGCTGGTCATGCCGCCGCGGCTGGTCAGGATGCCGCGGGCGGCGTGCATGCCGTGGATGTCCTCGGGCGAGGTCTCGGCGCGGATCAGGATCACCGCCTCGCCGCGCGCGCCGCGATCCTGCGCCTCGTCGGCGGAGAACACGGCAATGCCCGAGGCCGCGCCGGGCGAGGCCGGCAGGCCGCGCACCAGGATCTGGCGCGGCGCCTTGGGGTCGAGGGTGGGGTGCAGGAGCTGGTCGAGCGCCGCCGGCTCGACCCGACCTACCGCCGCGGCCTCGGTCAACAGGCCCTCGGCGACCATGTCGACCGCGATCTTGAGCGCAGCCTGGGCCGTGCGCTTGCCGGTGCGCGTCTGTAGCATGTAGAGTCGGCCCTGCTGGACCGTGAACTCGATGTCCTGCATGTCGCGGTAGTGGGATTCGAGCCTGGAGCGCACCGCGGCCAACTCGGCGAACACCTGGGGCATCGCCTCTTCCATGGCGGGCGAGGTGTAGTTGGGCGTCTTGGCCGCCAGGGTGAGCGGCTGGGGTGTGCGGATGCCGGCCACCACGTCCTCGCCCTGGGCGTTCACCAGGAACTCGCCGTAGAACTCGTTGGCGCCGGTCGACGGGTTGCGCGTGAAGGCGACGCCCGTGGCGCAGTCGGCTCCCATGTTGCCGAACACCATGGCCTGGACGTTGACCGCCGTGCCCCAGCTTTCCGGAATGTCGTGCAGCCGGCGATAGGTCACGGCGCGCTGGTTCATCCACGAGGCGAACACGGCCCCGATGGCGCCCCAGAGCTGCTCGACCACGTCGTCGGGGAACGGTTCGCCCCGCTCCTCCTTGACCAGCGCCTTGTACTGCTGGACCAGGCGCTTGAGGCCGTCGGCGCCGAGCTCGGTGTCGTAGACGACGCCGTTCTCCTCCTTGTGACGCTCCAGGATGTCCTCGAACAGGTGGTGTTCGACCCCCAGGACCACGTCGCCGTACATCTGGATGAAGCGGCGATAGCTGTCGTAGGCGAAGCGTTCGTCACCGCCGCGCGCCGCCAGACCCGCGACGGTGCTGTCGTTCAGCCCCAGGTTGAGCACCGTGTCCATCATGCCGGGCATGGATGCCCGCGCGCCCGACCGAACTGAGACCAGCAACGGGTCGTCCGCATCGCCGAACCGTTTGCCCACAGCCGTCTCGACGGCGACGAGGGCCACCTCCACCTGGTCGACCAAGTCGACGGGCAACGTGCGCCCGGCCGCGTAGTAGGCCGTGCAGACCTCGGTGGTGATGGTGAAGCCGGGCGGCACGGGCAGGCCCAGGTTGCACATCTCGGCCAGGTTGGCGCCCTTGCCGCCCAGCAGGGCACGCATGTCGGCCGTGCCTTCCGCCGAGCCGGTGCCGAATTGGTAGACCCACTTGGTCATGATCGATCAGCCCTCGATTTTCGTGAAATCGGCGACCCTGTCGAGCGTGCCCTGGATCTGGGCCAGCAGCCGCAGCCGATTCTCCCTGAGCGCGGTGTCCTCACAGTTAACGGTGACGCGATCGAAGAAGGCATCGATCGGAGCCTTGAGCGCAGCCATGGCCCGCATGGCCTGGGCGAAATCCTCGGCTCCGAGCGCCCGTTCGGCCCGCCCGGCCACCGCAACGAGTTCGGTCCCCAGCACCCGTTCCTCGGTCGCGGCGAAACGCCGGGGGTCAGCCGCCCCGTCGTAGGCGCGACCGTCGCGCTTGGCCTCGATGCGCACGATGTTGCCGGCGCGCCGGTAGGCGGTCAGCAGCGTCGCGCCGTCCGCGCCGTCCAGGAACGTCTGCAGGGCCTTGGCGCGCGCCACGACCCGCGCCAGGTCGTCGTCGCCCTTGGCGAACACGGCGCCGATCGCGTCGTGACGCACCCCGGATTCGCGCAGATGGACCTTCAGGCGCTCGGCGAAGAACTCGACCAGCGCCTCAACGGCACTGGACGGCGGCGGGCTGTGCAGCCCGACAGCCACGCCGAACACGTCGCGCAACGGCACACGTATGCGGTTCTCCAGGATCAGCCGTATGACACCCAATGCCGCGCGGCGCAGGCCGAAGGGATCCTTGGAGCCGGTCGGCGTCTCGCCGATGGCGAAAAACCCAGCCAGGGTGTCGATCTTGTCGGCCAAGGCCACGACCACGCCGACCGGCGCGCCCGGACACGCGTCCGACGGACCGGCCGGCGCGTAGTGCAAGGCGATCGCTTCGGCGACAGCGGCGTCCTCGCCGTCATGCACGGCGTAGTAACGACCCATTACCCCCTGGAGGTCGGGGAACTCGCCGACCATTTCGGTGGTCAGGTCGGCCTTGGCCAGGCGCGCCGCACGGCGCGCCTGGACCACGTCGGCGTTCGGAACGTACTGGGCCAGTTCGGCCGCCAGTCGCTCCAGACGCCTTGTCTTGTCACCCACGCTGCCCAGGCGGGCGTGGAACACGACCTTGTCCAGGTCAGGCAGTCGGTCCTCGAGCGATCGCTTGCGATCCTGGTTCCAGAAGAATCGGGCGTCGGCCAGCCGGGCGCGCAGCACCCGCTCGTTGCCGGCGACGATGGCATCGCCGCCGTCGGCGGTTTCCATGTTGGCGACCAGGACGAATCGGTTGGTCAGGCGCCCGGTCTTCGGGTCGCGCACGGAGAAGTAGCGCTGGTGCCCGCGCATGGCCGAGGTCAGAACCTCGTGCGGCACCTCCAGGAACGCATCGTCGAACTGGCCCAGCAGGACCACGGGCCATTCGACCAGCCCGGCGTTCTCGGCCACCAGCCGCGCATCCTCGATCAGTTCGAGGCCTTCGGCGCATGCAATCGCGCGGGCGCGGTGGGCGATCCGTTCCGCCCGTTCCTTGGGGTCGAGCACGACCTTGGTGGCCATGAGCTTGGTTCGATAATCGTCAAAGTTTTCGACCTTGGTCCGACCGGGCGCGAGGAACCGGTGACCGACCGTGGCGTCGTTCGCCACGTGTCCGGCGAACGCCACAGGCACGATCTGACCGCCGAACAGGCAGAGAATCCCGCTGATCGGCCGTACCCAGCGTTCGAGTCGATCAGCCCAGCGCATGGACTTGGGCCAATCATGGGCGCCCAAGGCCTGCTCGATGTGGCCACGCAGCAGATCGGCGACCGGGCCACCCCGCGCCGTTTCCACCACGAAGTAGAACTCGCCCTTGCCGGTATCGTGGGTGACACACTGGTCGAGCGACGTGAGCCCACGACCGCGCAAGAACCCCTCGATTGCCTTGTCCGGCGATCCCACGCGCGGACCCTTGAATTCTATCGCGCGATCGGGCTGACGTTCGGGCAGGTCCGCGACGGTCGCCACCAACCGGCGCGGCGTGGCGAAACTGGCGGCGTGCCCGAAGGCGAGCCCTTCTTCGGCGCACGCCTGCAGAATCGCGTCCTTGAGCGCGGCGGCCGCGCGATCCTGCATCCCGGCGGGGATTTCCTCGGATCGGATCTCGAGCAGCAGGTCGGGCATGTCAGTCGGACGCGCCCTCGCGCTCGAGCCAAGCGGCGCAGCAGCCACGCGCCAAGGTTCGCACCCGGCCGATGTAGGACGCCCGTTCGGTCACGCTGATGACGCCGCGCGCGTCCAACAGATTGAACAGGTGGCTCGCCTTGATCGCCTGGTCATACGCCGGTAGTGGCAACTTCTTTTCCAAGAGATTGGAGCAATTTGCCTCCGCGTCCTTGAAGTGACGCATCAGCGTCTCGGGGTCGGACGCCTCGAAGTTGTAGGTCGAGTACTGCCGCTCGGCGTCGAGGTAGACGTCGCCGTAACTGACGCCAGCGCCGTTCCAGTCGAGCTCGAAAATGCTGTCCTTGCCCTGGACGAACATGGCGAGCCGTTCGAGGCCATACGTGATCTCGCCTGAGACAGGATAGCAATCAAATCCGCCAACCTGCTGGAAATACGTGAATTGGCTAACCTCCATACCGTCGCACCACACCTCCCAGCCGAGCCCCCATGCGCCCAGAGTCGGGCTTTCCCAGTCGTCCTCGACGAAGCGGATGTCGTGGGCCAGCGGGTCGATGCCCAGCGCCCGCAGGGAATCCAGATAGAGGCCCTGGAAGTCATCGGGCGACGGCTTCCAGATGACCTGGAACTGGTAATAATGCTGCAGGCGGTTGGGGTTCTCGCCGTAGCGACCGTCCTTGGGCCGGCGCGAGGGCTGCACGTAGGCCGCCCTCCACGGGCGGGGACCCAGGCTGCGCAGGGTCGTCGCCCAATGGAACGTGCCAGCGCCCACTTCCATGTCGTAGGGCTGCAGAATGACGCAACCCTTGTCCGACCAGAAGCCTTGCAACGCCAGGATCAGCCCCTGGAAGGTCGACGCAGCTGTCATGGGAACAACTACCTCGGTCAGAGCGGCCTTTGCTGCATTGCAGCATAGCGACAGCGACCCGTCGCCGTCAAGGCGGCGGGCCTCAAGCGGAGGCGCGCGGGTATGGGCACCGCCCGCGACCGCAATCGAGCGCCACGGCTGGCGCTACATACGTGCCGCACACCGGGCATTCCCTCATGTCCTGGGTCGCGTCCCGAGCACGGCTCGATCGGTTGTCGGCCCGCCCGACGCGGTTCGACCCGTTGAAGCTGCGCACGACTCGATAGATCGCCCACACCGCGCCGAGGACAGCGATGAAGACCGCGATCTTCTGGAGGCTGATGCCGAGCACGATGGCGACTTAACGGCACGCCCATACCGGGGTCAAGGCGTTCTCTCGCCTTGGTTTGCGATCGATTCACGGTCGGGCCATAGTCTTAACCCTATGAGGGTCACAGGGACGCCGCGGGCACCATCCATCGGCCCCGACATCGGGGAGCAGTCATGACACTCGGCGAATCGCTGGTCCAAGCCGGCCTGATCGAGGCGCAGGACGTCGACAAGGCGCTGCAACACCAAGCCACCTCGGGCGGCACGCTCGGCCAGGCCCTGATTGCGCTGGGCGTGATGACGTCGGAGCAACTCGAGAAGTTCTTCCGCTCGCCGCCCCCGACCATCCACACCCTGGCCGATACGGGCCTGAAGTCGGCGATGATGAGCGGACTTGTGCTCAAGATCATGCACCTCATGGCCCACGAGACGGCCAGCGCTATCGCCGGCGAGCTCAAGCTGCCCGCGCCCCTGGTCGTGCTCATCCTCAAGGGCTTGCAGGAGCGCAGCCAGATCGAGGCCCTGGGCGGCAGCGGCGCCGTGGCCGGGGCCGACATACGCTTCGCGCTCACCTCACGCGGTCGCGACGCGCGGCCCATAGACCGTCAAGTTGACTTCGGGGCGACCGATCACGCCTGGCTTTGGCTCGAAGACCATCACCGCCATCAATCGCAGCGTATCGCCTTTGACCGGGGCGACGCGATGGACCGAGCGATCGCCGCGAAAGATGACGAGTGCGCCCGGCACCCGGTCCACCCGGGTCACGTCGCTCGAACGGCCCGCGAGCAAGGCGGCCAGCCGGCTCATGGACGGGTCGTCCTCGTCCAGGATCTCGGGCGCCAGTTCAAAGGCACCGCCCGCTTCGGGCGCCTGAAGCATCAGGGTCACCGTGAAGTCGTTGCCGCGATCGAAATGCCAGGTCGACTGGTCGCCATCGCCATAGGCCAGCACATTGGCAGGCTGGTAGCGATCCTCGTTCAGGTAGAGCCGCTTGGCGCCGACGACCTCGGCCACGAACGCGCTGAGCGCGGGCCAGCGATAGAGGCGGCGCAGCGCCGTGCCTTCGCCGAACAAGTCGTAGGCCATCATCCGATAGCTCGCGTCGAAGAACGTGTTGCGCGGGTGATCCGCGGGGACCGAGGGATCCGCCTCCCGGCTGAGGAAGCAGGTTCGATGGGACCGGTTACGATAGGCCTGGGGCAACCGCTCCATGGCCTCGGCGATCAGGCCCTCGCGCGCTAGCTCGGTGATGAAGTCAGGCAGGACGCAGATCTGCCTACTGTCCAACTCGGCCCTCAGGCGCTTGATCAGTTCCGTCCGCCTGGGATCGTCGACACGGTCGATAGGATACTGATCGCTGCGGACGAGATCGGCGGCGGCGTCGCTCATGTCGTTGTTTCCTTGTGCTCGATGGCGTGGAGTGATCCGGCCAGTCTAGGTAGCCTAGAGGTAATCCCAATCCCTGTCGCGGTCGGCGAGCGAGCTGATCGGGCTAAGTAGCCGGCCGCGCGTCCCGCTGAGGCTGGTCGACCAACAGGAAGGCGTGAACGACCTGCACGATCGCGACCCGCACGCTTACCTGCCTGTCGCTGACCCGGCCACTGCTGATTCAGCCGCAGATCATCTAGCCGACATTCCCCAGATGAACCCCGATCCCGAGCGTCACGGCAGCCACTTGGGGTCCATACGCCAAGCTGGAGCTTGCTGGGTCGCGGTGATTGCCTCTAACAGCGTCACCGGCGGCCGTCACGGGCTGATGATAGCTACGTTTCCCGTCATCAAGACGCACGCCTCCTGTCGTTGCCCTTGTCGCGGACACTCGTCGTGCACCCCTTCAATGAATCTCGCGGCGAAGCAACTCTGCTGTGGCTCGCCGAGTCGCGATGCAATGTCAGGCGACGATTGTTCCTCCTGTCAGCACAAGACGGTGCGCGAGGTCAGCTTGGTCTCATTGTCGCTGACCATCTGTTGCGCGTAGCCGCGCGTCTCGGCGATACGATGGAGTTCACGCCCAACCTGCGTGCGGGAGAGCGAGGTGTCAACCGCCAGGGCCAGGCACTTGCGCGCGTAGGCGTGGGCGCTCATGCTCTGGGGCGTCCCGTGGTGGGTCAGACCTGGGCGGTGGACCGGCGCGAGGCCGCATTGGCCGGCATCGACGAGTTGCACACCAGCTCCCGCGTCATGGCGGTCCCGCTCTATCCACCCGAACGTCTGCTCGCCTATGACAGCATCGCCGAACGCTTGGCCCTGGGTTCGCGCGCCTGGGCCGCACTCGATTTGGAGGCGACCTTCCGATGGTGGAGGCCATGGTTGACCGTGGGGTGCACTATTGCGGCATGCAGGTCATCATGCAGTACCAGGTGGCGAGGGTGTAGCCGCGTTGGAGGCAGACCCCGACTTCCAGACCCTCTTTGGCGACGCCGAGCGAGAAGCCTTCCGCGATTTCACGCGGCGCCTGCAGGGTAGCTGGACGCCCGAGGATATCGATCAGGGTCGCCGCGCCAACGACCGGCGCATGGAGTGGATGCGCCGCTTCCGTGCGATGGGTGGCACGCTGTTGGCCGGCACCGACATGCAGTTCGGCGGCATCATGCTGCATCGCGAGGTCCGCAACCTCGAGGCGCTCGGCATGACGAGCGGCCAGGTCATTGCCGCCGCTACCGGCACTGCCGCCCGCGCACTGGGCCTGGACGCGGATGTAGGTACGATCCGCCCAAGCCGCCACGCCGACCTCGTCGTGCTGGACGGCGATCCCCTGGCCGATCTGGGCGCGTTGCACGCCATCGCCTGCGTACTCAAAGGTGGCGCCGCGGCCTGGTCCGATGGCCGCCCCTTCAGCTTACCGCCTTCACCCCCGTCTTATGCCGTAGCGCCCGCCGTGGCGTCGGGCTTCCAGCGTCCGGTTCTGTCCGGCTAGGGTGCACGTGCCAACAACGGGAGAACACGATGACGCAACCGACGGTGCGCGATCTTCTCGATTCGCCCGGCCTGAAGGTGGGCTTTTGGGTCAACGAATTCATGACCCCTGCCATCTGCCACATCCTGAAGGAGGCGGGGTGCGACCTCGTCACCTTCGACATGGAGCATTCCGGCATCGGCTACGACGTCATTCGCAATGCCCTGCGCTTCGCCGAGGCCGCCGGCCTCGCTACCGTCGTTCGCCCGCCCTCCAGGCGCTATGAGGACATCGCTCGCGCGCTCGACATCGGGGCGAAGTCGCTCATGTTCCAGATGGTCGATACGCCCGATCAGGCACGCGAGATCGTGGCCTGCATGAAGTACCGTCCCAGGGGTGTGCGCGGCGTCACGGCCCAGCACTTCTACGACGGCTTCAGGCCAGGCGAGCTGGGTGCAAAGCTGGAGGCCGAAGACGCCGCAACCACGATGATCGCTTTGGTCGAGACAGCCAAAGGCATCGCCAACGCCGACGCCATCGCCGCGGTCGCGGGCATCGATGCGCTGTATCTGGGCCACGTCGATCTGAGCGTCGACCTGGGCATTCCCGGCCGCTACGACGACCCGCGACTGCTCGATGCGACGCTCGCGCTCGCCAACGCCTGCCGCAGGCACGGCAAGCACTTCGTCTGGGACGTGGGTTCCACGGGTGAGCTCGATGCGATGGTCAAGCTGGGCGCAAAAATCGTCTTTTGTGGCGCCGACACTGGCACGCTGCGCGATGCCGTCACCGTCGCTACCGCCAACGTCCGACGTCGCGTAGGACAGGGATAGGCATATCCCCACGAACGAAAAAAGATCCTATGAGGCGACGGACGGCTGAGCTCCGGTAGGGTTCGGTGGTCCGACATCGAACCCATGAGATCACCGATGGAGACCTCATTCATAGCATTGCTGTCCGTCGGTGTGGAGGGTGCCACGCTGTTCGTCGCGTTGGAACTGAGCAAGTCGACATGGCTGGTTGCCACCCACGCTCCCGGTTTCGACAAGGTCAGCCAACAGCGCCTTGGGGGTGGCGATGTGAGCGCGCTGTTGGCGCTGGTAGTGCACAAGCGGGAGCGGGCCGAAGCGGCGCTTGGCCGAGCGGTGCGGGTCGTCTCGTGCTACGAGGCCGGCTACAACGGGTTCTGGCTGCATCGCTATCTGTGCGCCCGCGGCGCCGACAACCGGGTCTTGGACGCGGCGAGCATGCTGGTCGATCGGCGGGTGCGGAGGGCCAAGACCGATCGTCTCGACGTGGTGAGCTTGCTGCGGACCCTGATGGCGCTCGAGCGGGGCGAGAGCCGGGTCTGTCGTGTGGTGCGTGTGCCGTGCGCGGAGCAGGAGGACAGCCGGCGCAGGCATCGGGAACGCGAGCGCCTGGTCGTCGAACGTGGCGCTCACACGAGCTGGGTCAAGGGGCTGCTGATGACCCAAGGGGTGCGCGACTTCGAGCCGCGGCGAAGCGACTGGCGGGAACGGCTCGAAGCGCTGCGCATGCCGGAGGGGCTGCCGCTGCCGCCATTGCTCAAGGCCGAGCTCGTGCGCGAGTGCCGGCGCCTTCACCTGGTCTGCGCCATGATCGCCGAGGTCGAGGCCGAGGGCCGCGCGGCCGAGGATGCCAACGCGAAGCTTGCGGCCCGGCTCATGCGGTTGCGCGGTATCGGTCCGGCGATCGCGGCGGTCCTGGCCGGCGAGGTGTTCTTCCGCGACTTCCGCAACCGCCGCGAGGTGGCGGCGTATCTCGGTCTGTGCTCAAGCCCCTGGCAGAGCGGGGCGATCCGTCGCGACCAAGGGATCACCAGGGCCAGTAACCCGCGAGCTCAACGCATCACGGTCGAGCTTGCCTGGCTGTGGCTCCGCCATCAGCCCGAGAGTGGGCTCGCGGCGCTGGTACCGCGATCGGGTCGGAGCGAGGACCAGTCGCATCCGGCGCATTGCGATCGTGGCCATGGCCGGACGCCTGGCGGTGGCGCTGTGGCGCTGTCTCGGTGACGGCCTCGTTCCCTATGGCGCAACGGTGAAAAGTTATGCGGCTTCGTCGCGGCAGTCGTCAACGGCCGCCGTGGCGAGACGGGATGAAAGGATGACCGGTAGCCCCCAGGGCTTTGACGCCGTCAAAAAAATGGGTCCCGTCCACCCCGGCTTCGTGCCTTGTCCCTGCATGAGGGATGTGGGTCCGGCTCTTCGCGAGCCGACCGGATATGGGGTGCCGCGGATCCTTCCGCGGATCGCTCGCTCGCGAGGCCGAACCCAATCGCCACGACGACACGAGCAACAGCCGCCTTGACGACCAACACGTCATATGAGGGGGCGCATCCCTGCGCCCCCTTCGTTCGCAAGCCTAGGGCGGACTATTCGCAGGCGATCTGCGTAAAGTCCGGCCGGTTGTGGTCGGACGGCGGCGTGTAGCCGCTGCAGCCCTTGCGGGTGGCGGCTACGATGTTGGCGAACATCGGGATGATGACCCCGCCCTCCTCGGTGATCAGGCGCTGCGCCTCCTGGTAGAGCTTGCGCCGCGCGTCGGGATCGACGGTCGTCGCTGCCTGGTCCAGCAGGGCGTCATAGTCGTCGCGGAAGAAGTGCGTCTCGTTCCACGGCGCCGCCTTGCGGTAGGCCACCGACAGGGCCGCCGGGGTCGTGCGCATGCCCCAGTTCGATACGGCGAAAGGCTGCTTCAGCCAGATGTTGTCCCAGTACTCGCCGGCCGGCACGTTGATGATGTTGACGGTGATCCCCGCCTCGGCCGCCATGGCCTGGTAGGTCTGCACCATCGCCATCGAGCCGGGCATCAGGTCTGCAGCGTGCAGGTCGACGGTGACGCCGTCGGCGTGGCCGGCCTCGGCCAACAGGGCCTTAGCCTTCTCCACGTCGCGCTGGATCGTGTCGGTACGGTAGGCGTCGGGCGACGTTGGCAGGATCGGGTTATCGTTGCCCGGGATGCCGAAGCCCAGCAGGGCGGTATCCACCATGACCTGGCGATCGATCACCAGCTTCATGGCCTGGCGCACGCGGACGTCGTCGAACGGCGGTGTGTCGATGAACATGCCCATCGTCACGGCCGTGCCGCCAGGCGCCTTGGTCAGCGTGATGTTGGGGTCAGCCTGCAGGGTCTGGATCGTGGCAGGGTCGACGACCAGCACGACAGCAACTTCGCCTGACTGCAGTGCGGCGACGCGGGCCAGAGGCTCCACCATGGCCGACACGGTCAGGCAGTCCGACTTGGGCAGCCCCGCCTGCCAGTAATTCGGGTTCTTGGTGAAGGTAGTCTCCAACTGGCCCAGCTTCAGGTCGGCCAGGGTGAAGGGCCCGGTTCCGTTCGGATGAAACTGGACGTCCTCCGGCGAAGCGCCGTTCTTCACCACCATGCCGTGCTTTGTGGCCAGGATCGCGGGCAGCTCGACGATGGCAGAATCGAGTGTCACCTTCACCGTCGCGGCGTCCACCGCCTGGAATGCCTCGGGCTTGATGGCGCCCAACTCGCTTGCGGCCGGCGACCCCAGGGCTGGATCCAGCAAGCGGCGGAAGCTGTAAACCACGTCGTCCGCCGTCAGGGGCGAGCCATCGTGGAAGGTCACACCCTGGCGGACCTTGAAGGTCCACTCCGTCCCGCTGTCGTTCGTCTCCCACGACTCGGCCAGCCACGGCACCGGCTGCATCGCCGCATCGGCGGCGACGAACGGCTCGTAAACCATGCGCGCGTGATAGACGTCCGAGATGCTGAGCAGCCGGGCCGGGTCAGGCGACAGCGTCTCGGCGCTCCAGTCCGATCCGATCAGGCGCGGGCAGTCCGCTGCCCCGGCCGCGCTCGCTCCCAGGCACGCCCCGACGATAATCGCGGCGGCAGCCACTCCCGATTTCAACCTAAGCATGTCTCATTCCTCCCCCTCTACCGCCGCTTTGATCGCGGCGGCTATCGAACAGTATACTGATTTCGTCCGAACAATATACTAATCTCGTCGCGGAAAGTCAGAAATCACTTAGGGGCTCACTCCGGATGAGCAGGTATCGCGTGGCGCTCAGCGCCGATTTCCGGAAGCCCGACGGCAGCCATGCCTTTCCCGAGTGGGATCTCACGCCCCTCACGGACGACCCGCGCATCGAGATGGGCTACGTCGACGCTCAGGGCGGGGTCATGCCTGCTGCTGGCCTTGCCGGCTACGACGCGCTCATCCTCTTTGCGCACCGCATGGAGCGCGCCAGTCTGCCCGTGGATGGCCGGCTCGGCGTCGTGGCCCGCCTGGGCGTCGGCTACGATTCCGTCGACGTCGAAGGGTTGGCCGATGAAGGCGTGGCCACCGTCATCACTCCAGGCGGTGTCGCCAACCCGGTCGCCGCCGGCATCCTTGCCCTGGTACTGGCGCTGACGACCAAACTGCTGGCCAAGGACCGCCAGGCGCGGCAGGGCGCCGCAGGTTTCGCCCGGCGCTCCGCCCACATTGGCGTCGGGCTCGTGGGGAAGACGCTCGGCTCCATCGGCCTCGGCAACATCGGGGCCGAGATGGTCCGTCTCATGCGCCCGCTCGGTGTTTCCTTCATTGCGCACGATCCGCACCTGCCCGAGGCCGCGGCCCGCGAGCTCGGCGTGCGCCTGGTCGCGCTCGACGAGGTCTTCCGCGCCAGCGACGTTGTCACCGTCAACTGCCCGCTGAACGACTCCACGCGCGGGCTGGTGGACGCCCGGCGCCTCGCCCTCATGAAGCCCACCGCTTATTTCGTAAACACGGCACGTGGGCCCATCGTCGACCAGGCTGCGCTGACGGCGGCGCTCCAGGCCGGACGCATCGCGGGAGCCGGGCTTGACGTCTTCGAGTTCGAACCACCGCGCGACGACGACCCGCTGCTCGCCCTCGACACCGTCGTTCTGGCGCCCCACAGCATCGCCATGACGGACCAACTCTTCGCGCGCTGCGGCGCCCTCGACATCGAGGCCGTGCTCGACGTCATGCACGGGCGCGAGCCCAAGGCCATCGTGCAGCGTCGCGTCACTGTGCATCCCGCCTGGACCGCCCGCCTCGCTGCCAACCGGGCCCGCTTCGGCGGGTGAAGGCGCCGACGCCTACCGCATCAGGTAGCGTCGGATTACACTCTCGTCGATTTCGATTCCCAGGCCCGGCCTTTCGGGCATCCTCACGAAGCCGTCCTGCCGCACGATGGGTGTGCACACCAAGGCATTGTCACGTTAACTCGTTAGGTCTGGCCTGTTGCCGTGGATGGTCAGCACTCATGTAGGCGCCGATGCCTCGGTCCACGCCGCGAAGGATCCGCCGCGAAGCTTCTTGAACATGGGCCGTCGGATTAGGTGACGCTGGCGGTAGAAGGTGTTGCATGTGGCCGACTGGATCGAAAGGAAGCGCTGCGCGGAGCCCGGTGACTTGAAGCGCTGCTGCTGACGTTCCCGTCGCCGTACCGGCTGGTGCGAAGTCTCGGCCCGGTCGTTTGCATATCTCCCGAGATCATGGATTGCGGTGAGCCCCGATCGGCAAGAAACGGATCGATAGGACCGCAGCTTGTCAGTCACGATCCTGGTCGGTGTGAAGCCATGACGCCGGAGCAGCTTCTTCAACAATTTCATGGCCGCGCTCGTGTCGCGCCTCGATTGCACAAGGAAGTCGAGAACCTCGCCCTCGTTGTCGACGGCGCGCCAGAGCCAGTATCGCTCACCACGGATGCCGATGACCATCTCGTCCAGATGCCAATGATCGCTCGGCGTCGGGCGCACAGTTCGCAGGTTCGCGGCGATTGACGTGCCGAATTTGAGGAACCAGCGGCGGATGGTCTCGTACGAAACGTCCAGGCCGCGTTTGGCCAGCATCTCCTCGACGTCGCGAAGGCTAAGGGCGAACCTGGCGTAGAGCCAGATCGAATGTCTGATCACGTTGGCTGGGAAGCGATGATGCTTGAAGGGTATCGGGCGCATCGTGCAACCCTACACCCTCGCGTATCGGGCGACAGGTCGGTTACCGTGACAAAAATGCCACGCGCTGTAGTCCACCGCCCCTTCCGCCGTCCTCAGCCGACCCGTCCGATAGCCGTTGCGGTACCCCGAGCCCGGCACCGCGCCACGGTCAACATGCACTCGGCGTCGGCGCGGAAGTAGCGGCGCGTCAGCTTGCCCCGATAACGGGCCACGACGGGTTCGAGCACGCCCTTCCACCCGTCCGCCGCGTGCACGTTGCCCGGGCGCGAGTCGCGCCGCGTTCCAGA
>Ga0194132_10003593_pt1 | contig 27430 bp, 24 predicted proteins | sample TA2KigOf80mmetaG_FD_148612 | JGI IMG/M metagenome (GOLD analysis project Ga0194132, IMG submission 148612) | Freshwater microbial communities from Lake Tanganyika, Tanzania - TA2015054 Kigoma Offshore 80m | ecosystem: Environmental > Aquatic > Freshwater > Lake | place: Tanzania: Lake... | reverse complement strand
GCCGAGCTATGCCGGCGGGAGGGCATCGCCGAGAGCCTGTATTACGTGTGGTCCAAGGAGTTCATGGAGGCCGGCAAGAAGCGGCTTGCCGGCGATACCGAGCGCCAAGCGTCGTCGGGCGAGGTCAGGGACCTGCGCCGGGAGATGGGTGCGCTGAAAGAACTGGTTGCCGAATTCCGATCGTGCAGAACCCGCCTTTGGCCCGGGCGATTTACGCCAGCGTCGAAGTCGACCAGGAGATTCCGCCGGAGCACTACAAGGCGATGGCCGAGGTCATCGGGTTCGTCATGCGCCTCAAAGGGGAGGCCGCCAAACGCAAGTTCACGTCGGGGAACGTCGGGCCCTCCGGCGGAAAGAACCGTGAACGAAGCCCCATCGAGATCCGAGTGCCGCGTCCCCAAACGTCCCGCGAATCCCGGAACAAAGCAAAAACCGGCTCTTAGAATTGTTGTTTTTCAACTAGTTATGATACCCCTTGCGAACGAGAACAAAACATGTACATCCTTCGCCAGGTGAGCGCTGCCCAAACAGGTGGCGGCGAAAGGAAGAAGGGGTTATCCCATGTCGGATGTCGCACTTAGGGTAGTTGAGAAGGGGTCTATGGACCGTCGCAAGGCACTCGAATCGGCCTTGAGCCAGATCGAACGGACGTTCGGCAAGGGCTCGATCATGCGCTTGGGTCAGAATCAGGCCGTCGAGGTCGAGGCGGTATCGACGGGCTCGCTCGGCCTTGATGTCGCGCTCGGAATCGGTGGTCTACCAAAGGGGCGTGTGGTCGAAATCTATGGCCCGGAAAGCTCGGGGAAAACGACTCTCGCGCTGCATGTGATCGCCGAGGCGCAGCGTGCCGGCGGAACGTGTGCGTTTGTCGATGCCGAACATGCGCTCGATCCAGGGTATGCGCGCAAGCTCGGGGTCAACGTCGATGACTTGCTGATCTCGCAGCCCGACACCGGCGAACAAGCTCTCGAAATCGCCGATACGCTGGTGCGCTCGGGCGCGGTCGATGTCATGGTGATCGACAGCGTCGCTGCCCTTGTCCCGCGGGCGGAGCTGGAAGGCGAAATGGGCGATCAGCACGTCGGCCTCCAGGCCCGGCTGATGAGCCAGGCACTGCGCAAGTTGACGGCGTCGATCGCCAAATCCAACACGCTCCTGATCTTCATCAACCAGATCCGCATGAAGATCGGCGTGATGTTCGGCAATCCGGAGACCACGACCGGCGGTAACGCACTCAAGTTCTATGCCTCGGTCCGCCTCGACATCCGGCGAATCGGAGCGATCAAAGAACGAGAAGAGGTCGTCGGGTCGCAGACTCGAGTGAAAGTCGTCAAGAACAAGGTGGCACCACCGTTCAAGGTCGTCGAGTTCGACATCATGTACGGCGAAGGGATATCGAAGACCGGCGAATTGATCGATCTCGGGGTCAAGGCTGGTGTGATCGAGAAATCGGGTGCCTGGTTCTCCTATCAGAGCCAGCGGATCGGTCAGGGGCGAGAGAACGCCAAGCAGTTTCTCAAGGAGAACGGTGAGATCGCCAAAGCCATCGAAGCCGCCATTCGCGCCAACTCGGGCCTGGTCGTGAGCGACAGCGTCGAGGGTGGAGGAAACGACGACGGCGAATCGGATTCCGACGACGCGTTGCGCGCCTAGCCCGCAACCCGATACTCTTAAAGCGCGCGATGAAGATCGCGCGCTTTTTTCTTTTTTTCTAATAGCTTAGCTGCTGGCCGCTGGACAGCCTCGGGCCCTGCCGGTAAAACCGGCCGGGCAGTACGAAGCCACCAACCCAGCAGCGACCGCGACGATGACCAGCGTCAGCGACATCCGAAGTGCGTTTCTCGGCTATTTCAAAGCCCATGGGCACGAAGTCGAGCGATCCAGCCCGCTGGTCCCGCACAACGACCCGACCTTGCTGTTCACCAACGCCGGCATGGTCCAGTTCAAGAATGTGTTCACCGGCGCCGAAAAGCGGGCCTACACGCGGGCCGCGACCAGCCAAAAGTGCGTGCGCGCAGGCGGCAAACACAACGACCTCGACAACGTCGGCTACACCGCTCGGCACCACACGTTCTTCGAGATGTTGGGCAACTTCTCGTTCGGCGACTATTTCAAGGACTTGGCGATCGAATTGGCGTGGAATCTCGTCACCAAGGAATACGGTCTCGACGCCAAGCGGCTCCTGGTCACGGTCTACCACGAGGACGATGACGCGGCGACGATCTGGAAGAAAATCGCTGGACTGCCGGACTCTCGGATCATTCGCATTGCCAGCGATGCCAATTTCTGGCGCATGGGCGAAACCGGCCCCTGCGGACCGTGTTCGGAGATCTTCTTCGACCATGGCGAGTCGATCCCTGGGGGACCTCCTGGTTCCAAAGACGAAGACGGCGATCGCTTCATCGAGATATGGAACCTCGTGTTCATGCAGTACGAGGAACGGGCAGGTGGCGAACGGGTCGCCCTGCCACGCCCGTCGATCGACACCGGGATGGGGCTCGAACGGATTTCGGCCGTTCTGCAGGGCAAGCACGACAATTACGACATCGACCTGATGCGCAGCCTCATCGTCGCCTCGGCCGAGGCGTCGGGTGCGGCCATCGATGGACCGCACGCCGTTTCCCATCGCGTCGTCGCCGATCACCTGCGGGCGGTGAGTTTCCTGATCGCGGACGGTGTCCTGCCCTCGAACGAGGGGCGCGGTTACGTGCTGCGCCGGATCATGCGTCGGGCCATGCGCCACGCGCACATGATGGGTTCGCGGGATCCCTTGATGTGGCGCTTGGTCCCGGCCCTCGTCGGGCAGATGGCGCAGGCCTATCCGGAACTCAATCGTGCTCAAGCTTTGATCACGGAGACGCTCAAGCTCGAGGAGACCCGTTTCCGACAGACCCTCGAACGCGGCCTGCGTCTGCTCGACGAGGAGTTGGAACAGCTGCCGGCCGGCGGTGCCCTGCCGGGGGAGATCGCGTTTCGCCTCTACGACACCTATGGCTTTCCGCTCGACCTGACGCAGGACGCTTTGCGGGCGAAGGGGCGGACGGTCGACGTCGGTGCCTTCAACAAAGCCATGGCCCGTCAACGCGAGGAGGCGCGGAAGGCTTGGGTCGGCTCGGGAGATCAGGCGACCGAGGCCATTTGGTTCGAGATTCGCGAACGCGTCGGGGCCAGCGAGTTTCTCGGCTACGAAACGGAGTTCGCCGAAGGCAAGGTCGTGGCGCTGACCCTGGCAGGCCGCGAGGTTCCTTCGGCTGCAACCGGCAGCGAGATCGCCGTCGTGCTGAACCAGACGCCGTTCTATGCCGAATCGGGTGGTCAGGTCGGGGATCGCGGGGTGTTGTTCGCCAGCGACGGCACGGAAGTCGCCATCGACGACACCCAGAAGAAGGTCGGTGATCTCCACGTACATTTGGGAAAGGTGAAGCGTGGGACGCTGCGGCTGGACCAGGTCTTGGAGCTGCGCGTCGATGGTGCCCATCGTTCCGCGATCCGGGCGAACCACTCGGCGACCCATCTCTTGCATGCGGCCCTGCGCCAGACTCTTGGAGACCACGTCACCCAGAAGGGGTCTTTGGTTGAAGACTCCCGTTTGCGCTTCGACATCAGCCATCCCAAGGCGCTCAGCGACGAGGAAATTGCCGCGGTGGAAGCGCTGGTGAACCGCGAGGTTCGCGTCAATGCCCCCGTGGCCACCGTTCTCATGACCCCCGACGATGCGGTCAAGAACGGGGCCATGGCCCTGTTCGGGGAGAAGTACGGCGAGGAGGTGCGCGTCGTTTCGATGGGAGGACAGGGCGATGGTCAGGCGCCTTATTCGGTGGAACTCTGCGGTGGGACGCATGCGCGCCGGACCGGCGACATCGGACTGTTCAAGATCATCGCCGAAGGTGCGGTGGCTGCCGGCGTCCGGCGCATCGAGGCCGTGACGGGCCGTGGTGCGCTCGAATACGTCGCTGGCCTGGAGGCGACGGTCCGGAATGTCGCGGCCGCGCTCCGCGTCGCCCCGCCGGAACTCGAGGCCCGGACCAAAGCCCTGGTCGAGGAACGGCGTCGCCTCGAGAAGGAATTGACCGAGGTTCGCCGGATGTTGGCGACTGGAGGGGGCGGCGCGGCCGAGGCGGTTCGCGATCTATCGGGGCTGGCGTATTACGGGCGCCGCGTCGAAGGGGTCCCGGCCAGGGATTTGCGTGGTCTCGTCGATGACGCCAAGAAAAAGATCAAGTCGGGCGTCGTGGCGATCGTCACCGTGTCCGAAGGGAAGGCCGCCCTGGCCGTCGGCGTCACGGAGGATCTCGTGAACACATGGAACGCGGTCGATCTCGTGAAGATCGGCGCCGAGACCTTGGGCGGGAAGGGCGGCGGCGGTCGGCCCGACATGGCGCAGGCCGGCGGACCGGCAGGCGACAAAGCCGATGAGGCGATCGAGGCGATCGCCAAGCGCCTGGCGTCATGAACGCCAAGCCATGACGTTTCGTCACCAACTCTACGAACTGCTCGAGTCGAGCCGCCCCGATCACTATTGGAGCAAGGTCTTCGACCGCTCGATGATGGGGTTGATCCTCCTCAACGTCATCGCGATTGCACTCGAGACCGTCGATCACGTGGACGAAGCTTATGGCGCTGAGTTGCGCGCCTTCGAAGTGGTTTCCGTGGTGATTTTCACGATCGAATACGTCTTGCGCCTCTGGGTTGCCCCGGAACACCTTCCGCTTCGCCACCTTGGCCCGGTCAAGGCCCGGCTCCGTTTCATGATCGGACCTTTTGCGGTCATCGATTTCCTGGCCTTCGCGCCGTTCTACCTCACGCTGCTATTTCCGGGGATCGATCTCGCCATTTTGCGAGTATTCCGGCTTCTGCGGCTGCTCAAGCTCGCTCGCTACTCGCCGGCGCTGTCGTCGCTGCTCAATGTCTTGCGCGACGAGCGTCGTGCGCTAGGCGCGGCTGCTCTGGTCATGGGCATCCTGCTCGTGTGCGCTTCGACCGTGATGTATTACATCGAACGCCATGCCCAGCCGGACAAATTTGGCTCGATTCCCGACGCTATGTGGTGGGCAATCGTGGCGCTGACGACGGTGGGCTTTGGCGATGTCGTCCCAGTGACGGGTCTCGGCAAGATGATCGGCGGCATGGTTCTCGTGATGGGGCTGATGATGTTTGCCCTCCCGGTCGGCATCATGGCGTCAGGATTCACGAACGAGGTTCATCGCCGCGAATTTGTCGTGAGCTGGGGCATGGTCGCCCGTGTGCCGCTGTTCGCCAAACTCGATGCGCCGTCGGTGTCACGCGTGGCGGCGCTCCTGAAATCGAAAGTGGTCGCTGCCGGCACGATCATCTGCCGGCGCGACGAAGCCGCCGATGCCATGTACTTCGTTGCTTCGGGCGAGGTCGAGGTCGTGCTTCAGCCGGAGCCGGTCGTGCTCCAGGAGGGCGACTTTTTCGGCGAGATCGCGTTATTGCGGCACTCGACGCGCACGGCGTCCGTTCGAGCGGTCACCCAATCCCGTTTGCTCGTGCTTTCGGTCGACGACTTTCAGCAGCTGATGCTCGACGATCCCGCAATCCGCGAAACCGTCACGGTGCTCGCCCAGGAGCGGTTGCGCAGCCTCGATCAGCAGGCCGGGGCCGACGCGGCTAAGCCACCACCTTCCTGAGGCCCGCGTCGAGTTTGTCGAGAAACTTCTGGGTCGATAGCCAGCCCTGGTTCGGACCGACCAGGACCGCCAGATCCTTGGTCATGTGTCCAGCCTCCACCGTACTCACGCAGACCTTTTCCAAGGTCTCGGCGAAACGGTGGAGTTCCGGCGTTTGGTCGAGTTTCGCGCGATGCATCAAGCCGCGCGTCCAGGCGAAAATCGAGGCGATCGGGTTGGTCGACGTTTCTTCCCCCCGTTGGTGGGCGCGGAAGTGGCGCGTCACCGTGCCGTGGGCGGCCTCGGCTTCGACGACCTTGCCATCCGGCGTCATCAGGACCGAGGTCATGAGCCCGAGCGAGCCGAAGCCCTGGGCCACCGTGTCGGACTGCACGTCGCCGTCGTAGTTCTTGCACGCCCAGACGAACTTGCCGCTCCATTTCAGGGCGCTCGCCACCATGTCGTCGATCAGGCGGTGCTCGTAGGTGATGCCGGCCTTCTTGAACTGGTCTTTGAACTCCGAGTCGTAGACCTCTTGGAACAGATCTTTGAAGCGGCCGTCATAGGCCTTGAGGATCGTGTTTTTGGTCGACAGGTAGACCGGCCAGCCACGCGCGAGCCCATAGTTGAGGCAGGCTTGGGCGAAACCGCGGATCGATTCATCCAGGTTGTACATCCCCATGGCGACGCCGGAGCCAGGGAACTTGAAGACCTCGTATTCGATCGGCTTGCCGCCGCCCTCGGGCTCGAAGCGGATCGTGAGCTTGCCCTTGCCAGGAACCTTGAAATCGGTGGCGCGGTATTGGTCGCCAAACGCGTGGCGGCCGATCACGATCGGGTCGGTCCAGCCCGGCACGAGGCGCGGCACGTTCTTGCAGATGATGGGTTCACGGAACACGGTGCCGCCAAGGATGTTGCGGATCGTCCCGTTCGGCGATTTCCACATCTGCTTGAGGTTGAACTCCTTGACGCGCGCTTCGTCGGGCGTGATCGTCGCGCACTTGACGCCCACGCCGAACTTGGCGATCGCTTCGGCGGCCTCGACGGTCACCCTGTCGGAGGTCTTGTTGCGGTACTCCATCCCGAGGTCGTAGTACTTCAGGTCGATGTCGAGGTAGGGGAGGATCAGCTTGTCTTTGATGAAGGACCAGATGATGCGGGTCATCTCGTCGCCGTCCAGTTCGACGACCGGATTTTTCACTTTGATCTTCGTTGCCATCGCTCGCTCCTACGCCGAAAAAAGGCGGGCGCACAATACCATTGAGGGCGGGTGCCGCAAGCCCGGGAACGGGGCTAGAGGCGATCGAGGCTGGGTCGCAAGTGGCTCTCGGGGAGCGCCCGGATCAGCGGCAGGACGTCGGTCACGGACGGCACGACGTGGAACAGATCGCGGATTGCCGGGTTCGCGAAACGCTTCTCGATCAGGTGGTCGAACAGCCGGCGCAACGGCTGCCAGTAGCCGCCGACATCGACAATGACGATCGGCTTGTCGTGGAGGTGGAGTTGCCGCCACGTGAGAATCTCGAAGGTCTCGTCCAGTGTGCCCAGGCCGCCCGGAAGAACGGCGAAGGCGTCCGCCAATCGGAACATCATCTCCTTGCGCGTATGCATCGTGTCGACGACATGCAACTTGGTGGCTCGCGGATGACCGATTTCAGCCTCGTCGAGATGACGCGGAATGACCCCGATGACTTCACCGCCCCCTGCGAGTACGGCATCCGCGATGAGGCCCATGAGCCCGACCTGGCCACCGCCGAACACCAGGCTCACGCCGGTCGAGGCGAGCAGCGCCCCGAGATCGCGCGCCGACTGACGAAACGCTTCGTCGACCGTTCCGCTCGAGCCGCAATAGACGCAGAGAGACTGGATCGTTGCCATGTCGGATTTCGTATGTGGCGCGGGACTATACGGGCAACGGCCCGCGCCCGACAGCCCCGTTTCGCTTTGGGTTCAGCGCCGCGCGGTCGAGGGGAGCGGCGGCAAACTCTTGAGATAGGCGGCGATCGCCGCTCGATCCTCGTTGCTGAGTTTGCTCGTCGAATGCTGCACGACCTCGGCCATCGAACCACCCAGGGGATCACCGGCGGGAGCGAGCCCCAAGGCGAGGGTGTCGGCGATATCCTCTGCGCTCCAATCGGCAAGGCCAGATGCATGGGGCGTCAGATTGGGAGCGACGTCCTTGGTCGGTGGCAGTCGCGCGCCGGCGAGCCAGTTGGCGCGGTCGAGCGCGCCCATCGACGTCCGCGGCGTGTGGCATTCACCACAATGGCCGAGCACCTCGACGAGGTAGGCCCCGCGGTTGATTGGTGCGCTCTTGGTCGGGTCAGGCTTCCACGGACTTGGGTCGAAATTGAGCCAGCGCCACGGGATCATCGCCACGCGCACGGAGTACGGGAAGTCGAGCTCATGGGATTTCGAGGGCTGTGCCACCGGCTTCTGGGCCAGCAGGTAGGCAGCGAGATCGCGCAGATCGCTCTCCTCGGCGCGCGCGTAGGCGGTGTAAGGGAACGCGGGGTAGTAGGTCTTGCCGCTCGGCGAAACCCCACGGCGCAGGGCCCGCACGACATCGTCGGCTGACCACCGACCAATACCGTGGGTCGGGTCAGGCGTGATGTTGGGGCCGTGGAACGTTCCGAACGGCGTCTGAATCGGCGTGCCGCCCGCGAGAGGCGCACCGCCGTTCTTTTCGTCGGTATGGCAAGCGTAGCAACCGGCGGCGCGAAAGACGTACTCGCCACGCGAGGCCGACGGTTGAGCATTGGCGTGGGAACTCAGCGCCCCCAGGAGGAGCGCCAAAAACAATCGTCCCCGAAGGCGACCTGCCACCTTCGGGGACGTGTTCGTCAGAAAACGCAAAGATTTCCGCGAAACGCTATTGCGGTCGCTCGAACCGGAACGGACCACCGCTTGCCGGCGGGCCACCGTGGCAGCCACCACAGGCCTGCTGCGTCGGACCCATGGCTGTGCGGATCGCATCGACGTTCTTGGACGCCGCCGCTGTCGCGAGTGCTTCGGCTGCGGTCGCGAGATTGCCAGCCAATCGCTCGAACTCGGCGCGGTTCGACCAGATTTCCGGCCGAGCGCGTGATTCGGGGTTCCCGTCACGGCCCGATCCTGCCGGGTAGAGCGTCGTAATGCGTTTCGCCTGATCGGCCATCGTACGGGCCGCGGTTGCAGCCGCGTCGAGATCCTGGCTCTGACCCTGGACGACGGCAGCGATCGGCCGGAACGAACCACCCATCGCGCGCATGTTCTGCAGCCGGTCCTGAAGGACGTTGCTCTGCGCCGCAACGTCGACCACCCAAGCGGTACTCGCGAGGGCCGCGACGGCGATCGCCCCCAAGATCAGCTTCTTCGTCACCATGTGTTTCTCCACGTAGAGGTCTCCCTAACTGATGGGTCCATCGGCCAATGAACGTGTGGCCCCTCGGTCCTATTCCTGGCGGCGGCAAAAATGCCGTGGTGGCGGGCGATGGGCAACCGATCTCCTATCACTTTCCCGTCAGACTTGCGGTCATCCGTGGCCCTCCGAGCGGCAACCGCAGGTTTAGAGCGCGGGTACCGCTCGCCGCACAAACGCCGTATTGTCGGTTTGGCATGGGTTCGATGAAGTCATTCCTCGTTCCAGCGATCGTCGCGGCGATCGTTGTGCTGGCCGTGATCGCCGTTTTGACCTGGCCTGGGAGCGATGCGACCAAGGACGCGGGTGCGCCGCCACCGGCGCCCAGCGTTCCTGCGGTTGCCGGTCCGCCGCCGCTGCGCGCGCCGAGCACCGTTCCGTCATTCGACGTCGTGCGGGTCACCCGCGAAGGCAACGCCGTCATCGCCGGCCGCGCCGATCCTGGGGCCGAGGTCACGATTCTCGACGGCGGCAAGCCGATCGGTACGGTCATCGCCGATCCCAAGGGGGAGTGGGTCTTTGTGCCTGAGAAGCCCTTGGCTCCCGGCAGCCGGGAAATTTCGGTCGTTGCCCGTCGCCCGGGCGAAGAGTCGCGATCCTCGGACCGGGTGGTGGTCGTCGCTGTCCCCGATCGCTCCGATGGCGAGGCACCGCTCGCCGTGCTGGCGCCGCGCGACGGTGAGGCGCCGAGCCGCGTCTTGCAGGGACCGGGCAATCAGACGGTCGCCGGCCCGACGATCGACGTGATCGATTACGACGAACGGGGTCAGGTCATCCTTTCGGGCAGGGCTCCGGCCGGCAGCGAGGTCCGTCTCTATGTCGACGGCGCCCTGGTCGGTGTTGCGCGGTCCTCACCCGAAGGAACCTGGACTTTGCGCCCGGAACGCCCGATCGCCCCTGGGGATCACGAACTCCGCATCGATCAAGTCGGGTCCGACGGAAAGGTGGTCGCCCGTTCCGCGAGCCCCTTCACGCGGGCGGCCCCGAGCCAATTGGTCCTCCGCGAGGGGCAAGTCATCGTCCAGCCGGGCAATAGCCTTTGGCGCATTGCCCGGGCGACCTACGGAGTGGGTACCAAGTACACGGTGATCTACGACGCCAATCGCGAGCGAATCCGCGATCCTGACCTGATCTACCCGGGACAGGTCTTCGCGTTGCCACGAAGCAACTAGTCTAATCGGCTCCTTGAGCCCGGCGGGGCTCGATCATGGTGACGTTCGACGCTTCCGCAGCCGTCTCCGAGTGAATCTGCTGCTGGCGTGCCCACATCGCAGCGTATTGACCGGCGCGCGCCATCAAATCGGCGTGAGTGCCCCGTTCGACGATACGGCCGTGGTCGAGCACGAGAATCTCATCGGCATGAACTACGGTCGAGAGCCGATGGGCGATCATGATCGTCGTGCGACTCGCCGAAACCTCGCGCAAGCTCTTCTGAATCTCCTTCTCGGTTCGAGAATCGAGCGCTGAGGTCGCCTCATCGAACAGGAAGATGTGGGGACGCTTCAACACCGTCCGGGCGATCGCCACGCGCTGCTTCTCGCCGCCTGAGATTTTCAGCCCGCGTTCGCCGACGACGGTCTCGTATCCGTCGGGGGTCGCGGTGATGAAATGATCGATGCTGGCGAGCCGGGAGGCCTCGACGATGTCCGCATCGTTCGCGTCGGAACGTCCGTAACGGATGTTGTAGCGAATCGTGTCGTTGAACAGCACCGTGTCCTGCGGAACGACCCCAATGGCCGCGCGCACGGAGTGTTGCGTGACCTCGCGGATATCCTGGCCATCGATCGTGATCCGCCCCTGGCTCACGTCGTAGAATCGGAACAGGAGCCGCGCGATCGTCGACTTTCCGGCGCCGCTCGGGCCGACGATCGCGACGGTGCTGCCCGGTCGGGCCCGAAACGAAACGTTCTCCAGAATCGACCGACGCGGGTCGTAGTGGAAGCCGACATTGTCGAAGACGACTTCGCCGCCCGAGACCACGAGGGACGGGGCGTTCGCTTGATCCTGGACCTCCGGGATCACCGCGCGCAGTTCGAACAACTTCTCCATGTCGACGAGCGACTGCTTCATCTCGCGGTAGACGAACCCGAGGAAACCGAGCGGCATGTACAATTGGATCAAGAAACCATTGACCGCGGCGAAGTCGCCCACGGTCATGGCGCCATCGATGACGCCGCCAGCGGCGATCAGCATCACCGCGATGAGGCCGATGCCGATGATCGCGCCCTGTCCGATATTGAGGTAGGAGAGCGTGACATTGGCCGTGACGGCCGCCCTCTGATAGTGCTCGAGGGAGCGATCGAAGCGTCGTGCTTCATGCTCTTCGTTCCCGAAGTACTTGACCGTTTCGTAGTTGAGCAGGCTGTCGATCGCCTTCGTCATCGCTTCGTTGTCGGCCTTGTTCATGGCGCGCCGGAACTTGGTTCGCCATTCGGTGAACACCAGCGTAAAGACGATGTAGGAGGTCACGCAGGCAAACGTGATCGCCGCGATCGACACATCGTATCGTGCCACCAGGATGGCGCTGACCAGCCCGATCTCGAACAAGGTCGGGAAAATGTGAAACAGCGAGAAATTCAGGATGAACTGAATTGCCTTCGTGCCGCGTTCGATGATACGTGACAAGCCGCCGGTCTGGCGCTCGAGATGAAAGCGCAGGCTCAAGCCGTGCAGGTGACGGAACATCGTCAGCGCCACGGCCCGGATAGCGTGCTGGGCAACGTGGATGAACACGGCGTCGCGCAGTTCGCCCAAGGCCTGGGATGCGACGCGGGCCACGCCATAGGAGGCGATGAGCACCACCGGAACGGCCAGGTACTGCGCCGTTGGGTTGCTCAAGGCGTCGATGGCCCGCCCAAGCATGATCGGCACCGAGACGCCGACCACTTTGGCGCCGGCCAATAGCACCACGGCCACCACGACGCGCACGCGAAGATCGAGGCGTCCGGCCGGCCATAGGAATGGCAGCAGGTCGGCGACGGCCTTCAGATGTGGCCGGCGCTTGTCGTCCGCGTGCGATGATCCTGGGCGTTCGTGCGCCACCGGGCTATTCCGCCGGCGCGAGACTGCTCGCCGATGCTGGCCGAGTGCGCTGGCCTCCGAGCGATCTTACCCAAGCCCAGATCTCCTTGGTGCGATAGCCGAGAACGAGGAGGCATGGCGTGACGATCAGGGTGAGGATCGTCGCGAAGGCCAACCCACCGGCGACCGACGTCGACAAGTTCACCCACCATTGCGTCGAGGGGGCGCCAACCGTCACCTCACGGGTCAAAACCTCGATGTTGACCGAGAACACCAGCGGTGCGAGGCCGATGACGGCGGTGAATGCGGTCAGGAACACCGGACGAACGCGCTGTGCCCCGGTCCGCAAGGCCGCCTCGAAGGGATCGAGCCCGTCGCGACGCAACACCTGATAGGTATCGATCAGAATGATGTTGTTGCGCACGACGACGCCGGCGAGCGTGATGATGCCGATGCCGGTCATCACGATGCTGAAGGGCAGCCCAGCGACCATGAGGGCCAGCATCACGCCGATGGTCGAGAACACGACCGCGGTCAGGATCAACAGCGAGTGATAGAAGCTGTTGAACTGCGTTACCAGGATGATGGTGATGAGGAAAATGGCGGCAGCGAAGGCTTTGGTGAGGAAGGCGCTCGCCTCGTTCTGTTCCTCGTCCTTGCCCTTGAAGGTCACATTGACGCCGGCGGGGAGGCCGATTTCGGGAAGACGGGCCCGGATTTCCTTGACCTTGGTGTCAGGCAAGACGCCGTCCAATACGTCGGCCTCGACCCGCATGACCCGAATGCCATCGATCCGTTCGATGGTCCCGGTCTTCTGTTGCGGCGAACGCGACACGAAGTTTGAAATCGGCACGTGGCCGTTCGGCGTCAGCACACGCAGATCGTCGAGCGCATTGACCGTGCGAGCAGCGCGGGGGAAACGCACCATGATATCGATCTCTTCTTCGGCGTCGTCGGGCCGATAGGTACCGACCTTGATGCCGTTGGTCACGAGCTTGACGACGTTCCCGACACTGGTCACATCGGCACCGAAACGTCCGGCTTGGGCTCGGTCGACCGCCACACGCCACTCGATCCCGGGCAGCGGGCGGCTGTCTTCGATGTCCCTCAGACCGTCGACACGACTGATGAGCGCACGGACTTTTGGAACCGCCTCGTCGAGCGCCATGGGATCGTGCGATGAAAGCTGTATTCGGACACCCTTGCCGGTCGGCGGCCCCGCCTCAGGTTGCCGTGCCTCGACGCGAACACCTGGAATATCTGCGGTCCGTTCACGTACTTTGTTGAGGATATCCTTCGCCCGTGGTCGCGTTTGCCAATCGGTGAATTCGAGGTAGATCGATCCGATGGTGTCGGCGGAGTCGTTGTTGCCCTGACCGCTCGTTCCCGTGCGGGTATAAGCCGTCTTGATCCCTTGGATTCCCAGCACCCGCTCTTCCACCTGCCGGACCAACGCGTCCTTTTCGTCGATCGAGAGGTTGCCGCGGGCATGAACGAGGACTCGTGAGTTGTCCGGGTCGACTTCGGCGAAAAACTGGGTGCCTTTGCCGAGGGTTCCGTAAATGTTCATGATTACAAACATCAGGCCGATGGTCGCGAACAACACCATCCAGGGACGGTGAATCGCGAAACGCAGGGTCCGGATGTAGACGCCGAGGTAGCCTTTGACGTCGTCGAGATTGCCGTGTTCGGCGGCGTGAATGTTCGCTGAGGCCCTGGGGCTGAGCGTCGAGGCACGGCCAAACGAAGCGCCCAAAACCGGCACGAACATCAAGGCCACGAGCAATGAGCCCAGCAGCGTGACGATCAGTGTCACGGGCAAGTAGACCATGAACTTGCCGACGATGCCGGGCCAGAACAGGAGCGGCAGGAATGCCGCGATGATCGTGAACGTGGCCGAGATGATCGGCCAAGCCATGCGCTGAGCGCCCTCCGCGAACGCCTGGCGCGGCGGGACGCCGGCCATCATGCGGCGGTCGGCGTATTCGGTGACGACGATCGAATCGTCGACCAGCATGCCGACCGAGAGAATCAAGCTGAACATGACGACCATGTTCATGGTCATGCCGAAGGCCGCGAGGCAGAGAATGCCGAACAGGAACGATCCGGGGATCGCCAGTCCGACCAGCAGGCCGGTGCGGACACCGAGCACGGCGACCACGACCACCATCACCAGAAGGACGGCACTGATGACGCTGTTCTGGAGGTCGTTGAACAGCGTCAGGGTGAACTTCATCTTGTCTTGGGTGTAGGTCGCCTTGACGCCGGCCGGCCAACGCTCCCGCGCTTCTTCGACGATGTGCCGGACTGCGGTGTTGTTTTCGATGATGTTGGCGCCGACCCGCTTGTAGATTTCGACGGCCACCGCGCGCTCGCCGTTGAGGCGGGCATAGCTGGTGGCGTCCTTGAACGTGCGGCGGACGGTCGTGACGTCACCCAAGGTGACGACGCCCGTACCGTCGCGAGTCGCTTTGATCGGTAGACCGAGGACATCCTTCGCGGTCTCGAACAGTCCGGGGACCTTGACCGAGAAACGGCCCCGGCCGGTATCCAAGGCACCTGCGGCGACGAGACGATTGTTGAGCGAGACCGCGCGCAGCAACTCTTCGTTCGAGATGTTGTAGGCCTCGAGTTTGACGGGCTCGACCTCGACCTCGAGCACCTCGGCGCGATTGCCGACGACTCGGGCTTCCAGGATCGACGGCAGGCCCTCGATCCGGTCCTTGAGGTCGCGTGCCAGGCGATAAAGGGCCCGTTCGGGGAGATCGCCGGACAACAACACGACCATCACCGGGAAAGAGCTAGTCGAGAATTCCGTGACCGTGGGTTCCTTCGTTTCGGAGGGGAGGTCGCGCTTCGCCTTGTCGACCTTTTCGCGCACGTCGTTGACGGCTTTGTCGGGGTCGACGCTGGGGTCGAACTGGATCAGCACCGAAGCGTGGCCTTCGACGGCGACGGCCTTCATCTCCTTGATGCCCTCGATGGTCTTGAGTTCTTTTTCCATCGGGCGGATGAGCAGGCGTTCGGCGTCGTTCGGAGATATCCCCTCGTGGACCATCGACACGTAGACGTTGGCGAAGTCGACGTCAGGCTCGGCTTCCTTCGAGATGTCGAGGTAGGCGACCAGCCCGCCCAACAGAATCATGACCAGGACGGTCACCACCATTCGTGAGCGGTTGAAGATCGCGTCGAGCAATCCGGTCATGGCGTTCCCACCTTGGCTGCCCGCGCTTTGCCGCCATCGCGGGCGAACTCCTGGCCGACGACGATGATCTCGAGCGACTCGGGCAAACCCGCGATCCACATGCCGTCTCCCGTGTCATCGAGGATCCGCACCGGATAGAACTTGACGGTCGATCCGTCGACGAGCGCCCGCACGCCGAGTTCCCCGGCATCGTTGAGCGTCAGGAAAGCAGGGGTGATGCGATGCGCCATCTGGCGATCGGCGGCCAGAAAGATGTCAGCCGTGATGCCGTCCCGGAACACGGTGGAGCGGGCGGGAACTTCGAGTTCGAGACGGAATGTACGAGTCCGTTCGTCGGCCGTCGTTGCGATGAAGCGGATCTTGCCCTCGACGACTTCGCCGCTGGCCAGGCGGGCCCGACCCGGATCCCCTGGTTTAACGAACGCGACGTCGCGTTCGGAAATCTGTCCGACGACGAGGAATGGATCCTGGTCGATCACGCGGGCGATGATCGTGCCGCGATTGACGATATCGCCGATTTCGACGGGGCGAGTCTCGACGACGCCATTGAACGGTGCGCGAACCTTGGTGTTGCTGATATCGATCTCGATCTCGCGCTGGCGGGCGCGAGCGGATTCGAGGAGTGCGAACGCCTCCGCCACCTTTGTCTGTGGGCGCACGCCGCGTTCGTTTAGCTGCACCGTGGCCGAGTGTTCGAGTTCCCGTTGCTGAACGAGGGCACGAGCCTCGGCGAGGCGGGCTTCGCGGTTCTCCATGCTGAGTTCGATGAGCACGTCGCCGGCGCGAACGCGCGAGCCTTTACGAGTGGGAACGGCCGCGACCCGGCCGGTCGTTTCGGCCTTGAGATCGACCCAGCGCGAGGCCTCGGTTCGACCACGCAGCGCGACATCACGAACGCGCGGCTGGGCGATGAACGTCTGGGTACGGACCAACGGGATCTCTTCCTTAGGGGCCGTTGCCGCGGCATCGGCTGCGGCGATTGTTGGACCTGAGGCGTTGGCTTTGCCGTCATGCGATTCGAATTGGCCGGAGAGTATCCAGCCCGCGACCGCCAGTGCGAAAAGGCCTGCAACGAGGACGGATTTCTTCATGACTGCCTCTACTCCGCGGCCGTCGCGGTGGGTTGGGATGTGGTCGTCTGCTCGCTCGTCATCAGGGCAGCGGCCTCGACCAAATGGCGGTTCTCTTCGATGTACTTGAGCGAAGCCGCGATAACGGCGCGGCCATAACCGCAGACGAATTGAGTCGCGGGACTGCGTTCGCGTGCCGGCCAGAGCGCTTCTCGATCGAGATCTCCGAGGAGCGCTCGATAGACCTCCAGGCGCTTTTCGATCACCTGTTCGACGAACGCCGGCGGCAGCAGGTGAGCGAAGTGCATCATGACCAGAAAGTCCGAACGCACCCGATCGGTCTCAGGAATCTCGGCCGTCAGTTCGTCTAGCAGCGCAACCTTGCCCGCTTGTGTCAGCGCGTAAACTTTCTTGTCCGGGCGTTTGGTCTGGTTGAGCTCGGTACACGTGACCAGGCCCTCGGTGGTCAGTCTGGTGAGGGCGGGATAAATCGAGCCGAAGCTGGCCTCGTGGATGTAGTGGAGGGGGCCTTCGAGGCGTTTCTTGATCTCGTAACCCGTTGCATCGCCTAGCGACAGGACCGCCAAACACAGCGTCCGAACGTTCATTGGGCCCTCGCTGATATATTTATTATTGATATATACCAATCGAGCAGAAAGGCAACGGGTTAGAGTAATTCCTCCCTGAAATATCGTACAAAATCAAACATATCTATTCCAAACAAACAGTTACGATGTTATTCTGATGTAAGAGTCGGAAGTCATCTAAGGAAGCTACTAATAATACGACATAGTTCCTGCACGTTCACGTCATAGATGGCGTGTCCCATGTTCGGCAGCTCGATCATGGCCCCACGACCGAGGAGGCCGGCGGCCCGGGCGGTCTCTCGCGTGAGATCATCGTGGGGATTCAGCAGCAGCGCTTCCTGGCGCATGTCCGGGATCCGCTGCTCCTTGTCATAGGCGTAGGTCGCTCTCGGACTCCACCACAGGAGCGGACCCGATCGAGCGCCGTCGAGAAAGTTCCGGGTGACGGTGTGGTTGTCGATCCCTGGCGCTTTGCGACTCATGGCGATTCGCCAGCGTTCCAATAGGTGACGCCCGTTGCGCTGGATGATCGGTGGCGCGAGAAACTTGGCGCGAGCCTGCTTCTCCTCCGGAGTGAACACCGGTAGCGACGACATCACGACTTTCCGGACCGTCTCTGGGTGTGCGAGCGCCATGGCGACCGCGATGCTGGCGCCCGTGTGATCGCCAAGCAGGTCGAACGCTCCGGGCCCCAGCAAGCTCCTGGCCGCGTCCGCGAGCGCTTCGGCGTAGTTTTCGACCGATGGCGGACGCGTGGGCATGGTCGACTCGCCAAACCCCGGCGTGTCGAAGGCCAAGCACACCCGGTCCTTCCCCATGGAATCGATGAAGCTGGCGAACTGCTTGCCCGACAGCGGCGCCATGTGGAGACAAACGAGGGGCGGCGCGGCGGCCGATCGGTCGGGGAGGCGCTGGCGGAAGTGGATCTGTCCGAACCGGCCCGACACGAAGCCGCGGCGCTGTCGACCCGCTTCACCCCGTGTCGAAGGAACGGTGATCGGCGCCGCGGTCTCGGCGGGGCGCTCGCGGTCGAGGAATTGGCGAAGCGTGCCGGCGGTTTCTTTCGGCGCAAGGGCGAGAAATCCGTGAGCGCGTCCAGGGAGTTCGAGGATCGACCCGTTCTTCAAGTAGGGTCGCGCGCGTCGCGTCGGAACCCAGAGATCGTCCTCCGGGCAGAGTACGAGGATAGGGTGCTGCACCTGCGGCAGATACGTCTTGTGTTGGTAGTTGTGCGAGGCGCGGTGGCCCCAATGCATGATGTGACTGCCGCCGCGACCCGCCTCCATGAAGTCGCGATCGATCAGGGCCAACGGTTTCTTCGGGTCGGCGTACTTGAGCGACATGGCCCAGCGATCGAGCAGGAACTGGCCCGCGTCGTCCGCCGTGTGCGCCGCGTAAACGCCGCGGTATTCCGCCAGTTCCTCTTCCGTGTAGACCGGGGCCGACACGAGGACGAGGCGGCCCACCTGATGCGGCCGCTGGCGCGCCATCTCGACAGCGATTTTCGACCCCGTGTGGTAGCCCATGACATCGAACGCCGTCAGGCCCAGGGCATCGACCAGATCTCCCATGGCGGCGGCGAAATCCGGAATCTCCGGTTCGCGCGCCATGACGTCGGAGTCCCCGAAACAGGGGTTGTCCGGCGCAATCGCAACACGGTCTTCACCTAGCTCCGCCAGCAGCATGTCGTAGATGCGGCCCGACATCGGGCTGGCGTGAAAGCACAGGATCGGGCGTCGTCGCGGGGTTGCGGGGTTGGCGAAGCGAAAATGGACTTGGCCAAAGCGCGTATCGACGTAGGCGCGCGCGACGGCGGGTGACAGGCGCCACCAGGTGTCGTAGTCGACGACCGATTGGCGATGCTCAGGCGTGTCGAAGGCGGACATTTGCGCGACTCCTCCGGTGTTGGCCGATCCTAGTACGACCGTTGCCTAAGGGCTTGAACGGGTTCGCGCCGGGGGCCCGACCGAGCGTCCAGCGGCGCGAGCAAGATTTTCTAAGGGAAGGCGCGTCGTTCCATTGGTCACGTGCTCCCTCGCTTTTTTTGCACCGCGTCGGGAACTGGGGGTAGCCTTGGGCCAATGCCCATTTCCGGGCTCCACTGGAGGTCGCTGATGGCTTTCCCCGTACGTGCAGGACAGGTGTGGCATTCGATGATGCCGGATGCAACGCACGACGACATCTCTCATCAGGCGTTCGTCACTACGATGATGAACCAGATGGGTAGCATGATGCCGGGCAATCGTGTGGTCTATGACCATGTGGTGAAACCGAAGTTCGTGCGGCAGCACAAGCGTGAACCGAACAACGTTCACGAAGTGCGTAAGGCGATGTTGCGTGAGCCGTACACGCAGTACTGGAGTTCGTTCAAACGTTGCGCCAAAGAAATGCAGTACATGTCGGTGGGACCGATGGTCGAGCGCCAATTGCCCGAGCTCATTGAACGGGCCAAGCCGCGCAAGTCCGACCTCGGCACGCTGTCGCTCGATCCGACCATCAAGTGCCCGCGCTACAATTCCGAGGTCGAAATCCATGCCAAGCCGGGCGGCTACCACACCGACCTGACCAAAGACGACGTCTTCGCCGGCGCCGAATTCGATCGCACGTTCTTCGTGTTCACCAACGGCGGCACTGGCAAGCTCAATGGCCGGTCGGGCGAGACCATGGCGGCATGGCTCAAGAAGACCCATCCCAATTTCAAACCGAAGAAGATCCTCGACATGGGATGCACGATCGGTGGCAATACTCTGCCATGGGTCGATGCCTTCCCGAACGCCGAGGTCTATGGTTTGGACGTCGGGGCGCCCTGCCTGCGGTACGCCCACGCGCGAGCCGAGGCCCTCGGCAAGCGTGCACACTTCGTTCAGGACGACGCCGAGCACACGAAGTTCGAAGGCGAATCCTTCGACTTGGTGGTGTCGTGCATCCTGATGCACGAACTGTCCTACAAGGCGTTGCACAACGTCTTCAAGGAGAGCCACCGCCTGCTGCGCAAAGGCGGCTTGGCGATCCATTCCGATCAGCCGCCGTTCCGAACGAAGGATATGGTCGAGCAGTTCCATACCGACTGGGATACGCACTTCCAGGCCGAACCGTTCATCACGACGCTGGGCCTCACCGATCTGTGCGATGTCGCGCAGAAGGGGGGCTTCGCCAAGAACAAGATCGACGAGGTCTTCGTCCCACTGATGCAGAACCGTGAGTTCTATATGGTGACGGCTCAGAAGTAGCGAGACGCGCGTGTTTTTGCAGAGGGCCCGCCCCCGCCGGCGGGCCTTCTTTTTGTTCGATGATCGGTGCTGAGTCGCCGCGCGATTCTGCCGTTGGTGGCCGCTGCCGCGTTGACCCATCCGGCGTCCGATCTATTTGCGCAGAGGCGGCCGCCAATGCCGGTCCCGACCGGCGGCCCGCCCATTCTCGACGTTCATGCACACCTGTTGGCCGACCCGCCCGGGGATTTCCGGGCTGCCGTCACCAATGCGCTGAAGGTGATGGATCAATTTGCCATTGCGCGAACGGTCATTATGGCCCCGCCCCAGCCGCCGGGCTTTCGCAACGGCTATGACTACGATGCGTTCCTTCCGGCCATACGACCTCACGCTACCCGATTCGCGTTTCTCGGTGGCGGCGCGTTGCTCAACGGCCTCGTTCACGGCACGCCCGCGGAGCGCGTCGGATCGGGGGCCTTGCGCACATTCGAAGAGGCGGCCGAAAGAATCTTGGCCGCGGGTGCGGCAGGATTTGGCGAACTGGCGGTGCATCACGTCTCGTATTTCGCTCAACATCCCTATGAATCGGTTCCGGCCGATCATCCGCTTCTGTTGCTGCTCGCCGATATCGCGGCTCGCCACGACGTTCCGATCGATCTGCATCTCGACCCGATTCCAGCCGACATGCCGCCTCCGCCGCGTATTGCCGGTGGAAACAATCCACGCACTTTGGCGGCCAACATATCGCGCTTCGAGCTGCTGCTCGCACACAACCGAAAGACCAAGATCGTGTGGGCGCATGCCGGCCGTGACACGCTCGGAACGTGGTCAATCACGCTGACGCGTCGGCTGCTGGAGGCCCACTCGAACCTTTACTTGAGCCTCTCGATGCACCCGCCCGGTGGTCTCGTCGTGGAGAACAGCCTCATGGGGCCGGAGGGCTCGCCCAACGATCGTTGGATCGCGTTGCTCGCGGATTTTCCCGATCGAGCAACAGTAGGGAGCGATTTTTTTCACCAGCCGACGGGACGCAGCGCCGCAACCCTGCCACCTCCAACACCAGGGATCCGCCGTTTTGTGAACGCGCTCCCGGAAGCGCTGGCTAAGAAAGTGGCGAGCGAGAATGCGGCCAGGCTCTACCGACTCCAATTGGGTTAGCGTCGGGCACCATCAGCTCGGACGAGCGCGCTTTTGGTAATTGTGCCGCAACGCGGCTTGCGCTGGTGGGGACAGCTTGAGGAAGCGTTCGCGTCCCGCGCGCATGACGTCGGCGGCGACCAGGCCGCGCTGCACCAGTTCGCGGCGTTCCTCGGTCGGACGCGATGCTTCGAGCCGGCAGTCGAAGGACCGGCACATGGCGGGGCGTCGCTCGTAGATCGTGCAGCCCGCCTTGGGATCGAGATAGTGGCAGTCGCCGTTGGGCTGCGCAGCGACGGCGAAGACGCCGGGGCGAACCTCCCGGTCGATCGCGAATTGGCCGGGGTCGTCCCCGAATTGAAGCGACACGAGGACGTTTTCCCGCCGGCAACACGCGACACAGCCGTTGCAGACGACATCTCCAAAGGCGACCATGGGAGGTCTTGCTCCACCATTGCATGGCACACTACGGCCATTCGGTGAGTCCGATGGCACCGACCACGATACCAACGCCACGGCGTCTGATCGCAGCATTTTTTTCGTGTCTCGTGAATTCTTCCACCAAACGGAGTCGCCATGCAGCATCGAAAATACTCAGGCCGAATCGATTACATCGACTTCAAACGCGGCTGTCTCGGTCAGGAATGGTTTACCGTCACCGTTCAACCCGACGGGGCCCGTACGCTCCGGGCCTTCTGTGAGGTCGCCAAGTCCGACCTCGTCCGCGACGTAACGCTGTCGCTCGACGGCCAGTGGCTCCCGACCGACTGTTTCGTCCGGCTCGTGAAGGGCGGCAAGTTCCTGGGATCGGGTTGGTTTCGCTTCACGGACCGGGGCATCGAGTGCGAGTCCTACACGCCGGACGCCGGGCGAGTATCGCAAGTCATCGATACCGGTCAGCGCGTCCGTATCTTCGCGTGCCATCCCCTGATGACCGATGGTTGGCAGACCCGGCAGTTCGATCATGGTCGACCGGAGAAGACCCAGATCGTGCGGCCCTGGGCCCACCCTTCGCCACTGCCCGATGGCAGTACCGGGCCGATGGCGGGTATCGGTCAAAAGACGATCGAATACGTGGGGGAGGAGGAGATCGAGGTGCCGGCAGGACGTTTTCGTTGCCGCCGCTACAACCTACATGTCTCCAACCCCGCAAACCCCCCGATGATCACTTGGGTTCACGGTGAGGACTCGCAGTTGATCAAGATGCATTGGGCGTTGCGCGAATTCGACTATGTGTTGGCGGCCTACGATCGCTAAAGCGTCATCGCCACGTCTCAGGGCGCTGATCCAGCCGTTGGTGTTGGCGGCTATCGTCTGGCTCACGACGCCGGTTGCGGCCGCGGCCGAAATCCACGTCGGCGTGGCGACCAATTTCGCCGACACCGCCAGGACCGTCGCGGCCGCCTGGACCCGATCGACGGGGCATCGCGTGGTGTTCTCCATCGGGTCCACGGGCCAGTTGTTCGCCCAGATCCGGCAGGGGGCACCCCTCGATGTGTTCTTATCGGCGGATGAAGCCAGCGCCCGTCGGGCGGAAGACGAGGGGCTGGCGGTACCCGGATCGCGCTTCACTTACGCCATCGGCAGGCTTGTCGTCTTCAGTGTGGAGCGCGGCAGGGTGCGCGATGCCGAGACGCTGCGGTCAGGCCAGTTCGAACGCCTGGCGCTCGCCAGCCCCAGCGCAGCGCCCTACGGGGCGGCGGCGATGGACGTGATTCGCCGCCTCGGCCTGGAGGAGCGATTGCGCCGGAAGATCGTGTTTGGGCAGAGCATCGCCCAGACCTACCAGTTTGTTCGGACCGGGAACGCCGATCTCGGTTTCGTGGCGCTGTCGCAGGTCGTAGGACACGCGGAGGGCTCGCGGTGGCTCGTGCCCGAGAACCTTCACAGTGCCATTCGCCAGGACGCCGTGCTGCTGCGCCGAGCCGACAACGACACGGCAGCGCGCGACTTTCTGGTTTTCCTCCGCGGGCCCGAGGGCCGTCGGATCGTCGAAACCTTCGGCTATGGGCGAGATCCATAGAAGATGTCCGATTCTGGCGAAATCTGGACCGCCATCCGCCTGACTCTCGGGCTCGCGTTCATCAGCACGATCGTTCTGTTGTCGATCGCGACGCCGATCGCCTGGTGGTTGGCGCGGTCCTCGCGATCGTGGAAAGAGATCGTTGCCGCGGTCGTCGCCATGCCGCTCGTGCTGCCCCCGACCGTGCTCGGGTTCTACTTGCTCATCTTCCTTGGGCCGGACGGACCAGGGGGAGCGTTCGCCGGGCTGTGGGGGGCGCGCAGCGTCGCCTTCACCTTTGAGGCGCTGATCTTCGGATCCGTCGTCTACTCGCTGCCGTTCGTCGTCCAGCCGCTGCGCAACGCGTTTGTCGCGGTCGGGTCGCGTGCGATGGAGGCGGCTGCGACGCTCCGAGCGAGCCCGCGCGATGCGTTCTGGTCGGTGGCGGTACCCCTCGCGCGACCCGGATTCTTGACCGGGGCCATCTTCGGGTTTGCCCACACCGTCGGAGAATTCGGTGTCGTCCTGATGATCGGCGGTTCGATCCCTGGCGAAACCAAGGTGTTGTCGATCGCCATCTACGACTATGTCGAGACCCTGCGCTGGACCGAGGCACATATCCTGTCAGCCGGCATGGTGGTCTTCGCCTTTATCGTCGTGCTCGCGATGCTGCTGATCGAAAAGCGATTGGGGCGGGTTCTGCGATGACGGCAGACCCGACCATCGATGTTCGGCTCGGCGGTCGTATCGGCGAATTCGACCTCGACGTGACGTTTTCGGCTCCGCCACGGGGCGTGACAGCGCTGTTCGGACCGTCGGGTTCGGGCAAGACCACGGTGCTGCGCGCGATCGCAGGCCTCCAGCAATTGGCTGGTCGGGTCTCCATCGCGGGCGAGGTTTGGCAGGACGACCAAGCCGGGGTTTTTCGCCCGACTCACACCCGCGCCGTGGGGTACGTCTTTCAGGAGGCGAGTCTCTTCGCCCATCTCTCGGTCCGCGACAACCTTCTGTATGGCCATCGCCGCGCGCTTCGGGCGGGGGCCCGTGAGGCGATCGCCGTCGACGAGGTGATCGCACTGCTCGGCTTGGGACCACTGTTGGCGCGGGCGACCATCAATCTTTCGGGCGGTGAGCGCCAACGGGTGTCTGTCGGGCGAGCGATGCTCGCCCAGCCGCGACTACTGCTGATGGACGAACCGCTGTCGGCGCTCGATCGGGCGGCGCGAGACGAGATTCTGCCGTACTTCGAGGCACTGCATGCCGCGCTTGCGATTCCCATTCTCTACGTGAGCCATGAATTGCCCGAGCTCGAACGGCTTGCCGACACGCTCGTATTATTGTCGAAGGGGCGCGTTCAGGCGGCGGGCCCGCTTGGCGCCTTGGAAACGGATCCGACTCTGCCGTTGCTCGGGGCGGCCGATGCTTCGGTTACGCTCGACGGAAGGGTGGCGAGCTTCGACCAAACCTATGCGCTGACGACGCTGGCCATTCCTGGAGGTTCGCTGGTGGTTCCTGGACAGATCGGAGCCACCGGCACGCACCGCCGTTTGCGCGTTCGCGCCGCGGATGTGAGTTTCAGTCGCGGGGCATCGCACGACTCGAGCATTTTGAACTCGCTGCCGGCGCGCATCCTGTCGATCACCCCGCAGGATTCACCTAGCGGTCAGGTCAATCTGGTGGTTGCCCTCGGTGGTGACGGGACAGGCGCCCACGTGGTCGGCCGCATCACCCGCAAGTCGCAGGATCGACTGGAACTCGTGGTAGGCGCCGCGATTCATATCCAGATCAAGACCGTGGTGCTCGTCGCCGGGCGGTAGCGTCAAACGACAACAGGGGCGGGGAACGTCGTGCCGGCGACCGCAATCCCATGGATTGCGTCGAAATCATTGATCGCGTTGATGTCCAAGATCGCGCACGGGCGATCGATGGAAGACGGGGTCTGGGCCATCCTCCGGCAGGCCCTAGGTACAGCCAACTATCGTGGAACCTCGCGGCGGCAATTCGCGCTCGGGTGGCGCCCCTCGGGGGAATAGACCCCGACTTGCCTGCTCACGACACTGTTCGTGGGCCGCCCCGATTAGCAGGGACACGAAGGTGATCGTCCTCGATACCCACGTCCTGTCCGAGCGTCTTCGTGCCAATCCGACCCCGGAATGCGACCGGTTGCGTGGGCTGCGGTATCGCGGTGATCGATCCATGGCGTCCAGGCGGGCGCCCTCCTAGGAATGACGCCAGGTTGCTCCGAGCGCGTTTAGTCGGGTGGCGATGACCGACGCCGCCAGACGATATCCCTACGCTTGCCCAGGCCATGCGCTTGGCCTAGCTTCGCGCCGCGCCGTTCGGCGCGGTACGCCCATCGTTCTCCTGCGAAGGCCAGCATGTTCCAATACATCAAGGCGATGTTGCCCAAGGAAGAGAAGTTTTTCGATCTCTTCGAGGCCCATGCCGCCAAGGCCAACGAAGCGGCAGCGTCGCTCCGGGCCATTCTCGACGGCGGCGACACGGTCGCCGACGACTGCCTCAAACTCTCGCGCCAAGAAGAAGAAGCCGATCACATCTCCTATGAGGTGATGCAGGCGATCCGCCGCAGCTTCATCACGCCGTTCGATCGCAGCGATATCAAAGCCTTGTCGACGGCGCTCGACGATGCTATCGACCAAATGAACAAGACGGCCAAAACCGTCATGCTCTACGATGTTCGGACCTTCGAGCCCAACATGCGGGCCATGGCCGACCGCATCATCATGTTGGCGCGCCTGACGTCCGAGGCGCTGCCGCTGATGCGCCGCATGGGGCCGAATTCGGCCAAGCTGCACATGTTGGCGGGCGAGATCACCAAGATCGAGGAACAATCCGATCAGTTGAATGACGAGGGTTTGCGCGCGCTGTTCGTTGGCCCCGCCAAGAAGGATCCGTTGACGTTCGTGATAGGGGCCGAGCTTTACGACCACCTCGAGAAGGTCTGCGACCGCTTCGAAGACGTCGCGCACGTGATGAGCGATATCGTGATCGAACACGTGTAGGCCGGGCGCGAGCGACATGGATTTCTCCGCGCTGACCCTCGGCGTCGTCCTGTTGATCGGCGTCGCGTTCCTCTTCGACCTGATCAATGGCATGCACGATGCGGCCAACTCGATTGCGACAATCGTGTCGACCCGCGTGCTTAAGCCGTTCTACGCGGTGGCGTGGGCGGCCTTCTTCAATTTTGCAGCCTATTTCGTGTTCGAAACCCACGTCGCCGACACCATCGGCCGCGGTTTGATCTCGCCCCAGGTCATGGACAATCAAGTCGTCTTCGGCGCATTGGCCGGTGCCATCACCTGGAACCTCATCACGTGGTGGGGTGGGATTCCGTCATCGAGTTCGCACGCGCTGGTCGGCGGAATCGTGGGCGCCGGGGTCACCAAGGCGGGATTCGACTCGATCCTGTGGGCGGGCCTCTCCAAGACGTTGAGTGCGATCGTGCTCTCGCCCTTTACCGGCTTCGTGCTCGGAATCGCCCTCGTGCTGTTGGTGAGCTGGCTGTTCTTGCGGGCGAATCCGGCGTTCGCCGACGGCCTGTTTCGGAAACTGCAGCTCATCTCGTCGGCCTTGTATTCGCTTGGTCACGGCAGCAACGATGCCCAGAAGACGGCCGGGATCATCGCGGTGTTGCTCTACGCCAACGGCGTTTACTCGGAATTCGTGGTTCCGGCCTGGGTCGTCTTTTCGTGTTACGCGGTGATGGGCCTCGGGACGATGCTGGGCGGCTGGCGCATCGTCCACACCATGGGTTCGAAAATCACGCGGCTAACGCCGATGCAAGGCGCGTGCGCGGAGACCGCCGGCGCGATCACGTTGTTCGGAGCCTCCTCGCTCGGCATTCCCGTTTCGACCACGCATACGATCACCAGTTCCATCGTCGGCGTTGGTTCGGCCAAGCGTTACTCCGCGGTGCGCTGGAACGTGGCGACCGGCATCGTATGGGCGTGGATCATTACGATCCCGGCCGCCGGCCTGCTATCCGCCGGCTACTACTTCCTCGTCCACCTGTTCTAGGACCTAGAGCGCGATTCTCTTAGGTTGAAGCATATCCGGCGTTGGTGAGGTAGTTGGCGCACTCTTGAGGGGAGAAGGCCTCGAGGAGTTGACCGATGCCTCGCCAGGTCGCCTCGGGGGTTCGGGCATCG
>Ga0194132_10003591_pt1 | contig 27441 bp, 23 predicted proteins | sample TA2KigOf80mmetaG_FD_148612 | JGI IMG/M metagenome (GOLD analysis project Ga0194132, IMG submission 148612) | Freshwater microbial communities from Lake Tanganyika, Tanzania - TA2015054 Kigoma Offshore 80m | ecosystem: Environmental > Aquatic > Freshwater > Lake | place: Tanzania: Lake... | reverse complement strand
TCGCTTACAGAGAGGCACCGGAAAACATCACCTCAGCAAGACGCTACGCCAAGTCAACAGCCCGATCAAGCACCGACGCGACGCCGATCACTCAGGTGGCCCGCGTCTCCATCGGTGCATAATTTAGAAACCTGCCGCTGCCGGCGGACGGGGCCACCTGGCAGACCATCGGGCTTATCGGCCACAACGTGGCCGGCTCGCTGAACTCCACGGTGTCGTCTTCGCTGAGCAATGAATTGAGGTTCGGCTTCTCGCGCATCAACGGACTGCTCGATATTCCGTGGACCGAGAACTACTTCGAGCGCTTCGGGTTGAAGGGCATTCCGAATCTGGGCAAAGACAACGATCGCGGCTTCACTCGCTTCAGCCCCATCGGGTACTCCGAGGTCGGCCCGCGCAACTTCTGGCCCAATCAGAACAACATCGACGTCATCCACATCGGCGATTCCATCCTGAAGATTCAAGGTCGCCACTTCCTCAAAGCCGGCTTCGAGTTTCGCCGCGAGGATATGTACCGCCGCGCCGTGCGCTTCACGCGGGGCCAGTATGCCTTCGACGGCGCGTTTTCGCAGAGTCCCCAGAGCCGCGGCAACACCGGTGACGGATTGGCCGACATGCTGCTCGGCTGGGCGTCGGCGGCCAACATCGGCACGGCGAATGGCGAAACAGCAGTCGTGCTGAACTTCGCCGCCTTCCTGCAGGATGACTGGAAGATCAGCAACAGGCTCACGCTGAACCTGGGCCTGCGCTGGGATTCGATCGGCCAGCCCTCTTTCCGCGATACGCCCGTAAGCCGCGTGGAGTTCGATTCACCCACGCAGTTCCGCATCGTGGAGCCGAAGAGCACAGGCGACTGCGGCTGTGAAATTCCCAGGGCCAACTTCGCGCCGCGCATCGGCCTCGCTTATCAGGCCACGCCCAAGACGGTGATCCGCACAGGCTATGGCACCTTCTTCGGCCAGGCGGATCACATCTCACACGACGGCTCGGCGAGTTTCTTCCACCAGCCGCCGGACTGGACCGAGATCGGGCTGCCGACCGACAGGCTTCGCGCGCCGGCGGCGTTCGTCGCCACCGGATTCCCCGCGGGGCTGTTGCCAGCGAAGGAACTGCGTCCGAATTCCGTGGGGCGCGCGGCCTACCGGCGCATGCCCACGCAATACTCGATGCAGTGGTTCTTCGACGTCCAGCGTGAGTTGCCTCTTGATACGCTGGTGACGCTCTCCTACATCGGAAACGGATCGCGCCACCTGCATATCTTCTCGAATTACAACCAGCCGCTTACGCCCGGACCGGGAGGGATTCCGGCCCGCCGCCCGTTCCCGTTCTTCAGCAACGTCACACTGCCCCAGGCACTGGGCGATTCCAACTACCAGGCGTTCACCACGAAGGTAGAGAAGCGCTACAGCAAAGGATTCACCGTGCTCACGGCGTACACCTGGTCACATGCCATCGACAACGTCGATGAGACTTACAACGGCAACAGCGCAGGCTATCCCAACATTTACGACATCTCCGGAAACCGCGGCAGCTCGGCCTATGACCGGCGCCACCAGCTTATCGTGTCGACGGTGTACGACCTGCCGTTCGGTAAAGGGCGGCGCTGGCTGAATCATGCCGGACCCGCCGATTGGATCCTCGGCGGCTGGCAGGTGGGCGGCATCGTGTCGAGCCGTAGCGGCCTGCCGTTCACTCCGGCCATCACAGCGGACATCACGAACACGGGCACGCCCAACCGGCCCGACCGTGTGGGCAGCGGAGCGCTTTCCGGCAGTGCCCGCAGCATCGCGCGCTGGTTCGACACGTCGGCGTTTTCGCTGCCGGCGCAATTCACTTACGGCAACACCGGTCGCGGAATCCTCTACGGACCACCCGCTCGAAACCTCGATCTGAAGATCGGGAAGAACTTCTACGTGCGCGAGCGATTCCGGATCGAATTCCGCGCGGAGATGTTCAATTTCACCAACACGCCGGCATTCGCGCTGCCCGACCGCAACGTGAACCTGCCGCAGGGCGGCCGGATCTCCGCCGCCGGCGAGCCGCGGGATATTCAGCTTGGAGTGAAACTGAATTTCTGACTTAAAGGAGCAACGAATGGCGGCAAAAGAGCTCTATCACGGCGCCGATGCGGAGAAGATGCTGTTCAACCTGCGCAACGGCTCCATCACGGCGAATCCATCGGGGCAGATCTTTTTCGCCGAACATCAATGGCAGGGATGCTTCATGCACGGCGCGGATACAAAAACCGGTGAATCCTACGCCGGCCGGTTTCTAGTGGAGATTCCGCAAGGCGCAGCGTTGAGCCGCCAGCAGAAATCCGGCAACCCCGACGCCGTCATCCTGACATTGGCGCCTGGCGGAGCTGTTCGCGCGCAGTTGCTTGAATTGTTCATCCGGCTTTAGGTATCAGTGTGGTCGCCCGAAGCACCAGCGTAGCGTCGGCACCGGACGGCGAAATGTCGGTGAAGATGACAGGCGCAACGGCAGGAATGATGATTTCCACCGGTGCATTGCCGGTGTCCAGGTTGAATGCAGTCCAAGCCGGGATAGCGGCTAATAATAAAACCAAAGCGCTCTTAATCATCAGAATTCCCTCCGAAAAGTGTCAAACGGTTCGGAAGCCGATGCCTGCTTCCTATGAGGCAGGCCACAATCGCGCGAATGGCTTTCCAGAATTTCCATTCTTGGCTCCCGATTCGAAACAGTATACACCCACTCCGCCTCTCTGCCGTGGCCGGTTCTTATCATTCGGGAGCCGTGCTCGTCCTCCGTATGGGGCGGATTTGACCGGCTGCAAAACTCGAAATCCGGGAAACTCCGTCTCTTTTTTTGGGTGCCCAAACGCCGCCTCTGGTACATCTGGGAAGACATCCGGATTCTTAACCGCCCCTGAGGCCTACGGGCGCCGCCGCAACGCCGGGTCGTCGGGCCGCAACTCCACCGCTCGATCGAAAGCCCGCCCGGACGCCGTTCCGTCACCCAGCAAGTGCAGCGTCACGCCAAGCTGGTACCAGGCTTCGACGAATCCCGGACGCCCTTCGATCGCCTTTTCCAACGCTTGCTTCGCGTCACGGTGCCGGTCCTGCCGGCCCAGCGCCAGCGCCGTCTGGTACAGCGCCACGGGGCGCCCGTCGCCCGCCAGCAGCTCCAACACCTCGGCCGGGCGGCCGGTCTTGAGCAGCGCCACCGCCAGATCGATCTTCACACCCTCATCCGCGGCCAGCCGCAGCGACTCGCGATACGCCGGCACCGCGCCTTCCACATCCCCGGACTCTGCTTTCCGGTGCGCCACCGCCGCCTGATATCGGGCCTGCGCCCGGGCGTTTGCCGCCTCACGATCTTCCGCCACACGGGCCAGCGCCGCCGCTGCCTCCTCGTTCCGCCCCAGTTTCCTGTAGCAGCCGGCCAGCACGAACTGCTGCTGCGAGCTCGGCGTTGCCGCCTCAAGATACGGCACCGCCGCCGCGCACCCTTCCTTCGATTTCGCCAGAGCCGCCCCCAACTGAAACCGCACGCCGGCATCGGCCGGACGGGCCTGCAGAGCCTGCTTCAGCAGCGGCACGGCCTGTTCCACGGCGCCGCTTTCAACGTGCGCCATGGCCAGTTCCAGCCGCGCCCCGGGCAGGGCCGGGTTCCGCCGCAGCGCCGCCCGCAAGGATTGAATCGCGGCGGCATGCTGTCCCAGCCGGCCCTGCAGCCAACCGGCATGAACCAGCGGCTCCGCATCGCGAGGGTCCAGCGCCGCCGCCCGCCGGCATGTGGCCAGTGCCTCCGCGTAGCCTGCCTCCCGGCCGCGCGCCGCCGCCGTCTCCAGTTCGCACACCCGTGCCTGAGCCTGGCCATAGGCCGGGTTGACCTTCAACGCAGCGCGAAAGGACTCCATCGCCGCCCCCGCCCGCCCATCCTGCTGGCGGATCAGCCCCAGCAGATAGTGGGCCTCGGCGTTGCGGGCATCCATCGACAAGGCTTCAACCAGCCGCGCCGCCGCGGCCGGAAACTGGCCCCGGTTCGACAGCTCCACCGCGGCGTCCACCAGCCGCGACGCCCGCGCCGCGGCATCCTGGAACAGCAGCAGAGCTATTGCTACCACGTGAGGCGCCACGTGAGGCGCTACCACGTGAGGCGCATGGTCACCTGCAGAACACGCGGCGAGTTCGCCGACAGACGGTTGGTGATCACGCCGCTTCCGTCGGGCATCGTTGTGCCCGGCATGTTGAACAGGTTGTTCAGAAAGTCCACGTTCAGCCGCAGGTACACCGATTCGGTGAGTGCCACGGATTTGAACACCGACGCCTGCATGTTCCAGATCATCGGTCCCAACATGAACTGGTTCTGCAGCGGATGCAGGCCTGTGTTGAACGTGGTGCGCTGTTGGGTCCCATTGGCCAGGGGCACCAGCACGGTGTTCGTGTCGTAGAAGCCGAAATTCGGATCGGTGGGCGATCCGCCGTTCGCCGGAATGGGAATGATCGGCGTCTGGAACGGCTTGTAGTTCGCCGGCACGCCCATCACGCCGTTCGGCCGCCCTGTGCGCGCGTCCGTGCTGTTGATGCGATTGGCCGGAATGTAGCCGTTCCAGGCCAGCCAGCCGTCGTAGCAGACGCCGCTGCGGCAATCCTGAACCGGGTACTGCTTGCCGTAGTATTCGACGCCGTTGATCGGGCCCCAGTTTCCGGTCGGAAGCTGGATGTAGCGGCTGGTCAGCGTGCCGTTTCCGGCAATCTGCCATCCGCCGATCAGCGCGTTCAACGCCTTTCCGGCATTCCGCGCCACCGGTTTGCCCTTGCCCACCGGCAGATCCACCAGGAAGTTCCAATTCACGCGGTGCTTGGGAATCCCGGTGTCACGCCGGTAATAGAGCAGGCGGTTGCGGGCCTGATCGTCGGCGGGCACAATCCCGTCGGCGTAGAATGCCGCGGGGCGCAGCGTATCGTCCCGCCAGCCATCTCCCGCCACACGCAGTGCGTTGCTCATCACGTAGAACACCTGGAAGGCGTATCCCTTCGAATACCGGTGTTCGAACTCCACCTGAATGCCGTTGAAGTTCGACCAGCCCGTCTTCTGATACCGCTGCATTCCGCCGTAAACCTCCTGGTCGAACGGCCGCCGGGCCACCGCCGCGAACGCCCCCGTGGGCAACGGCTGGCGGGTGCGCGTGAACCACACGTAGTCCGGTGGATTGTCGTTGTAGCTGTACCACTGCGACATACGGAATCCATGCGTTCCCACGTAGCCCACCTTCAGCACCGTGTCGCGGAACATCTCCCGCTCAACGAACAGATTCCACTCGGATGCGCGCGCCGTGGGCTGGCGCGGATTCATGTAATACAGCGTGCCGCTGCCGCGTGTGATGCCTGAAACCCGGCTCACATCCAGCGCGTTCTGCGAGTTCACCCCGGCAATCACCGCGGGCGCGCTGCGAAGCAGAAAATTCGGCAATCCGTCCGGGCTCTGCTCCGCCGCGTTCGGGTTGTTCATGATCGTTCCAAGCGAAGGCATCGAATTGGCAATCTGGCCCGAAAACAGCCGCAGCGACTCCGGATACGCGAACAGCGAATAGCCGCCGCGCACCACGATGGTGCGCGCCCCCGTGTTCATCCTGTACGCAAACCCGGCCCGGGGGCCAAAGTCCCACAGGTTTGAATACACCAGCCCCGGCGGAAGATCCGTCTCGCTCCGGGGCTTGAACTTCACGCCCAGGTTCCGGTAGGCGTCGTAGATGGCGGGCAGAATGTTCTTCTGCTGCACCAAATCGTCGATCGGACGTGGAATCACCATGGTCTTGCTCTGTTCGTCGAAACCGAACAATGAGCGGTCGCGCTCGTTCACCGGGCTGTTGTATTCGTACCGCAGGCCCAGGTTCAGCGTCAGACGGGAGTTCACCTTGAAGTTGTCCTGAATGTAGGCAGCCCGTTCGTGGACGCGCGGACGATACCAACTGCGGTTGAATCGCGCCTGATACGTGCCATAGCCCAGAAAGAAGTTCGCCGACGTGTGCCCGGTGAGCGGACGGGGGGCGAAGGCGCTGCCCGAGGTCGGGTCGTACAGCCCTGTCGGGCCCACGTTCGCGTAATCCAACTGGCCCTGCGAAATCTGCTGGTCGTTCAGCGTGTCCAACTTCTCATAGCGCACCCGCGCGCCGAACTGCAGTTCATGCCGGCCGATGATCTTGGTGAAGTTCTGATCGACGTTGAAAATGATCCCGTAGTTGATGGTGGGGTTGATCGACGAGTCATAGGCCATTCCAGGGCCGGTCGAGGAAGACATGGAGGTCGGAATGCGCGGGAACCCTACGCCTTTGAAGGGATTCGGAAGCCCCAGCCCGGAGGCGATCTCCTCGGTGCCGGTGAACGGCAACTGGCCCCGGTAGTCGCGCGCCACCGTCACCAGTGTCTCGCTGAAGAACGTCGGCGAGAACGTGTGCGTCCAGTTCGCGATCCCTGAGTCGTTTACCTGGCTGTCGATGAACGCATTGGCCCGCCTGTCGAGCGTCGTCGGCGACCCGCCAAACGGATCGTTCGTCCGTTCCGTCCGCGCCGGGCTGTGCGAATAACGGAAGAACAGGTGGTTCCCGTCATTCACCTTATGGTCGATACGCAGCGTCTCCGTGTGCTGGCGCGTGTTGTTGAAATCGGGGCCAAACCAGTTCGGTCCCACCAGGGGATTGTCGTCGCGGGTGGGCAGCGGCGTCACCGAATACAGGTACTTCGCCAGCGGCGTCTGCCGCGCAATCGGAATCCGGTTGTTGCTGAACGGCAACCGTGTCCAGTCCGGCCGTGCGCCCGTGGTGAGAGCATCGTAAAGCTGAATGCGGCGGCCCTGGACGTCGATCAGGCCGCTGAAATCGCCCTCGCGCATCGCCGGCGTCGGCACCGCGATGCTTCGCGTGGCCGCCTGCCGCAACTGATAACCCTCATAGGCAAAGAAGAAGAACGTCCGGTTGCGCCCGTCGTACTTGGGCAACAACACCGGGCCGCCCAGCGAGGCGCCGAACTCGTTGCGCACCAGATGCGGCGGCTTCAGGTAAAAATCCTGCCGCGCCCGCGCCACCCCAAACCCGGAGTTGCGCATGGTCTCAAACAGGCTTCCGTGCCACTCGTTGGTTCCGGACCGCGTGGTGATCATGAACGTGCCCGGCCGGTTGAACTTCGCCGACGAGTTGTTGGTCTCGGACCGGAACTCCGCGATGGTATCCAGCCCCGGCGGCCGTGCCGGAATCGACTGCCATTCGCGATTCTCAAGCACCGCGCCGTCCTGCAGCAGTTCCGTCGCATACCGCAACCCGTAGACGCGCGGCACGGACCCCGCCTCCACGCCCGGCGTCGTCATGTAGAGCAGGTTCGTGATGAACCGCCCGTTCAACGGAAGCTGCTCGATGCGTTCGCGCTCCAGCACCGTGCTCAAGGTGGCGTTTGTGGTTGTCAACAACGGCGTAACGTCGCCCGCCACCGTCACCGACGTCGCGGTGGACCCCGGCTTCAGCACCGTCTCGATCGCCGCCGCCTGCCCCGCCGCCAGCGTCAGGCTGCCCTTCCAGGTCTCCATGCCCGCCATCTCCACGGAGATGCCGTACGCGCCTGCCTGCATGGCCGGGAACAGGTAGAAGCCAATTTCATTCGTCTCGGAACCAAACTCGCGGTTGGTTGCGGTGTGAGTCACCGTCACCTTGGCTTTGGGAACCACCGCACCCGTGGCATCCTTCACCGTGCCCTGGATGCTGCCGTTGCCCGTCTGCGCCAGCGCGGCCGAAGCCGCGAGAAAAAAAGCGACCGGTGTTCGCATGGTGCGAAACCTCCCTCAAAATGCTATGGCGCTATTGTAGTGCAAGCCGCCGTCGGCACGTGCGGCCGCCTGATTCGCCCATCCCGTCACAGCGATCGCAGCATGCGCGCCGCCGTGTTCACCTGCTCCACCAGGGCCGCGATCGCCCGCGTGGCTGTCTCCATCTGCCGCGCCGCTTCCTCCCATCTCGATCCTTCCGCCGCCTCGCGAACCCCCGGCAACGTCTTGGCTCCGTAGCCGGTGTACAGCCCCGGCGCGAACAGTTGATGCTTGTACCAGGGCCGGCCCGGCAACCCCTCCGTCGCGGTCAGCGACCGCTCCGCCCGGTACACCACGGCATTGGCCGCCCCCACCGCCGCCGATGGCGCAGGGCCGCGCTTTAAGGCCGCCGCCAAAGCACTCTCATACTGCGCCGAAGCGTTCTTCAAGCGCGCCAGTTCCGCTTCCAGTTTCCTGAAATCGAGCTTCGCCGCCATCTCCTTCTGCTTACGAATATCTTCGATGTAGGATGCCACCGTCGAGGCCACGCGGCCATACTCGAACGGCACCACCGGGGCATCCGCCAGACGGAGCAGCATCGTACCCATGACGCTGGTGAGCGCCTTGCCGTAGCGGAAATCCGGATCGATGAAGCGCTTGTACCAGTTGAACGAATCGTAGATGGAATGATAGGTGCCACCGCCGCCCTCGCCGCCGAATCCGGCGTTGAAAGAAGCGATCCCGGCGTGATGGACGAAAGCCACATAATCCGAACCCGCCCCCAGCGGGCCGAGCCCGGGCTGTCCCGCCCCACGCCCGCGGAACTCAATCGGCTTGCCCGTGGCCGGATCCGTGTTGTCCCGCGCCACCTCAAGCATGAACTCCTCCACCATCGGCGACCCGCCCACGCCCAGCCGGCCCTTCCCGTTCGAATCCGAGTTGATGTACGCCACCGCCTTTTCCTTCAACTCCGGCAGGTGCTTTTCCACCCACTCCGTCGACCCCATCAGGCCGAACTCCTCCCCGTCCCACAGAATCAGCTTGATCGTCCGCAGCGGCTGCCATCCCTGCTTCTTCAACTCCGCCAGCGCCCTCGCCGTCTCCAGCACCACCGCCGCGCCGCTTGCCGGATCGCTCGCGCCATTCACCCACGCATCGTGATGGTTGCCGTAGATCACCCACTGATCCGGATACGCCGACCCGCGGATCTCCGCCACCACGTTGTACATCGGCTTCGACGTCCAGTCGAAATCCGTCTTCATGTGGACCGTCGCCTCGCCCGGCCCAATGTGGTACGTCAACGGAAGCGCGCCCCGCCAGGCCTCCGGCGCCACCGGGCCGCCCAACTGCTCAAGCAGCGGCCGGGCTTCCTTGTACGAAATCGGAAGCACCGGAATCTTCATGATCGTCGTGGCCTGCGAAAGCTCCAGGCGTTTCCCGCCCGGCTCCGACGCCCAGCCCGGCGACAGCGGGTCCCCCACCTGCACCGGCATGTCGAGCACGCTCCCGCGCTGCACCCCTTGCTCCGGCCGGTACGGACCCTTCGGATACACGTCGCCCTGGAAGTACCCGTCCTCGCGCGGATCCGAATAGATCAGGCACCCCACGGCTCCGTTCTCCTGCGCCACCTTCGCCTTTGTGCCGCGCCAGCTACGCCCGTAGCGCGCGATCACGATCTTGCCCTTCACATCGATCCCCAGTTTCTTGAGCGTCGCGTAGTCTTCCGGAATGCCGTAGTTCACATAGACCAGCGGCGCCGTCACGTCGCCCGTCGCGGAATAGGCGTTGTAGGTGGGAAGCTGGTCCGCGTCGCCTGAATCGGGGTCCGAGGACAAGACGGTCTCCGCCAGCGATAACTGATGCCGCACCGGCGCCGTCATCTCAACCGTGCGCGCCGTGGGGAAGGGAAGCAGCGCCTCGAACACCTCGATCTTCGCGTCCAGGCCCCACTCCTTGAACAGGCCCAGCGCATAGTCCGCCACCTCGCGCGATCCCACACTCCCGGCGTGATGGGGCTTCTCCGTCATCCGCTTGATGTAGGTTTCAACGCGCGGCGCCTCGGCCAGGCCACGCAGCTTTGCCTCACGCTGATGCTGCGCCTGCCACTGCGGCTCGGGAAATCCCCGAATCGGCTTCACCTGCGCTGCCGCCAGGGTCGCGGAAAGGGCGAATATCAGAGGTTTCATCACAATCCTTCCATTACAACCTTTCCATGGTGCCGCAATCCTGCCCCCGGCGCTTCGCCGCGTCAGGTAGAATGGCGTCCAGGTGACCATCCATGAAACGTAGAGTCTTTGTTGGTTCCGCATTCGCGGGTGCGGCGGCCGTGCCGTCCCGCGCCGCCAAGGTAAAGGCGGGCGATGTCCCCAAGCGCGTCTTCGGCAAGACGGGTGAAAACCTCACCGTTATCGGCCAGGCCGGCGGACGCTTTCCGCTCATCAGCTATGAGGACGCCAAGGCCGTCACCCTGCGCGCCTACGAACTGGGCCTGAACTATTTCGACAACGCGCGGAGTTACTGGGGCGGCCGCTCGGAAGAGGTCTACGGCGCGGTGCTCAAGCCCTTCCGCAAGAAAGTCTTCCTCACCACCAAGACCACCAAACGGACAAAACAGGAAGCCGAGGCCGAACTCCACGAGTCGCTCAAGGCCCTTCAGACCGATTACATCGATCTCTGGCAGATCCACTCCGTCGCCCAGCCGGCCGACGTCGATCGCATCTTCAGCCCCGGCGGCGCCATCGAAGCTTTCGAAGCCGCCAAGAAGGCCGGCAAATGCCGCTTCATCGGCTTCACCGGCCACCACGATCCGAACGTACACGCGGAAATGCTGCGGCGTTATCAGAACTACGACACCATCCTGATGCCGCTCCACATCGCCGATCCCGGTTATCTCAGCTTCGAGAAGATCGTGCTGCCGGAAGCCGTCAAACGCGGCATGGGCATTCAGGGCATGAAGAGCACCGCCAACGCGAAGCTGCTGCAATCCTTCAGCGTGCGGCAGTGCCTGGAATACACGCTCAGCCTGCCCATTCACTGCCTGGCCATCGGCTGCACCACCATCGGGCAGCTTGAAGACGATGTCCGCGTCGCGCAAAGCCTGAAGGCGCTCGATGAGCCCCAGCGGGTCGCGCTCCGCCAGCAGGCTGAGCCCCTCAAAGGCCCGCTTCTTGAAGACTGGAAGCGCAACACCCTGCGCGCCACGCTCGCGCGGCCGGAGTATCTCGGCGGCTAGCGTAGAGGATCTGTCCTCTTCATCGGGCGAACGATTGGATAATCCGGATTGTCCGTCCGCGCGACAGCGAAAATCTCACGTGCGCGCGCGGTGATCCGCGAGTTCTCCGATGCGAGATCGCGTGTTTCGCCCTCGTCTTCGGCCAGGTTGAACAATTCGATCCGGCCGTTGCTGTGATGATGGATTGCCTTCCAATCACCCATCCGGACGGCCTGCTGGAAACCGGTGCGATTCGTTTCCCAGTAGAGATAATCCCGGGTGGGCATCGGCCTGCCGAACAGTGCGGGGGTTATGGATACACCATCAATGGCCGCTGGGGCGTCAACCCCCGCCAGCGCGGCCGCCGTTGGAAGGAAATCCCAGAACGCTGAAGGCTGAGGGCTGGAGGTGCCGGGGGCGATGCCGCCCCTGTAACGGACGATCATCGGCACGCGGATACCGCCTTCGTAGAGGTCGCCCTTTCGCCCGCGAAATCCGGAAGTGCTGCCGAAGTTCGGAATTCCGGCAGCGTGTCCGGCGCCATTGTCGCTTGAGAAGAACACCACCGTGTCCTGGTCGAGCTTGAGTTGTTTCAACAACGCCATGACCCGGCCGACGCCATCGTCCATGTGAGAGACCATCGCGGCGTACTTCCGGTCGTTTTCGGTCCAAGGTTCGTTCGCGTATTCTCCGAGAGACGGAACCATGAGTTCGGCGTGGGGCGCCGTGTAAGCCAGGTAGAAGAAGAACGGGTAATCCTTGTGTTTTCGAATGAAACGCAGGGCGTCTTCCGTGAACAGGTCCGTCGTGTATTGGCGCTTTTCGCCGTTCAGATTACCTTGGAGAGTCACCTTGGTTTGGTTGCGCCAAAGGTGGTCCGTATAGTAATCCTCGGCGTGATCCTGATTCAGGAAACCGAACCACTCGTCGAAACCCTGCCGGTTCGGAACACCGGCCGTTCCCGGTTCGCCGAGGCCCCACTTTCCGGCCGCACCGGTGGCATAGCCTGCCTTCTTGAGCAGCGCGGCCACTGTCAGGTCTTCCGCGCGCAGAGGGACGCGTCCGCGTGTGAGTTGCGAGTGATTGTTTCGAATGGTCGCATGGCCGGTGTGCATTCCCGTCATCAGGCAGCATCGGGAGGGTGCGCATACGGCATGTCCCGCGTATGCCTGGGTGAACTTGAGACCTTCGTTCGCGAGCCTGTCGATGTTCGGCGTCCTGATCTTGCTCTGTCCGTAGCAGCCAAGATCCCCGTGGCCAAGATCGTCGGCGAGGATGAAGAGGATGTTTGGCGGCCGCCTGCCCTGTCCGAGCGCGGATGCGGCAGCCGCCGCGGTGAGGAATTCCCGGCGTCTCACGCGTTGAGTCCGCAATGGCGGCTGGCCGGCGTTTTGTAAGGGTCAAGCGCCCAAGCGATGGTCGCCAGTGCGGGGCGAAGATCTTGGAGCATACGAATCGAGTTTAGTTCACGGGAGACCACCGGAGACGCGGCCGGGTGCGCCGGCGGACGTTCCGGCGATGAAGAACGAGTCACGTGCTCGACAGCGAGGACGCTACCCTGCGCGCTTGAGTTCTTCACGGATAACACGTCTAAGTGTGTTCTCAAGCGGCTCGCGCCTTCGGCTCACGAAATCCCGCAGCGCCAGATTGATCAGGCTCTGATAGTTGCCGCCGCCAGCTTTGTCCACTTCGTCGCGGAACCAGTCCAAGATGTCCTGATCCAGCCGGATGGTGACACGCGTCTTCCCTGTGGGTACCGGCACCACGGCTCCACGCTTGCCCTTGCTGAAATCGTATTCCTGCTTCATGAGTTCTCCAGGTACTGCCGTTGCTCTCTTGGAGTGGCTGGCCGGGCCGAGATAACTCGGATGTTGTCGCTCCGCCACGTGTACACGACGGTCAAGACTCGGGCAAGACCGTCCATTCCAATAGTGACCCACCGCTGCTCTTCGCCGGTATCGTCCGGCACCGTGATAGCCCGCTCGTCCTCGAGCGCGGAAATGGCGTCTGCGAATCGAACTCCGTGCTTACGAGCGTTGCTCGCGGCCTTTCCAGGATCCCATTCAACGGCCACTGTGTACAAGCGTACACCACAAATCTGCGCGGCGCACTGATCGAAACTATTCGACAAGAACCGAAGACGCGTGTACCTGGCGCGTCAGTCAGAAGATTCGGGAGGAGGGTGACCGTGGTCGCTCGCGACCGTTCCTTCGAGAACCTGGATGGCAGGGCCCGGCTGATCGTAGGGAACCCCTCCAGGAACTCATCCAGGGAATCGCCGTTTTCCAGGTAGTCGAACAGGGGCTGCACTGGACGCGAGTTCCACGAGATAGGGGTGTTCCGTGCATCACCTCCCCCGGCTAGACCCGCGCCACACCCAGCGATCTCATCTTCTTGTGCAGGTTCGTCCGGTCAATCCCCAGCCTCCGGGCGGCCTCCGACACGTTCCAGCCCGCCCCCTCCAGCGCCCGCCGGATCTCCTCGCGCTCGGCGGCCTCCCTCGCATCGCTCAACGAACTCGCCGCCGGGCCCGCCTCCCGCACCTCATACGGAATCGAGTCCATGCCAATCACCGCATCCGGTGAAAGGATCGCCATCCGCTCCACGATGTTCCGCAACTCGCGAGCATTGCCTGGCCACCCGTGCCGCTCCAGCGGCTCAAAGATCGCCGGGTCGAACGTCTTCGAGCGAAAGTTGTTCCGCGCGCAGAACTCTTCCAGAAAGTACTCCGCCAGCGGACGCAGATCGCCCGGACGCTCCCGCAGGGGCGGCACGCGAATGGGCATCACCGACAGCCGGTAGTACAGATCTTCCCGGAACTGCCCGGCCGCCGCCAGCCGTGCCAGATCGCGATGTGTGGCCGCCACCACCCGCACCTGCACGTGGATCGTGCGCTCGCCGCCCACCCGTTGAAACTCGCCCTCCTGCAGCACACGCAGCAGCTTCGCCTGCGCGCTGGCATGCAGATCCCCCACCTCATCCAGGAACAGTGTCCCGCCATCCGCCAACTCGAACTTGCCCCGCCGCGCCGATGTGGCCCCTGTAAACGACCCTCGCTCGTGCCCGAACAACTCGCTCTCAATCAACTCCACTGGAATCGCCGCGCAGTTCACCTTCACGAACGGGCCGCCCGAAAACGGACTCGCCGTGTGAATGTGCGCCGCCAGCAACTCCTTGCCCGTCCCGGACTCGCCAGTCAGCAGCACCCGAGCATCGCTCCGCGCCGCCAGCGTTGCCTGTTCCACCACCCGCTCAAACGCCGCGCTCCGGCCGATCATCCGAGCCGCCGGGCCAATCTGGTCGCGCAGCCGCTGATTCTCCGCCCGAAGATCGCTCTGCGATAAAGCGTTCTTCACCGCCAGCAGCACCCGGTCGCGCGCCAGCGGCTTCTCCAGAAAGTCGAACGCACCCGCGCGCGTCGCCTCCACGGCGTCGGCAATCGTGGCGTGGCCGGAGATCATGATCGCGGGTACGGAAGAGACCGCCCCGCGCAGCTTCTTCAGCAGGTCCAGTCCACTGCCATCCGGCAAACGCACATCCAGCAGCCACAGATCCGGCGCGCAATCCAGCGTCAGCGCCTCCGCCACACCGGACACGGCACGCACCCGGTATCCCTCCCCCTCAAGGATCAGCTTGAGTGAGCGCCCGATGTTGGGTTCGTCATCGACGGTAACAATCGTTCTTGGCATCCATCCCGCGGCTGGGCCCATGGCAGCATCACGCGGAACGCCGCGCCGCCCAGCTCTCCTTTCACCAGCGATACGTCGCCGCCACACGCCAGCGCGCTTCGCTTCACAATCGATAGCCCCAGGCCCATGCCGTTCTTCTTGAACGAGATGGCCGGGGCGAACAGAGTGGCCCGCGCGGCGGCCCCCACGCCAGGCCCCGAATCGTGCACTTCAAACACCGCCCCGGCCGCGCCACGCTCCGTGCGCACCAGAACCACACCGCCCGCTCCGGCAGCCTCCGCGGCGTTTGAAAGCAGGTTCGTCATCATGCCGCGCACCAGATCCGGGTCCGCCGCCACCGCGGGCAGTCCCTCCGTGAGCCGGCGTGTGAACAGCACGGTGGGGTGCGCCGCCCGCAGCAGGGACACGCGCTCCTCGGCCAGTTGGTTGAGCGAACACGGCGCCATCTCAACAGCAGGCTCCGCCGAGTAGTCGCTGAACGCCCGCACCCGCCGCTCCAGGCTGTTGATCTCATCCACCACGATCTGCGCCGCCTGCGCCATGAACTCCTGCCCCGGGCCCTGCTGCCGCGCCACCATCTCCCCCACCGTCAGCCGGATCGGCGTCAGCGAGTTCTTCACCTCATGCGCCGTCTTCCGGGCCAGCGAACGCCACGCCTCCAGCCGCGCCAGATAAAGAGCCCGCTCGCGCCCCGCCTCCAACTGCTCCGCCATCCGGTTGAAGGACTCCGCCGCCCGTGCGACCTCCTTCACCCCCGCCGCCGGCAGCCGCACTCCGGTCTCGCCCTCAGCCACCCGCCGCAGCCCTTGCGTCAAGCCATGCAGCGGCCGCGCGAACTGATTCGTCATCCACAGCAGAAGCGCCAGGGCCCCTGCCCAGATCCCCGCCGCAAGCACCACGAAAGCCGTCCGGACTCCGCGCCGCAGATCCCGCGATCCCGCTTCATCCACCGCCGACCGCGCCGATGCGTATCGTGTCCGGATGCGATGCATCCCCACGGAACTCAGCCGCATCCTGTGAACATGAACGGAGCTTCCCACGGGGCGGTAGTACACCAGTTCCTCGCCCGCCGGTCCTAGGAGTTCGAAGCGTTCGCCGGTCCGCGCCCCGGAAGCCGGCAGCACCGCCGAAGGCGCGGCGCCATCCGACGCCTGGCGCCGCAGCGTCTCACGGGCGGCCGAATAGAGATCCCGCCCCGTCAGTTCCAGCACCCTCGAAACCTCATCCAACTCGCGCACGGCATTCGACTGCAGGCCCACCTCCAGCAATGACGTTCCAATCCACACCGTCGCCGCCAAAGGTGCCAGCGTCGCCGCCAGAAAAATCAGAATGAGCCGGCGCCGCAGCGGTTCACCTCGCCTTCAGATCCGCCATCCGGAACGCGTCCGTCTCCGCCGCCACGCGATACCCCTGCGCCCGCCCCGTCCGGCTGAAGAGATCAACCAGGGAGGCCGGCAAATTGAGCGCCGCCACCGGCGTCTCGGCCTGCCGGTCCTGCGACCGGATCTCGATTCGCAGCCGCATCGAGCCCCACCGCGCGGAGCAGGCACCCGCAGCCGCCGCAGACACCAGCTCTCCGCGTCGCCCGCCGTCTGCCCCCGCGCCGATTCCGCCGCATTCCGCCCATCCGGCCCCAGGTGCGCCACGCTGAATCGCTCTTCCCAAAGGTCGTAGCTCACCACGAACCGGCCCGCTGCCCGGCCCACCACCGCGGACCCGCTCCAGAGCGTAAGTTGCAGATCGAATGGCACCGCCGCCCCCACCTTCAGTTGTTCCAGCGGCCGCCCCGCCAGAAATCGTACGCTCCCCTCCGCCACGCCCAGGGAACTGGAATCCAGCACCGGCGCAATCGTGTTCGCCCCCAGCACCAGCACCAGGAGCCAGGCTGCGTGCAGGCTTCCCGCCGCCACTAAAACTCCCACCCCATGAACAGCACCGGCGATACGTTTCCCGCCCGCAGCGGAAATGCCAGCACCACCGTGGTGCCGCCCTTGATGAATCCCGCGCCCAGCGAATGCCGCGCCTTGCGGTGGGCCACGCCCGCCTGCCAGTTGGCTCCGATGTCGTAAAGAAACCGCACGCCGTGTGTGCGATATTCGACGCCTCCATGCACCACCCGGTTTCCGCCAAGTGGAGCCACGTCGTACTTGTTCCACCCGCGTAACGTCGTGGTGTTCCCCAGCACGAACCGCTCATACAGCGGGGCGTCGCCGGTCAGCCGGCCCGCCTGCCCCGTCAGGATCAGCGATTGCCGCCCCTGCCGCAGGCGGTACCGCGCATCCGCGAAGTGGCGTGAGTACGCCAGATCGCTCGACAGGCTTCTGGTGGCCGCGCGCAGGTTGTACCCTGCGTTCAGACGATGCTGAAACGAGCCCCGCTCCCACGTGCGTACGAAGCGCAGGGTGGTATAAGCAACATGGGAGCTCAGCCGCGCCGCGGCCGGAAACTGAAAATCGATACTCTCGAAACTCAAACCCGCCTGCACCCGCAGGCCCGGGGCGGGTAGAAACTGCATCTGGGGGCCAATCCCCCGGCGCTCGCGATAGTATCCCAGCCGGTCGTGCACGCGGCTCAACACCGCCGGGTTCCACTGGGACCGGTAACTGTGGCCCTCAAATCCCGCCGACATCCGGCCGTCCAGGAAATCGGCGAAATAGCCGCCGCGAACCCCGGAATACCGTTCCATCAGGGAGTTGTTGTCCGTCACCACCCCGGCCAGAATGTGGTGCCGCCCAGGGTCGAAATCCGCATCCAGACGCCAGGACCAGTTCTGCTTCGAGTGATAGATCAGCCGGGTTCCGTCCCGGTCGAACGCCGTTTCCCGCCGCGTCTCCAGATGGAAAGTGATCCGGACGTGCTCCGGCCGCGACCCACGTTCCATCTCATGCCGCACCGTGCAGCACGGATACTCCCGCCGCAGCCGCCGCTCCACCTCAGCGATTGCCTCCGCAGTCACCCGGCTGCCCGCCAGAGACCGCAGAATCTCGGCCGAATGCCGCGATTCCGGCCGCTTCCCCCGGTTCAACTCCGCCGACTCGACCAGATACCGGGAGTTCACGTTCAGGTCCGGCGCGCCAAAAAAGCTGGCGGCCCCCAGGACCGCCAGCGCCAAGAGACGATGCATACGCAAACGGCTCTTGCACGGCGCCTGCCACTGCCTAACTGATTGATTCTAAAAACGTCACCAAAAAGAAAACCTGTGCCGGAAGGGCACAGGTGTTGCAAGGTTTCCTTGTCAGGAGAAGAAAATGTTGTCAGGCCGCCTGGGTCGCCGCCACCACCGCCGCCGGCGCACTCGCCACCGGAATCAGCAGGCAGCGCCGCTTCATTTGCACCAGCCCGCGGCGGCGCAACTGGTTCAGCGTCATGCTCGTGGTCTCGCGTGTGGCGCCAATCAGGCTTGCCAACTCGCTCTGAGAAAGCGGCACCGGCGCCATGAATCCCGGAATCGGCGAGGCTCCCAGCTGGCCCGCCAGGTCCTTCAATTGCAGCAGGATGCGATCCTCCACCGAGTGCAGCGTCACCAGTTCAACCTGACGCTCCAAAGAACGTGTCCGGTTGGCAAGCTGCAGAGCCACCTCACGCCACAAATCGGGGGACTCCTCCAGCGCCCGCATGAACGCTTCGCGTGGAATCGAAAACACCTCGGCGTCCGTCAGAACCTCCGCCCGCGACTCCCGCAAGTCGCCTGAAAAAAAATCCTGGTCGCCAAACAACTCGCCCGGGCGCACAATTCCAACCAGAACCGTCCGCCCGCTATCCGCCCGCATCAGCTTCACCAATCCGGAAGAAAGAAAGAAGATACGGTCCGACGGGGTGCCTTCCTCAAAAACGCCGGTACCACGGCGCATGAAACGCAACTCAAACGACGCGCTGTTCGCCAGGAGATGCGTTTTGAGAACACTGCTCGAATCCCGGAATGGATTCAGTGTATCGGTCGTCACATATTGATAGTGCGATTCCCAAGGCAAACGTTTCCCAAAATCTGCTGTTGACCGTTGAATTTCTCACACCAGTTAGCCAAGTCTTAGTCGACCAAATTATCCTTAATCTCCGGGCCCTTCCGCCGTAACTCGGTTGCGAAAGCCGCCCCCTCCCTGAAACGGCCTTCCATGGCCTCCGTACTCAACTCGCCGCGAACCTGGGTCAGGACGGCGATGAACTCATCCAGCGCCGCGCCGATCTCCTCCGTGTTCGTCTCCAGAATGTCCCGCCAGATCTCATACGAACTCAGCGCCAGCCGGGTCATATCCTGCAACCCGGGCCCGCTCGCTCCAGCCGCCCCCGCCTGCCTCCCCGCCACCAGAGCCAGCACCGTCGACACCATCTGCGGCAAATGCGACGTGCGAGCCACCAGCGCGTCGTGAGCCTCAGGGCTCATCGCCACCACGCGAGCCCCCATCCTCCCAAGCCAGCCCGTGAACTCGCGTACCGCCGGCTGCTCCAGCATTTCGGCCCGTTCGGGAGTCAGAATGTAGGGACGGCCCCGGAACAGATCCCCATCCCCGGCCTCCACCCCGCGCGTCTCCTTGCCCGCCATCGGATGCGCGCCCAAAAAGCAATCCGCCGGAAGCCGGCCGGCCGCTTCCCGGCAGATTCTCGCCTTGGTGCTGCCCACGTCGGTCACCAGGGCCCCCGGACGCACCAGCCGCCCAACCTCCGGCAACACCGCCAGAATGCGAGAGATCTCGCGGGCCAGATAGATCAGATCCGCCTGCGGCGCCGCTTCCTCCAGCGGAAGCCCCTCGTCGATCACGCCCCGCGCCAGCGCCGCCTCAATCGCACCCGCGCTGCTCACCCCAACAATCCGTCCGGTGAATCCCGCCGCGCGAAGCGCCCTGGCGAATGAGCCGCCAAGCAGCCCCACGCCGACAATCGCCACTGTCCGCATCCGGTTAGGACGCCTCGGGCTCCGGCGTGCACTGCAGGTTCCGCATCTCGATCATGATGGCCTGGAAAATCCGCTCCACCGAATCCGGCGGCAGCGGACCCCCATTCCGCTCCACCATGTTCGCCACCACCTGCCTCTCCCGGCCCATCTCCACAATGGGCAGGCTGGCGCGCCGCTTGATCCCGCCGATCTCCTGGGCGATCACGCCGCGCAGATTCAGCAGACCCAGAATCTCCACGTCGATGTTATCGATCTGCGTGCGGAACTTGCCCATCTCCGCGCGTGCCGCTGCTTCTGTCACTGCTTAGCCTCCATGGCCGTCTTCAGTTCGCGGGCAAAAGCCTCCAGAGCCGGTTCCAACTCGGGCCCGCCCAGCTTCTCAATCATACGAACAAAGGCGCTGCCCACCACCACGCCTTCCGCCATCTCCGCCACCTGCCGCGCCTGCGCCGGTGTCGAGATTCCAAAGCCCGCCGCCAGGGGCAGGGCAGTGGCACGCCGCGCCCGCGCAATCAGCGGACCCAGGCTCGCCGAGATCGAATCCTGCTCCCCGGTCACGCCCGCGCGCGACACCAGGTACACGAAGCCTCGGCAGTACTCAGCCACCAGCCCCATCCGCCGGTCCGTGCTGGTGGGCGCCGCCAGAAACACCGTGTCGAGCGCAGCCTCGCGGAACGCCTGCAAACTGGCGCCCGCCTCTTCCACCGAAAGATCCGTCAGCAGAATCCCGTCCACGCCCGCCGCGCGCGCATCCCGCGCCGCCCGCTCCACCCCATACCGCAGCATCGGGTTGAGATAGGTGAACAACAGGATCGGAATGCCGCTCCGCTCCCGGATCTCGCGGGCAATCTCCAGCGTCCGCGCAAAGCTTCCGCCCGCCGCAATGGCCCGGCTCGAAGCGCGCTGAATCACAGGACCATCCGCCACCGGGTCCGAAAACGGAACCCCAAGCTCAATCAGATCCGCGCCCCCGCGCTCAAGCGCCGCGACGAGAGCCGGTGTCCGCTCCGGCGCCGGATCCCCGGCCGTGATGTAGGCGATCAGCGCCTTCCGCCCCTCCGGGCGCAGCCTGTCGAACAGTTGCGTGATCCGCGAACTCATCGCGCCGCCCCCCGCAACTCCGGGATCTCATCCGAGTAGATCCCAATGTCCTTGTCGCCCCGGCCCGAAAGGTTCAACAGGAAAATCTCGCCCGGCGCCCCGGGAGCTCGCCGAATCGCCTCCGCCACCGCATGCGACGATTCAAGCGCCGGAATAATGCCCTCCACCCGCGAAAGCCTCACCGCCGCCTCCAGCGCCGCCTGATCCGTGGCGTTCACATACTCCGCGCGGCCCTGGTCGGCCAGCATCGCATGCTCCGGCCCGATCATCGCGTAATCCAGCCCCGCCGAAACCGAATGCGTCAGCGATACCTGCCCGTCGCCATCCTGCAGCAGATAGCTGTAGCATCCCTGCAGAACTCCGGGAGCCCCGCCGGCCATCCGCGCCGCATGCTCACCCAACGCCGCGCCGCGCCCGCCCGCTTCAATCCCGATCAGCCGCACCCCGGCGTCGCCCAGAAACGCATGGAACACGCCGATCGCGTTCGAACCGCCGCCCACGCACGCGAACACCGCGTCCGGCAGCCGCCCTTCACGCTCCAGCATCTGCCGCCGCGCCTCCACCCCGATCACGCGCTGAAAATCGCGCACCATCATCGGATACGGATGCGCGCCCAAAGCCGACCCCAGCAGATAATACGTATCCGCCACGTTCGTCACCCAGTCCCGCATCGCCTCGCTGATCGCGTCCTTCAGCGTCTCGCTGCCAATGGTCACGCACTCCACGCGCGCGCCCAGCAGCCGCATGCGCGATACGTTCAGCGCCTGCCGCTCCATGTCCACCCGGCCCATGTAGACCACGCACTCCAGGCCCAACAGCGCGCACGCCGAAGCCGTCGCCACCCCATGCTGCCCGGCGCCCGTCTCCGCGATCACCCGCCGCTTGCCCATCCGCCGCGCCAACAGAGCCTGGCCCAGGCTGTTGTTGATCTTGTGCGCGCCCGTGTGCAGCAGGTCTTCCCGCTTCAGGTAAATCGTGGCGCCGCCCAGTTGTTCGCTCAACCGCCGCGCCGGATACAGCGGCGTCGGCCGCCCGGCGAAAGTCTCCAGAAGATGCGCCAGCTCGGCCTGGAACGCGGCATCCTGGCGAGCCTCCAGGTACGCATGCTCCAGTTCCTCAATCGGCGCCATCAGGATCTCCGGCACAAACCGGCCGCCGTACGGCCCGAAATGTCCGGAACTGTCAGGTGCTTGCATCATAAATCCATCAACTTGCTTTCGGCCTCGCGAGCCGCTTCCAGAAACGCCCGCACGCGCGCCATGTCCTTCCGTCCCGGCTCAGACTCCAGCTTCGAACAGGCATCAATGCCCCACGGACGCACCGCCGCCACGGCCCCCGCAACATTCTCCGGGCCCAACCCGCCCGCCACAATGATCCGGATCCCCGGCTCCGCCCCCGTCGCCAGGCTCCAGTCGAACGTCCGGCCCGTGCCGCCATGCTGGTCCCCCGCCGGTGCATCCAGAAGATAGGCATCGGCCCCGGCCAGCGCCGCCGGCGAAAAGCCCTCAGCCACGCTCACTGCCTTCCAGATATCGAACCCCGCGGGAGCTTCGCAACGTCCATGCAACTGCGCCACGTCCAACTCGTGTTCTTCCATCACCCGCCGGATCGCCTCCGCCGTCTCATTCACGAAGACACCCACCGTGATCGCCCGTTTCACACCGCGAATCCAGCCTGTGTCGCCGCTGACAAATCGCGGGCTGCCCGGGTAGAAGTTGAAACCCAGCGCCGTCGCCCCCAGATCACCGCACGCCTCGGCGTCCTCCGCCGTCGTGATGCCGCAGATCTTGATCATCAGGCTCACGCCGCCAGCACCCGCAACGCGCCCGCCGGGTCGCCCGCCTTCATCAAGTGCTCGCCCACCAGAAACGCCCGGTACCCGGCGGCCATCAGCACATCCACATCGGCCCGCGTGTGGATGCCGCTCTCACTCACCGCGATCGTCCCGGCCGGCATCTTCTCCGCCAGGCGGAGCGAAGTCTCAAGCGTCACCTCGAACGTCCGCAGATTGCGGTTGTTCACCCCAATCAGCCGCGCACCGCTGGCAACGGCCGGCCCCAGCTCTTCTTCGTCATGAACCTCAACCAGCGCCGCCAGCCCCAACGATTCCGCCAACTCCCGCAGGCGTCGCAGAGCGCCCTCGTCCAGAATCGCCGCAATCAGCAGAATCGCGTCCGCGCCGTGCGCCGCCGCTTCCACCACGTGATACTCATCCAGCGTGAAATCCTTGCGCAGAACCGGCAGCGCGATCTCACTCCGCACCGCCGTCAGGTCCGCCAGACTGCCCTGAAAAAACGGCTCGTCGGTCAACACGCTCACCGCGCTCGCCCCACCCTGGTGATACTGGCGCGCCGTGCGCCGCGGGTCAAAATCGTGCGCAAGGATCCCCTTGCTCGGCGACGCCTTCTTGATCTCGGCGATGATCGCCGGCATCCGCGCGGCCAACGCCTGGAAGAAGCCGCGATGCGAACCGGCCAGCGCGGCGGCGGCGCGTTCCCACTCAGGCAGCAGGTGGCGGCGGCGTTCCAGATCGTCCTGTTTGGCTCGCACAATACGGGCCAGAATGTCGGGCAGTGCGGTTGCCATCGGGGAAATATCAATCGTATCATGCAGTCCTGGGATCACAACCAAAGAGATGACACGCAAACAGTTCCTTCTCGGCGCCGCTGCCGCCGCCGCTCCGCTCGCGCCCCGGTCTCTTGGCGCCGCCCGCCGCCCCAACATCATCTGGATCATGGCCGATGACCTCGGCTACGGCGACCTCGGCTGCTACGGCCAAACGAAAATCCGCACCCACAACATCGACCGTCTGCGCACCGAAGGCCTCAAGTTCACCAACGCCTACGCCGGCTGCACCGTCTGTGCCCCCTCCCGCAGCGTCCTCATGACCGGGTTCCACGGCGGCCACACCACCGTCCGCTCCAATGGCGGCGGCGTGCCGCTCCGCCCCGCTGACGTCACCGTGGCCAGCTTACTCAAGAATGCGGGCTACGCCACCGGTATCTTCGGTAAGTGGGGCCTCGGCGATACCGGCACCGGCAGTGAGCCGAACGACAAGGGCTTCGATGAGTTCGTCGGCTTCCTGCACCAGGCCCACGCCCACTTCCACTTCCCGCGCTTCATCTATCACAATCGCGATGAATACTGGCTCACCGGAAACGGCGGCGGCCGGCGCCGTGTCTACGCCAACGATGTCATCGCGCAGCGCGCGCTCGATTTCATCCGGCGCAAACGCGGCGGGCCGTTCCTCTGCTACATGCCCTTCACCGTGCCCCACTGGGAACCCGACGCCCCGGACGATTCCCTGGCCGAGTATCGCGGCAAGTTCCCCCTGGGCGAAGAGTTCAAGCCCGCCAACGGCCGCCTGCGCCGCCAGCCCGATGTCCGCGCCGCCCATGCCGCCATGGTCACCCGGCTCGATGGCTACGTGGGCGAAGTTCTCGCGCTGCTCAAGGAACTGAGCCTTGAGCGCGACACCCTCGTCATCTTCACCTCGGACAACGGCAGCGCCCTCCAGGGCTCGGACCCGTTCTTTGAAGGCTCCGGCTCCCTCCGCGGCTTCAAGACCAACCTCTACGAAGGCGGCATCCGTGTGCCCATGATCGCCCGCTGGCCCGGCCGCATCGCCCCCAACTCCACCAGCGATTTCGCCTGGAGCTTCACGGACTTCCTCGCCACCGCCTGCGACCTCGCCGGTCTCCGCCCGCCCGCCAAGGGCGACGGCGTCTCCGTGCTCCCCACCCTGCTCGGGCGCAAGCAAAAGCCGCTCCAGCAGCTCTATTGGGAACTCCCCCGCCACGTCGCCCAAACCGGCGAGTTCCGCAAGGAACTCCCCACGCAGGCCATCCGCATGGGACCCTGGAAAGCCATCCGCCCCAAACCGGACGCCCCGCTCGAACTCTACAACCTCGCCACGGACCCCAAAGAGTCGCAGGACCTCGCCCGCACCGAGCCCCAAACCCTCGCCCGCCTCGAAGCCGCCCTCACGGCCGCCCGCACCGAACCAGCCACCCAAACCCAGCCCGCCCACCCCTGGTGGGAGGCCCGCGATTAGGCGCGAGTTGGAACACCCATGGCAGACAACGAATGGATTGACGTAGGCTCCGCGGCCGCCCTCCGCGAGAAGCCTGTTCAGGAAGTCACCGCGGGCAAGCTCAAACTCGCCCTCTCCTGCGTCAACGGCGAATTCGCCGCCATCTCCGGCGTCTGCAACCACGTCGGTGGACCGCTCGGCCACGGCACGCTCGACGGCGACTTCCTGGTCTGCCCCTGGCACTACTGGACCTACCACCGCGCCACCGGCGAGAGCCAATTCGGCGACTCGGTCCCCTCCCACGAAGTGCGCATCGAGAACGATCGCGTCCTGGTCTCCGCCAAACCGCGGACCAAGCGCGTCCGCACGCACCATGAGCCCCATCCGCTCGCCCGGCCCGCCATCCGCGCCGAAGGGCCGGTTCGTGTCCTCGGCCTTTCCACCACCGCCATGACCGCGGGCCGCGAACGCTACAGCACCTCCGAAGATCTTCTCGAACGCGCGCTGGCGCATGCGCAAAGCACCCTGGGCTGTGAAACGCAGCTCATCCGCGTCCGCGACCTCGAGTTCCGCAACTGCGAAGGCTTCTATTCCAAGGCCGCCCGCGCCTGCACCTGGCCCTGCTCCATCACCCTCATGGACCCCGCCGATCAAATGGACCGCATCTACGAAGGTCTGGTGCACTGGGCCGACGTCGTCCTCCTCGCCACGCCCATCCGCTGGGGATCCGCCAGCAGCCTCTACTTCAAGATGATCGAACGGATGAACTGCATTCAGAACCAGGAAACCATCGCCAACAAGCACCTGCTCCACAACAAGGTCGCGGCCTTCATCATCACCGGCGGCCAGGACAACGTGCAGGCCACCGCCGGCCAGATGCTGACCTTCTTCGCCGAACTCGGCTGCCAGTTTCCCCAGTACCCCTTCATCGCCCACTCGCGAGGCTGGAGCGCCGAAGACATGGAGAACAACATGGCCTACGTCCGCGAATCGAAACACCTGGAAGAAGGAGCCAAGGCCCTCGTCCAAAGAGCCGTCGAAATGGCCGCTCTCAGCGTTGCCGGCGCCATCACCGCGCAAACGCCCACGCGAGGAGGCCGGAAAGGCCACGAGTTGGATACCCGTGCCCAGTTGCTCGTGCAGATCCAGCCATGATCTGACCGCGTTTCACTCTGGTTGCGAACCCGGTAAAGCCCGGCTCCAACTCGCCCGCTGACGGAAGGCCGCGCCATCAAGCCGGTTCATTTGCCGATGCGTGCCAGCATACGCGGCCCGATCTCCTCCTGATCGTGAAAGGAGAACTCGTAGTCCGGCCGGGTCGAACGCCAACCCACTCGTTCAAGCGCCGCCAGCACCCGGCGCGCTTGAGTGGCTGGCCAGTTGCTCATCGGCGATCGAGAACGAAACCGCGAGCGCGGAAGCTGCCATTCCACCGTGAGCGATCCGGTCCGCGATCACTTCAATCGCCGCGCAGTTCGAGCACTTCGGCGATCCATCGCCCGTCGTCAGATCCACGCCTCTATGGTAACGTTCCGAGCCGCGACCGCGAGGGAGCGATTCTAACCACCCTAAGTTTTCCGGCAGGACTCCACAACAGGCCGCTAACCACGGTGAGGAAGCGCCACCCGGCGCCTCCCCACCCAGGCCCGCGGACTATCTTCCAGCCAACTCACGCACCAGCGTCTCGCACGAAGCATCCTCGCATGGAGTCAATTGCGCCTTGCCGTCCGCAATCACGCTCCGAACCGCCGGCGCCGACAGGATCCTGCCGCCAACCACCACGGCAATGTTCCGGTTCATATGCGACTTCGTCAGCACCGCCAGCCGCCGTGCCGCCTCCGGAGCCAACTGCACGGAAACCGAGCTTCCGCCCGGCCCCCGCTTCACCTCCGGGCTCCCCACAATGGCAAGCGGCGCAAAGTTCGCCGCATCCAGCACCACATCCTTGCCTTCAAACTGCCGCACCACGGGACTCTTCGCCGCCCCGCTGCTCTTCTCAACGGCATAGACTCCATTCGCCAGCCGCTCATTCTGGGCCAGCGCGGCGCCGGCCAGCAGCGCCATCAATCTTACTTTCTTCATAAAATCAAACTCCTAAGACACGTCAATAGATGGATCGTCAGCGCGCACGATACCTCGTGAGCGCAAGCGTCGGAACGATTGGTTACGTCAGGAGTTGGCCGGTGGAGGCCGATGCCGCAGAGCGTGGAAAACCAGGGGCGCTGGCCTTGGAATCGCCCGGGCCACTCTCCCCGGCGGCGTATTACGCGCCAGACCGGGCAACGACTCGGCCGCCTCCGAATCAAAGACGGACTCGATACTCAACACCGGCTTCGACTGCCCCGCCGTCTTGAACCCACATTTCCGTTTTGAGCCGCGCGTGCGAATCTCCTGGATGCTCGTCCGCATCAATATCGATAGGGGTTTGAAGGCAGCGAAGACCCCTGCGGAGGACAGCACCCAATGGGTGACAAACAAAACCAGCCCTTTCAGCTCTCGTTCAACGGCCTTCTCAAGATCGACTTCCAGGGATCGCGCGTTACTTCCGATGGTGGTCTGATCCTGGTGCGTGAGTTGGATGAACGGCTGGGCTTCGGTGCTCTCATTGCCCAACACCTGACTGACTCACGGCGCGGCAAGAATACCCAGCTTCCGCTGGCGGACCTACTGCGCCAGTCCGTCTACAGCCGGATTGCCGGCTACGAGGATGTCAACGATGCCGAGCGGCTCTCGCAGGATCCAACCTTCCGGCTGA
>Ga0194132_10003589_pt1 | contig 27453 bp, 31 predicted proteins | sample TA2KigOf80mmetaG_FD_148612 | JGI IMG/M metagenome (GOLD analysis project Ga0194132, IMG submission 148612) | Freshwater microbial communities from Lake Tanganyika, Tanzania - TA2015054 Kigoma Offshore 80m | ecosystem: Environmental > Aquatic > Freshwater > Lake | place: Tanzania: Lake... | reverse complement strand
TTCCGGCCGCGCTTTGGTGTGCGCGATCAACTCCTTGACGCTGGTGGCCGGCACGCTGTTGCTCACCGACAGCACGTAGGAGGTGTAGACCAGCAAAATCACCGGCGCGAAATCCTTCAGCGCTTCGTAGCGGATATTCTTGAACAAATGCGGATTGACCACATGCGTGGGCGAAACGGTGAGCAAGGTGTGCCCGTCGGGCGCCGCGTTCGCGGTCAACTCGCCGGCGAGATTGCCGCCGAAACTCGGACGATTGTCCACCACGAAAGCCTGGCCCAGGGCGTCGGCGAGTTTCTGTGTCATGATGCGGGTGATGGTGTCGGTGCCGCCGCCGGGCGCAAGCCCGACGATCACCCGCACCGGACGAACGGGGTAATTTTGCGCCACCGCGGCTGCGGCAAGCGCGAAACTACCCGCCAACAAAAGCAAATAGCGACCGATACGAACCCCTTGCGCGTGCATGAAGACCTCCTCGTTGATGGCGGTAGAAGCGTTGGTGGCGTGGTGTCTGCGTAGTGCAATCGTATCGCACGCGGTGCGCGAGGAGGAAGCTTGAGTCCACCAAGTGTTTTTAGTAAGCGCTTGATTTTAAAGGTATTTTTAAAATCGTTCAATAGGGTGCCTGGGGTTGCCGCACGCTGCGCGGTTACCGCGGCGGCGGGCGCTGCGTTGCTGATGGGGAGCGCACTCGCGCAGGCGCAAGCCGCCGCGGCAAGCGCCGCGCAGACCTGGCCCACGCGCCCGGTGCGCCTGCTCATGCCGTATGCGCCGGGCGGCGGTGTGGACACCGTGGGCCGCGCGCTGGCGCAAAAGCTCAGCGAGCTTAGCGGCGTGCCGGTGATCCCGGAAAATCGCCCCGGCGGCACCGGCATCCTCGCCTCCGAAATGTTGATGCGCGCGCCGCCCGATGGCGCCACGCTGATGGTGTCGGCGCTGGAGTTCGCCATCAATCCGGCGCTGCGCTCGAAGCTGCCGTACGACTCGCTGAAGGACTTTACGCATATTTCGCAATTGGCCAGTGTGCAGTTCTTGCTGGTGAGCCATCCGTCGGTGCCGATCAAAACCGCGCGCCAGATTGTCGAGCTCGCCAAGGCGCAGCCGGGCAGACTGACCTATGGTTCATCCGGCACCGGCGGCGGGCCGCATCTGGCGGGCGAGTTGTTTCAACTGCTGGCGGGCATCCGCTGGACCCATGTGCCGTTCAAGGGCGCGGCACCGGCTTCGGTGGCGGTGATGAGCGGGGAGGTGGATTTTTCCTTCGGCAGCACCATCGGACTGGCCGGCCCGGCCAGGGCGGGCAAAGTGCGCGCCATCGCGGTGAGCGGCGCGAAGCGTTTTGCGCAGTTGCCCGACGTGCCCACCATTGCCGAATCGGGCGTGCCCGGTTACGTCGCCGATGGCTGGTATGGCTATTACGGCCCGCCGCAGATGGCGGCCGAGCTGGTGCGGCGCATTCACGCGGAAACCGCGCGTGCCTATGGTAGCCCCGATGTCAAAACGCGGCTGGAGCGCGTGGGCAACGAATACGTGATGAGCACGCCCGAGCAATTCTTGGCGTTTTTGCGCGAGGAACTGGCAAAGTGGGCGCGCGTGGTGAAAGCGGCGAATCTGAAAATCGAATAACGCCCGCGCAACTGCGTTACGATGGCGGCCGTTTAGCCGCGGGAGAAATTCATGCTCACCATCGACTGCCAAGTCCACCCCTATCAAGCCAACACCCCAGCGCGCCCCTGGGCCAACCCGCATGAGGGGCAGCGTGCCCACGTCAGCGCCGATGAAATGGTGATGGCGATGGATGCCGTCGGCGTGGATGGCGCGATCGCGGTGTCGCCGCGCGGCATGTATGCGTTTGATCCGAGTTACGCGATTGAAGTGCAGCGCGCCTACCCCGAGCGCTTCGCCATCGTGCGCCCGTGCGACCCCGAAAACCCCGCGGTGGGCGAGACCATCGCCGAGTGGAAGCGCGTACCCGGTGCGGTCGCAGTGCGCTTGATGCTCGGCCGGCACTTGGGGCTTAACACTGGCATGGCCGGCACCGACATCATCGCCAAGGAAGCCGCGCGGCATAGCCTGCCCGTGAATTTTCAATGCGGCGGCAACCTCGACGCGGCGATGGCGCTGATCGATCGCCACCCCGAAACGCGCTTTGTCCTCGATCACCTGGCGATGTATCAGCCGCGCAAGGCGCCCGCCCCGCCCGATGCGTGGGCCGACCTGTCCAAAATACTCGCGTTAGCCCAGCGCGCGAACGCGGTGATCAAGGTGAGTGGCGCTTGCACGATGTCTACACAACCGTATCCGCATGAGGACATCTGGGACAACTTGCTGCGCATCTTCGACGCCTGGGGCCTCGACCGCTGCCTGTGGGGCACCGACTGGACGCGCACCTATCCGCTGTTTCCGTACATCAACGGCGTGGACCCGTTTCGGCTGACCACGCGCTTGAGCGAGAACGACAAGGTGAAGTTGATGGGTGAGACTTGTGCGAAGGTTTACGGGTGGCGGCCGGGGAGCCGGTTGGTGGGGCGGCATCCTAAGGGGCGGGGGGAGTGAGTGGTGCGGGTTAGGCGTCACGCGCAACCTTAGGTCCAGGATAGTCGTCAAGCGGTTCCCAACCAGCCGAAAGGCGTTTGCGTGCCGCGCGCAGCAGCGTTTGAAACTGAGAATCGAACGGCTCCACGAGAGTTTCCTCCAACGCGCCTCTTACCTTGCTCAGCACAATAAATTCTGCGACATGTTCAAATTCCAGTTGGTTGGCCTCTTGAAATCGAGCCAGAAAGTCGAAAAGGACTAGGGCTTCGTCGTCAGTGAGGCCGATGTCCATAGGTGTGATCCTTTTTGTGAAATCTAAAGGCGCAGTGGCATGATTTTGGAGTGGGCTTCACGCAGCCTGCCGCAGATCATAATCACGAATCAACACATCCGCAGGAAGACCGAGCCCTTCCGCAAGCCTGCGTATCATCTCCAGGCTCAAGGGCCGCACGCGATTTAGCACCTCGGCCACGCGCGCGCGCGAGCCGATGTACGGTTCCAGGTCTTTGCGCGTAAGCTCGCGCGCCTCCATGACATGGAGCAAAAACGCTATCGGGTCGGGGTCGGGAATTGGGAAGTGCTTGCGTTCGTAAGCTTCGACCAGCAGCGCCAGCACTTCCAGCCGGTCGGCTTTGGGCGAGCCGTCGGGGGCGTTCCAAAGCCCTTCGATTTCCTTTAACGCGGCTTGATACTCGCGCTTGTTGCGGACGGGGCGTAGTTCCATGGTATTTACCTCAAATGGTGGCGGCGTCGATTTTGTCGTAATCGGCATGCGTGCCGACAAAGCGCACAAACATCGTGCCGCGGTTGTAGTGCACGGCGACGATCAGCCGGTAGTCATTGCCTTTGATGTTAAACACAACGCGATTGTTCGCGATGACGCTGGCGCTGCGGTAAGCCGCTTTTATCTCGGCCGGCGTGCGCCACTTCGCGCGGCTCGCCAACGCAAACCATGACCGTAACGGAACTTCCGCGGCCGGGTGTTTTTGCCAAAAATCCCGCAAGGTCTTGACCGCGATGACGCGCATGGCGCACTCTAACACGCTCCCGAATCGGGAACAAGCGGGCGTTGGTGGAATAGGTGGAGCGTAGTGAAGCAGGATGGGTGGAGCGAAGCGCAACCCATCAAGAAAAGTGTACGCGCAACGATGGGTTGCGCTTCTCTCCACCCATCGGCTACTGCGGCTCCAACCCCCGCGCGCGAAACACCTGCGCCGCCTCGGCTGAACTCGATAAAACCAACAGTGCACCCGCTTTGGCTTCGATCGCATCAATTCGCGGCGGACGGCGTTGCAAGCTCCATAAAGTTTAACGCCGGAAACCGCCGAAAATCTCCATCGAACGAAACCAACCGGTAGTTCCCCGCAAGGCAAAACGCGGCGAGATAGGCGTCAGTCCACAGGCGATGCGGGAAGCTCGGCGCGCAGGTGAGCGCTTGAAAGTGGTCGTCGAGGCCCGCCGGTTCCCCCAGAAAACGCAGAATCGGGATCGCGAGAAACTGGCGGTAGATCGCCCATGCTTCTTGCGGGCTTAACGGATTAGCTAGCAAGCGCGCATGGGTGGAAAGCCGCATCAAGCCCAATGCGGTAACGCGGCAAAACGCCAGCGTTTCGGCGCGCTGGGTTTCCCAATAACGGCGCGCGGCCTGGTGCTGCACGTGACGCTGGTCGATGAGCGCGAGCCAGACGTTGATATCGGGCAGATCGATCACTGACGCGGCAAGTTCCGCTGCGCGGCGCGTTGCGCTTGGCCGAGGTCTTCGTCGTCGAGGATGGTTTGAAGCTCGGCGTTGCTCAGCGCGGGCGTGATGCTGCCGTCGGCCTTGCGTGCGATCGGAATGGCGTAGGTGGCGCGCGGTGACTGCGCTGTCGGCGGCTGCGGCCCTTCGTTGAGGCCGCGCTCGATAAACTCGGTCACCAGTTCCTTCAATTTGTAACCGCGCAGCGCCGCCTCGGCCTTAAGCTTGCGGAAGGTTTCCTCAGGCAGGTCTAGGGTGGTTCGCATAAAAACATTTTTACACTAAAGCATATTTTCGTCAAGTCTAGATGGGTCTGTAAATGCGATTATAATTATTAATACATTGAATTAATTGCATAAATACGCTTCGCGGTGCATGAGCTAGCGACCGACCTTCTGTGGCTTCAACCCCCGCGCGCGAAACACCTGCGCCGCCTCGGCCGAATTCAAAAACGCCAGTAGCTTGCGCGCCAGTGCTTGCTGCTGCGATTTCACAAAAACGCCGCCGGCGTTGATCGACAACTGCTGCACCTGCTCCGGAATCGGCCCCACGTAATCCACGCCGGCGACCGCCATGATTTCGGGCACTTGTTGCACGGCGAGCGTCGCCTCGCCTTTCACCACGAGTTCGGCGACGAGGCCGCCGGGCTGCATGCGTGCCTTGGCCTTGATCGCGTCTTCGATGCCGAGTTTTTTGATCAAGCCCGCGAAGTAAATGCCGCTGGCGCCTTCGGTGGTGTAGGCCACCGATTGAGCGTTGAGCAGCGCGCGCTTGAATGCCTCCACGCTGGATAAGTCCGGCTTGGGCGCGCCTTTTGATACGCCGACGCCGATGCCGTTTTGGGTGAGCACGCGCAGGCTGTCGGCGACGATGTAGCCTTCTTTGGCGAGCTGCTCCAGCGCCGCTTTGCCCATGACGCCGATGTCGAAGTTTTGCCCTGCCTTGATTTCGCGCAGCAGAATCTGACCGGGTTCAAAGTGAATCTCGATCTTGCAGTTGTTCGCACGCTCGAACTGCGGCATCAGTTCGCGAAATGACGCGGACATGCCGTTGCCGGAGCAGAGGTTTAAGGTGGTCATGAGCTTCCTTTGAGTGAAAATAAAATATTCAATAAAATCATATACTTACGATGATCCTCCGAATGCGCGCGGCGCAAGGTGGGTGAACATCAGATCGAAGCTTTCGCGGGTGATCGCCACCGCGGCGCCGTGCGCGGCGAGTTGTTCGCTGCTGACCAGCGCATCGCCCGCATTGCCGACTGAAGCTTGCGTAAAGCCTTCGAGCACTACCACCCAATTGGGATATTGCGTCGGGCGGCCTTGGCGCTCGACCGGTTTCATATCGCTGGCCTGTTGATCGGCGACGATAAAATGCGCGCCGAGAATATCGTAGCGTTGCGCGCACGCGGGCAGCGCTTGGTTCACCAGAAATTGTTCGAGTTCGGCTTCGCGGCCAGCTTGCGGATCGAGGCGCAGCGTCAGCGCCGCACCACCCATGCCTTGGCCGAACGAGGCGCGCACGCGCGACAGGCCGCGAACGCTGTCGCGCACATAGGGCGTGGTTTGGCGGGTGAGCGCGCTCGGTGCGTTGGCTTTCGCCATATAGTCGGTACCGATCAACACCGATAGATCTTCGACTTCATACAGCGTTAAAAACTGCCGCTCGGCCCGCTGCCCGAAGTAACGCCGCCCGCGCAAAAAGCCGGGGATCGCCACGCGTCCCGGCATGTGTTCGCCGCATTGCCACGCCTCGTACGCGGCGCGATGTTCGGGCGCGACGTTGGTCCAGTTGATCATGACGCCTTTGCCAAGCAGCATGGTTGTTCCTTCTCGGGCAGCAGTCGTAGTGGTGGCGCGCGAGTCGCGGCACGCGCTTTACAAAAATGGCGTACGACACCGCACGCGTGCCACGAAAGTCGCGCGCGGGAAGGCGTTCGGCGCTTGTGTACTCCGGTAATCCGGTACGCCGTTACGCCGTCGCGGCTTCGCTTTCCTTCACTGCGTAAACATCGGCGATATTGACCAGCCCCTTGAACTCGATCGCGTTGCCGCAGCCGTCGCTCACCGTCATCAGCATTTGCTCGCGGATCGAGCCTTTTTGCGTGACGCTGGCTTCATTGATGTAGGTCACGCCCTGCGCTTTCATGCGCGCGTTGATTTTCTCGAAGTCGGCGAGCGTCATCACCACGCCGAAATGGCGCAGCGGTGTCGCCAGCGCGCCGCCGATTTTGCGGCCCTTGTCGCCGACCACGTCTTCCGGCGCTAGGTGCGCGACGATGTGATGGCCGAAAAAATTAAAATCCGCGCGGCCTTTTAACTTGCGGCCCTCGGGGCATTGCAGAATGTCCCCGTAGAACTTGCGCGCTTGATCGAGATCGCTGACGGCGAATGAAAAATGAAATAGCGTGGCGGCCATAATGTGTATCCGTGTGTCGGCGGTTGAAGATCGAAGCATGCTACGCCGGGGCTGGCGTGCTGGCAATCGCGTCGCGCGGCGCCAACATTTATCGGCGGCGGCCTTCGGTTAGAATGAACGGGGTACTTTCCCACCGATAATGACGAGTGCTTATGCAACCTTGGCGCAACCCCAACATCATCTCCTTTGACCGCTGCGTCGCCGACTTTCACGCGGGGCGCGACACGCCGCGCGATTTTTTGGAGCGCTGCCTCGATGTCATCGACAAGCGCGACAAAACAGTGCGGGCGTTTGTCACGCTGAACATAAAAGGTGCACGCAAAGCCGCGGACGCGGCGACGAAGCGTTACAAAGCCGGCAAGCCGTTGTCGATGGTCGACGGCTGCCCAGTGGCGATCAAGGACATCATCGCCACCGCCGACATGCCCACGCAAATGAATAGCCCCGCGTTCAAGGACTGGCAGTCGGGGCAAGACGCGGCGTGCGTGGCGGCATTGCGCAAGGGCGGCGCGGTGATTATCGGCAAAAGCGTGACCACTGAATTCGCGATCGGGTTTTCGGGGCCGACGACGAACCCGTTCGATGCCACGCGCACGCCGGGTGGTTCGTCAAGCGGTACCGCTGCTTCGGTGGGCGCGGGCATGGTGCCGGTGGGGCTCGGCACGCAAACGCAAGCGTCGACGCTGCGGCCTGCATCGTTTTGCGGCGCCGTGGGTTACAAGCCGAGCCTCGGGCAACTGCATTTGGCGGGCGTGCATCCGTTATCCGCCACCTGCGATCACTTGGGCGTGATCGGCGCTACACTCGGTGACGTGTGGCGCACCGCGTCGCAAATCTCGCTCGGCATCGGCAGCCCGGGGCGGCGCTTTTTGCAGGGTGCGGGCGCGCAAGTGCCGGCGGCGGTGAAGCCGCGCAAGCTGATCCGCCTCTACACGCGCGGCTGGACGGAAATTGATGACGCGACCAAAACCCAATTCGAACTGGCGATCGACGCGCTGGCGCAAAGCGGCGTTGAAATCGCGAGCCGCCACAACAACGCCGCCGTCGCCGCGCTGGAAGATCAGCTAATGGCCGATGTCGATGACGCGCTCGACATCGTCGCGTATGAACTACGCTGGCCGTTCGAGGATTACATCGCGCGTTTCGGCAAAAAAATCGGCGAGCGTTTGCACGGCCTGGTGAAACGCGCCAACGAAATGACGCCCGCCGATTACGAACGCTTGCTCGATACGCGCAGCGCGATGCGTCGCTTGTGGCGCGACACCCTGACGGCGCTAGACGCTGATGGTTATGTGACGCTCGCGTCCTCCGGCCCTGCGATCAAGGGTTTTGAGTACACCGGCAACCGCACGTTTTTGATCTACGGTTCGTGGCTGGGCTTGCCAGCGTTTAGTTTGCCGTTGTTGCAAACGCAAGGTTTGCCGTTCGGGCTGCAGTTGATTGGGCTGCCGGATGAAGATGGGGCGCTGGCGGGTGTGGCGAACGGCGTGATGCGCGCGTTGGGTGCTGAACGAAATTGCTAATGACGATAGACCTCGAAAAAATTTTTTTGACGCAGATGAACGCAGATTTACGCAGATTTTTCCGGGATTAATCTGCGTTCATCTGCGTCAATCTGCGTCTAAGGTGTTTAATTAAAAAAGTTAATAAAATCAAATACTTACATTTATACCTTGGTTTGGGCGTGTTGCTGGTCGCGTCGCTTGCGCACGCGCAGCAATACCCGACACGCCCGATTCGTTTCATCGCGCCGTATGTGCCGGGCGGCGGTGTGGATTTTGTGTCGCGCGTGATCGCCACCAAGTTGTCGGAAACCATCGGCCAGCAAGTCATTGTCGAAAATCGTCCCGGCGCCGGCACCAACATCGGTTCGGAATTGGTGGCGCGCGCGGCGCCCGATGGCTACACCATTTTGGTGGGCGGCGTGCCGAATGTGGTGAACCCATTTTTGTTCAAAAAGCTGCCGTACGATGTGATCAAGGATTTCGCGCCGGTGACGCAAACCACCACCGCGCCGAACATACTCGCGGTGCACCCCTCGCTGCCGGTGCGTTCGGTGAAAGAATTGATCGCGCTCGCCAAGGCGCGTAAGGGCGAACTTACCTTTGCCTCGGCGGGCATCGGCAGCTCCAACCATTTATCGGGCGAATTGTTTCGCGTGATGGCGGGCGTTGATGTGGTGCACGTGCCGTACAAAGGCGGGGGTGCCGCCGTTGTCGATTTGATCGCCGGCCAGGTGACGATGTATTTCGGCACCACGCCGAGCACCGTGCCGCACGTGCGCACGGGGCGGCTGCGCGCGCTGGGCGTCACCACGTTAAAACGCTCGCGCGCGACACCCGATATTCCGACGCTGGACGAAGCGGGCCTCGCCGGTTTTGACAACGCCGCGTGGCACGGCTTGTTCGCGCCCGCGGCGACGCCGCCGGCGGTGGTCAACCGCTTGTCGAGCGAAGTGGTGAAAGTGCTGCGCCTGCCGGAGACGATCGAACGCATGGGCGCGCAGGGCGTGGATGTGATTGCGAGCACGCCGGAGGCATTGGCGGCTTATGTGAAGCAGGATTTGGTGCGGTATGAGAAGCTGATTCGGGCTGCGGGGATTAAGGTTGAATGATGTCTTAGGGAGATTGTCATGCAAGGCCTCGAACAAGCAGTCCCGCACTCCACCGGCACGGCACCACCCAAACTCATAGCCCCCGCCAAAACCGCCGACTGCCACATCCACATCTACGATGCGCGCTACAACGCGCAATCGCGCATCATCGATAACAGCACGGTGGCCGAATACCGCTTGCTGCAAAAGCGCATCGGTTTCGAGCGCGTGGTGATCGTCACGCCGCGTTGTTATGTCACCGACAACACGGTCACTGTCGACGCGATCAAGGCACTCGGTATCTATAACGCGCGTGGCGTGGCGGTGCTGCGGCCCGATGTCACCGACGCGCAACTCAAGCAATTAAACGACGGCGGCATCCGCGGCATCCGCTTCACCGTCGGCGAACCCAAGACGGCGGTCACCTCGATCGACATGATTGAGCCGCTCGCCAAACGCATCGCGGCTTACGGCTGGCACGTGCAACTGAACATGCCGTGCGACAAAATCGCCGAGCACGCCGACATGCTGCGCCGGTTGCCCACCCAAGTAGTGTTCGATCACCTGGGCCATCCGACCATCGAGGAAGGCATACGACACCCATCACACGCGGTGATCCGCGGCATGCTCGATCAGCGTAAAGCGTGGGTGAAAATTTCCGGCGCCTACATGAACACCCGAATCGGCCCGCCGACATATGCCGATGCAACACTCGTCGCGCAAGCATTTGTGAAAGCCGCGCCCGAGCGTCTGGTGTGGGGCAGCGATTGGCCGCACCCCACGCCCAAGGTGCCGCCGGATGACGCGGTGTTGTTTGATTTGCTGACGACTTGGGTGGCGGATGACGCTACGCGTAATCGTATTCTCGTGGAGAATCCGCAGGTGCTTTATGGGTTTCCGAAGTAGTATTTGCGAATGCTAACCCAAACGCCGCCGGTGTCGGGTTTTCCTGCGCGCGGCGGTTTCATTCGCTATATTTCAGACTAACGTTGCCGGGAGAGACACATGCAAAAGAGAGACATCAAAATTCGTTCCAGCGGCGAGGGCAAGGAATTCGATTGCTATATGGTCATCCCCGACGGCGCGGCAAAAGTACCGGCGGTGGTGCTGGCCGCCGCGGTGCACGGTGTTGATGGCGACATCCGCGCGATTGCAGATGCGTTCGGCGCGGCGGGTTACATTGCCGCGGCGCCGGATTTATTCTGGCGCACGGTGCCGGGGCCGCTCGGGCGTGACGACAATCGCACGCGTACGCGCTCCCAGCCGCGCTTGGAAGTGATCAAAAAGGGCGAGGCCGATATGGTCGATGCGTTGAACGAAGTCAAAAAGCTCGCGCAATTCAACGGCAAGGCGATCGCCATGGGTTTTTGTTACGGTGGGCCGTATGCATTGATCGGGCCCAAGCGATTGGGCTACGCCGGTGGCGTGTCGTGCCACGGCACGCAGTTGGGCGATTACATCCAGGAACTCGAAGGCAACAGCGGGATCATTTCCATCACTTGGGGCGACAAGGATCACGCAGCACCCCCCAACGTGCAGGAGATGTATCGGGCCGTGCCCGCGCGGCATAAAAACGTCGATGTGAATATTTTCCCCGGCGTGTTGCACGGTTACATGATGAAGAGCAGCAGCGAGGCGTACGATCAGAAGACGTATGATTTCACCATGGGGCGGGCGCTGGCGATATTGAATGGGTTGCGTTGAACAAAAACGCAAAACCCATTTGCCACAGAGGGCACAGAGAAAACCGGGCATGCGGAGGGTAATTTTGCCGCGCGAATTCTCTGTGACCTCTGTGGCTCGTTGTTTTGTTGTTTTTGTCTTGGTGTCGTGGTTCTCAGATGTGGCGAGTGCCGCGTCCGCGCCTTACCCCACCAAACCCATCCGCCTCATCGTCTCCGGCGTTGGCGGCGCGGGTGACTTCTCCGGACGCTTAATCGCCGCCGATCTCACGCAACGCTTGGGTCAGCAGGTCGTCGTCGACAACCGCCCCGGCGGCGTCACGCCGGGCGAGATTCTGTTGAAGGCGCAGCCCGACGGTTACACGCTGATGATGGTGGGCTTTGTGGTTTGGTTGGCCCCCTTTATGCGCGAAAACGTCGCGTTCGACCCGCTGCGCGATTTCACGCCGGTGACGCTGGCGATCAACTCGCCCAACGTGCTGGTGACGCATCCTTCGTTGCGCGTGAAGACGGTGCAAGAGTTGATCGCGCTAGCCCGGCAAAAGCCCGGTGTGCTGAATTACGCGCTATCGGGCATCGGCAATTCCAATCACATCGCCGGCGAAATGTTCAATGCGATGGCGGGGGTGAACATCACCGCGGTGGCGTATCGCGGCGCCGCGCTGGCGTTAAACGATGTGTTGGGCGGGCGCGTGGAAATGATTTTCGCCACGGCCAATTCGTCCGGGCCGCATGTGGCGGCGGGGCGTCTGGTGGCGCTGGGCGTGACCAGCGCGCAACCCTCGCCGGTGGCGCCCGGCCTGCCGACCGTGGCGTCGCAAGGGTTGCCCGGTTATGAGTCGGCGGCCACCATCGGCGTGCTGGCGCGCGCGGGTACGCCGCCGGCGCTGGTGAATGTGCTGTATCGGGAAATCGCGCGTTACCTGCACTCGCCCGAGGCGCGCGAGCGGCTGCTTAAAGCGGGCATCGAAGCGGTGGGCAATACGCTGCGGGAATTCGCCGCGATTATCCGCGAAGACATGCGCATCAAAGGCAGGATCATCCGCGAGGCGGGCATCCGCATGGAATGAGCGTTACTTTTTCGCTAGTTCAAGCTCCGTTAGCAGCGCCTTGACCTCCGGATATTCTTCGTCGATGCGTTTTCTCATGGTCGCGGCGTTATTAAATTGGGCGGTGCCGCCGCGCAGGGCGATGTCCGCCGCCCATTCCGGGGTGTCGGTGAGGCGCTGCAGGAGGTTTTCCCAGTAGGCGACCTGGGCCGCGGTGATGCCCTTGGCGCCCCACACCGCGCGCCAATTGAACACCACCGTGTTCGCGCCTTGTTCGCGCCAGGTCGGCACGCCGGCGAAAAATTCCGGCAGGCGCTCGCCGGCGGACACCGCGATCACCCGCACGCTACCGGCTTTCATGTGCGGCACCCATAGCCCGATCGACACCGGCACCACGTCGACATGGCCGCCAAGCAGCGCGGTGATGGCCTGCGCGCCCGAGTTGAAAGTAACATTGCGCGTTTTGCGCACCTCGATGCCCGCGGCCTTTAACGCGATCGCCAGGCCCTGATGATTGGTGCTGCCCATGCCGCCGGCGGCCAGGCCGACGCTGAGCGCGGCGGGGTCTTTCCTAAGGCGCTCGATCAGATCGCGGCCCGACTTGACCGGCGAATCGGCCTTCACCGCAATGCCGATGTATTCTCCGAACAGCACCGCGATCGGCGTCACATCGTTGTAGTTGGCTCTGCCCAGCACGGTTTGCGCGAGCAAGCCCTTGTCGGTGTGATACAGATAATGGCCGTTGTCTTCGAACTGCCTGAGATAGGCGCGCGCCACCGTCCCGCTGCCGCCGGCCTTGTTCTGCACGTTAAACGGCACATCCAGCAAGCGCTGCGTCTGAAAAATGCGCTGCATTACGCGCGCGGTGTTATCGGGGCCGCAGCCCGGCGCACAGTTCAACACGATTTCCACCGCGCGATCGGGTTTCCACGCTTGTGCCGCCGCGTTAAGCGGCAGGCCGGCGAACCATGCCGCGGCAAACAGGCATTGCAACGTACGTAGCAGGTAAGCGGGTTGCATGGTTCCTCCTCTCGTGTGTGCGGCCAGACGGCGCCACTTTATGCTCCGGCATCGGCGCGGTCAATCGCGCGCGAACAGCGGCGGCGACCGAACGGCCACGGCGCGGCGCTTGGGTGAAATAACGTGATATTTTCCGCGCATGCCCGACCGTTACATCGCCCACCTCGACATGGATGCGTTTTATGCCAGCGTGGAATTGCTGCGTTACCCGCAATTGCGCGGGCAGCCGCTGGTGATCGGCGGGCGGCGGCGCATCGCGCCGCCCGCGGGGCAAGCGTTTGCGCGGTTGCGCGATTACACCGGGCGCGGCGTCATTACCACCGCGACCTATGAAGCGCGCGCGTACGGCGTGCATTCGGGCATGGGGTTGATGAAAGCGGCGAAGTTGGCGCCCGATACGTGGCTGCTGCCGGCGGATTTCGAGCAGTACCGGCGTTATTCGCGCATGTTCAAGGAGGCGGTGCGCACGATTGCGCCGCTGGTGGAGGACCGCGGCATCGATGAGATTTACATCGATCTCACCGAGTTGATCGGTGATGATGGCTGGGGGCGCGCGCGTGAAGTCGCGCTGCAATTGCAAACCGCGGTGCGCGAAGCGACGGGACTCTCGTGTTCGCTCGGCATCACGCCCAATAAGCTGTTGTCGAAAATCGCTTCGGAGCTGGATAAGCCCGGCGGCATCACGCTGATCGCGCAAGAGGATATCGAAGAGCGCATCTGGCCGCTCGCCGCGCGCAAGATCAACGGCATCGGTCCCAAGGCCAACGCGAAGTTGCAGGCCCTGGGCATCAACACCATCGGCGAATTGGCCACGGCCGATGCCGCGCTGCTGGTCAAACACTTTGGCAAAAACTATGCCGCGTGGTTGGCGGATGCCGCGCATGGGCGCGACGAGCGCGTCGTCAAAATCCATAGCGAACCCAAATCGATCAGCCGCGAAACCACGTTCGAGGACGATTTGCACCCGGTGCGCGACCGTGAGCGGCTGTCGCAAATCTTCACCGACTTGTGCATGCGCGTGGCGGATGATTTAAAACGCAAAGGGGTGCTGGGTAAAACCATCGGCTTGAAATTGCGCTACGACAATTTCAAAACCGTCACCCGCGATCGCACCATCGAAGCACCCACCGGTGACGCCAAGGTGATCCGCCGCGCGGCGGGCGAGTGTTTAAAGCGCGTGCCGCTCGACCGGCGTATACGCTTGCTGGGGGTGCGGGTGGGGGCGTTGAGTAAGCCGGGGGCGGTGGTTGCGCAAAAGGCGACGATGCCGCCGCGTGAGCCATCGTTGTTTGATGACGCCTGAGCTTGCCCGGCTTGATTACATCATCGCATCATCGAAGCGCGGGGTTGTAGGGTGCGCACCGCACGCGCGCCCACGATTGCGACGCGTGCGCGGTGCGCACCCTACCGCTGGGCCTAACCCAGTGTTTACATAAGTATCTGATTTTATTGAATATTTTTTAAATGTCCGCAACGCCTCAAACGAGCACTCACCGCCAGGTCTGGGCCATGGCCTGGCCCATTATTCTCGCCAACGTCACGGTGCCGCTGCTTGGTGCGGTGGACACCGCGGTGGTCGGCCATTTGCCGGAAGCCTATTACATCGGCGCGGTGGCGATCGGTGCGATGTTGTTCAATTACATCTATCACCTGTTCAACTGCCTGCGCATGGGCACCACCGGCCCCACGGCACAGGCGCGCGGCGCGGGGGATCACGCCGAAGTGCGCGCGATGATTGCGCGCGCGCTGCTGCTCGCCGCGGTGCTTGGCGGGGTGATCGTCGCGGCGCAACTGCCGATCCTCGCGTTCGCGTTTTGGGTGATCGATGCCAGCCGCGAGGTCGAACACTATGCACGCGAATATTTTTTGATTCGCGTGTGGTCGATGCCGGCGGTGCTGGGCAGCTACGCCATCATGGGCTGGTTCTACGGCTTGAAGAATGTGTATACGCCGCTGGTGATTCAAATTTTCGTGAATTGCCTGAACATCGTGCTGGCGCTGCTGTTTGTGCTGGTGTTTGACTGGGGCGTGCCGGGCGTGGCCGCGGCCTCGGTGATCGCCGAATACACCGGTTTGATCTGGGGCTTGTTCAGCGTGCAACGCACGCTTAACAAGCTGCCCAAAACCAACGACAGCGGCCGGCGTTCGCGTTTGCTCGACCCGGTGCAGCTAAAACGCATGGTGGCCATCAACGGCGACATTGTGTTGCGCACCATCTGCGTGGTCTCCGTGCTGGGGTTTTTCATGGCCAAAAGCGCGGAGTTGGGCGACGTGCAGCTCGCGGCCAACCAGGTGCTGCACCACTTTTTGATTTTCACCTCGTTTGCGCTGGACGGCGTGGCGCACGCGGCGGAAGCGATCCTCGGTGAATCGGTGGGGCGCAAGGATCGCGCGGCATTCCTGCACAGCATGCGCGTGGTGTTTTTGTGGTCGGGCGTGGTGGGCGTGATCAATATCCTGGTTTATGTGGTGGCGGGCCACGCCATCATTGCGCTGATGACCAGTATTCCCGAAGTGCGCGCGGCGGCGGCGAATTATTTATGGTGGCCAACGCTGATGCCGCTCGCTTCGGTGTGGGCCTACACCTATGACGGCGTGTATCTCGCCGCCACCCGCACCCGCATCATGCGTAACACCATGATCGCCGCGTTTGCGGTGTTTTTGATCGTGCTTTACACGCTGATGCCGCTCTTGGGCAACACCGGGCTGTGGATCGCGATGTTGGGGTTTCTCACCGGGCGCGGGGTGTTGCTGCATTTGTTTTTTCCGCGGGTGTTGCGCACGATTTGATACACTCGCCGCCGTTTTGTCCGAAAGGAAATTCGCTTGAGTTTTTCCAAGGCCGACGCCGACTTCGTGCGGCAACTCGCGCTGCGCTCGATTTCCAGCAACCGCGCGCCGGGCATGCATTTTCCGGGCTATTTTTCACGCCTGCGCTGCCGGCGTTATCAAACCGACGGTGTCGAATTCACGCTGGAGCCGGGGCCGCACTGCGCCGACGCCGAGGGCAATGTGCATCTGGCCGCGCAGTTGTTCTTGGTGGACATGGCCTTGGCCGCCGCCAATCGCGTGCACCTGGACCCGAACAGCCGCACCGCCACGCTGATGCTGCGCGTGGAATTCACCGGCGAGCCCGCGCGCGGCACGCTCTTGGCGAGCGGCCGCGGCAGCGGTTTTTCGCCGCGCACCGCGCTGCCCGAAAGCGTGTGCACGGGGCGTGTGACCGCGGATGGCCGCGAGGTCATGCGCACCTCGGGCACGTGGGTCGCGCCACCCGCGCCGCCGGGGGTTACCCCGCGCGGGCTGCCATGGGAGGGCGGCGAAGACGGCGCCACCTACCCGCTGCTTCACAAAAGCGAACTCGACGCGGTGGAAAAAGCGGCGCTTAAACGTATCGAAAAAGCCATGCGCACGGCGCAAAACCGCGATTTGTTAACGCCGTTGTGCGACCCGGTGGTCAAGCGCACGGTGTATGGCGCGAGCGGCAAACTTGCCGTGGGTTTACACATCGGTAATCGCGTGGGGCATGTACAAGGCGGGTTTTTGATCAACGCCGCGCTGGCGAGCGCTGCCGCGGCGGTGCCGGCGCATCCGCTAGTCACCGGCGCGTCGGCTTGGTACATCAGTCCCGGTCAAGGCAAGGCGATTCATGTGCGTTCGACCATCCTGCAAAGAGGGCGCAACATCGCGGTGGTGCGCACCGAACTGTTTAACGCCGATCGCAAGCGGGTGCTGGAAGTGGTGTCGAATCACGCCGTTGCAGCGCGGCCGTTAGCTTAGGTGCCACCCGCAAAACCCATCTGCCGCCACGCTTCGTAAACCACCACTGCCACCGCGTTGGACAAATTCAAGCTGCGCGCGCCGGTTACCATCGGCAGGCGGATGCGCTGGTCGGGCGGTACGGCGTTGATCAAGGTTTGCGGCAGGCCGCGGCTTTCGGGGCCGAACACGAACACGTCGCTGTCTTGATACGCGACGCGGTCGTAGCGCTGCTCAGCGCGCGTGGTGACGGCGAATAAGCGCCGCCCGGCGAAGAACGCATCGCACGCGCGCCAGTCATCGTGCAGGGTGACGTCGGCAAACTCGCGGTAATCCATGCCGGCACGTTCGAGCTGCCTGTGGCTGACCGAAAACCCCAGCGGTTTAACCAAGTGCAAACGAGCGCCGGTGTTGACCGCGAGTCGCATTGCGTTGCCGGTGTTCGGCGGGATTTCGGGTTCGTAGAGAACGATGTCAAACATCGAGCCCCTGCTTTTTAAAGCTGCCGGGCAGTGTGCGCGCGGCGATTAGGCCGGTGACACGCACGGCGCCCGCTTGTTTGAGATTGCGCGCAAGTTCGTTCAACGTTGCGCCGGTGGTCATCACATCGTCGATCACCGCCACGTGAACGCCGGTGACATCCGCGTCGCACACAAACGCCTTGCGCATGTTTTTGGCACGCTCGTTCCACGGCAGCGCGGCTTGCGGCGCGGTGTCGCGCACCTTGCGGCAGGCGTGCGGCTGCAAAGCGATGCCGGTAGCGCGCGCAACATGGCGGGCGATTTCCTGTGCTTGGTTAAAGCCGCGCTCGCGCAGCCGCAGTTGGGCAAGCGGCATGGGGATCAGCACGTCGGGGCGTTCGTCGAGACTGGCCGCGATGGCCTCGCCCAAGAGCGGCGCGATCGCCAACATGTCGCGATATTTAAGCCCTTGCACTAGCGCATCAACCGGAAACGCATAAACGAACGGCGCGCACACATGATCGTAATGGGGTGGGTGCGCAAGACACGCACCGCAGCGTGCGCCCGCGGTGATCGGCAACGCGCAAGTATCGCAATGCTCGTGCGCGAGGCGCGGCAAATCCTCGTCGCAGCCCGCGCACAACAATGCACCCGCCGCCGCGCCGCCGCACAGCAGGCACGCTGGGGCGAGCGCCTGCTGTACAATACGTACACAGCTCGCCACAATACCCGGCATCCTGTTTGACAGCGGTTGCCGCATGGCCGATGATCTAAGTCTCTAAATTTATTGAGTTTTTAAGCGTCGTTGCAGGCGCCGAATACCACCATGGATACCACTCATACCCCGCCGCGCTGGACGATTGCCCAAATCGAGGCGCTGTTCGAACTGCCGTTTAATGATCTCATGTATCGCGCGCAAACCGTGCATCGCGAACATTTTGACGCCAACGCGGTGCAGCGCTCGACCTTGTTGTCGATCAAAACCGGCGGCTGCCCGGAGGATTGTGGCTACTGCCCGCAAGCGGCGCGTTATCACACCGGGGTCGAAAACGAAGACATGCTGTCGGTGGAAAAGGTTGTCGCCGCCGCGCAATGTGCCAAGGACAACGGCGCCACGCGTTTTTGCATGGGCGCGGCGTGGCGCGGGCCCAAGCAGCGCGATCTGGATAAAGTGATCGACATGATTACGGCGGTTCGTGGCCTGGGCATGGAAACTTGCGCCACGCTCGGTATGCTTAAAGACGGCCAGGCCGAGCAGTTAAAGCAGGCGGGCCTCAACTACTACAACCATAACCTCGACACCGCGCCGGCGTTCTACGGCGAGATCATCACCACGCGCACGCAACAGGATCGGCTCGACACCCTCTCGCGCGTGCGCGAAGCGGGCTTGCATGTGTGCTGCGGCGGCATCGTTGGCATGGGCGAGACGCGCCAATCGCGCGCGGCGCTGATCGCGCAGCTCGCCAACATGGAACCGTATCCCGAATCGGTGCCGATCAATAATCTGGTGCAAGTCGAAGGCACGCCTTTGCACGGCACCGCACAACTCGATCTGCTGGAATTCGTGCGCACCGTGGCCTGTGCGCGCATCACCATGCCCAGGGCGATGGTGCGGCTGTCGGCGGGGCGGCAGGAAATGCCCGAAGGCATCCAGGCCTTATGTTTTCTCGCCGGGGCGAATTCGATTTTTTATGGGGAAAAGTTGTTGACCACAGGCAATCCCGACGTGGAGAAAGATCAGGCGTTGTTTGCGAAGCTTGGGCTTAAGCCGCTTCAATGTTGAATTGTGTAGGGTGGGTGGAGGCGCGAAGTTTGCGCCGTAACCCACCATTCGCGTCGTGTGCAGATCGCGAAAGGTGGGTTACGCTACGCTCCACCCACCCTACGGTTTTTCGCGCGGGCGGTCATTCCCCTAGGAAGTCCCATCGATGTTAGTTGCCGCTTTGCAGCAAGAGCTGGCATCGCTGGATGCGCAGGGTTTGCGCCGCACGCGTCGCACACTCGATTCCGCCCAAACCGCGCACGTCGTCGTCGACGGCAAAAACCACATCGCATTTTGCAGCAACGACTATCTGGGCCTCGCCAATCATCCGGATCTGATCGCCGCCGCGCAAACGGGCGCGGCGCAGTTTGGCGTGGGCGCGGGCGCATCACACTTGGTGCTGGGCCACGCCCGTGCGCATGAACAACTGGAACACGAACTCGCGGCTTTCGTGCAATTACCGCGTGCGTTGCTGTTTTCCACTGGTTATATGGCGAATCTCGGCATCGTCACCGCGCTCGTCGGGCGTGAGGATGCGGTGTTCGCCGATCGATTGAATCACGCCTCGCTTAACGATGCGTGTTTGCTGGCGCGCGCTGAGTTTAAGCGTTACGCGCACAACGATCTCGATCAACTCGAACGTCTGCTTGCCACCACCAAAGCGCGGCGCAAACTGATCGTCGCCGACGCGGTGTTCAGCATGGACGGCGATATCGCGCCGGTGCCGCAATTGCTCGCGCTCGCGCAAAAGCACGACGCGTGGCTGATGCTCGATGATGCACATGGCTTCGGCGTGCTCGGCGGGCACGGGCGCGGCGTGCTGGAACATTTCAACGTCGCGCATCCGCGCATCATCTACATGGCCACCTTGGGCAAGGCCGCGGGCGTCGCCGGCGCGTTTGTCGCGGGCGAACCCGCGCTGATCGACACCTTGCTGCAGCGCGCGCGCACTTACATCTACACCACCGCGATGCCGCCGCTGCTGGCGTGCGCGTTATCCAAAAGCCTCGAGTTGATCGCCGCCGGCGATGGTTGGCGTGAAAATCTGCGTCAAAAAAATATTCAATTAAATCAAATACTTACGAATAGTCTACCGGCGGCGTGGCGCTTGCTGCCTTCGCTCACCGCGATCCGGCCGCTGGTGATCGGCGACAACCGCGAGGCGGTTACAGTGGCCGAACGGCTCGCGCAACGCGGCGTGCTGGTGCCGGCCATTCGCCCGCCCACCGTGCCGCAAGGTACGGCACGGCTGCGCATTTCGCTGTCCGCCGCGCACTCGGCCGCCGATGTGCGCACGTTGTGCGATGCGTTGATCGACGTGGGCAAGGGGTTCTGCGTGTCATGAGCACGCACCGCGACATCGTGCTGCTGCATGGCTGGGCGAGCCATGCCAGCGTATTTCGCACGCTCGCGCGCGCGCTGGAAAAACACGCGCGCGTGACGGTGATGGCGCTGCCCGGTTACAGCGACAGCGCCGCGTGCGCGCCGTACACTTTGGAGCGCATCGCCGATGTGCTCGCCAACGCGGCGCCGAAGACGTGCAGCGTGGTGGGCTGGTCGCTGGGCGCGCAGGTCGCGCTCACTTGGGCGCGGCGCGCGCCTTGGCAAGTTCAGCGCCTGGCGCTGATCGCGGCCACGCCGTGTTTTGTACAACGCAGTGATTGGCATCATGGCGTGACGCCGCTGGTGATGCGCCAATTCACCTCGCAGTTGGAGCGCGATGCAGCGGCGCTGTTGCGGCGGTTTGTCGCGCTGCAGGCGCAGGGCGACAAACAAGCGGTGCGCGTGGCGCACAAGCTGCGCACGGCGTTATTTACCCATCCGCTGCCGGCGCCCGAGGTGCTGGCGGCGGGGTTGACGATTTTGCGTGCGAGTGATTTGCGCGGGGATTTGCGCTCGATCGTGCAGCCGGCGTTGGTGATGCACGGTGAAAACGACGCGGTGACGCCGTGCGCGGCGGGCGCGGCGCTGGCGCACGCGTTGCCCAACGCGCGGTTTGAAGCCTTGGCCGGTGCCGGGCATGCGCCGTTTCTTGGCGCGCCGGAAGTGATCGCGGCGCGTTTACGGGAATTTTTTGATGAATCCCTCGCCGCAATTCGATAAACGCCAACTGCGCCGCTCGTTCGAACGCGCGGCGGCGGGTTATGACAAAGCCGCGGTGCTGCAACACGAGGTGTGCCGGCGCATGGACGAGCGGCTTGATCTGATCAAGCTCGATCCGGCGCTGGTGCTCGATGCCGGCAGCGGCACCGGCAATGCGCTGCCGGGCTTGCGCGCGCGCTATCCGCGGGCGCGGGTGGTGGCGCTGGATCTTGCGTTGACCATGCTCGAACAAGGGCGCGAACGCATGCGCGCGCCGTGGTGGAAATCACTTTGGGAAGCGCCGCCGCGGCTGCTGTGCGGCGATATCGAGGCGCTGCCGCTTGCCAGCGGCAGCGTCAACCTCGCGTGGTCGAATCTCGCGCTGCAATGGGTGAACGACCCGCAACGCGCGTTCGCCGAGTTTCACCGCGTGCTCGCGCCGGGCGGGCTGCTGATGTTCAGCACCTTCGGGCCGGATACGTTAAAGGAGTTGCGCGCGGCGTTTTCGCAAGTGGATCGCTACACGCATGTGAGCCGCTTTATCGATTTACACGACATCGGCGACCTGCTGGTGAAAGGCGGTTTTGCCGACCCGGTGATGGACATGGAGCCGTTCACCCTCACCTATGGCGATGCGCGCGCGGTGATGCGTGATCTGAAAGCCATCGGCGCGCACAACGTCACCCACGAGCGCCCGCGCGGGCTTACCGGCCGCGCGTGGCTGGCGGCGGTGTATCAGGCGTACGAAACATTCCGGCACGAGGGCAAGCTGCCCGCCACCTTTGAGGTGGTCTATGGCCACGCCTGGAAGCCGCAGCCGCGCGTCACCGCCAGCGGTAAACGCATTATTGACATCAAGCCGAGCCCTTGACGTGACAGCTCGCGCCGCACCCCTCACGCCTCACGGTTATTTCATCACCGGCACCGACACCGGCGTGGGCAAAACCCTGATCGCGTGCGCGTTGTTGCATGCATTTGCCGCGCGCGGCCTGCGCGTGGCGGGTATGAAGCCGGTGGCCGCCGGTGCCGAATGGCGTAACGGCACACTGATTAACGAAGACGTCGAGTATTTGACCGCGGCCAGCAACGTCAACGCGCCACGCAAGCTAGTCAATCCCTATTGCCTGGAGCCGCCGATCGCGCCGCATATCGCGGCGGCGCTTGCCGGCGTGCAAATAAGCATTAATCACCTGATCGAGTGCTATGAACAACTATCGGCGCTCGCCGACGTGGTGATGGTGGAAGGCGCCGGCGGTTTTTGCGTGCTGCTTAATCCCGGCGAAACCTTCGCGGATCTGGCAACGGCGTTGAATTTGCCGGTGATTTTGGTGGTGGGCATGCGCCTGGGCTGCATCAATCACGCGCTGCTGACGGCGCAAGCCATCCGCGCGTGCGGCTTGACGCTCGCCGGCTGGATCGCCAATCACATCGACCCGGCGATGGCGCAAGCCGACGCCAATGTCACCACGTTGCAGGCGTGCCTCGATGCGCCGCTTATTGCGCGCATCGCACATCAAGCACAGGCGGCACGCGCGCCTTCGGCGCTTGCCGCAAGTTTCGACCTGAGCGCGATTTCCTAACGGGAAACGCACGCGGTGTCAACGTGTCCGGCGCACGCGACCGGCGCAAGTAAACGAGCCGATTCAACGCCTTAGCAATTTGCTTCGGCGCCCGCCGCTGTGTTAAATTCCCTATGTTTTATCAGGGGGCCTGCGTCCGCTTTATCGAATGCCAATGCCAGTTAGTTCAATGGGTTTAATGGGTTCAATGAGCGACAACAATTATTACTTTGATGGCGCGGGCAGTGCGGGTGGCCCAGACACTCAAGGGTTCACGCTGTGCTCGCGTCGCATCAACTCGTTCAGTGCGCGTGATTGCAGGGTCGTGTTTACCTCGCTGGCGGTTATCTCCCTGGGGGTGGCGGTTGCTTTCGCGGCATTGGGCGCGTGGTTGATCTTGCCGTTTGCCGGGGCGGAAGCGCTGGCACTGTATGGTGCGTATCGCTGGATCGTGCGCCACGCCGATGATGCGGAGTGGTTGTGCATCAGTGGCAACGCGGTGGTGCTGGCGGTGAAGGAAAACGCGCAAACGCGGCAGTACGAATTTAACTGCGCGTGGGCGCGGCTGGTGGTGAATCGGCGTCACGGCAATGTGCGGCTCGCGCTGCGCTCGCATGGCAGGGAAGTGGAAGTAGGCCGCTATCTCGATAGTGATGCGCGGCAAAAGTTGGCGCGGGACTTGAAGGCGCGGCTCAAGGTTCAATAAGCGCGCCGGCGTTAACCGCGGCGCTTCAGATGGTGTCAGGCTAGGCAAGGTTGTAACTATTCGAGGGAAACATGCGTAACAAGCTGGCAAAAATTTTCGCGTCATTGTCGAACGCCGCGTTGGCAATGCTACTCATGGTTCCGGCCTTCGCTTTCGCCGAGTACAAGCTTAACCTGCAAACGCCCAACACCGCGTTGGGCCAAACCATTTACGATTTACACACGCTGGTCACCTGGGTTTGCGTGGTGATTTTCGTGGTGGTGTTCAGCGAGATGTTCTACGCCATCTACAAACATCGCAAATCGGTGGGCCATCCGGCGGCGAATTTTCATGAGCATTTCTGGGTCGAGGTGGCTTGGACCATCCTGCCGACGCTGATTCTTATCGCCATCGCGGTGCCGGCGACCAAGGCCTTGATTCAAATGCGCGATACCTCGGAACCGGATATGACCATCAAGGTCACCGGTCACCAATGGATGTGGGGCTACGATTATCTCCAGGGCGAAGGCGAAGGCATCAGCTTCGTCGCCCGCCTTTCCACGCCGCGCGCGCAGATTCAGGGCAGGGAGCCCAAGGGGCCCAACTACCTGCTTGAAACCGATAACCACGTGGTAGTGCCGACGGGCAAAAAAGTGCGCGTATTGGTGACCGCGGCCGACGTAATCCATGCGTGGTATGTGCCGGCGCTGGCGGTGAAGCAAGACGCGATTCCCGGTTTTATTCGAGACACCTGGTTCAAGGCGAAAGCGCCGGGCATCTACCGCGGCCAGTGCGCGGAACTGTGCGGCCGCGATCATGGCTTTATGCCGATTGTGGTCGAGGTCATGACGCCAACGGATTACAGCGCGTGGGTGGCGAAGCAAAAGGCCGGTATGAAAAGGCCTGAAGCCGTGGCTGCCGCGGCCGATAAAGCCTGGACGCTGGACGAACTCAAGGCGCAAGGCGATAAGGTGTATGCCGCCAACTGTGTCGCTTGCCATCAAGCCACGGGCGCGGGCGCGCCGCCGGCGTTCCCGCCGTTAACCGGCTCCAAGCTTGCGGTGGGTGCGAAGAGCGGCGCGATCGATATGGTGTTAAACGGCAAGCCGGGCACCGCCATGGCGCCGTTTAAACATTTGTCTGACGCCGATATCGCCGGTGTGCTGACGTATATACGTAACAACTGGGCCAACAAAACCGGCGACATGGTGACGCCAGCCGAGGTCAAAGCCGCGCGCGGTGGCGGTGCGCCAGTGGCGGCCCCCGCGGCGGCGCCCGCAGCAGCGGCGCCCGCGGCGGCACTACCGGCGTCGGTGTACTACGATACCGGCAAGGCCGTGGTTACCGACGACAGCAAAAAAACCCTGGATGATGTGATTGCGCAACTAAAGGCGAATGCCAACACCAAAGTCGAAATTACCGGTTACACCGACAAGACCGGTAATCTCGCGCAAAACATGGATCTCGCCAAAGACCGCGCGGTCGGTGTTCGCGATGCGCTGATTGCGGCGGGCGTGGCCAAAGATCGCATCAACATGAAGCCGCCCGCGACGGTGGAAGCCGGCGGCGATCCCCGGCAAGCGCGCCGTGTCGACATCAAACCGGGCGCGTAATCGACCGCTGAGATTTTTTTGTAAGTCATTGATTTTAAACGATATTTTCTAGATCTACGGAGCCACGATGAGCACCGCTGCCCACGACACCACACACGGCCATGGTCACGACGACCATGCGCATGATCACAAGCCCTACGGCATCATGCGCTGGGTGGGGTCGACCAACCACAAGGACATCGGCACCATGTACTTGTGGTTTAGCTTCACCATGTTCCTGGTGGGCGGGGTGATGGCGCTGATCATACGCGCCGAGTTGTTCCAGCCCGGTTTGCAAATCGTGCAGCCCGAGTTTTTCAACTCGATGACCACCTACCACGGCCTGATCATGGTGTTCGGCGCCATCATGCCGGCGTTTGTCGGTTTTGCGAACTGGCTGATTCCGATGCAAATCGGCGCGCCCGACATGGCGTTTCCGCGCATGAACAACTTGTCATTTTGGCTGTTGCCGCCCGCGGCGTTGTTGCTGATCGCCGCGCAATTCGCGCCGGGCGGCGGCGCGGGCGTGGGCTGGACCATGTATGCGCCGTTGACCACCCAAGCCGGCCCGGCGATGGATCTCACCATTTTCGCGGTGCACATTCTGGGGATCAGCTCGATCATGGGTTCGATCAACATCATCACCACCATCCTCAACATGCGCGCGCCCGGCATGACGCTGATGAAAATGCCGCTGTTTTGCTGGACGTGGTTGATTACCGCTTATCTGCTGGTGGCGTCAATGCCGGTGCTGGCGGGCGCGGTGACGATGACACTGACCGACCGCCACTTCGGCACCAACTTCTTTAACGCCGCGGGCGGCGGCGATCCGGTGCTGTATCAGCATATTTTCTGGTTCTTCGGCCACCCCGAGGTGTACATCATCGCCATTCCCGCGTTCGGTGTGGTGTCGCAGATCATCCCGGCGTTTTCGCGCAAGCCCCTCTTCGGTTATGCCTCGATGGTCTACGCCACGGCGTCGATCGCGATACTGTCGTTCCTGGTGTGGGCGCACCATATGTACACGGTGGGCATGCCAGTCGAAACCCAACTTTACTTTATGTATGCCACGACATTGATCGCCATTCCGACGGGGGTGAAAGTGTTCAACTGGGTGGCGACCATGTGGAAAGGCTCGCTGACGTTCGAGACGCCGATGCTGTTTGCGATCGGGTTTTTGTTTCTGTTCACGCTGGGTGGGTTTACCGGCCTGGTGCTGTCCATCGTGCCGGTGGACGTGCAGTTGCACGACACTTACTACGTGGTGGCACACTTCCATTACGTGATGGTGGCGGGCGCATTGTTCTCGGCCTTCGGCGGTATTTACTTCTGGCTGCCCAAGTGGACGGGCAAAATGTACGACGAAACGCTGGGCAAGTGGCACTTCTGGCTGTCGTTGATTTTCTTTAACGTGACCTTCTTTGTGCAGCACTTCCTGGGGCTCGCGGGCATGCCGCGGCGTATTCCCGATTATTCGCTACAGTTCGCGGAGTTCAACGCGATTTCCACCATCGGTGCGTTTGGCTTCGGCTTCTCGCAGTTGCTGTTCCTTTACATCGTGGTGAAGTGTATCCGCAGCGGCAAACCCGCCGAGCAAAGGCAGTGGGACGGCGCGGATAGTCTGGAGTGGACGCATTTGCCCTCTCCTGCACCGTATCACAGCTTTGCCACGCCGCCGGTGGTGAAATAAATGTCCGTGCTCGTGAACGCAACAAACGATACCAACGAAGCGCAACGGCAACGCCAGGTCAAACGCAATATACGCCGCACCGCCGCCGCGCTGTGGCTGACCGTGATCGCCATCTTCGTCTACATTCTCGCTAAGTACTATTGGCTTAACGCGTAAAACCACGCATGAAACCGGCCACCAAAACAGCGAATCATCAGGTGCTAACGCGCTTATGTGTCTTCGCGCTGGTCATGTTCGGCTTTGGTTACGCCATGGTGCCGTTTTATGAAAAGCTGTGCCAGGTGACGGGCATTACCAATCTGCTGCAGCCGAACACCACGAAGCGCGAGCTCTCCAACACCCAAATCGACAAATCGCGCTGGATCACGCTGGAATTCGACGCCAACATCCACGGCATGCCATGGCGGTTCGCGCCGGTGCAACGCAGCGTGCGCGTGCATCCGGGTGAGATGACGCACGTCGTGTTCGAAATCAAGAATAACGGCGCCACACCGATGGTGGGGCAGGCGATTCCGAGTTACGGCCCCAAGCACGCGGCGGAGTTCGTCAAAAAACTCGAATGTTTTTGCTTTACGCAGCAGGCGCTGGGTGCGGGCGAGACGCGCCAGATGCCGGTGCAGTTTGTGATCGATCCGTCGTTGCCGGCAAGTGTGAACACGGTGACCTTGTCCTATACTTTTTTCGAGGTCAAGGGCGCGAACGTGTCGCCGGCTGGTAGTGCGGGTTAGGCGCTCGTGGGGGATGCACCACCCAAAACAGCATCGCTGTGGCAAGCATTAAAAATGGTGTTGTCGGCGTTCATCGGCATACGGCGGCAGGAGCAGCAGGACATCA
>Ga0194132_10003588_pt1 | contig 27454 bp, 24 predicted proteins | sample TA2KigOf80mmetaG_FD_148612 | JGI IMG/M metagenome (GOLD analysis project Ga0194132, IMG submission 148612) | Freshwater microbial communities from Lake Tanganyika, Tanzania - TA2015054 Kigoma Offshore 80m | ecosystem: Environmental > Aquatic > Freshwater > Lake | place: Tanzania: Lake... | reverse complement strand
CCTGCTCGCGGATCAGCGGCCGGTTGGCCAGCCGGTGCCGGCGCCCGGTGTACCGCGGCAGGGCCCGGCCCTCGAGGAAGCGGCGCAGCCCCGCGGCGTCGGGTGTGTAGGCACCGCCGTCGCCCGCCCCTCCCTCGTCCAAGTCGTCGTACTCATCCTCCTCGGCTTCGTAGTCCTCTTCATCCGCGAAGGCGGGCTCCTCGAAATCGCCTGGATCGCGGACGAGCATGCACTCCCACGCGCGCCGGGTATCGCCGGGCAGGGCGGCGAGCGCCGCCTCGTAGGCGTCGCTGCGTCCGGTGGCGAGCAGGTTTAGGGCACTGCGCATCACGGCCTCTTCAGCCTCCAGGTCGGCGAGAGCCTCGGCCGTGTCGCTGGCTGTCGCCCGGACGGCGCGCGCTACGGGCTCATGCCGATCAGCGCCCCCGCCATGGGCCAGCGCGTCCCTTGCCGTCTTGCGGTCCTTGAGCGCAGCCGCCAACCCGCGCCGGTAGGCGGCGGCCTCGGCCAGCCGCAGCCGTCGCTCGCGCCACAGGATGCCGGCCAGCTCCTCCCGCTCGAACAGCTCCTGTGCGTAGTAGTACTCGTCGACCAGGCGCTGGTACTTGATGCCGTCTACCACGGCGAGGCGTTTGCAGCGGCTTATCGCCTCGGCGGCCAGTTCGATGAACTGCTGTGGGTTGCGCTTGAAGTCGTCGATCCGCCCGCTGCCAACGAGGACGCGGTGGATGGTGCGGCGCGTGAGCTGGGTGCGGTCCTGCAGGTCGGTGAGCAGGTCAGGGAGCTCAATATCGGCCAGCGGCGAAGCTCACCGCGGCCGCTGGGGCTTGCAAGGTTCGCGGCGCGGCGATGCGCTGGTGCTATGGGCGCTGCTCCAGGTCGTCGGCAGCCGCCGACTCGGCGAGGATATCGCTGCGGGCATCGACTTGGCGCGGCGCTTTCACACGCTGCTCGACCGGAGTGCGCGCTGCGAGCCGCTGCATCGCCCGGACCTCAACCTCCAGGCGTTCCGCCACGGAGACCCCGATCATACCGGCGACAGAGTGCGCTCGATTCAGCGCGGACTGGCCGACCTTGGTCGAACCTGGGTCAGCATCTCATCGTGGCGCGGGGAGACCGTCTACCGGACGGTACTCAACAACCCGCCCACCTCCGTCGATCACCTCGACGACCTGGTCGCAACCCTCGATCGACTCGACCCCTGAGCGCTGGCGGTGAACAAGCGAGGGGCCGGGCATGGTCAGCCCCGGCCCCTCGACATTTGGGCATGCGCTCCCACCCGTCGTCCGCGCGCCCCAGTCACCCGCGAGCGCGCAACCCCGACGGGTCGAAACTTACTGAGTGCCTTCGGTCGTGCCCTCCGCCGCCGGCGCATCTGCCGCCGGGGCCTCTGCCTCAGTATCAAACCCACCAGCCGCCCAGATGATCAGCAGCACGATGATGACCACCGCGATAATTCCGACCACCCAACCCGTTGTTTTGTTCATGAAACCCTCCACCCATGATGGGCCAACTGTCGCTTGGCATTATGCCATAGCGCGTCGGCGCGCATCATAGCGCGTCGGCGACCCCATGTTACGGGCTCCGCAAGCGCCGGCGAGGCGGACGGCTGTTGCCGCGGCGCGCTGTTGCGTGCTGCGCCTTGCGAGCGTAGCGTCGTGGTCGTCTCAGCCCCTCACCGGCGCCCCTCCAATGAGGCTATAAGTGCTTACACAACAACAGATTGTCAGGTACCGGCGTGATGGTTATCTGATCCTCTCGGGGTTCCTGTCACACGCCATCGTCGAGGAGCTGCGCGCCGAGGTGGCGCGCCTGACGTCTGGTGCGGCGCGGCTGCGCGAGAGCGACGGTGTGCTCGACCTCGAACCGTCCCACCGACCCGAGGCACCGCGCGTGCGGCGAATCTTCCGTCCGCACACGGTATCGCCGGCAGTGGATGGGTTGATCCGTCGCCCCGACATTCTGGCCGTGTTGACGGCGCTCCTCGGCCCGGCCGTTCGACTGCACAACTCCAAGATCAACATGAAGTCTGGCGGTGGCGGCTCGGCGGTGGAGTGGCACCAGGACTGGGCCTACTACCCGCACACCAACGACGACCTGCTCGCGCTGGGCCTCCTTCTCGACGACATGACGCCCGACAATGGACCCCTACTGATGCTCGGCGGGAGCCACCTGGGTCCGCTCTACGACCACCACCACGAGGGCTATTTTCGCGGTGGCATCGACGTCGAGCGCGCGGGCATAGACGCGGCTCGAGCAGTGCCGGTGCACGCGCCCGCGGGCTCGCTCACGGTGCACCATGTGCGGCTGGTGCATGGCTCCGACATCAACCGCTCGGGCGCCGACCGGCGCTTCTTGCTGTACGAGCTCGCCGCTGCCGACGCCTGGCCGCTTCAGGGCACCTACACACAGTTCACCGACCTTGCTGAGTTCGACTCGGGGCTTGTGGTCGGTGCGCCGACGCTCGCCCCGCGACTGGCGCCCGTCCCGGCGATCATCCCGCAGCCGCGCCTGCCCGGCGCGCTCTATCAAGTCCAAGAAGGACTGCGCAAACGCGCTTTCGGCACTGCCTGAGTCGCGTCGCGCGGGTCAGGCCGGTGTCTGCTCGCCTCCCCGTGGCGGTTGCTTTGGCCGCTCGTCGGGCTGATCGTCCGGATGCTCAGGACGTTTGCGCCGGATGATGATGTCGCCGTGCTCGTTGATGATGGGTCGCTCGTACTGCGGTAGGCGCTCGATCAACAGCTCCAGCGCTTCCATCAGGCGCTGGACTCCCTCGCGCGCCATGTCCTCCGGGTCCGCGGCGCGCGCCGGCTGGGCGGCAACGAGCAGGGAAGCCAGCGCAAACACGAACAGCACCGCCCGCATCTTCGCGGCTCCCATGCCGGTGTCCACAGGTCGCGCATTGTCGCACAGCACCGGCGCGGCCTCCACACGCCCCGTCCCGCCATCGCTCCACGATCAGCCCTCTGATATGGTGAACGGCGCTAACAGTTCGCTGCCCTTGACCGTGAGTCCCGATGGTACCCTGCGCTTCCACCGCGCTGAACGGCATCACCGTGCTCGACCTGACGCGCGCCCGCGCGGGGCCCACCGCCGCGCGCCAGCTCGCCGATTGGGGTGCTAAAGTCATCAAGATCGAAACACCCGAGGCGGCGGGCGATCCCGATGGCACCGAACGCCACGACTCGGACTTCCAGAATCTCCACCGCAACAAGCGCTCCGTCGTGCTTGATCTCAAGACGCCCGCCGGCCGCCAGGCATTCTTGCGGCTGGCCGACCAGGCGGACGTGGTGATCGAGAACTTTCGTCCGGCGGTGAAGTCCCTGCTCGGGATCGACGACGCGACCCTACGGCAGCGCAACCCTCGGCTCATCTACGCCAGCATCTCGGGCTTCGGCCAAACCGGGCCGTATGCCCAGCGGCCAGGCTTCGATCAGATCGCGCAGGGCATGGGCGGTTTGATGTCGATCACCGGCTATCCCGGTCAGGGGCCCCTGCGCGTCGGCATTCCGGTCTGCGATCTGTCGGCGGGGTTGCTCTGCGCCAACGGCATTCTGGTGGCCCTCCTGGAGCGCGAGCGCTCCGGCGCCGGCCAGTGGGTACAGACATCCCTGCTCGAGGCGCAGATTTTCATGCTCGACTTCCAGGCGGCACGCTGGCTGATCGATCGGGTCGTGCCGGAACCGGCGGGCAACGATCACCCGACGCGGAGCCCGATGGGCGTATTCGCCACGCGCGATGGCCACATCAACATCGCCGTCTCGGGCGATGCCATCTGGCGCCGCCTGTGCTTGGCGCTCGGCGCCCCGGATCTCGCCGATCGCATTGAGTTCGCGACCGGTGCGCAGCGCTTGCGCCACCGCGCCGCGCTTCACGGCGAAATCGAGAGGCTTCTGGCGATGCGGGATTCCGCCACCTGGATCACGCGACTCAACGACGCCGGCGTGCCGAGCGGACCGATCTACCGGATCGACGAGGTGTTCGCCGACCCCCACGTGGTGCACCTTGGAATCGCGCAATCGGTGGTGTCGCCGGCGCTCGGCCCCCTGCGGCTCGTAGGTCAGGGTGTCAGCCTCAACCGCACCCCCAGCCGCGTCGCGACCGCTGCCCCAGAGCGCGGCGTGGGCACAGCCGAGGTGCTCGCCGAGTTCGGCTTCAGCCCGGACGAAATCGCGGCGCTCGGCGCCACCGCCGACACATGACCGTTGTGACCGATGACACAATGCTGGTCGAGCGCCGGGGCGCCATCGGCCTCCTGACGTTCAACAACCCTGCGCGTCACAACGCCGTTTCCCTCGCCATGTGGCGTGCAGGCGAGCGGCTGCTCGGCGAACTCGAAGCCGACCCGGACGTGCGCGTCATCATGCTCCGCGGGGCGGGCGGCAAAGCATTCGTGTCGGGGGCCGACATCTCGAAGTTCGAGGAGGAGCGCGCGTCGGCCCGAGCGGTCGTGGACTACGATGCGGCGACGAACCGGATGTTCGACCGGCTCGCCGCCTGCGCCAAGCCGACGATCGCGATGATACAGGGCTATTGCCTGGGCGGCGGCCTTGCGCTCGCCGTCTGCTGCGACCTCAGGTTCTGCTCAGATGACTCGGTGTTCGGTATCCCGGCCGCGCGCCTCGGCGTAGCCTATCCTGCGAGCGGGCTGCGCCGGCTGGTGGCGCTCGTGGGCCCGGCGTTCGCGAAGGAGATCATGTTCACGGGTGCCCGCTTCGATGCCGCGGCGGCGCGCGGCATGGGCCTCGTCAACCGCGTGCTATCGACCGACGCCTTGGCGACCACCGTGTTCGGAATCGCCGAGGGCATCGCGGCGAACGCGCCGCTCTCGGTTACCGCGGCCAAGCGGATCATTGGCGAGCTCCTGAAGGATCCGGATCAACGCGATGCCGCGGCCTGTGAAGCGGCCATCCGCGCTTGCTTCGAAAGCGCCGACTACATCGAGGGCCGGCGCGCCTTCGTCGAGAGGCGGCCGCCGCGTTTCCACGGGCGCTGACCGGCCCCCGCTCGGGCGGCTCTCGCGGCGAGGGGCGTTTCCGCGCTAAGGTCTTGTTTCGAAGCGCGAGGAGTCCGGCGATGGCGTACAAGGGCGATCTTTCCGCACCCGAGGCGTGGCGCCTGCTGTCGGAGAACCCCGCAGCGCAGCTTGTCGATGTACGCACGAGAGCCGAGTGGACGTTCGTCGGCGTTCCCGATCTGGCGCCGCTCGGCCGGAAGCTGCTGCTGATCGAGTGGCACCCGTTCCCCAATACCGGGCCGAACCCCGAGTTCGGCCGCCAAGTGGAGGCGAACGCGCCTCAACGCGATGCGCCGCTTCTCTTCCTCTGTCGGACGGGCGGCCGATCGCTCGCGGCCGCCAACGCCATGACCACGCGCGGCTACACCGCCTGCTATAACGTCGCCGGCGGGTTCGAGGGCGACCTCGACGGCCGGGGGCATCGCGGGCTGGTCAGCGGCTGGAAGGCCGCGAAGCTGCCGTGGACGCAGAGCTGATCGAGGCGACCGGCGCGCTCTGCCGCGATTGCCTCCACCCGGCGCTGGCCGGACCACCGCGGGCGCGGCGGTGTGCTCGCTGCGGCTCACCACCGGTCATCGAACATCCGGAGCTCGACCAGCTCGTGATCGCCCACATCGATTGCGATGCGTTCTACGCCGCGATCGAGAAACGCGACCATCCGGAGCTGGCGGAACAACCGGTCATCGTGGGTGGGCGGCATCGCGGCGTCGTCATGTCCTGCTGCTACCTCGCGCGCGGCTACGGCATCCGTTCCGCGACGCCGACGTTCAAGGCGCTGAAGCTGTGCCCGCATGCCGTGGTCATCGCGCCCGACATGGACAAGTACGCGGCTGCGGGTCGCGCGGTGCGTACCCTGATGGAAGCGCTGTCGCCTGCCGTCGAGCCGCTTTCGATCGATGAGGCGTTCATCGATCTCGGCGGGACGCGCCGCTTGTTCACTGCGACCCCCGCCCGCCTCCTGGCGCGACAGGCGCTTGATGTGAAGCGTGAGGTCGGCATCGGCGTCTCGATCGGGCTGAGCTACAACAAGTCCCTGGCCAAGCTGCTCTCGAGCCAGTGCAAGCCCGACGGCTTTGCCGCAGTCGGGCGCGCCGATGCTCTGGCGTTCCTGACCGACAAGCCGGTCGCGCTCCTGTGGGGTGTCGGCCCAACGCTCGATGGACGCCTCGCGCGCGACGGCATTCGGACGATCGGCGCGCTGCGCGAGCTCAGCGAGAGCGCTCTCACCGCGCGCTATGGCGTGATCGGCAGGCGGCTGTGGCGCCTTTCCCGCGGGCTCGATGAACGGAGCGTCACGCCGGAGCGAATCGCCAAGGGCATGTCCGCGGAAACGACATTCGAGGATGATCTCGCCGATCCGGCTGGGCTGGGCGCCCGCCTCGCGGCCCTGTGCGAGCGCCTCTCGCGCCGCCTCAGACGCGCCGAATTCGGTGCGCGCACGGTGACGCTCAAACTGAAGTCCGCCGACTTCCGCCTGCGCACCCGGCGCCGTACGCTGGCGACGCCGACGCAGCGCTCCGGCGCCCTCCTTGCGGCCCTCATGCCTCTCGTCGAGGACGAGGCACCGGGCATGCGCTATCGGCTGATCGGGGTCGGCGCCAGCGGGCTCGTGCCGGACCGGGAGGCCGATCCGCCGGAGCTGTTCGAGAGCGACCCGGCCCGGCGCGACCGGCTCGAACGCTCGCGCGACTTGCTTCGCGCGAGTTTCGGCGCTGGTGTCCTGCGGCGCGCCCGGGACGTGCCGCCGCCACTGCCCCGCCGGCGCAGTCCCCGCGTTGCCCGCGCCTAGGCGTGCGAGGCCAAACGGCCGGCGGCGGGGGCGCCGTCGGGCAGCCAGAGACCCTCGAGCGTCGGTCGCCCGCTTTGCACGCCTGACAAGGGTGCAAGGCAGGCGCGCGTGTGGAAGGCCTGGGGGCGGAACCCGAAAATCACCGAGTCGCCGATCCGGATCGGCGGGCGGGCGTCCACCGCGAGGCGCCCGTAGTAGTCGATCGACTCGGCCGCGGGCATGATCGTGCCGACCCGTCGGGAGAGCGCCGCGTCCGGGTCCGTGCCGACGAGCGCCTTGACCGGATAGGCCTCGAACACCGGGTCAATGTACAGTCCGCCGCCGAGGCAATAGGCGTATCCGCCACCGAAATGCGTGACTTCGCTGAGGTAGAGGATTGCCGGCCGCTCCGGCAGTTCGTCTCGCACCGCGTGCAGCGGCGTCGTGCCGGTGAGGCCGTGGCCGGGCTCGACCTGGGTGGCGCCGGCCTCGGCGAGCGTAGCGAGCATCGCGCTCGATGTGCTGCCCGGCGCGTTGATCGCGATGTTGTCGAATCCTGCAGCGCGCAGTTGCGCCGCCGCCCGCCCAAGCGTGGCAAGGTTCGGCGTCGGCCGGACTGCGCCTGCAGACTGATCGAACAGCGCCGTCGGAAAGCTCGTGACACCGGCGAGATGCGCGCCGGGAAGCGCCTCGATCGCGCGCGCTTCGGCAATGAGTTCGTCGATCGCGACGCCGCCCTCGTGGCCCGGATAGAAACGGTCGCCCGGCGCCACCACGCGCATCATGAGGGCCTGGCGGCGTCCTCGACTCGCGGCCGCGGTCGCTGCCTCGGCCGCCTTGGCGCGATTGAACACCGTCCAGTAATCGGGCTCCATGCCGGCCGCCTCGTCGGCTTCGCACCGCGCCATCTGCACGAGGTGGCCGAGATGGGCGAGTCGAAAGCCGTGGTGCACGATGGCGCGAGCGCAGCCAAGATCGACCGCGACGAAGCGATCGATACCGCCATCCCGGACCGCGCCCATCGCCGGCGGATTGCGCCCGGTCTGTTTGGTCATCGCGAACACGGCGAGCCCCAGGCGCGTCGCCTCGTCGCTGATCGCGCGCGCGTTGTCGCGCATGACGTCGAGGTCGAGAACATAGGCGTTTGGGGGCAACGCGCCCGACTGGTGCAGACCGATCGCCGCCTCTATGAGGGCGCGATTACGACGAACGAGGGGCTCGAGGAACATCGTCAGGCTCCGTGGCAGCGAGGCACGGGCGGCAAATGGTGGGCGGTGACGGGCTCGAACCGCCGACATCCACGGTGTAAACGTGGCGCTCTACCAACTGAGCTAACCGCCCACGCCTCCTCCGCCATGCTCGCAGCCGCACCACGGGTGCGGCGATGCGGGCCCCAAAACGCTGCCGGCCGCCCTTTCCGGCGGCCGGTCGGTGTCGGGACCCTCACCCGTGCTAGCGATTGACGGCGTCCTTCAATCCCTTGCCCGCCTTGAACTTGGGCTGGTTCGACGCCGGAATCTTGATGGCCTCGCCGGTGCGCGGATTACGTCCTGCCGAGGCCTTGCGACGCGCCACGGAGAAGGTTCCGAACCCGACGAGCCGAACCTCGTTTCCCTTCTTCAGGCTCGTCGTGATGGTATCGAACACGCAATCGACGGCTTTCGTTGCTTCCGCCTTCTTCAGGCCCACCTTGTTGGTCACCTGCGCGATAAGGTCGTTCCTGTTCACCCTGCGGCCCCCTGTCACCATTTGAGTACTGTCGCGATGCACGCGGCTTGAGCCTCGCGAAGACCAAAAGTGTAGGGAGCGGGCCGACCCCGGTCAAAGGGAAAAACGGAGATATCCCCAGGCGTCCGCGGCGTGACAGCCGCCGAACTCAGTGCGCGATGACGTCGCGCGCCGGCTCGGTTGGAGCGGCCGGGACCTTCTCGACTCGCTCCTCGCCCGACCACTCGATTGGCATGAGCGGCGCCACCAGCGCGTGCTTCAACACCTCATCGACGTGCCGCACCGTGATGATCTCAAGGCCGCGCTTGACGTTGTCCGGGATCTCGGCCAAGTCCTTCTCGTTCTCGCACGGAATGATGACGGTCTTGATGCCGCCGCGGAGCGCCGCGAGCAGTTTCTCCTTCAAGCCGCCGATCGGCAGTACACGGCCGCGCAGGGTGATCTCCCCCGTCATGGCGACGTCGTGTCGCACCGCGTTATGTGCCAGCACCGACACGATCGAGATGAACATCGCGACCCCAGCCGAGGGGCCGTCCTTGGGCGTCGCGCCTTCGGGCACATGGACGTGGATGTCGATCTTCTCGAAGCGCGTCGGCCTGACACCGTACGACACCGCGTTGGCCCGCACGAAGCTTGCCGCCGCCTGCACCGATTCCTGCATGACGTCGCCGAGCTTGCCGGTGATCATCATCTTGCCCCGGCCCGGCAGCGTCACCGCCTCGACCGAGAGGAGCTCGCCGCCGACCTCGGTCCAGGCGAGCCCCGTGGTTACGCCGATCAAGTCGTCAACCTCGATCTCGCCGTACCGGAAACGGCGGACCCCGGCGTACTTGTGCAGATTGCGCCGTGACACCGCGACGCGCGCGAGGCGCTTGCGCAGGATGTCGCGCGTGGCCTTGCGCATCAGGTTGGCGAGCTCGCGCTCTAGGTTGCGGACGCCTGCCTCGCGCGAGTAGTAGCGGATGAGGTCCCGCAGCGCGTCATCCGAGATCGACCACTCGGTCTTTTTCAGCCCGTGCGCCTTCATCTGCTTGGGGATCAGATGGCGACGTGCAATCTGGACCTTCTCGTCCTCGGTGTAACCGGAGAGGCGGATGATCTCCATGCGGTCGAGGAGCGCCGGCGGAATCCGCAGGGTATTGGCGGTGGTGACGAACATGACCTCGGATAGGTCGTAGTCGAGCTCGAGGTAGTGGTCGTTGAAGGTGACGTTCTGTTCGGGGTCGAGGACCTCGAGCAGCGCGGCGGCAGGATCGCCACGGAAATCGGCGCCGAGTTTGTCGATCTCATCGAGCAGGATCAGCGGATTGACGGTCTTGGCCTTGCGCATCGCCTGGATGATCTTGCCCGGCAGCGAGCCGATGTAGGTGCGCCGGTGGCCGCGGATTTCAGCCTCGTCGCGCACGCCGCCGAGCGACATGCGCAGGAAGTTGCGCCCGGTCGCCCGCGCGATCGACTTGCCGAGCGAGGTCTTGCCGACGCCGGGGGCACCGACGAGGCACAGGATCGGTCCCTTGAGCTTGCGTGTCCGCTGCTGCACCGCGAGGTACTCGAGAATCCGCTCCTTGACCTTGTCGAGACCGTAGTGGTCCTCATCGAGGATGTGCTCGGACTCGAGGATGTCGATCTTGCTGCGGCTCCGCTTGCCCCACGGGATCGAGAGGATCCAGTCGAGGTAGTTGCGCACCACCGTCGCTTCCGCCGACATCGGGCTCATGTTCCGCAGCTTCTTGAGCTCGATCTGCGCCTTCTCGCGCGCCTCCTTGGAGAGCTTGGTCTTCTTGATCCGCGCCTCGAGCTCGCCGAGCTCATCGCGCCCGTCCTCGCCCTCGCCGAGTTCCTTCTGAATCGCCTTGAGCTGCTCGTTGAGGTAGTATTCGCGTTGCGTCTTCTCCATCTGGCGCTTGACGCGACCGCGAATGCGCTTCTCGACCTGCAGCACGCCGATCTCGGACTCCATAAGCGCCAGCGCCCGCTCGAGCCGGTCGGCGGCCCGGCCGAGCTCGAGCAGTTGCTGCTTCTCGGGCACCTTCAGCGTGAGATGGGCCGCGACCGTGTCCGCCAGGCGCGAGGCGTCGTCGATCTGGCTCAGGCTGACCTGGACCTCGGGCGGGATCTTCCTGTTGAGCTTGATGTACTGCTCGAACTGATCGACCACCGATCGCGACAGGGCCTGCAGTTCGGAGCCCTCCTCAGTGGTGGCCGGGGCGGGATCGGTCAGGACCTCGACCTGCGCCTCGAAGAAGCGCCCGTTGTCGTCGAGCTTGACGATGGTCGCGCGCTGCGAGCCCTCGACCAGTACCTTGACGGTGCCATCGGGCAGCTTGAGGAGCTGCAGCACGGCGGCGATCGTACCGACGCGGTAGATGTCGTCGGCCGCGGGGTTGTCCTGCGAGGCGTTCTTCTGGGCGACCAGCAGTATCTGCTTGTCCTCCCGCATGACGTCCTCGAGGGCGTTGATCGACTTCTCTCGGCCGACGAACAGCGGCACGATCATGTGGGGGAAAACCACGATGTCGCGGAGGGGCAGCACGGGGTAGAGAGAGGGACGCGGGGTGTCGGACATGATGCGATCCTGACTCGGCGGGTGCCGAGCTGATGACGTTGCTTATCTCAAGGTAGCGACCCCGGGGGCCCGCTTCAAGGAAGGGCGAACGGCAGTCGTAGCGAAACCGCCTCAGGCGCTCGAGCCCACATCCCCTCGACGCTCAGAGTAGATGTGCAGCGGTCGCGCCCGCCCCTCGACAACCTCACTGTTGATGACGACCTCCTCGACGCCATCGCCCGAGGGTAGGTCGAACATCGGCTCGAGCAGGATGGACTCCATGATCGAGCGCAAGCCCCGCGCGCCGGTCTTGCGCAGAATCGCCTTCCGGGCGATCGCGCGCATCGCGTCCTCGGAAAACGTCAGCTTGACGTCCTCCATCGCGAACAGCCGCTCGTATTGCTTGACCAGCGCGTTCTTGGGCTTGACCAGGATCTCCACCAGCGACTCCTCATCAAGGTCGGTGAGCGTGGCGATCACCGGCAGGCGCCCGATGAACTCGGGGATCAGGCCGAACTTCAGCAGATCCTCAGGCTCCACCCCGAGAAGGATCTCGCCCGGCTTGCGGTCGTCGGGTCCGCGCACGTCGGCACCAAAGCCGATCGAGGAGCCCCGGCCGCGGGCCGCGATGATCTTCTCGAGGCCCGAGAACGCACCGCCGCAGACGAACAGGATGTTGGAGGTGTCGACCTGAAGGAACTCCTGCTGCGGATGCTTGCGCCCGCCCTGGGGCGGCACGGCGGCGATCGTACCCTCCATGATCTTGAGAAGGGCCTGCTGCACACCCTCGCCCGACACGTCGCGGGTGATCGAGGGGTTGTCGGACTTGCGGCTGATCTTGTCGACCTCATCGATGTAGACGATGCCGCGCTGGGCGCGCTCGACGTTGTAGTCGGCCGCCTGCAGGAGCTTCAGGATGATGTTCTCGACATCCTCGCCGACGTACCCCGCCTCGGTCAGCGTCGTCGCGTCGGCCATCGTGAATGGCACATCGAGTATCCGGGCGAGCGTCTGCGCGAGCAGTGTCTTGCCGCATCCCGTCGGTCCGATGAGCAGGATGTTCGACTTCGCGATCTCGATGTCGTTGCTCTTGGCGCCGTGGTTGAGGCGCTTGTAGTGGTTGTGGACCGCGACCGACAGCACCCGCTTGGCATGGTCCTGCCCGATCACGTAGTCGTCGAGCACGCGGCAGATGTCGCGCGGCGTCGGTACCCCGTTGCGCGACTTCACGAGCGCGCCCTTGTGCTCCTCGCGGATGATGTCCATGCACAGCTCAACGCACTCGTCGCAAATGAACACGGTCGGGCCGGCGATGAGCTTGCGCACCTCGTGCTGGCTCTTGCCGCAGAACGAGCAATAGAGTGTGTTCTTGGAGTCGCTTCCGGAAGGCTTGCTCATGACGCAACCCACGTAGCCATGGACCAGAATCTTACCCGGAGGCCATAACGGCATACAACCCAAACCTTGGGCCGCGGCCATGGTCGAAGTCACAAGCCTACGCGCCCCGTCGTTACACCACAGCCGCAGCAGTCACAGACGCGCCGTATACCGCATCAACTATCCGATGGGGCTCAAGGATCGGTTAAGCGCCCTCAGCGGGCGAGCACCGCGCGCTAAGGTTCGGTCGTCGTCGGTCGGTTGATCACGACCTCGTCGACGAGACCGAACTCCTTGGCCGCCTCGGAGCTCATGAACCGGTCACGCTCGAGGCTTTCCTCGATGACCTTGAGCTTCTGCCCCGTGTGGCGCACGTAGAGCTGATTGAGGCGAGCCCGTTGCTCGACGATCTCGCGCGCGTGGATTTCGATGTCGGTGGCCTGGCCCTGGAAGCCGCCCGAGGGTTGGTGGACCATGATGCGGGCGTTGGGCAGGGCAAAGCGCTTGCCCTTGGCGCCCGCGCACAGCAGCAGCGAGCCCATCGACGCCGCCATGCCGATGCACAGCGTCGAGACGTTGGGTCGGATGTACTGCATCGTATCGTAGATGGCGAGCCCCGACGACACGATGCCACCGGGTGAATTGACGTAGAGTGAGATGTCCTTGTTCGGGTTCTCGGCCTCGAGAAACAGGAGCTGCGCCGTCACCAGGGTCGCGACATGATCGTTGATCGGCCCGATCAGGAACACGATGCGCTCCTTGAGCAACCGCGAGTAGATGTCGTAGGCGCGTTCGCCCCGTCCGGTCTGTTCGACCACCATCGGCACGAGGGTGTTCATCTGGATATCGAATGGCTCGTGCATGACCTCTCCAAGAACGCTGTTCGGCGCCGCCACCTAGTCCTGGCCGGAGGCGCCGGTTTCGGAGGCTGTTGTCGCTTGGTCGGTTCCTTGCTCGGACCCTGCGGCCAGCGCCGCGGCGATGTCCGTGTCGGCTCCCGGTGCCTCGACTTCCTTCACCAAGTCCGCCAGCGGCACCGTTCGTTCGCCCACCGCCACCTTCTGCAGAATGAAGTCCACGACCTTGTCCTCGAAGAGCGGCGCCTGCAACCGCGTCGCAGCCTCGGGCGTGCGCGTGAAATAATCGAAAACGCGGCGCTCCTGGCCGGGAAAGCGCCGGGCCTGCTCGGCGATCGCGCGATTGATCTCGTCCCGAACCACCTCGATATTGTTACGCCGCCCGACTTCGGCAAGTAGTAGGCCAAGACGCACCCGGCGCCCGGCAATCGCCTGGTACTCCGCCTTGACCTCGTCCTCGGACTTGCCCTCGCTGTCGGGGTCGGCGCGCCCGGCCTTGCGCTCCGCCTCGACCTGCTGCCAGATCTGGTTGAACTCGGCCTGGACCATCCCAGGGGGCAGATCGAAGGTGTGGCGACGATCGAGCGCATCAAACAGCTTGCGTTTGAGATCGGCCCGGGAGAACGCGGCGTACTCACGCTCCAACTGCTCGCGCACGGCTTGGCGCAGCGCCGCCAGGTTCTCGAGCCCTAGCGTTTGCGCGAACGCATCATCGACCGCGGTCTCGAGGCGTCGGCGCACCTCCTTCACCTGGACCTCGAAGCGCGCGGGCCTGCCGCGGAGCGCCTCCTTCGGCGCGGTCTCCGGCAGGGTCGTCTCGACCACGACGGTCTCCCCGGCTTTGGCGCCGAGCAGCTTCTCTTCGAACCCGGCGAGGAGCTGGCCGGAGCCGAGGACCACGCTGAGGTCGGTGGCCGAGCCGCCGTCGAAGGCGGCGCCTTCGATCGTGCCCTGGTAGTCGATGACGAGGGCATCGCGCACGGCCGCGCCCTCGCCCTCCGCCACCGGCTCGTAGCGGGGTTGCTGCTCGGCCAGGCGCCCGAGGCGCTCGTCCAGCGCCTGCCCCGTCGGCTCCGCTCGCAGCCGCTCCAGTTGGATGTCGGCGAAGTCGCCCGGTTCGAAGTCGGGCAACACCTCGAGGGCGACCGTGTACTCGAGATCGGTGCCCTGATCGAAGCGGGTCACCTCGATCTTGGGTTGCAACGCCGGCCGCAGCGCGTTCTTCGTGATCGCCTCCTCGGTCCCGGTGCTCAGCGCTTCCTGCACCACCTCGCCCATCACGCTCTTGCCGAACCGCTGGCGCAGAAGCTGGAGCGGCACCTTGCCGGGCCGAAAGCCCGGCAGCTGCACGCGCAAGCGCAGTCCTTCGAGACGCTCAGATAGCTTTGTCTCGATCTCGCCCGCCGGAAAGACGACCTTGAACTCGCGCCGCAGGCCGTCCGTCAGGGTCTGGGTGACCTCCATGACGTGCACCTCTGGTCCAAAGGGGGGCGATTATGGCCCGAGCCGAGCGCGCGCGAAAGCGCCTGTGGTTGGTGCGGGCGGAGGGACTCGAACCCCCATGACTTGCGTCACCAGAACCTAAATCTGGCGTGTCTGCCAGTTCCACCACGCCCGCGCGGGCCCGATCTTACGCGATCCGGGGGCGGCTCTCCTCCCCGCGGGCAGCGACCAGGCACGCCTGGGCGCAGGCGTCCAGGATCGCGTCGGTATCGATGCGGTAGGCGCGATAGAGATCGGGAATGTCACCCGACTGACCGAAACGGTCGACACCCAGTGGGTAGAGCCGGTGGCGCGCGACCGAGCCGAGCCACGACAATGTCGCCGGGTGGCCATCGAGCACGGTCACCAGCGCGGCGCTGGGCGGCAGTTCGCTGAGCAGCCGCTCGATGTGGGCGGGCGCGGCCCGCTCACCCTGGCTCCGCCCCCGGCTCGCCCGGGTCCACTCGCCGAACAGCCGGTCCGGCGAGGTGATGGCGAGGAGTGCCGCTCCGGGTTCGTCCTCGAGCAGCGCGGCGTGAGCCGCCATCGCCTCCGGTGCGAGCGCACCGCAGTAGGCGATCGCCAACGTGGTGTCAGCGCGCGGCCGCACCTGCCAATAGCCGCCGCGCAGGATCTCCTCGCGCAGCGCGGGGCCGATCCGCCGCTGCGGCTGCTCGATCGCACGCGTCGAAAGTCGAAGGTAGACGGACCCACCGTCCTCCGCCTGCATATGGGTGAAGCCCCAGCGCATGATCTCGCCGAGCTCATCGACAAAGGCCGGATCGAAGGAGGCCAGCTTGTCCTCGGCCATGCCGATGAGCGGCGTCGCAATGGACTGGTGTGCGCCGCCTTCGGGCGCGAGCGTGATGCCCGAGGGCGTCGCCACCAGCATGAAGCGAGCATCCTGATAGAGCGCGTAATTGAGGGCGTCGAGACCACGCAGGATGAACGGGTCGTAGAGCGTTCCGATCGGCAGCAGCCGAACGCCGAACAGCGGCGCCGCCAGCCCGAGCGCCGCCAGCAGCAGAAACAGGTTGTGCTCGGCGATGCCGAGCTCGATGTGCTGGCCGTCCTGCGACATCGACCAACGCTGCGCCGACACCACCTTCTCGGCGCGGAAGACGTCCTCCCGCCGATGCCGGTCGAAGATGCCCCTTCGGTTGACCCACGGCCCAAGGTTGGTCGAAACCGTGACATCGGGAGAAGCCGTTACGATCCGGGCCGCCAGTTCGCTATCGCCGCGGCCGATCTCGTTCAGGATGCGCCCGAACGCCTCTTGGGTCGACAGGCGCCCGCCCGCATCGAGCGCCATGCTCGCGGGAATCGCGACCGGTGGCGCCGCGTGGACGCGCGCGCCGGCGCGCCCGAAGGGTGCCCCGGCGACGAAGGCGCGAAGCGCCGCAACCGGCTCCGCCAGCCCCTCGAAGTGATCCCACTCGTGGCCGTCGCGAATCGCCATCCGCTGCCGGAACACAGCCATCTGCTCGGGACTCATCAGGCCGGCGTGATTGTCCTTGTGGCCCGCGAACGGCAGGTCCTTGCCCTTGATCGTGTAGGCGATGAAGCAGTGCGGCCGGTCGCTCGCGACCGCCGCAAACGCCTCGAGGCAGGACTCCATGTCCTGCCCAGCAAGGTTGGTCATCAGCGTTTGGAGCGCGCCATCGTCGTGCTCGTCGAGGAGCTCCGTGATACCTGCGGTCGTGCCGAGATCGCGCCTGATGTGTTCACGCCAGCTCGCCCCGCCCTTGTAGGTGAGGGCCGAGTAGAGCGAATTCGGACAATCGTCGATCCACTGCCGCAGCGCATCGCCGCCGCGGCGCGCGAAGGCGCTCTGCAGCAGCTTGCCGTACTTGAGGATGACGACCTCCCAGCCGGTGGTGCGGAAGACATCGTCCACGCGGGCGAACAGGCGGTCGCTGATGACCGCATCGAGGCTCTGGCGGTTGTAGTCGACGATCCACCACGTATTGACGATGTCGTGCTTCCAGCCCTCGAGCATCGCCTCGAACACGTTGCCCTCGTCGAGCTCGGCATCGCCCATGAGCGCGACCATGCGGCCGGCAGGGCGCTCGGCAGGAACCAGGCCCTTCATCCGGACGTAGTCCTGGACCAGCGACGCGAAGGCCGTCACGGCGACCCCGAGACCGACGGAGCCGGTCGAGAAGTCGACATCATCGGCGTCCTTGGTGCGCGATGGATAGGACTGGGCCCCGCCAAAGGCCCGGAAACGCTCCAGATTGTCCCGGCTCTGGCGCCCGAAGAGGTATTGGATGGCGTGGAAAACGGGACTGGCGTGGGGCTTGACCGCCACCCGGTCCTCGGGCCGCAGGACGCGGAAGAACAGCGCCGTCATCAGGGTGACCAGGGATGCGCTGGATGCCTGGTGGCCGCCGACTTTGAGGCCGTCATGGTTGGGGCGCACGTGGTTGGCGTGGTGGATCATCCAGGTCGAGAGCCACAGCACCTTGCGCTCGAGCGCCCGCAGCGCCACGAGTTCGCCCTCGCGAACGAGAGTATGAGGAGCGCGATGCTCAGCCGAAGTCGGTATCGCCGTGGTCCTCGATGTACTGCCCGCGGTCATTATCGAGAACCAGGGACGGGGAGGCAATGGCGCTCATCACGCCCATGCGGCGGCGGCATGGGACCGAAGTGAGCTTTGCGGTTGCTTCGGTGTGCGCGCCAAGCGCATCATCGGCAGGGAACAACGCGGGCGGGCGGGGCGAAAATGCGGTTCGGGCTTTTCCATCTGCTGCAGAAAAGCGAACCGGCCAAGCGCGACGGCGAGATCTTTGCCGAGATGCTCGAGCAGACGCTGCTCGCCGAAACGCTGGGCTTTGAGGCAGTGTGGTTCGGTGAGCACCACTTCTCGAGCTACAGCGTCTGCCCCTCACCGCTCCTGGCGGTGACCTACTGCGCGGCGCGCACCGAACGGATCAAGCTCGGCACCGGCGTCGTGGTGTTGCCGCTCTACGATCCGGTTCGGCTGGTGCAGGAGATCGCCCTGGTAGATGCCGTGTGCGGCGGCCGGCTCCTTCTCGGCATCGGATCGGGTTACCAACCCTACGAGTTCGCCCGCTTCGGCCTCGACATCGCCAACAAGAACGCGATGTTCAGCGAGTGCCTCGACATCCTGGAGCTCGGCCTCACCCAGCCGCAGTTCTCCTACGACGGCCAGTACTACAAGGTGCCGCGCATGCAGCTCGCCATCCAGGCGGTGCAGCGGCCCATTCCCGAGATCTGGGTGGCCGGCCAGATGCCGCCCGACATCAAACGGCGCGTGGTCGCAAGCGGCTACATCCCGTTCGTGACGCCGACGGTCCGTCCGGTGACGATCCTCACCCAGGTGCGCGACGACTACCGCGCGGTCGCGCGAGAGGTCGGCCGCGATCCCAACTACCCGCTCGCGCTGATGCGCTATCTCCACGTCACCGACAGCCGGGCCGAGGCCGAGGACATGGCCCGGCGCGCCCTCTACTCCTCGCGGATCTCGACCGCGATGCGCAACGACAACTACGCCCTCGACGGCTTCATGGTGCAGGCACCGCCGATACCGGATGAGCCGAGCATCGAGGCGCTCCTCAACAACATCGTCTGCGGCGATCCCGAGACGTGCGCCGAGCGGCTCGCCAACGACATCGCCGTGATGAACCCCGCGCACATCGCCTTCTACGTCCAACCCGGTGGCATGCCGCAGCGGCGCGCGCTGCGGACGATCGAGCGCCTCGCCACCGAGGTGCTGCCGGCGATCGAGAAGGCCATCGGCCCGCTCGATCGCATCGGTGGCCGACGCCCCGCCCCGGTCCCGCAGATGGGCAAGGCCGCTTAGCGCCTCATCAGGCGTTCGCCGCGTGGTGTCCGAGTAGCAGCCGCGCCAGGCGATCGCCGCCATAGCGCCTGCGGTCGAAAGCCTGTTCTGCAAGCTGCCAGCGCCCCTCGATCCGATGGTATCGGCTGAGGTAGAGGACTTCGAGAAGCAGGCGCGTCTTGCGATTGCCGCGGCTGCCGTAGTGGAGACAGCGGGCGGTATCACAGAACAACACGCTCCCCGCCTGCCCGGTGAAAACCACCTGATCGCTCGGGCGCACGACGGAGAAGAGCGCGGCGTCGTCCAGGCGGCCCCGCCGGTAGCCTAGCGCCCGCTTGACCTGCCCCGTCTTGTCCGCCGGAACGAACGTGAACGGGCCGGTATCGGAATCGACGTCGCCGACGGCGAGGAGCGCCTTGAACAGCCGCGGATCGCCTTGATCACAGTGATAGATCTGACTGCCCTCCAGGCGGTCATTGGGGATGGAAGCGTAGAACGTGATTCCGCCCAGCACCGGAATCTCGCCCAGGTAGGCGGTGGCCGCATCGACAAGCGGCCGGCTGAGAGCGAAGTCGAGCAGCCCGGGAATCGTGTCGAGTGCGCTCGGAATACGGTTTGAGTCGAGCGATTGGGGACCGAGCGGAGACAGGAGATCGACGTACGCCGTCTCCCCGACAAACCGTGCCACCCGCGTCTCGATCCCATGAAAGAAACTCCGGCAGGCGGCGGCCAGCTCGGTCGAGCCAGGAATCTCGGCGGGTGCGAATGCCCGCCACGCGGTGTTCTCGGGCATCGCGTCGCGCCACGGCGAGTCGGCGATGAAATCCACTCGACGACGCGCCAGCCACCCAATCGGGTCTGCCAGCTTCTTGGTCGTCGTCGTGAAGGCGTAGGCCGCGCAAAGCGGGAGGCCGAGCCGCTTGGCGACATTGATCACGACGCGACCATAACCATGATGGTTGACGCGCTGCGTCAGGTAGGCTGGGCTTAGGCGCATCGCATTCCTCGGACGCATCACTATTAGCTGGTTCGAGGGGGCGCGTGAAGCTCGCCCCGTGACAGGCCGCACGCCTCGACGAACAGTTTCGGCACCGTGCCGGCTCGAGGTATCCTGTTCGACTCGGCGCGGCAGGGTTTCGTGTCGCCTCTGGGAGGCCATCATGCGGGAAACAGTGTCGGAGAGTGGGCCGATGGCGAGCGCGCCTCGTGCGGTCCTGCTTCAAGCGGTGAGAAGTGTATGGGCAATCAGCGCGTCGACGTTGCTGCTGCTCCGTCCGCTGGTTCCCAAGCGCTTGCGTAAGGCGTTGCGTGGCCGCCACAAATCGATGCACGTCAAGTTCATTCGCGGGCCTCTGCATATGCTCGATATCGAGATCGCCAAGGCGCGCGGCGTGCCGTATGTCCAGTGGTACGCCGACTACAAGGACCGCGAGGGTGCCGAACGACCCTTTGAGGATCCGTCCGTCCAGGCCATCTATCAGAGCGGCGCCGAGGATGTCGAGATCTGCCGCCGATTCGGGCTGCAGCCGCACAGCCGACTCCATGAGTTCGGTGTCGGCAAGGGCCGCTCGGCCCAGCACTTCGTGTCCTTTCTCGACCCGGGCAAGTTCTCCGGCAACGACGCCTCCGAGAATCAGCTCCGATTCTGTCGCCAGCGCCTCGATGCCCTTGGACTGACCGCAACCAAACAGCCGCGGTTGTTCCGCAATGGCGACAACAGCATGGCGTGGCTGAATGGTGAGAAGGTCGATTTCATCTGGACCTACGCCGTCTTCACCCATATGCCCCTGGAAGATGTGCGCGCCGTCGTGGCCAACGCTCGCCACATGATGCACGGGCCGACGGTGTTCCTGGCGTCATTCTGTGAGAACGCCGAGCAGACGGTCGAGCGCTACACGCACAAGGATTGGCTCTACAACTACGCGTGCTTTGAGCAGATGGCGGCCGAGAACGGTTATGACTTGGAGGACGCTACGGAGCACATCCCGGCGGTCAAGCGCCGACGCGACTATTTGCGCTTCCATCGCGAGCGCCTGGTCAAGTTCACGCTCAAACGCGAGATCGCGGCCGCCGGGGCCGACGCGCCGCGGGCGGGTGGCGCGCCCTAAGGCACGCCGGAGCGCGAGGGGCGCAGGAGCTGGCGCACGGATTTGCGTGCCGCGATGTGGCCGGCGCCGCGATAGCTCTCGTGGTTGGCCTCGATGTCGGCGAGTCGGTAGCGATAGTTCACCATCAGCCCGGCCGACTGCCTGAGACCCGCTGGCGTCGGGTTCGCCAGCCAATTGAGCCGCTCGATGCGGGCGCCGTTTGACAGATGGAAGTGCGCGACCCGGTCGCGCGCCGCATGGCCGCCCTTCGCGCGCTTGGCTTCCAGCAGATACACCGCGCCGAGGCGCATCACGACGGGCCGCAGCGCAGCGGCCACCGCGCCATCGCGATGCCAGTCGGGGCGGTCGAGCAGCGCACGCAAGGCCTGCGGCCCATACGCGCCGCCGGCCAGCTCCTCGATCGTGCGCACATCGCTCGGAGCCAACAGCGGCGTGTCGTCCCGCTCAAGGCGCTCGTCGATCCAGGCGCGGAAACGCGGCATCGGCGAGAGCGTGGCGAACACGCGGATCGCCGGCAGTTCGCGCGCCAGATCGTCGACCACGCGCTTGATCAGCAGGCTGCCAAAGTTGACCCCGGCCAGGCCGCGCTGGCAGTTCGAGATGGAATAGAAGATCGCCGTATCGGCCTGCTCCGTGTCGCTCACCGGGGCGCTGTCGTCGAGCAGCGTCGTGATGCGGTCGGCAAGACCGTTGACCAGCGCCACCTCGACGAAGATCAGCGGCTCGTGCGGCATGCTCGGGTGGAAGAAGGCGTAACAGCGGCGGTCCCGGTCCAATCGGTCCTTGAGATCCTGCCACGAACGGATTTCGTGCACGGCCTCATAGGCGATCAGCTTCTCGAGGAGCGCTGCCGGGGCGGCCCATGTGATGCGCTGCAAGTCGAGGAAGCCGGCGTCGAACCACGACGCGAGGAGGCCGCGAAGGTCATCCTCCAGGGCCGCGAGCGCGGCGTCCCCGTGATGGCCGAGGAGTTCGGCGCGGAGATCGACCAGGAACTTCACCCCGCCGGGCAAATCGTTGAACTGGGTGAGGAGGCGCAGCCGCGGGGCGACCAGCGCCCGTCGCAGTTCCGCCTCGGCCGCGCGGTAGCCATCGTCGGTGACGGCGCCCCGCCAGGCTCGAACGGCCTGGTCGATCGCCGCGCGATCGGTCGCGAACTCGCCCGCGAGAAGGCGGAGGAAGCGGAGCCGCCCCGCGGCGCTGAGGCCGATGTAGGAGCGGCCGAGCTCGGCCGCGCGGGCTCGCGCCGACACCTCGCCGCCGGTGCCCCGCAGGCATGCCGAGAGCTGCTCGCGCAGGCGCACGAGGTCGTCGTCAGGCAGGTCAGGACGCAGCGCCTCTGCGCGGCCCGGAAATGCAACGCGCGGCACCTCGCGCCACGCCCGGCGGAGACGGCGCAGCGTGCGATCGACGAGGCCAAAACCCTCAGGCATCGGTCGCCTCCCTGAGCCGGCGCAGGATGGGTGGCAGCGCCTCGCTCAAGTCCTCGGCGATCAGGCCCGGGCCCACCGCGGTGGCAGCCTCGCCGTGCAGCCATGCGGCAGCGGCGGCGGCCGCCGGCAACGGCATGCCCTGAGCGAGCAGGCCAACCGCAAGCCCGGCCAGCACGTCGCCGGTGCCGGCCGTGGCGAGCTCGGGTGGAGCGTTGCCGTTGATCAGCGCCGTGCCCTCGGGCGCGGCGATCACCGTATCGGGTCCCTTGAGCAGGACGCAGGCACCTGTCAGCCGTGCCGCGGCGCGCGCGCGCGCCACCTTGTCCTGACCGGCGTCCACGACGCCGCCGAACAGACGCGCGAACTCGCCTTCATGTGGTGTCAACAACGTCGGCGCGGCGACCGCCTCCCGCAGGGCCGTGAGGTCGCCCCCGAGGCTGGTCAGTGCATCGGCGTCCGCCACCACGGCGCGCCCGGCCCGCACCGCCAGCAACAGGCGCTCTCGCGTCGCCGGTCCGACGCCGTTGCCCGGTCCGATCAGGATCGCGTTCTTGCGCTCGTCCTCGAGCAACGCGCCAAAGGCTTCCGCTCCGGAGAGGCTCGCCGTCATCACGGCGGTGAGGTGTGCCGCATTGACGAGCAGGGCCTCGGACGGGCCGGCGACAGTGACGAGCCCGGCGCCCACGCGCAGCGCGGCACGCGCCGCAAGGCGCGCCGCCCCCGTCTGGCCGGCGCCGCCGGACACCACGACGGCGCTGCCCCGCGTGTACTTGTGCCCATCCGGCCGTGGCCACGGGAAATGGTGGAGCCACTGCGCCGGCCCGTTCTCATGGAGCCGCGGCCGGATGTCATCGAGTACATCGTCGGGGATGCCGATGTCGGCGACCTCCGCGACGCCGCACAGGCGGCGGCCAGGATAGAGCCAGTGCGCCGGCCGGCGCCGGAAGAAGCTCACCGTGAGCGCCGCGGGCACGCCCGCACCGAGCACGGCGCCCGTGTCGCCCTGCACGCCGCTCGGCACATCGATGGCAACGCACGGTTTGCCCGAAGCCGCGAGCGCGTCAACCACCTGCCGGTAAACCCCCGCGATCGGCCGCGACAGCCCGGCGCCGAACATCGCGTCGACGACCAGCGCCGCATCCGCCAGCGCCGCCGGGTCGAAGTCCGCCATCGGCCCCACCCACCGCCCGGCCATAAGCGCGGCGTCGCCCGAGAGGCTCGCCTTCTCGACCGATAGGGCGAGACGCACCGGCCAGCCGGCTTCGCTGAGATGGCGCGCCGCGACGAAGCCATCGCCGCCGTTGTTGCCGGGCCCGCACATCACCAGCGTCGGGCGCGGCGTCCAGCGCCGCTGGATCGCGGCGGCCACGGCGGCGCCGGCCGCTTCCATCAGTGTCCCGCCCGATACGCCGCGGCGGATGGTCAGCGCATCCGCCGCCGCCATCTCGGCGACTGTCAGCAGCGCCCCCTCGCCGATCCGCCCTGCCATGCGCCGAGCCGGTTACAAGAGTGGCCGGCGCTCGGTCAACGGATAGGCTGTCTCATAGGCCCGCGCCGCGCGCAGAACCAGTGCCTCCCGGTACTTGTTGCCGACGATCTGCAGGCCAATCGGCAGACCCGCCCTGGTAAAGCCGCAGGGCACCACCACAGCCGGTTGCTGCGTCAGGTTGAAGGGATAGCTGAAGGGCGTCCACTGCAGCCAGGCGAGGCCGTCGTATCCGGGCGGCGCGAGCAGCCCGACGTCGAACGCCGGCACCGCCAGCGCCGGCGTGAGTAGCAGGTCCCAGTTCTCGTGGAAGCGGTTCATGTGAACGCCAAGCCTGGTGCGCTCGGCGACCGCTGCCAGGTACTGCACGATGCTCACGCGCTTGCCGGCCTCGGCGAACTCAACCAGCCCGGGATCGACGAGGCTGACTTTCTCGGGCGAGAACGCGCGCAGCGCGTTGGTGGAGCCGACCTGCCAGTGGATCAGGAAGTAGTCCGTGGGATCGGCGAACCCGGGATCCCGGGCCTCGACGATCGCGCCCAGCGCGGCGAAGCGCTGCGCCGCGGCGGCAACGATACCGGCGACCTCGGGATCGACTTTGGCGTAGCCGAGGTTGGCACTGAACGCGACTTTGCGCCCCTTGATCCCGTCATCGAGGCCGGCCAGGTAGTCGGCTTGGTCCGCCGGGAGGGCGAACCAGTCACGCGGGTCCGGCCGGGCGATCACGTTCATCATCAGCGCACAGTCAGCGACGGTGCGGCTCATCGGTCCGACATGGGAGATTGTGCCGTAGGGGCTGGGCGGGTGCATCGGCACGCGGCCGTACGTCGCCTTGAGCCCGACCAATCCGGTGAAAGCGCAGGGGATGCGGATCGAGCCGCCACCGTCGCTGCCAAGCGCGAGCGGTCCCATGCCGGCGGCGACCGCCGCCGAAGCGCCGCCGCTCGATCCCCCCGGCGTCTTGTCGGGGTTCCAGGGATTGCGGGTGATGCCGAACAGAACGCTGTCGTTGACGCCCTTCCAGCCGAACTCCGGCATCGTGGTCTTGCCGAGGAACACCGCACCTGACTCGCGCAGGCGGGCCACGGCCGGACCGTCCTCGACCCACTGCTCGGTGGCGTCGGTGGTGCGCGAGCCGCGCGGGCTCGGCCACCCCTTGGTCAGCTGATGGTCCTTGATCGACATCGGCACCCCGTCGAGCGGGCCCAGCGGCGCCGCGCGCAACCAGCGCGCCTCCGAGTCCCGCGCGGTGCGAAGCGCGCCCTCGGCATCGACGAGGTAGAATGCGTTGAGCCGCGGATTGTGTTTCTCGATCCGGGCCAGGGCCGCCGCGGTGGCCTCCACCGGCGAGAGCTTTCGCGACCGATAGGCGGCGACCAGCTCGGTCGCCGGGGTGTAGGAAAGGTCATCGGACATCGGGTCCTCCGGTTGGGCGCCCAGCGAGTGCTATTGTTGCTGTCGCAGATTGACGTGGCAACGGCGGGCAGATCATGCGCCGCGCATTACGAGGTCTCGCAGCCCTGGGCGCCCTCATTACGTTGAGCGGTTGCGGCGGCCTGAACTTCGACACAGTGCTGCGCGACGACTATCTCGGCCAGGAGTGGTTGGAGCCCGACCTGCGAGCGCTCACGCCCGAGCATGACGCGAGCGGTCACCCAGTCATGCCGCGCTGATCGTACCTTGCCAACGCCGAGCGCTTCCGAAACACTCGCGGCCGCACGCACGGAGGACACCATGAACCGCTACGACCTCAGGGGACGCACGGCCATCGTGACCGGGGGCGGTCGTGGCATCGGCCTCGCCATTGCCGAGCGCCTGCTCGCCTCGGAGGCGAACGTCATGGTTTGGGATGCCGACGCGAGCGTCCTCGATCAAGCGGTCGGGGCGCTCGGCGGCAGCAACCGCGTCGCGGCGCTGGCCGTCGATGTGAGCGATGAGGCGGCGGTCGATCGGGGGCGCGATGCAACCATCGCGCGGTTCGGCAAGGCCGACGTGCTGGTCAACAACGCCGGGATCTCCGGTCCCAATCAGAAGACATGGGAGTACTCCCTGGCCGACTGGACGCGCGTGATCACGACCGATCTCACCGGCGTGTTCATCTGCTGCAAGGCGCTGGTGCCGCACATGCTGGCCCAGGACTACGGCCGCATCGTCAACATCGCCTCGATCGCCGGCAAGGAAGGCAACCCGAACGCTCCCGCCTACAGCGCGGCCAAGGCCGGCGTCATCGGCCTCACCAAATCGCTCGGCAAGGAACTGGCCGGTAGCGGGGTTCGCGTGAACTGCGTGACCCCGGCGGTCATCAAGACCGATATCTTCAAGCAGATGACGCAGGCTCACATCGACTACATGCTTTCGAAGATCCCGATGGGCCGCTTCGGCAAGGTCGAGGAAGTGGGCGCCCTGGTGGCGTGGCTCGCCTCGGAGGACTGCACGTTCTCGACCGGCGCGGTGTTCGATCTCTCCGGGGGCCGGGCTACCTATTGAGGGTACCCGCCCCGCGCTGGCGGGATTGCGAAAGCAGATCTTAAGCGGCAGCGCACTAGGCTCGCCCCTGCAGCCTGGCAGGAGCGTCATGCCGCACACCCAAGACTACCAGAACCTCATCGCCCACAAGCAGTTCCTCGAGGATGTCGAGAATGGCGTCCGGGTAGCCAACCGCGAGATCATTCACGCCCACATCCCGACATTGAACCGCGACAAGTTCCTCGAGTTCGCGGTCGCCGTGGCACGGCTGCGCGCCGGCTACCTCGATGCGGCTTTGGCGCTCTTCGTGGGCGGTTACGGGCCGGACTGGCCCGACGAGGCGGCGCTGGTGTCGTTGAGGAGTCTGCGGAAGACGTACCTCGAGGGCATGCGCGCCTTCGAAGCGCTCCGCCGCGCCATCGAGCGCGGTTACGTCGACCTCGACAAGGCCGCCAACGGCACCAACTAAGCCGGGTCCGGCTCAGCCGGAGTCACCCGGGTTCCAGTGTCAGCTCCTCAATCATCGGCGCCATGCCGGCGGTCAACCCGGCGTCCACGCACAGATTGGCGCCTGAGATGAAACTCGCCTCGTCCGAGGCCAGGAATGCCACCGCGGCAGCTACGTCCTCAGGGGCTCCGACCCGGCCGACGGGACCAGCGTGCCGAGCGGAGTGCGATGGCACGGCCGATGCCGGCGCCGGCGCCCGTGACAATCGCCACCCTGCCGGCGAACCGGGTCATTCGCCGTCGGCCGTCAGGCGGATGGCGCGGCCGGCGCCTCGTGCCAGAGGCGGCCGCCGACCACCATCAGGCGCGGCGCGATTCGGTGCGTTCCGACCATGTGCTCGCCCGGCGCATCGACGTAGGTGAAGCGCCCCTCGCGCAGCTCGAACACGGTGGCATCGCCGACGGCGCCGACCCGCAGCGTGCCGAGGTCGGGCCGGCGCAGCGCGCGGGCCGGACCCGCGGTGACGGCCGCAATCACCTCCACCAGCCCCATGCCGAGGCAGGTGAACTTCGACATCGTCTCGGCGAGGTCGACGGCGGGTCCGCGCGCGCTGAGTGAGTGCACGTCGCTCGAGATGACGTCGGGCAGGAATCCCTGCTCGAGCATGGCTCGGCCGACGGGGAAGGCGAAGCTGCCCTTGCCGTGCCCGATATCGAAGATGATGCCGCGCTCGCGCGCCTCCCGCACCTCGGTGCGGAGCGCCCGCCGGCGATCGATTGGGGCGTTGGGGAACGGGCGGAAGCAATGGGTGAGGATGTCGCCCGGACGCAGGCGGTCGAGCACCTCGCGGCGCGAGGGCGGCGGGGTGTCGATGTGGGTCATCACCGGCAGGCCGAGCTCCTCGGCCACCTCCACCGCGAGGTCGAGTGGCGCA